>LNFM01002182.1_pt1 | contig 77041 bp, 64 predicted proteins | sample 596031 | NCBI WGS metagenome assembly LNFM01 (sample SAMN04254537, study PRJNA301005) | activated carbon metagenome | isolation source: dual media filters at the Ann Arbor, Michigan drinking water treatment plant | place: USA: Ann Arbor
TGTCCGGATGCTCGTGGAATGAGTGTCCGGATCAGCGTGGAATCACTGTCCGGATGTGCGTGGAATGGGTGTCCGAGTCAGCGTGGAATCCGCAAAACAGCACAGACGCGCCAGGTTCACCTCTCCCAACAGTATTGGCAGCATCAGCATGGCTCAAGGTGCTAAAGACCAGTAAGCAAAGTGAGCTAAACGCGATAAGAACAGACCTGAACACAACATGACTCCGAATGGGGCGCTGAGTATATCGGTAAAGCGCTAGCCATTTGCCATCTGAAAGCCTGGCGATCACGCAAAGACGCCGAACGGCGCAATCGTTACAATCGCCCGTCAATTTATCTGTCGCGGTTTAATTATGTCGCCCTTAGAAATTATTGCCTCAGCCATCGGTATTTTGGCGGTTTGGCTTACCGTGCGCCAAAATTGCTGGTGCTGGCCGCTGGGCTTAATCATGGTCGTGATGTATGCCTGGATTTTTTACGACGGCAAACTGTATTCCAACATGCTGCTTCAAGTTGTTTATGCCGTTTTGCAAGGCTATGGCTGGTGGTTATGGACACGGGGAGACAATAGCCACAGCGGCATTCAAGTCAGCCGTTTGAGCCGCCAAGGCCTGTGGCTCGGTCTTGGTTTAGGCGTTGCCGGGTCCGCCGCGCTGGGCTATTTGATGGCCAGCTTCACTGATGCTGCCGCGCCTTGGCAGGACGCCGCATTAAGTGCATTCAGTTTGGTTGCACAGGTTTGGATGGCGCAAAAACGTGTTGAATGCTGGCCGTTATGGATAGTGCTGAATGTCTTGTTTGTCGCGCTTTTTATCCAGCAAGGCTTGTACCCAACGGCGGCGCTTTATGGCGTCTTCACCTTGCTGGCCATCCAGGGCTGGCTCACCTGGCAGCGTGACCATGCGCGGGTTGCCGCATGAAAGTTGTGGTACTGACAGGCCCGGAATCGAGTGGCAAAAGCTGGCTGGCCAGAGAACTGCAGCAGGCGTTTGGCGGTGTTATCGTCGATGAATATGTGCGCCACTTCATTGAGCACAATCAGCGTGACACCTGTTTAGCCGATATCGATGCCATCGCCAAAGGCCAGCTAGCGTGGGAAGACCATGCGCGCAGTCAACAGCCTGATTTGTTGATTTTGGATACTCATCTGCTCAGCAACATGCTCTGGAGCCAAACGCTATTTGATGATTATCCTACCTGGCTTGAATCAGCCCTGCTTGAGCGCAAATACCACCTGCACCTACTTCTCAGCCCATTAGACGTGCCTTGGGTTGATGACGGCCAGCGTTGCCAACCCGAAATAGCCGCAAGACTGGAGTTTTATGAAGAGTGCGAACGATGGTTGCAACGGCACCAACAGCCTTACGTGTGCGTTCAGGGTAACTGGCTGGCGCGCCGTGATTTCGTGATTAAAACACTGACGCGCTGGCTCCAATCAGTGCAATAAAACACTCGCCCAAGCGACGAGCAGGCTCAAGCACACAATAATCGTCAGAGGCCGCCTGAGGCTTGGATACCATTGCGGTGCCAGGCCCAGCTTGACTGCACGCAGATCTGCGGCATACAAGCCGGCAAATGCTAACAAGCACATTGGCAAGCCGAGGCTAATCGGCATACCGCCACTGATCGCCAGCCAACCTAACAGCGGCGGAAGCACTGACAGGCCCAATTGCAACTGAGCGGCCTGCCCTGCGTTTTCGGCACGCATGGCCAAGCCCCAATGAATCGCGCCCATAAACGCCAAAATGACGGCCGCATAGTCCAGCAACGCCGCCAACACCACGACGCGCCAACCTTCCGGGGTAATCCAGATGCCCAAAGCGCCGGTAATGAATGGAATCAGACCGGCATAGCCAAGCATCAGCGCTAGCTTGGGCGGCGATTGGGCGTCAAATGGGTGCATAGCGTCACTCCTGAGCAGTTTTCCAATGGTGCTACTTTAAGGCTTTCCATGGCCCAAGCAGAAGTTAAATAGCCGCATTACAACGTAATGGCCGCTTGCCATACGTGGCTGCAATAGGCATAAATTGCGCAAATAATAATCTGACAGGGAAGTGGCCATGGGTGTTGTCCGTAAAGTGCTTTGCGGGGTGGGTTTGTTGGCGGTTACCGGACTGTCAATTGGGCTTTATTTCATCGCCAACCCCAACCTTCCCGATTACAGGCCTCCAGATCAGCTGCACTACTTGGATCAATGGTCGGCTGACGCACGCCAAACCTACTACTACCCCCCACAGGGCACGCAGGTTAAGGGCTTGCGCTATGAATGGTTTAGCGCATTGGAACTGCCTTTCGGCACAGATAAATTTGCTACGCCTGACTATTTAGCCCGCTTTGGCTTTCTGGTTGATCCCGCCCAGCAACCCACCCCCCCTGAACCCTGGCAACCTACCCGTAGGCTTTGCTCGGCACAGCGATAACGAAACCGGCGAGCATTACCTGGATATCAGTTGTGCGGCCTGCCACACCGGCGAGTTGCGTTACAACGGTCAAGCCGTGCGCATTGATGGCGGTGCAGCTCTGCATTCGCTGGCGTCCACCGTGCCAACGATTCGCGGTGGCAGTTTTGGTCAGGCGCTCGGCATGAGCATGGCCTTTACCTACTACAACCCGGTCAAGTTCAATCGCTTTGCCAAGCAGGTACTCGGCGAAACATACGACGAGAATAAAGCTCAGTTACGCCGTGACTTTAAAGTGGTTCTCGATCGCTTATTGGGCACAGCATTCAATGACATGCACCGTGGTCTTTACCCCACCCAGGAAGGCTTCGGGCGAACCGATGCCTTTGGCCGAATCGCCAACACGGTGTTTGGGGACGCGATTGATCCCAGTAACTACCGAATAGCCAATGCCCCTGTCAGTTATCCGCAGGTGTGGGACATCTGGAAATTCGATTGGGTGCAATGGAACGGCTCAGCCATGCAGCCGATGGCACGCAACGTCGGCGAAGCATTGGGCGTGGGCGCCACATTACGCCTGCTCAGCACTGACGGTCACCCCGTCGCAGAAGCCGAGCGTTATGCTTCCAGTGTGCGCTTGCATGACTTGCACACCCTTGAAGAAACCCTGAAAACGCTGCAGCCGCCTACTTGGCCAGAAGCCATTTTTGGCAAGGTGGACATTGCCCTCGCCAGCCGTGGTCAGGCGTTGTTTAAAGAAAACTGCGCTTACTGCCATGCACCTGACCCAAAACCGATACAAGATCGCTTTGCCCCAGCCCGCGATCCTGAATGGCGGATGCGTGTGGTCGAAACATCGGTGATCGGCACGGATCCTACTACCGCGGACAACATCGCCGATCACCGTTACGACCTGACTAATCTGGGCTGGACCAAAGAAGAACTGAGCAAACTCGATGTGCGCCTGTTCGGCACCACCTTGGCCGAGCTTGATCTGAGCAATATCTCCAGCGCCAAGGCACTGGCCTATATCACCGCTTATGTGGAAAACCGTGCTTACCAGGACGCTGGCATCAGCGACAGCCAGCGCTGGGAAATGGACGGCTTTGGTCTGCCCATTGGCGTGCAGGAAATTCGTGGCTACAAAGCACGCCCACTGGACGGTATCTGGGCTACACCGCCGTTTTTGCATAACGGTTCTGTACCCACGCTGTTCCAACTGCTTTCACCGGTATCAGAGCGGCAAAGCGAGTTTTGGGTCGGCAACTTCGAATTCAATCCCAAGCAGATCGGCTACCGCAGCGAGAAATTCAAAGGCGGTTTTCTGTTTGATACGCGCATAACCGGTAACAGCAATCGCGGGCATGAATTTCGCGCAGGCTGCCGTGAAGATGGTGTGATCGGCCGCGCCCTAGAACCAGAAGAACGCTGGGCGCTGATTGAGTACCTCAAGGTATTGGGTAACCCAGACCTGCAAGCGCAGCTGCAACCGGTACAAGCCAAACCCTGGACACCGGGGCCTGCCTGCCAAAACTGATCAAGCACGTAACAATAACTAAAAGGGATTTACCTCATGTTGAAACGTTTTTGGCTCTGGTTTGGCCGCGTGCTGGGTAAGGTGCTGCTCGTCGTTGTCGCCGTCGGGCTTGGCGGCTGGGCGATTGGCGCGGTTTATTATGGCGTCAAGTTCTCCGGCCCGGTGTCGACAGAAGAGCAAATCCCTGCTGACGAGGCTGCGCTGACCCAAGGCATCATTGAAGACGCGATTCGTGTCGTCGAGCAGCACCGTGATAACACCCGCGTTATGCGCGACGCCCACGCAAAGGCGCACGGCTGTGTGAAGGCCGAGGTCACCGTCAGCCCGAACATTGACCGCGATCTGCAACGCGGTGTGTTCAGCGAACCCGGGCAAACCTGGCAGGCATGGATGCGCTTATCCAACGGCAATGCCTACCCGCAGTTTGACCGCGCCCGCGATGCTCGTGGCATGGCCATCAAGTTGCTCGACGTGCCGGGTGAGAAACTCAGCAAAAGCCCGCAGCACGCTTATGAACAAGACTTTGTCATGTTCAACCACCCGGCTTTTTTTGTGCGCGATGTGGCCGAGTACAAAAGCAATTTTGCGGCTCAGGCTGATGGCAAAAAAGCCTTGGCGTTCTTTCCAAGCTGGAACCCGGCGAGCTGGGAAATCCGCCACTTGATCATTGCGCTCAAGACACTCTCCCCTGCCCCGGAAACACCGGTGGCGACCACCTACAACTCCATCGCCCCCTTCAAACTGGGCGAACACAACATCAAATACCGTGTGATTCCGCAGCCAGAAGCGTGCCCTCCTTATCAGCTGCCGGAGCAAAATCAGGACTTGCCCAACTTCCTGCGCAATGCCCTGTATCAGCAACTGTCCTTGGACCGTGTCCCGGCCTGTTTTGCCCTGCAGGTGCAACAGCAAAACGCCGAGTACTACATGCCCATCGAAGACCCCAGTGTGGAATGGAGTGAACGTATTTCACCCTTCGAAACCGTTGCCACCATCAGGGTACCCGCGCAGGATTTCGACAGCCGCGAGCAAAATCTGTTTTGCGACAACCTGTCATACAACCCTTGGCACGCTCTGCCCGAACACCGCCCAATCGGCGGCATCAACCGCTTGAGAAAAGCGGTGTATGAGGCTGTCAGCGTATATCGACTGGAGCGTAATCAGCCCTGAATCGGCCGCCGTAGCGTTCAGGCTGTTCGGTTAAGCGCGCGTGAGCTGGTAACATTCGCGCCTGGCCGTGCACCTGGCGGCGGATCACCTGAGAGAATTCGTGTGGAACTGTTCAAAGAGTTTATGTTCGAGGCGGCGCACCGCCTGCCCCATGTGCCTGACGGCCACAAATGCGGTCGCTTGCACGGTCACTCCTTCAAGGTGGCGGTGTACATCGAAGGTGAGGTTGATCCCTACACCGGCTGGATTCGCGACTTCTCCGAGATCAAAGCGATCTTCAAGCCGATCTACGAACAGCTCGACCACAACTATCTGAACGACATTGCCGGGCTGGAAAACCCCACCAGTGAAGTGCTGGCCAAGTGGATCTGGCAGCAACTTAAGCCAATCCTGCCTGAGCTTTCGCGTATTCGTATCCACGAAACCTGCACCAGTGGCTGCGAGTACCGCGGCGATTAGGCCAATCTCGTGACATGCTTTAGGCGCGCTTGATCAGCGCGCCTCGCAGACCATCAGCCTAATTCGACGCCCAACGCCAGCAGACGCTGCTTGAACGCCTCTTCATCGATGCTGACAACCCCCAGCTCTCGTGCCTTGGCTAATTTTGAGCCAGCTCCAGGCCCGGCGACCACCACGCTGGTTTTGGCCGATACGGAACCAGCAACCTTAGCGCCCAACTTCTCTAGCTCAGCCTTGGCTTGATCGCGGCTAAACAACTCCAAACTGCCAGTCAGCACCCAGGTTTGCCCGGCCAACGGCAAACCTTCGATGACTTTCTTCTCGCTTAACCAGTGCATACCAAACGCTTCAAGCTGCGCTTCAATGGCGCGCGCGCGCTGGGCATTTTCCGCCGTGGCGAAAAACTCACGCACAGCAGCGGCTTGCTTCTCTGGCAGGGTCTGGCGCATGTCCAGCCAATCGGCGGCCAGCACGGCGTCCAAGGTGACAAACTTATCCGCCAGTTTTTGCGTGCCGCCAGGGCCTACAGACGGGATATGCAGTTTGTCGAGCATGCTGGCCAAGCTTGCACAGGCGCTGAACTCGGCCCCCAACTCGCCCGATTGCTCCAGCTGCAAGCCACATTGATCGGCAGCCAGCAGTGCCGCGATCACCTCACGGTTATGACTGTCAGCAAAGAAGCTGTGAATCTCGTGCGCCACTTCCAAACCAATATCCGGCAGGTAGGTGAGCACTTCCGGCAGCGCTTGCTGCACACGCTCAAGTGAGCCCAAAGCGCGGGCCAATACCTTGGCGGTTTCCTCACCTACATCGGGTATACCCAGCGCATAGATAAACCGCGCCAGTGGCGGTTTTCGACTGTCGGCGATGGCCTGTAGCAGCTTGTTGCAGGAGACCTCGGCAAAGCCCTCAAGGTTAATGATCTGTGCATACGTCAATCGGTACAGATCGGCTGGAGACGCGATGAGCTGCTCATCCACCAACTGCTCAATGGTTTTGTCGCCCAGCCCTTCGATATCCATAGCCCGGCGCGACACAAAGTGGATGATCGCCTGCTTGAGCTGGGCTGCACAGGCCAGGCGGCCGACGCAGCGGTATACCGAGCCTTCGATAAAGGTTTCTTTACCCTTGCTGCGCTTGACCAGCTGGGTGCGCTCGACATGGGAGCCGCACACCGGGCAGTTTTCCGGAATATGCACCGGCTTAGCATCCGCTGGCCGCCGCTCAGGCACCACCCCCATAACCTGTGGAATCACGTCTCCGGCGCGACGAATGATCACCGTGTCACCGATCATCAAACCCAGCCGCGCCACTTCATCCATGTTGTGCAGCGTGGCATTGGCCACCATCACACCGGCTACTTTGACCGGCTTTAAGCGTGCAACGGGCGTTACCGCGCCGGTGCGGCCAACCTGAAATTCGACATCAAGCAACTCGGTCAACTCTTCCTGCGCCGGGTATTTGTGGGCGATTGCCCAATGCGGCGTGCGTGCACGGAAGCCGAGTTGCTGTTGGTCTTCAATGTTATTGACCTTAAACACCACACCGTCGATGTCATAGGCAAGACTCATGCGGCGTTGGCCAATATCGCGGTAGTAGTCCAGGCAGGCATCAACGCCGTGGGCCAGTTTTAACTCGCGACTGATCGGAATACCCCAGGCTTTGAGTTGCTCGAGCATCGCGACCTGGCTGCTTGCTACTTCGGCGCTAACTTGTCCTACGCCGTAGCAGCAAAACTCCAGCGGACGGCTGGCTGTGATCTTCGGGTCAAGTTGGCGCAAGCTGCCTGCTGCGGCATTACGCGGATTGGCAAACGTCTTGCCGCCACTTTCAGCCTGCCTGGCATTCAGTGCTTCAAACCCAGCCTTGGGCATGAACACTTCACCGCGCACCTCCAGCACCTCAGGCCAACCGTTGCCCTGAAGTTTGAGCGGTACATTGCGGATGGTGCGAACGTTGCTGGTGATGTCTTCACCGGTGCTACCGTCGCCACGGGTCGCACCACGAACAAGCAGGCCATTTTCATAGCGCAAACTCACGGCCAACCCATCAAGTTTCGGCTCGCAACTGTATTGCACCTGCACACCGCCGCCGAACAGATCACCGCCCTGCAGGCCCAAGCCGGCCTGAACGCTGCGATCAAACGCGCGCAGGTCTTCTTCCTCAAAGGCATTGCCCAAGCTGAGCATGGGGATCTCATGGCGCACTTCGCCAAATGCACTCAGCGCCTCAGCACCGACACGCTGAGTGGGCGACTGAGCGGTGATCAACTCAGGGTGCAGCGCCTCAAGCGCCTGCAACTCACGAAACAGGCGGTCGTACTCCGCGTCTGGAATACTCGGCTCATCGAGAACGTGATAGCGGTAGTTGTGGGCTTCGAGTTCAGCACGCAGCTGATCAATACGCTGGGCGGCTGGCTGGGTCGTGGTCATGCAGGCATCTCTCAAACGAAAAGAGCAGCCGTGGCTGCTCTTTGTGTATCGGGGTTTTATCAGCGCTTATTGGTCAACTGCTTGCGCTCATATTCAACAATGCGCTGGCGGTAATGCTCAATGGTTTGCGCGGTCAAGACGCTGCGCTGATCATCTTTCAACTCGCCGTTTAGCTCATGCGCCAGCTTGCGAGCCGCTGCCACCATCACATCAAACGCCTGTTTAGGATGACGCGGCCCTGGCATACCAAGGAAGAAACTCACGGCGCGGGTGCTGAAGCCTTCAATGTCATCTAGGTCAAACGTACCCGGTTTAAGCGCGTTGGCCATGGAGAACAACACTTCACCATTACCCGCCATGCTTTCGTGACGGTGGAAAATATCCATCTCACCGAAACGCAGGCCACTTTCTAAAATGTTCTGTAAAAGGGCGGGGCCTTTGAAGCCCTCTTCATCGCGCGCGATTACATTGATCACCAGCACTTCTTCAACCGGTGGCAATTCCTTATTAGTGTCTTTGGCAGCAACAACAGATTTGCTGGCTGGCTCATCGTCAACGGGATTGAGCAGTGTCGGCACAGGCTCATCAACCGCCAGATTCAAATCACCCTGCTGCGGCTCACCGGAACGACGGCGATTGAGTTCGCGAGCGCTCAGCGATGGCAAGTCTTCTTCATCCAGTGATGGTTCGTGGCTGCGATCAATTGTACGCGCCGGGCTGAGCAAATCCGGATCGCGGCCATCGTCGGGCATGTTGGCGAAGCTGCGATCAAGTTTGAACTTGAGCTTGCCCTTACCCACCCGCATGCGCCGCCAGCCATCAAAGAGAATGCCGGCAATCACAATAATGCCGATTACAATCAGCCATTCGCGCAGACCGAATTCCATGAAATACCTTAACCCCTAATAATAAATGTGATGAAAAAGGCCTTCCTAGACCATTTTGCTAATTCTTTAAGCATGACGCCAAGCCTATGTTCTGACTGGCCTTTACCCGATTTAAGCGTCATGTCCAATAACAATGCGCATTAAACTAGCACGACGAAAGATAACTTTACACCGCCTCATGATTCCACCAATGCCAACGCTTCTTCAACATCAACTGCAACCAAACGTGAACAGCCGGGTTCATGCATGGTGACGCCCATCAGCTGATCGGCCATTTCCATGGCAATCTTGTTGTGGGTGATATAGATGAACTGCACTGTTTCTGACATTTCTTTTACCAAACGCGCGTAACGACCGACGTTGGCATCGTCCAGCGGCGCATCAACTTCGTCGAGCATGCAAAACGGCGCTGGATTGAGTTTGAAGATGGCAAACACCAATGCCAGAGCGGTCAGCGCTTTCTCACCACCGGAGAGCAAGTGGATGGTGCTGTTCTTCTTGCCCGGTGGTCGGGCCATGATGGTCACGCCCGTGTCCAACAAGTCTTCGCCGGTAAGTTCCAGGTAGGCATTGCCACCACCGAAGACTTTCGGGAACAGCGCCTGCAGACCGCCATTAATCTGGTCAAAAGTTTCTTTGAAGCGATTGCGGGTTTCTTTGTCGATTTTACGAATCACGTTTTCCAGCGTTTCCAGTGCTTCCACCAGATCGGCGTTTTGCGCATCCAGATAACGTTTGCGCTCGGACTGCTGCTGATATTCGTCAATGGCGGCCAGGTTAATGGGGCCAAGACGCTGGATACGCGCAGCCAATCGCTCCAGTTCCTCTTCCCAGGTTTGCTCGTTGGCGTCGCCGGGTAAGGTGGCCAGAACACCATGCAGGTCGTAATTGTCTTCCAGTAGCTGATCCTGAAGTGCCTTGCGGCGCACCGTCAGTGATTGCCAGTCCATACGCTGCTGTTCCAACTGGCCGCGCAGTAATTGCGCCTGTTGCTCCGCTTGAGTGCGGCGCTTTTCCGCATCGCGCAATTCACGGTCTGCGTCTTCCAGGGCCAAACGGGCCAGCTTGAGTTCGTCTTCAACAGCCATGCGCTTGTCGAGCTGCTCCTCAAGCTTCATGCGCAACTCTTCCAGCGGCGCTTCACCCTCCTCCAAGTTAAGGCTGAGCTGTTCACGTTTCTCGTGCAGGCGCTCGGCTTGCAGCTCAAGTCGCTCTAAAGCTTGGCGGGTGGAGTCGTGCTGAGCGTTCAGCGAACCCAAACGCACCGCCAGCTGATGGGCATGGTCTTTGTTTTGTCTGGCTTCCTGACGCACTCGGTCAAGGCGAACCCGCAGGCTGTCACGGCTGGCCAGCAGGCGTTCACGCTGCTCGTTGTCATTGGCCATGGCATCCAGCGCATCTTGCAACTGGAGACGTGATTCACCCAGCGCTTCGTGCTCGATTGCACGCTGCTCGGCCAATTCCTGCAGCTCTTGTTCAAGTCGGGTACGGCGCAAAATCAACTGCTCGACCTTGGCTTGGCCAGCCGAGAGCTGGGCTTTCAACTCACCCAGGCGGCGCGACAGATCTTGAATGTGCCGACGTTGTTGCTCGCGTTGCTCTTCTGCTGTGCGCTGCGTGTCACGCAACTGCCCCAGGCGCTCCTCCAACACAGCCAACGCGGCCTCGCGCTCGTCGCGCTCAAGGCTCAGCCGTTCTATTTCCTGGCCGCGCGCCAAAACACCGCTTTGGGCATCACTGGAGCGGCGCACCCGCAGAAAATGCCGACCGACCCAATAGCCGTCTTGGCTGATTAAGCTCTCGTCTGCTGCCAACGTCGGGCGCGATGCCAACGCCTCGTCGAGATTCAGCACCGGCTTGACCTTGCCCAGCCAGGGGCTTAGATCAACCTCGGCGGTGACTTTATCCAACAGGCTGCCGCCCAGCTGCGCTGCGGCTTTGCTTGGGCTTACCAGACGCAAATCGCCCTGCGTCAGACCCGTAAACTCCAGCCCTTGATAATCGTCCAGCATGACGGCGTGCAAATCCGCACCCAGCACGGTTTCCACCGCCAGTTCCCAGCCTGCCGCGACACGCAAGCCTTCAGCCAGACGCGGACGCTCGCTGAGCTGCTGCTCGCGCAGCCATTCGCCCACACCTTTGCCGGGGTCGAGTGCGGCTTGCTGCAAGGCCTCCAAAGAAGCCAGGCGGCCATTTAGGCGTTGCAACTCGCCTTGCGCCTGTTGCTGGGTTTGCGTGCTGTGTTGCAGTTCAGTGCGCAACTGCTGCAACTGCTCGGCCTGCTGCTCATCTCCAATTTGCAGGTCTTCAAGGCTGATTTCGCCAGCCGCAATCTGCTCGCCCAGCTCAATAATCGCGGCATCTTCCGGGTCAGCGGCCAACATCTGCAGGTCATCGCTCAGGCGACGCTGCCGCTCAGACAAGCGCTCCAGGCTTTGTTCCAATTGGGCGATACGAGACTGTTGCACTTCAGCCTGGCGGCGTGGTTCAGCGCTGTGCTGGTTGAAGGCGTCCCACTGCTCCTGCCAGCCATGCATGGCTGTTTCGGACTCTTCCAGCTCGGCCGCAGACTCTTCTGCTGCCGCCGCTGTCAGCTCCTGTTCAGGCACCAGCATGTCCAACTCTTCAGCCAGAGTGGCCAGCAAGGTGCGGTCGTGGCCGAGGTGCGATTCGGTTTCCAGACGGGCCTTCTCTGCTTCGCGCAAGTCATCTTGCAACTGACGCAGGCGTTGCTGACCGTGCTGGATGCTTTGCTCAATACGTGCAATATCGCCACCCACCGAGTAGAAGCGACCCTGCACCAGATTGAAACGCTCACTCAGCTCATGATGACCGTCGCGCAAACGCTCAATGCTGGCATCGGCATTGCGTTGTTCGGCGACAAGGGCCTCGAAGCTGACCTCCTGATTGCTGATCACCGCTTCGCGGCTGCCCACTTGCTCATTCAGCGTTTGCCAGCGCAGGGCGGTGAGCTGGGCTTTGAGTTGCCGTTCTTCGGCCTTGTATTCCTGATACTTCTCCGCCGACTGCGCCTGGCGATGAAGGCGATCGAGTTGGCGTTCCAGCTCTTCGCGCAGGTCGGTCAGGCGCGCCAGGTTTTCATGGGTACGACGAATACGGTTTTCGGTCTCGCGGCGGCGCTCCTTGTACTTGGAGATACCCGCAGCCTCTTCAATAAAGTTGCGCAGGTCTTCCGGCTTGGCTTCGATCAGCTTGCTGATCATGCCCTGCTCGATGATCGAGTAGCTGCGCGGACCCAGACCGGTGCCGAGGAAGATATCGGTGATGTCACGGCGGCGGCATTTGGTGCCGTTTAGGAAGTACGTGTTCTGGCTGTCGCGGGTAACCCGGCGGCGGATGGAAATTTCGTTGTAGCCCGCATATTCGCCGGTCAGGGTGCCGTCGGAGTTATCAAAAATCAGCTCTATCGAGGCCTGTGTCACCGGTTTACGCGTATTGGAGCCATTGAAGATGACGTCGGTCATCGACTCGCCACGCAGGTTCTTCGCCGAGCTCTCGCCCATCACCCAGCGCACCGCATCGATGATGTTCGACTTGCCGCAACCGTTAGGCCCTACCACTGCCGCCATGTTGCTGGGGAAGGTTACCGTGGTGGGGTCAACAAATGACTTGAACCCGGCCAGCTTGATGCACTTAAGCCGCATGCTTCGCTTTCCTTAGGCATCGGCCAGTGCGGCCAGCACCAGCTGACAGTTGTGCTCGCCATAGCCCAGCAACACGTGGCGAATAGCCTGATGATCACGGTCGATAATGGCCTGCAGTAGTGCGGCAAAAGTATTCAGAAACTGAGCCATCTCGCTTTTGCGGCGTTCCAGCGCCAGGTGATAGGTGCGACTGATGGCGGGCAGCAGGTTTTCGACGGTTTCTTGCAAATACGGGTTATCGCAGAACGGAAAAGCCGCACGCATGATGTCAAAGCTGCTTTCTACAAATCCGTCGATATCCTCTCGCTGCAAGCTATCTTGCAGACGCTGCTGAATCTGTAGAAAAGGGGCCAGATCGGCCTCTACCTGCCAGCTGTCTGCCACCGCTTTGCCGAGCAGGATGTAAAGCTCCATCACCAAGGCATAAAGGCTTTTGACGTTATGCGGCGTCAGTTCGGCCACTTGAGCGCCACGGCGCGGCGGAATCACGATCAGATGGCGGCGCTCAAGGATCAACAGCGCCTCGCGCACCGAACCACGGCTGACGTTAAGGGCTTGAGTAACCTTCTGCTCTTGAATGCGCTCGCGGGCTTTCAACTCACCACGGATGATGCGCTCTGCAAGGTGATGAGCGATCTGCTCGGCGAGGCTGTCCGGTGCCTTGAACGTCATGGTGATCCTTAGGCTCTATATGACCTATTTTGGGGCAAACAAGGGGGCACCCCGAACATGTCGGAGCGCTGCATCGCAGGGCGCGAGTGTAACACAGGGTGTTACCGGGCCAAGGTTGGTGGTGGCTGGCTTTCAATCCAAAAGGTGGGCATCAAAGGGATGGCCCCGCCAACTGATTGTCCTACAATCCTACCAACACATACTCCAACAACAAAAAATACGGAGCCACTATGTTTGAACGACTGCCCTCCAACTGGATGCTCGCCATAAAGAGCGTTGGCTACTGGCTCTGGTTAATCCCGGTTTTGGGGATTCCACTCAGCTACTTCATGTCAATTGACAGCGCGTACGCCAATGTTTGGCCATGGTTTGTGATGATCGTGGTGTTTGGCGTCATTCCGGTTTTGGATTTTATTGTGGGCCGCGACCCGGCCAACCCGGATGAAGCCGTGCAGGTGCCACAACTTGAACAGCAGCGTTACTACCGTGTTCTGAGCCTGGCCACTGTGCCGGCGTTACTCGGCATGCTGGGTTGGGCCGGCTGGGTGTTTGTCAGTCATGAGGCCTGGAGCTGGGTGGGTCAGTTGGGCTGGGTGTTGTCAGTAGGCACGGTGACTGGGGCTATCGGTATCACCGTGGCCCATGAACTGATCCATAAAGACCCTGCCTTGGAACAAAATGCCGGCGGCCTGCTGTTGGCGGCCGTGTGCTATGGCGGCTTCAAGATTGAGCACGTACGCGGCCATCATGTGCATGTTTCCACGCCCGAGGATGCCAGCTCTTCGCGCTATGGCCAAAGCCTTTACGCCTTCTTGCCGCACGCCTACAAACACAATTTTATGAATGCCTGGAAGCTCGAAGCAGAACGACTGAAGCGCAAGAACCTGCCAGCCCTGCATTGGCGCAATGAATTGATTGGTTGGTATTCGATCAGCGCGCTGTTTCTTTTGGGCTTCACCCTGGCCTTTGGCTGGTTGGGTGCCGTGTTCTTCCTGGCGCAGTCAGTCGTGGCCTTTACCCTGCTGGAAATCGTCAACTACGTAGAGCATTACGGTCTGCATCGGCGCAAGCTGGAGAACGGTCGGTATGAACGCACCAATCCGACGCACTCTTGGAACAGTAATTTCCTGCTGACCAACCTGTTTCTGTTTCATTTGCAGCGCCATTCCGACCACCACGCTTATGCCAAGCGTCGCTACCAAGTGCTGCGCCATTTCGACGACAGCCCGCAATTACCCAACGGCTATGCCGGGATGATTGTTCTGGCGCTGTTCCCGCCGCTGTGGCGCGCAGTGATGGACCCACGGGTACGCGCCTACTACGCCGGTGAAGAGCACCAGCTGACGGATTCACAACTCGCCTGATCCCCCTCGCTTTATCACGCAATCAACAACGCCAAGGGCTGCAATCCTTGGCGTTTTTTTATGCTGTCCGTTAAAGCTCATTCATATCACTGGCACGAAAACAGCTTCTAAAAAGCGCATACCAGCCTCTAAAAAGGCGGCTGAGCCGATTTAACTGACCTTTAAGTCAAATATTAATTGACCCAAAAGTCAGTTAAATCTAGATTTGCCCCGTACCGACCTCAGGGCCGCGTCCATCGATGCAATCGCAACCTTATTGTGTGCTCATAAAAACAATCGCCACCCCGGAGGTCGTCCTTGATCCAGTTTTTACTAAACCGGGAACTGCGTACTGAGCATGCCCTCGACCCAAACATCACCGTGCTCAATTACCTGCGCGAGCATCTCGGTAAATCTGGAACCAAGGAAGGCTGCGCCTCTGGCGACTGTGGGGCCTGTACCGTTGTAGTCGGTGAGCTGATTGGGGAGCGCGTGCGCTACCGTACCCTCAATTCCTGCCTGACTTTCGTTGCTTCGTTACACGGCAAACAGCTGATCACGGTTGAAGACCTCAAGCACCAGGGCCAACTGCACAGCGTTCAGCAGGCCATGGTCGACTGCCACGGCTCGCAATGCGGCTTCTGCACCCCTGGCTTTGTCATGTCGCTTTTCGCTTTGCAGAAAAACTCCGAGGGTTTCGACAAGGCCGACACCCTAGAAGCGCTGGCCGGCAACCTCTGCCGCTGCACCGGTTACCGCCCGATTATCGACGCAGCCGAGCAGGCCTGTTGCCAAAAGCAACCAGACCAGTTCGATACCTTTGAGCCGCAAACCGTCGCGCAACTTAAAGCCATCGCCCCGCAAGACACCGCCGAACTCAATAGTGGCGACAAACGCTGCCTGTTGCCGTTAACGGTCGCTGATCTGGCCGATCTCTACGTGGCCAATCCCGAAGCACGCCTGCTGGCTGGCGGCACCGACCTGGCCCTGGAAGTCACCCAGTTCCACCGCGAGCTGCCGGTGATGATCTACGTTGGCCATATCGAAGCGATGAAGCGCGTTGAGGTGACTGAACACAGCATCGAAATCGGCGCAGCCACCCCGCTGTCCGACTGCTATGCCGCACTGGCCAAGGAGTACGAAGATTTTGGCGAGTTGCTGCACCGTTTTGCCTCGCTGCAAATTCGCAATCAGGGCACCCTGGGCGGCAATATCGGCAACGCCTCGCCGATTGGCGACGCCCCGCCGCTGCTGATCGCCCTCGGTGCGCAAATCGTGCTGCGCAAAGGCAACAGCAGCCGCACCCTGCCGATCGAAGACTACTTCCTCGACTACAAGGTGACTGCGCGCCAAGAAGCCGAATTTATCGAGAAAATCATCGTGCCGCGCCATCAGGCCAGCCAGTTGTTCCGCGCCTACAAGGTGTCCAAGCGTCTGGACGATGACATTTCCGCCGTGTGCGCCGCCTTCAATCTAGTCGTCGAAGATGGCGTGGTGCAAAGCGCGCGCATCGCCTTTGGTGGCATGGCGGCCATCCCCAAACGCGCCGCAGCCTGTGAAGCCGTGCTCAAAGGCGCCGTGCTCAACCAAGCGCAGATCGAACTTGCCTGCGCCGCCCTGGCCGAGGACTTCACTCCGCTTAGCGACTTCCGTGCCAGCAAGGAATATCGCCTGCTTGTCGCACAGAATCTGCTGCGTAAATGCTTCATCGAGCTGCAATCTGCCGACGTTGAAACCCGGGTGAGCGCCTATGTCTAGTCATCATAAAGCCAGCAAAACCCAAGCCGAACTGGCCGAGTTATTCCGTGCGGGCATCACCACTGGCGTCGGCAAGAGCGTCAAACATGAAAGCGCGGATAAGCACGTCTCCGGCGAGGCGATCTACGTCGATGACCGCTTGGAATTCCCCAATCAGCTGCACGTTTATGCCCGCATGAGCGACCGCGCCCACGCGCGCATCGTCAGCATCGATACCAGTCCCTGCTACCAGTTCCCAGGCGTGGAGATCGCCATCACCAAGGATGACGTGCCCGGCCAACTGGATATCGGCCCGGTAGTCGCCGGTGACCCGCTGCTGGCAGACGGCAAGGTCGAGTACGTGGGCCAAGTGGTCATCGCCGTTGGTGCCGACAGCCTGGAAACCGCACGCAAAGCGGCCATGGCCGCGATCATCGAATACGAAGACCTTGAGCCGGTGCTAGATGTGGTCGATGCGCTGCGCAAGAAGCACTTCGTGCTCGACAGCCATCAGCACAAGATCGGTGACTCCGCCGCCGAACTGGCCACTGCACCGCGCCGTCTGCAAGGCAGCCTGCATATCGGCGGCCAGGAGCACTTCTATCTGGAAACCCAGATTTCATCGGTAATGCCGACTGAAGACGGTGGCATGCTCGTTTACACCTCGACGCAGAACGCCACTGAGGTGCAGAAGCTGGTGGCCGAAGTGCTGGGCGTACCGATGCACAAAATCGTTATCGATATGCGCCGTATGGGCGGTGGTTTCGGCGGCAAGGAAACCCAGGCCGCAGGCCCGGCATGCCTATGCGCGGTCATCGCCCACCTCACCGGCCGGCCGACCAAAATGCGCCTGCCGCGCGTTGAAGACATGCAGATCACCGGCAAGCGCCATCCGTTCTACGTTGAATACGACGTCGGCTTCGACGACGACGGCCTGCTGCACGGTATCGAAATCGAACTGGCCGGCAACTGCGGCTACTCGCCCGATCTGTCCGGTTCCATTGTTGACCGCGCGATGTTCCACGCCGACAACGCCTACTTCCTAGGCAACGCCACCATCAATGGTCACCGTTGCAAGACCAACATCGCCTCGAACACCGCCTACCGTGGCTTCGGCGGCCCGCAAGGCATGGTCGCCATCGAAGAGATCATGGATGCGATCGCCCGTAGCCTAGGCAAAGATCCGCTGGAAGTTCGCAAGCTCAACTACTACGGCAAAACCGAGCGCAACGTCACCCACTACCACCAGACTGTGGAGCACAACGTTATTCACGAGATGACCGCCGAGCTGGAAGCCAGCAGTGACTACGCCAAGCGCCGCCGTGAAATCATTGAATTCAACAAGAAAAGCCCGGTATTGAAGAAAGGCCTGGCGCTGACCCCGGTGAAATTCGGCATCAGTTTTACCGCTTCCTTCCTCAATCAGGCTGGCGCGTTGATCCATATCTACACCGACGGTTCGATCCACCTGAACCACGGTGGCGCTGAAATGGGCCAAGGTTTGAACACCAAGGTCGCGCAGATTGTTGCAGAAGTGCTGCAGGTGGATATCTCACGCATCCAAATCACCGCCACCAACACCGACAAGGTGCCGAACACCTCACCCACAGCGGCCTCCAGCGGCACCGACTTAAATGGCATGGCCGCCAAAAACGCGGCGGAAACCCTCAAGCAGCGTCTGGTCGATTTCCTAGTGCGCGAATACAAGGTCACTGACGAAGATGTCGAATTCCGCAACGGCCAGGTGCGCGTACGCGACCTATTCCTGAGCTTCGAGGACGTGATACAGAAGGCCTACTTCGGCCAGGTGTCGCTCTCTTCCACCGGTTTTTACCGAACGCCAAAGATCTTCTATAACCGCGACAAAGCCGCCGGTCGTCCCTTCTACTACTTCGCCTACGGCGCAGCGTGCTCGGAAGTGATCGTCGACACCCTGACCGGTGAGTACAAGATGCTACGCACCGACATCCTGCATGACGTCGGTGCCTCCCTGAACCCGGCGCTGGACATCGGCCAGGTCGAAGGTGCATTCGTTCAGGGCATGGGTTGGCTGACCATGGAAGAGCTGGTGTGGAACGGTAAGGGCAAGCTAATGACCAACGGCCCGGCCAGTTACAAGATCCCCGCAATCGCCGATATGCCGCTGGACCTGCGCGTTAAACTGGTGGAAAACCGCAAGAATCCGGAAGACACCGTGTTCCACTCCAAGGCGGTCGGTGAGCCGCCATTTATGCTCGGCATCGCCGTGTGGTGCGCGATCAAGGACGCCGTGGCCAGCCTGGCTGATTACCGCGTACAACCAAACATAGATGCTCCGGCAACGCCTGAGCGCGTGCTCTGGGGTGTGGAACAGATGAAGAAACTCCAACAACCGACCAAGGCCGCGACTGTGGGGGCCGAACCGGCCTGAAACGTAGCCCGGATGCAATCCGGGGAAGCCCTCTCCCGGATTACATCCGGGCTACGACCTGAGCCGAAGGTGCTTAACCATGACTAAACACACCGAAACGAAAGCGCCAACACCGCGACCGATTCCGCTAGCGATACTGAAACCGTCGCCGAACAACTGCGGCTTGCCGCACCCCGCACAACTTCCACCTAACTGGAGGCCGGACAAATGAGCTGGATCAGCGCCCTAGCCGACTTGCAGCAACGCGCAGAACCCTGCGTGCTGGTGACGATCATCGAAGAGCGCGGCTCAACCCCGCGCAATGCTGGCTCGAAAATGGTGGTCACCGCTGACTGCATCTTCGAGACCATCGGTGGCGGCCATCTGGAATTCAAGGCGATGGAGCTGGCGCGCGAGATGTTGCAAAGCCGCAGCCAGGACACCCGCCTGGAGCGTTTCAGCCTGGGTGCCAGCCTCGGCCAGTGCTGTGGCGGTGCCACCGTGCTGCTGTTTGAACCGATGGGCCAACCGCAGGCGCAGATCGCCGTATTCGGTGCCGGCCACGTTGGCCGCGCCCTAGTGCCGCTGCTTGCTAGCCTACCGTGTAAGGTGCGCTGGATTGACTCGCGGGAAAACGAGTTCCCCGAGCAGATCCCCTCCGGAGTCGACAAAGTGGTCGAAGACGAGGTGGTCGATGAGGTCGAGCGCATGCCCGCCGGCAGCTACTTTATCGTCATGACTCACAACCATCAGCTCGACCTGGAGCTGACAGCAGCAATCCTCAAGCGCAACGATTTCGCATACTACGGGCTGATCGGCTCGCAGACCAAACGCGCCAAGTTCGAACACCGCCTGCGTGATCGCGGCTTCGGCCCGGCTGTGGTCGCGCGCATGCGTTGCCCGATGGGCTTGGCCGAGGTGAAAGGCAAATTACCGGTGGAGATCGCTGTGTCCATCGCCGCTGAAGTCATCGCCACCTACAACGCCGCCTTTGGCCAAGACCGAAAAAAGGGCCAGGCCAGCGTTGCCAAGCTGCTGCCCGCCTCGCGCCGAACCCAGGCCTGACTATCTGCCCAGACGCACGCGCGCCTGAGCGACCGAATCCGTAGATTGAGATAAGCGTTACATGACTAGCCCAGTGAAAGCCTACCGCGCCGCAATCATGCACAGCATTGCCGACCCTGCCGTGGTCGGCGTGGAGCACTCCTATGAGTACTTTGAAGACGGTGTGCTGGTCATCGAAAATGGCCAGGTGGCCAAAGTTGGCCACGCCGCCGAGCTGTTGCCCAGCCTCAAGGGCGTGGAGATTACCGAGTACCGCGACGCGCTGATCACCCCCGGCTTTATCGACACCCACATCCACTACCCACAAACCGGGATGATCGCCTCTTATGGCGAACAGCTGCTGGATTGGCTGAACACCTACACCTTCCCCACCGAGCAGCAGTTCGCCGACAAGGCCCATGCGAGTGACGTGGCCGGTATCTTCCTTAAAGAATTGCTGCGCAACGGCACCACTACCGCCCTAGTGTTCGGCACGGTGCACAAGCAATCGGTGGACGCTTTCTTCGAAGCTGCCGAGCGGCTTAACCTGCGCATGATCGCCGGCAAGGTGCTCATGGACCGCAACGCCCCGGAATACCTGACCGACACGGCCGAATCCGGCTATGCCGACAGCAAGGAACTGATCGACCGCTGGCACGGCAAAGGCCGCCTGCATTACGCGGTCACTCCGCGCTTTGCCCCGACCAGCAGCCCGGAACAACTGACCCTGGCTGGCAAACTGCTGGGCGAATACCCAGACCTGTATATGCACACTCATCTGTCCGAGAACCGCAAGGAAATCGAATGGGTTAAAGCGCTCTTCCCCGAGCGCAAGGGTTACCTGGATGTGTACGACCACTACAAGCTAATTGGTCCACGCGCGGTGTTCGCCCACGGTGTGCACCTGTGTGACGAAGAGTGCCAACGCTTGGCCGAAACCGGCTCGGCCGTGGCCTTCTGCCCGACCTCCAACCTGTTTCTTGGCAGCGGATTGTTTGATTTGCAGAAACTGGAACAGCACGGCGTGCGCGTCGGCCTAGGCACAGACGTGGGCGCCGGCACCAGCTTTAGTCAACTGCAGTCGCTGAACGAGGCCTACAAGGTCATGCAATTGCAGGGCAAAAAGCTAGATCCCTTCAAGTCGCTGTACCTCGCCACCCTCGGTGGAGCAAACGCGCTGTATCTGGACGACAAGCTCGGTAACTTCGAAAGCGGTAAAGACGCCGATTTCGTGGTGCTCGACTACAACGCCACACCGCTGATCAGCTACCGCATGCAGCAGGCCAAAACCCTGGAAGAAAAACTCTTTGCCCTGATCATGCTGGGTGATGACCGCGCAATTAAGGAAACTTTTGCTGCTGGCCAGTCGGTGCATCGCCGCGATTGAGGTGGGTAAAACCCCAACCAACAAAAATCCCGCTCATTGAGCGGGATTTTTCGTTCAGGCCGATTGCCCCAATTAGCGGCTCGCGGCTTTCTTCTTGCTGCCCGGTAGCAGGTGCGAGAACACCGCGTGCAGGTCATCGGAGGCCGTTTCGCCATCCAGGTTGAGCTTGGCTTCAACGCTGTCCATATGGCGCATCATCAGGTCCACAGCGACGTCCATATTGCCTGCTTCGATGGCGTCGATCACCTGGTCATGCTCAGCATCCGAGCAATGCTTGCGGCTGTTGCTTTCGTAGAGGGCGATGATCAGCGAGGTCTGCGAAATCAGGCTGCGCAGAAAGCCCAGCAGGGTCAGGTTGCCGGCGGCTTCGGCGAGTTTCAGGTGGAACTCACCGGACAAGCGAATACCCATGCCACGATCACCACGAGCGAAAAAGTCGCGCTCATCGATCACCATCTGGCGCAGCGCAGCAATGTGTTCCGGCTTGGCGTTCTTACAGGCCAATTCGGTAATCGCCCGCTCGATCATCCGACGCACGTAAAAGATCTGCCGTGCTTCTTCCGCCCCTGGACTGGCGACCACTGCACCACGGTTAGGCCTCAGCAGCACGACGCCTTCATGCGCCAAACGCGATAAGGCGCGACGAATAATGGTGCGGCTGACGCCGAAAATTTCACCGAGCGCCTCTTCACTGAGCTTGGTGCCAGGTGCCAGACGCTGCTCGAGAATGGCGTCGAAGATATGGGCGTAAACCACATCGTCCTGAGTCCCGCTGCGGGTGATCTTGCCTTCGCGCGTCTGCTTCTTAAGGGGCTGCAATTGTTCGTTCATTGTGGCTCGCGTGATCAAGGTTCGGCGGTTGCTGATGCAACTCTACTGCGTGCTACCCACCCTCAGGCAAGCAACAAGTCAGTCAAAAGTTACAAATAAAAGTATTTTCATTGTACACAATGTGATCAGTGCGTAAACCGCCAGCGAAGTATGACCATCGTGCCAAGGGGCATTTGCATACGATTCAAGCTTGCACATAAAGGATGAGCAACGCGCAGTCGGCAGATTAGTTTTTGATACCGGGGTTTTCTTGTTCGTGAATTTACCGAACAGCCGCCCGCTTAGGTCACGCCAGTAAAGCCAAGACGCTGCGGTTATTGGCAAAGCCCCACAACTCACCGCAGTTCTACTCGGGCCGGCTAACTGGATGCGCCGTACACGTCAGGCGCAGGACCGTGTCGCATTGGCAGAAAATCCGAGAGCACACAAACACAAACTGTAAACAGCAATAGAATTTAATGTATACAATAAATACCTCGGCGCTATTTCTTGACCTAAAGATCAGCTAGGCGACCAGTAAGACAAAAAACCAGTCCACGAATCGAGCAGTGCGCAGGGCAGGCTCTGGCTTGCAAGAACCAAAGGATGAAAAGCCCCTCTCTGGAAAGCGCTAAGCAAGAACAACCCAGCCATAGTCACTAAGGCCATGATGCCGCTGACCTTCTCTGTTACCAGAGTCATTACCCTGGGTTTGCTGACCTGCGCAACGCTGACACTGCTGACCGGTCAGCGCGACAAGCTATCGCTTAGCGAGTGCGTTATGTGCGTTATGTGCGTTATGTGCGTCATTTTTATTGCCAAGTTCGCCTACCTATAAGGCGGGCTGGCGAGTCATTAAGTCCTGATACAAACATCGATGCGTTGACACATTTGGAGAGTCACTCATGAGTCTGGAAACCTGGCTGTTGTTCGCAAGCGCTTCACTGGTGGTGATTCTAATCCCCGGCCCATTATCACTGTTGATGGTCAGCAACAGCCTGAACTATGGCCTGCGCCGCTCGGCACCGGCTTTTATTGGCGGTGTGTCAGCCTCGATCTGCCTGCTGAGCGCTTCGGCGCTTGGCCTTGGTGCATTGTTAATGGCCTCGGAACAACTGTTCAGCTTGCTGAAGATTGTGGGCGCGTTCTATCTGTTCTACCTCGCCTGGCAAAGCTGGCAGGAATCGCGAAAAGCTGCCAAACCAGTGACCGCCGAAGAGCAGCCAGTCAACCCGAGCTTTCGCGCCATGTTCTGGAAGGCCTTCGGCCTGGGTGCTAGCAACCCCAAAGACATTCTGTTTTTTGCCGCCTTTCTGCCGCAGTTCATCAGTGCCGAGCGCTCGATGCTCAGCCAGTTGCTGGTGATGATCGCCACCTGGGCTGTACTGGATCTGGCCTGCAAGCTGTTCTACGGCCTCAGCGCCCAGGGCGCAGCGAGCTACTTGCGGTCGGGCAAGGGCCAAGTTTGGTTTAACCGTATCAGCGCGGGATTGTTTGGCGGCGCTGGGGCTGCCTCACTGCTTAGCCGCTGAAAGCGACAACCTGCCAAGGTTTATCCACGTCACGACCTCTAGGAGCGGGCCATGCCCGCGACCCGATAGCACGGGCATGAACTAGGAGTCCCCGCCGCTCCTACCTAGCGCCTGGGCAAATCGCAGGCAAAAAAAAGCCCGCAGCATGCAGGGGCTAGGGACTCTTAAACTTAGTCAGAGGGGGACAAGGAAACGGTTCAGCTGCCGCGGTAGGTCGAGTAGCTGTAAGGGGAAATCAGCAACGGCACGTGGTAATGCTCCTGCTCGGCATCGATGCCGAAGCGCAGCACTACAACATCGAGAAAGGCCTGCTCAGGCAAATCGACGCCGCGGGCGCGGTAGTAATCGCCGGCATGGAAGTGCAACTGATAAACGCCACTGCGGTATTCATCACCTTGCAGAACCGGCGCATCACAACGCCCGTCGTGGTTGGTGACAACACAATTGAGCAGCTCAAGCTGAGCCCCATCAACGCGATACAACTCAATCTTCAGTTCGCTGCCTGGGCAACCGTGGGCGGCATCCAGTACGTGCGTGGTCAATCGTCCCATCGCTTATGGGCACCTGCGCAGTTAACCCCAACGCAGACGCCGCACCTCCTCTACTTTTATTGAATTCAGCAGATTTATCAGGCTGAGCAGCCTCGACTGAGCTGAAGCATAGCATGCTGAAATTAAAAAATAAGACACTTTAATATAAATATGTACACAATAAATCGATCATAACGACTGCCCAGCGCACCGTAAAAGAGCAGCAAATCGGCCATAATTGCTTGCAAGCACTGCTTTTGCACAGCAACAGCTGACGCACTGGACAGATTCAGCATTAAGGCAAAATTTCGCGAAATAAGTTAATTTTACATTTACAAGAAGCAACTCACTTTGTATACAATTACCCATCACAGTTGCGCAGCACATTCATGCCCGCCCCGACAGCCACAAACAACAAGAAGGAAGACAACAGTGAGCGCTGACTACCCACGCGACCTGATCGGTTACGCCAACAACCCACCTCATCCGCACTGGCCGAATGATGCGCGCATCGCCCTGTCGTTTGTTCTCAATTACGAGGAAGGCGGCGAGCGCAACATCCTGCACGGCGACAAGGAGTCCGAGGCGTTCCTCTCCGAGATGGTTTCCGCACAGCCGCTGCAAGGCCAGCGCAATCTGTGCATGGAGTCGCTTTACGAGTATGGCAGCCGTGCCGGCGTCTGGCGTTTGCTCAACCTATTCCAGAAACACAACATCCCGCTGACTATATTTGCCGTGGCCATGGCCGCCCAGCGTCACCCAGATGCCATCAAAGCGATGGCCGCCGCAGGCCACGAGATCTGCAGCCACGGTTACCGCTGGATCGACTACCAGAACATGAGCGAAGCCGAAGAGCGCGAGCATATGCTCGAAGCCATCCGCATCCTGACCGCACTGACCGGCGAACGCCCGGTGGGCTGGTACACCGGCCGCCTCGGCCCGAACACCCGCCGTCTTGTCCGTGAAGAAGGTGGCTTTCTGTATGACAGCGACACCTACGACGACGACCTGCCCTACTGGGACCCGGCCAGCACCGTGGACAAACCACACCTGGTGATCCCTTACACACTCGACACCAACGACATGCGTTTCACCCAGGTGCAGGGCTTCAACAAGGGCGATGACTTCTTCGAATACCTGAAAGACGCCTTCGATGTGCTGTATGCCGAAGGCGTGGCCGGCGCACCGAAAATGCTCTCAATCGGCATGCATTGCCGCCTGCTCGGCCGTCCGGCGCGGCTGGCGTCACTGGCGCGCTTCCTTGAATACGTGCAGAGCCACGAAAAAGTCTGGTGCGCCCGCCGCGTCGACATCGCCAAACACTGGCACGCGACCCATCCGCTGCAAGAGCCATCCAAGGAGCGCTCTAAATGAGCCGTTTTCAAACCCTGACCCCGTCCCGTCTAAGCCGTGAAGACTTCGTCAAAGTCTTCGCTGATATCTACGAGCACTCGCCCTGGGTCGCCGAAAAGGCTTTTGACCTGGGCCAGGACGAGAGCATCAATAACATCGACGGCCTGCATCAGCGCATGGCCGACCTGTTGCTCAGTGCCAGCCACGCTGCACAACTGGCGCTGATCAATGCTCACCCGGACCTGGCCGGCAAGGCAGCCATACGCGGTGAGTTGACCGCATCAAGCACGTCGGAGCAGGCTGGTGCGGGCATTCATGAATGCACCGCAGAAGAGTTCGCCCGCTTTACCGAACTGAACAATGCCTACAAAGCCAAGTTCGGCTTCCCCTTCATCATGGCGGTGAAAGGCAGTAATCGGCATCAGATCCTGGCGGCCTTCGAGGAGCGGATTCATAACTCCCCGGAGCAGGAATTCGCCCGCGCACTGGCCGAGATCAACAAGATCGCGCTGTTCCGCTTGCAGCAGCTGTAAGGCGCAAGCACTCCGCTCTCCCCCAACGCCATCATTTAAGGCAGACATTTCATGAAAGCTTACGCCGTACCCTTTGAGAAATACGTCAACCTCGCCGACGCACGCTTGGGCACCAAAGCCATCTCAGTCACCGACGACTGGTTCGCCGACGTTAACCGCCTGTTCCAGCCGACCCCAGCGGTATGGAAGGAAGGCGTTTTCGATGACAACGGCAAGTGGATGGATGGCTGGGAGTCGCGTCGTAAGCGTTTCGAAGGTTACGACAGCGCAGTAATCCGCCTGGGTGTACCGGGCTCGATCAAGGGTGTGGATATCGACACCAGCTTCTTCACCGGTAACTTCCCACCATCGGCGTCCCTGGAAGGCTGCTTTGTTGCTGAAGGCGACCCCACCGATGCCACCGAGTGGACTGAAGTGCTGGGCGCAGTCGAACTGCAAGGCAACAGCCACCACTATCATGAAATCGCCAATGTTCAGGCCTTCACCCACCTGCGCTTCAACATCTATCCGGACGGCGGCGTCGCTCGTCTGCGCGTCTACGGCGTGCCGTTCCGCGACTGGTCTAACGTCGCTGACGACGAAGAAGTTGACTTGGCTTCCGCACTGAATGGCGGTCGCGCCCTGGCCTGCTCGGACGAACACTTCGGCCGCATGAGCAACATCCTCAACCCGGGCCGTGGCATCAACATGGGCGATGGTTGGGAAACCGCACGCCGCCGTACACCAGGTAACGACTGGGTGATTGTCGCCCTCGGCCATCCGGGTGAAATCGAGCGCATCGTCGTCGACACCCTGCACTTCAAAGGCAACTACCCGGACAGCTGCTCGATCCAAGGGGCATTCGTTAAAGGCGGCACCGACAGCCAGATCGAAACCCAGAGCCTGTTCTGGCGCGAGCTGCTGCCAAGCCAGAAGCTGCAGATGCACGCCGAGCACGAGTTCAGCGTGCAGATCAAGGCGCTGGGCCCGATCACCCACGTACGGGTGAACGTGTTCCCAGACGGTGGTATCAGTCGCCTGCGCCTGTTCGGCAAAGTCGCCAAGTAAGCCAATAAACCCCTCTCCCATTGGGAGAGGGGCATAAACGAACGAACAGAAGACCAGCCATGCGCACATTGATCATCGAGCCGCTGAGCAAAGAAGCCTTCGCCCCCTTTGGTGACGTTATCGAAACCGAAGGCAGCGAATTCTTCATGATCAACAACGGCTCCACGCGCCGTTATCACAAACTGGCCACGGTCGAGACCGCACAGCCAGAGGATAAGGCGATCATCAGCATCTTCAGTGCCGAGGCCCTGGATATGCCGCTGACCGTTCGCATGCTGGAGCGTCATCCGCAGGGCAGTCAGGCGTTTATCCCACTGCTCGGCAACCCCTTTCTGATTGTGGTCGCGCCACTTGGCGATGCACCTGAATCAGAGTTGGTCCGCGCCTTCCGCAGCAACGGCAGGCAGGGCATTAATTACCATCGCGGCGTATGGCACCACCCGGTGCTGACGATCGAAAAGCGGGATGACTTCCTGGTGGTTGATCGCAGTGGTTCTGGCAACAACTGCGATGAGCATTTCTTTACCGACGACGAGCTGCTGCTCCTCGCCCCCCACCAATAAGAGAAGCCCAGCATCGGCGTGCCGACACTGGGAAAGAGGTACTGATTGTGGAAGCGCATTTGACTGAATGGCTGAACCTGGGCATCCGCTGGATCCATATGATCACCGGCATCGCCTGGATCGGCGCATCCTTCTATTTCGTCTGGCTGGAAAACAACCTCAACCGCAGCAATCCCCGCGAAGGCCTGTCTGGTGACCTCTGGGCGATTCACGGTGGCGGTATCTACCACCTGGAAAAATACAAACTGGCTCCGCCGAAAATGCCGGAGAACCTGCACTGGTTCAAATGGGAGGCCTACGCCACCTGGCTGTCGGGCGTGGCCCTGATGCTGGTGGTCTACTACCTCAACCCGAGCCTGTACCTGATCAAGCCCGGCGTCGAACTGGCACCAGCCATGGGCATCGCCATTGGCTTCGGCTCGATGCTTGCGGGCTATGTGGCCTATCACTTCCTCTGCGATTCCCCCCTAGGCAAGCGCCCGGCCCTGCTGGGCGCCGTGCTGTTTGTCCTGCTGATCGCCGCCGCGTATGGCTTCAACCAAATTTTCAGCGGCCGCGCCGCTTATATTCATGTCGGCGCGATTATCGGCACCATCATGGTTGGTAACGTGTTCTTCACCATCATGCCGGCGCAGCGTGCATTGGTTAAAGCCATCGAAGATGGCACCACGCCGGACCCGACCCTGCCAGCCAAAGGCCTGTTGCGTTCGCGTCACAACAACTACTTCACCCTGCCGGTGCTGTTCATCATGATCAGCAACCACTTCCCGAGCACCTACGGCAGCCAATACAACTGGCTGATCCTGGCGGGCATCGCGATGCTGGCAGTACTGGTGCGCCATTACTTCAACACCCGCCATGACAGCAGCAAATACGTCTGGACCTTGCCTGCTGCTGCGCTGGGCATGATCTGCCTGGCGTTCGTCACAGGCCCGAGCATGAAGGCCGCCAGCACCGAAGCGCCCAAAGCAGCCGTCATTACCTACGCAAAGATTCCGGCCACTGCCGTGAGCGGTCATCCGGATGTTGCCAAGGCCGCTGAACCCGCCAGCACACCCGCTGAACCTGCAGCCACCGCACCAGCGCTAGCAGTTGTCGAGTTTGCCAAGGTAAACAGCGTGATTCAGGAACGCTGTAGCGTCTGTCATGCGGCCACGCCAAGCAGCCCATTGTTCAGCGCGCCACCGGCCGGCTTTATCCTCGACACGCCGGAGCAGATCAAAGCACAGGCTGCGAAGATCCACGCGCAGAGCGTTGCTTCGCACATCATGCCGCTGGGCAACATCACCCAGATGACCCAGGAAGAACGTGATCTGATCGGTACGTGGATCGACCAGGGCGCACAGCTCAACTGATCCACGAGTCGGTGCCTCGTCGCGATTAGCGCTTTGTAGCAGGCACTTGCAGCATTTGTGGCCGTTAATCGCCCACAAAAAAGGCCGGTCATATGACCGGCCTTCTTCTGCAACGGTTTGGCTTACATGTGCGAAATCATGGCGTCGCCGAATTCCGAGCAAGACAGCAGCTTGGCGCCGTCCATCAGGCGCTCGAAGTCATAGGTCACGGTCTTGGCACCGATGGCGCCGTTGGTGCCTTTGATGATCAAGTCAGCAGCCTCAACCCAGCCCATATGGCGCAGCATCATTTCAGCCGAAAGAATCAGCGAACCTGGGTTCACTTGGTCTTTGCCGGCGTACTTCGGAGCAGTACCGTGGGTGGCTTCGAACATGGCAATGGTGTCGGACAGGTTGGCACCTGGCGCAATACCGATACCGCCCACTTCAGCCGCCAGAGCGTCAGACAGGTAGTCGCCGTTCAGGTTCAGGGTGGCGATCACGTCGTACTCGGCCGGACGCAGCAGGATCTGCTGCAGCATGGCGTCGGCGATGGCGTCTTTAACGATGACGTTCTTGCCGGTTTTCGGGTTCTTGAACTGCATCCAAGGACCGCCATCCAGCAGGGTCGCACCGAATTCTTCAGCGGCCACTTCATAGGCCCACTCTTTGAAGGCACCTTCGGTGAACTTCATGATGTTGCCTTTGTGCACGATGGTCAGCGACTCACGGTCGTTATCAACCACGTACTGCAGCGCCTTGCGCGCCAGACGCTTGGTGCCTTCTTTGGAGACCGGCTTAACGCCAATACCGCAATCCTGATCAAAACGGATCTTGGTGACGCCCATTTCCTCTTTGAGGAATTTGATCACCTTGTTGGCTTCAGACGAACCCGCTTTCCACTCGATACCGGCATAAATGTCTTCCGAGTTCTCACGGAAGATGGTCATGTCGACATCGCCAGGCTTTTTCACCGGGCTTGGCACGCCTTCAAACCAACGCACGGGGCGCAGGCAAACGTACAGGTCGAGTTGCTGACGCAGGGCCACGTTCAGGGAACGAATGCCACCGCCCACCGGCGTGGTCAGCGGGCCTTTGATGGAAACAACGTAATCTTTGACAGCGTCCAGCGTTTCCTGAGGTAACCACGTGTCCTGATCGTAAACTTGGGTGGCTTTCTCTCCGGCGTATACTTCCATCCAGGAGATTTTGCGCGCGCCGCCGTAGGCTTTTTCAACAGCAGCATCGACGACTTTGATCATGACCGGACTGATATCAATACCGATACCATCACCCTCGATGTACGGGATGATCGGGTTGTTCGGAACGTTCAGGGATGTATCGGCATTTACGGTGATTTTGTCACCGGTGGCAGGCACCTGGATCTTTTGGTATCCCATGCTGGACTCCGTCTTGTGGTTAAAACAGTCAGATCACTCGAGAGTAACCCACTTGAATCGGGCGAAACCATATGTTCATTGGTCTTATGTGCCAAGGCATTCTGCGTCGCGCTGTCGCAATGATATACTCGCAGGATGACTAACAGGTCATAAGGAGCGGATCTTCTAACCAAGCTATCCGCCTCTTGAAACCGTGGAACTGCTACAGCGGCTCAACGGCTCGAAACGCTCAACACTCTACTAGCGCATCCAACATCACCGCAGCAAGACCTCGACCTCTGGCTCATTAACGCGAGCCTCAGCGCCTACCCGTGCATGTCGTGTGTCTATGCATGCTCAGCAAAGAAGAGAGTTAACTCTAAATGTCCACCCCCTCGAAGATCATCTACACCTTCACCGACGAAGCCCCGGCCCTTGCGACCTACTCGCTTCTACCTATTGTAGAAGCCTTCGCTGCCTCTGCCGAGATTGCCGTCGAAACGCGCGACATCTCTCTTGCAGGGCGAATTCTTGCAAGCTTTGCTGACCAACTGGGTGCCGACAAGCAGGTCGACGATGACCTCGCCAAGCTGGCCATACTGGCCACTTCGCCAGACGCCAACATCATTAAATTACCGAACATCAGCGCCTCGGTGCCGCAACTCAAAGGCGCAATCGCCGAGTTGCAAGCCCAAGGCTTTAACATCCCGAACTTCCCTGAAGATCCGCAAACAGATGCGGAAAAAGATATCAGCGCCCGCTACAGCAAGGTGTTGGGTAGTGCGGTAAATCCGGTACTACGTGAAGGTAACTCCGACCGCCGCGCACCTGCAGCCGTGAAGGCTTTCGTGCGTAAGCATCCGCACTCCATGGGCAAGTGGAACATGGCCTCGCAATCTCATGCCGACTATATGCGCGGCGGTGATTTCTTCTCCAGCGAGCAGTCGATCACCATGGCCAAGGCCGGTGACGTGCGCATTGAATTCGTCGGTAAGGACGGCCAAGTCAAGGTCAAGAAACAACTCGCCCTGCAGGAAGGCGAAGTCTTCGACAGCATGTTTATGAGCTGCCGCAAGCTGCGTGAGTTCTTCGAGCGCACCCTGCAGGAATGCAAGGACACTGGCGTGATGTGGTCCCTGCATGTCAAGGCGACGATGATGAAGGTCTCGCACCCGATCGTCTTCGGCCACGCTGTCAGCGTTTACTACAAAGATGTCTTCGACAAATACGGTGAGTTGTTCAAAGAACTGGGCGTCAACCCGAACAACGGCATCAGCAGCGTCTACGACAAAATCAAATCCCTGCCGGCCTCGCAGCAGGAAGAAATTCTTGATGACATCCATGCCTGCTACAGCCACCGCCCGGAAATGGCAATGGTCGACTCGGTCAAGGGCGTCACTAACCTGCACATCCCTAGCGACGTAATCGTCGACGCCTCGATGCCCGCGATGATTCGCAGCTCCGGGCAGATGTGGGGTAAAGACGGCAAACTCAAAGACACCAAAGCGGTGATGCCGGAAAGCACCTACGCGCGCATTTACCAAGAGATGATCAATTTCTGCAAAACCAACGGCGCGTTCAACCCAACCACCATGGGCAGCGTACCGAACGTTGGCCTGATGGCGCAGAAGGCCGAAGAATATGGCTCTCACGACAAGACTTTCGAATTGACCGAAAGCGGCATCATGCGTGTCGTCGCAGCCGACGGCACGGTGCTGATGCAGCATAACGTTGAAGCGGGTGACATCTGGCGCGCCTGCCAGACCAAAGATGCGCCGATTCGCGACTGGGTCAAACTGGCCGTTACCCGCGCGCGCCAGTCCGGCACTCCGGCAATCTTCTGGCTCGACCCAGAACGCGCCCATGACCGTGAGCTGCAAAAAAAGGTCGAAACCTACCTGCAGGAACACGACCTGACCGGCCTGGACATTCGCGTCATGGACTACAACCAGGCCATCCGCGTGAGCATGGAGCGCTTGATTCGTGGCCAGGACACCATTTCGGTGACCGGTAACGTGCTGCGTGACTACCTAACCGACTTGTTCCCGATCATGGAACTCGGCACCTCGGCCAAGATGCTATCCATTGTGCCGTTGATGGCCGGCGGCGGCATGTACGAAACCGGTGCTGGCGGCTCCGCGCCCAAGCATGTGCAGCAGTTGATCGAAGAAAACCACCTGCGTTGGGACTCGCTCGGCGAATTCCTCGCCTTGGCAGTTTCTCTGGAAGAAACCGGGATCAAGACCAACAACCCAAAAGCCAAACTCCTGGGCACCACCCTGGATGCGGCAACGGGTAAGTTGCTGGACAACAACAAGTCGCCTTCACGCAAGACCGGCGAGTTGGACAACCGTGGCAGCCACTTCTACTTGGCGCTGTACTGGGCTCAGGAACTGGCCGCGCAGAACGATGACGCTGAACTGAAAGCACAGTTTGCGCCGCTGGCCAAAACCCTCACTGAGAATGAAGCGACCATTATTGCCGAACTCAGCGCTGTGCAGGGCAAGCCCGTAGACATCGGAGGCTACTACCGCTCCAACCCGCAATTGACCAGTCAGGTCATGCGCCCAAGCGCGACATTCAACGCTGCGCTCGCCGCCTTGAACTAAGGCGCACCACCCGCGCGCTCAGCGCGGCAACACCACAAGCCCCGGCCTTCGCGCCGGGGTTTGTGCATTGAGGGCTGAGAGAATCAGGATATGATCGCCTTTTTTCACAACAGGCAGCATACCCATGCAATGGCAACCGCATATCACCGTGGCCACGGTTATCGAAGACCAAGGCCGTTTCCTGTTGGTCGAAGAAATAGCCGAAGGTCGAGCAGTGTTTAACCAGCCTGCCGGGCATTTGGACGCCAACGAAAGCCTCTTGCAGGCCGCCATACGTGAAACGCTTGAGGAAACCGGCTGGGATATCGAGCTGACTGGTGTCACCGGTATTTACCTGTATACCGCACCCAGCAATGGCATCACGTACCAGCGCATTTGCTTTGCCGGCAAAGCCCTGCAACAACGCCCCAATCACCCGCTGGATGACGGCATCATCGGCCCACGCTGGCTGAGCCGAGATGAACTGGCCGCCCAACCCGAACGCTGGCGCAGTGAACTGGTGCTGCGCTGCATCGACGATTACCTCAGCGGGCAGCACTTCGACCTGTCGCTGATTCGCGATTAACGGCGCGAGTGCGCAGCCTGTTAGAATCGCCCCCTCTTTTTTATCGCACGCAAATATCCCCATGCCAGATCCAACCACTCAGCGCGTCATTGTCGGCATGTCCGGCGGTGTTGATTCCTCAGTATCGGCCTTGTTGCTGCTCGAACAGGGCTACCAAGTCGAAGGCCTGTTCATGAAGAACTGGGACGAAGACGACGGCACTGAATACTGCACCGCCATGGATGATCTGGCCGATGCCCAAGCGGTGTGCGACAAGATCGGCATCAAACTGCACACGGCTAACTTCGCTGCAGAGTATTGGGACAACGTCTTCGAGCACTTTTTGGCCGAATACAAGGCGGGGCGCACGCCCAATCCGGACATCCTGTGCAACCGCGAGATCAAGTTCAAAGCCTTCCTCGATTACGCGCTGATGCTCGGTGCCGACCTGATTGCCACCGGCCACTATGTGCGCCGTCGTGATATCGACGGGCGCACCGAACTGCTCAAGGGCCTCGACCCTAACAAGGACCAGAGCTACTTCCTGCATGCGGTCGGCGGTGAGCAGATTGCTAAAACCCTGTTCCCGGTGGGCGAGTTGGAAAAACCAGCCGTGCGCGCCATCGCTGAAAAGTACCAGCTGGCGACAGCAAAAAAGAAAGATTCAACGGGCATCTGCTTTATTGGTGAGCGCCGCTTCAGCGACTTTCTCAAGCAGTACCTGCCGGCCCAGCCCGGCAACATTGAAACCACTGAAGGCGAGGTTATCGGTCGTCACCATGGCCTGATGTACCACACCATCGGCCAGCGTCAGGGCTTGGGCATTGGCGGCCTGAAAGATGCCAGTGATGAGCCTTGGTACGTGCTGCACAAAGACCTGTCCCGCAACGTCCTGGTGGTCGGTCAAGGCAATGAACACCCGTGGTTGTTTAGCCGCGCCCTGCTCGCCTCGGATATTTATTGGGTTAACCCGATTGATCTGAGCGCGCCTCGCCGGCTGACTGCCAAAGTGCGTTACCGCCAGCAAGACCAAGCCTGCACACTGGAAAAAACGACCACCGGCTACAGCGCGGTTTTTGCTGAGCCACAACGGGCGGTCACACCGGGTCAATCCGTGGTGTTTTACGACGGGGACATCTGTTTGGGCGGCGGCGTGATCGAAACCGCCGAACCTTGGACCGAGCGGGAGCACCGGGCATGAATCAAATTCGCGAACAATTGATTGCCCTAGGTGCTGTCTTTGAGTCCGCAGCACTGGTCGACAATTTGGCCAGAACCGGCCAAGTCAGTGAGCCTGCAGTGGCCTGCCTGATCAACAGCCTGTTGGTGCGCGACCCCAAGGACACGCTGGAGGTTTATGGCGGCGACGACCTTTATCTACGTGATGGCTACCGCGCACTGGTGGGCGCTCTTGAACGCGATCCGGCCAGCCTGCAACGCGACCCTTTGCGTTACGCCCTAGCGCTGCTGGCCCTGGAGCGACAGCTGGATAAACGTCCCGACATGCTCAACGTCATGGGCAGCCGACTGGACCAGGTGCAGCAGCAGGTCGAACATTTTGGCCCGGTGCATGAAAATGTCATCGCCAATTGCGCCAGCCTGTATCAGGACACCATTAGCACCTTCCGCCAACGGATTCAGGTACAAGGTGATATGCGCCATCTGCAGCAAACCAACAATGCCGCGAAGATTCGCGCCCTGCTGCTCACCGGCATTCGCTCGGCGCGCCTGTGGCGACAGCTAGGCGGGCATCGATGGCAAATGGTGTTTAGCCGCGGCAAATTGCTCAAGGAGCTCTACCCGCTCATGCGGACCTGAAGCATGAGCGCGCGCCTTCAAACCCCTTCAAGGCGCTGCTCTGCTTGCCCTCTCCGCCCTGCTCTTTTCGCTGATGGGGCTGGGCATTCGTGAGGTTTCCACCGGCGTCAACAATGAGTCTGTGGTGTTCTGGCGCAATCTTGTAGGGGTGCTGTTTTTTCTGCCGCTGGTGTTGCTCAAGGGCGTTAGGCCGCTTAAAACCGCTCGGCTCAAATCTCACCTCGGCCGCACCCTGTTCGGCCTGGCGGCGATGTATTGCTTCTTCTATGCCATCGCCCACCTGCCCCTGGCTGATGCCATGCTCTTCACCTACTCAGCCCCGGTGTTTACTCCACTGATTGCCTGGTGGTGGCTTAAGGAACCGCTGAGTAAACGCATGCTGCTGACAACCGGTATCGGCCTTATTGGCGTGCTGTTGGTGGCCAAACCTTCAGCCGCATTACTCGACAGCCATGCATTGATCGGGCTGGCAGCCAGCATCTTGGCGGCCCTCGCTTTTGTGTCGATTCGCGAGATGAGCGACACAGAACCTGCTTTTCGTATCGTGTTCTATTTTTCTCTGTTCAGCGCCCTGATCTCGGCTATTCCGCTGACGTGGGCTTGGCAACCCCTGACACAAGCGCAGCTGGGCTTGCTGCTGGTGATCGGTCTGTTGGCAACCGCCAGCCAGATCATCATGTCCAAGGCATACAGCCTCGCGCCGCCTGGCCAGATTGGCCCCTTTGCTTACCTGGCCATTGTCTTCGCCGGGTTGATCGCCTGGCTACGCTGGGGCGAAGTGCCTGATTTGACCTCGCTGCTTGGTGCTGCGCTGATTTTCAGCAGCAGCCTGCTGTCGATTAGTCTCAGCAAGCGCCGCTGAAGCAATCGCGGCCGGCCGCCCTTTTATGTATGATACGCGCCCTTTTCAACGCCCGATTGTCCGAGAACGCCTCCCATGCAGCTTTCCTCGCTCACCGCGGTTTCCCCCGTCGATGGCCGCTACGCCGGCAAAACCAGCGCTCTGCGCCCTATTTTCAGCGAATACGGCCTGATCCGTTTCCGCGTTATGGTTGAAGTGCGCTGGCTGCAACGCCTGGCCGCCCACGAAGGCGTGGCCGAAGTGGCACCTTTCTCCGCCGAAGCCAACGCCATACTCAATGAGCTGGCGGACAACTTCGCCGTCGAGCACGCCGAGCGCGTCAAAGAGATCGAGCGCACCACCAACCACGACGTTAAAGCCGTCGAGTACCTGCTCAAAGAACAAGCGGCCAAGCTGCCTGAGCTGGACAAAGTGAGTGAGTTCATCCACTTCGCCTGCACCAGTGAGGACATCAACAACCTGTCCCACGCCCTGATGCTGCGCGAAGGCCGCGACACCGTGCTGCTGCCGCTGATGAAGCAGATCGCCGGCGCCATCCGCGAGCTGGCCGTCAAGTTCGCCGGCGTGCCGATGCTGTCGCGCACCCACGGTCAGCCGGCCTCGCCGACCACCCTGGGCAAGGAACTGGCCAACGTCGTCTACCGCCTGGAGCGCCAGATCGCCCAGGTGGCCGCCGTGCCGCTGCTGGGCAAGATCAACGGCGCCGTGGGCAACTACAACGCCCACCTGTCCGCCTACCCGCAGATCGACTGGGAAGCCAACGCCCAGCAGTTCATCGAAGGCGACCTGGGCCTGCAATGGAACCCCTACACCACGCAGATCGAGCCGCACGACTACATCGCCGAGCTGTTCGACGCCATCGCCCGCTTCAACACCATCCTGATCGACTTCGACCGCGACGTCTGGGGCTACATCTCCCTCGGCTACTTCAAGCAGAAGACCGTGGCTGGCGAAATCGGCTCCTCGACCATGCCGCACAAGGTCAACCCGATCGACTTCGAGAACTCCGAAGGCAACCTGGGCATCGCCAACGCGATCTTCCAGCACCTGGCCAGCAAGCTGCCGATCTCGCGCTGGCAGCGCGACCTGACTGACTCCACGGTGCTGCGCAACCTCGGTGTCGGTTTCGCCCACAGCGTCATCGCCTACGAAGCCAGCCTCAAGGGAATCAGCAAGTTAGAGCTCAATGTTCAACGCATTGCTGATGACTTGGACGCGTGCTGGGAAGTGCTCGCCGAGCCAATCCAGACCGTTATGCGCCGTTATGCGATCGAAAATCCTTACGAAAAGCTCAAAGAACTGACCCGCGGCAAGGGCATCAGCCCCGAAGCGCTGCAAACTTTTATCGACGGCCTGGATATGCCAGCCGCCGCCAAGGCTGAACTCAAGCGCCTGACCCCTGCCAGCTACATCGGCAACGCAGTCGCCCAGGCCAAGCGCATTTAAGCGGCAACAGCCTCCCAGACGCCCGGCTGCGCCGGGCGTTTTCATTTATGGGTATTTATTTACTTCAAGGGCTTAGCGATGAATCCTGATACTCCGCTGCAACTGTTGGGTGGCCTTACTGCCCGTGAGTTCATGCGCGATTACTGGCAGAAGAAACCCCTGCTGATACGCCAAGCCATTCCTGATTTCGAGAGCCCAATCTCTCCAGATGAGTTGGCGGGTCTGGCACTCGAAGAAGAAATCGAATCGCGCCTGGTAATTGAGCACGGCGCACACCCCTGGGAACTGCGCCGCGGCCCGTTTGCCGAGGACGCGTTTGCCGAGCTGCCAGAGCGCGACTGGACCTTGCTGGTGCAGGCCGTTGATCAGTTCGTCCCGGAAGTGGCTGAACTGCTGGAAGCGTTTAAATTCCTGCCCAAGTGGCGCATCGACGACGTAATGGTCAGCTTCGCCGTACCCGGTGGCGGCGTAGGCCCACATTACGACAACTACGATGTGTTTCTCCTGCAGGGCTACGGCAAACGCCGCTGGCAGGTTGGCCAGATGTGCGATTCCGATAGCCCGATGCTGCAACACGCGGATCTGAAGATCCTTGCCGAATTTGTTAAAACTGAAGAATGGGTTCTGGAGCCCGGCGACATGCTTTATCTGCCGCCGCGCCTGGCCCACTGTGGTACCGCTGAGGATGACTGTATGACGTATTCCGTAGGCTTCCGCGCACCTAGCGCTGCTGAAGTCCTGACCCATTTCACCGATTTTCTCGGCCAATTCCTGCCTGACGAAGAGCGCTACAGCGACGCAGACGCCGTGCCGACCAGCGACCCGACGCAGATCCAGCGCGACGCGTTGGATCGCCTCAAAGCCCTGCTCACCGAACACATGAGCGATGAGCGTCTGCTAATGACCTGGTTCGGCCAGTTTATGACCGAACCCAAGTACCCGGAACTGATTGCGGGTATCGAAATCGACGCCGAGGCTTTCCTCGCCAGCCTGGACAATGGCGCGATACTGGTTCGCAATCCCAGCGCGCGTATGGCGTGGTCGGAAGTCGGCGATGACTTGGTACTGTTTGCCAGCGGTCAGAGCCGCCTGCTCTCGGATAACCTGCGTGAACTGCTGAAACTGGTGTGCGCGGCAGACGCATTACACATCGAAAACCTTGGCCCATGGCTGGCCAACGACGAAGCGCGTAACCTATTTGTCGAACTGGTTAAGCAAGGCAGTCTGGGGTTTGCGGATGAGTGATATACAGGTTCGTTTGGCTGATTGGCAGAAAGATAACGCCGCTCTTCGGCGTATTCGTGAAATCGTATTTATCGCTGAACAATCCGTACCGGCGGAACTCGAATGGGATGCCGAGGACGCCGATGCCGTGCACTTTCTCGCCCTTGAGGGTGACTACCCGATTGGCACCGCGCGCCTGCTGCCCGACGGGCATATTGGTCGGGTCTCGGTACTCAAAGACTGGCGCGGTATGAACGTAGGTGTAACGCTGATCCAAACAGTGCTTGCCGAAGCCGAAAAACGCGGCCTGACTCAGCAAATGCTAAGTGCACAAGTTCATGCGACGGCATTCTATGAAAAACTTGGTTTTGCCATCGTCAGTGACGAGTACCTTGACGCGGGCATTCCGCATGTAGACATGGTGCGGCACAGCCACTAGAGGCCTCTATGCGCGACGAAAACGCCCCGACTGAGCAAACCGAAGGCCATGAGTTGCCTGCCATCGAGTTTGAATCACCGGGGCGTTTTACTGTGCACAACCCAGCCAACGCAGCAGCCGATTCGGTCTTGCATGAGCCCGCCCCCTTTACGCTCGGTGCTCACACCTCATTGGAGCGTTTCAACCAGCCGGATCAGGCTCGCGCGCACACCCTCGCCCTGCTGCAACAAGCTCAACGTAGCCTGTGCATCTACAGCCATGACCTAGAGCCCTGGCTCTATCATCACAGCAGCGTGCAACAAGCTTGCACGCGCTTTCTGCTGGCGAGCCCGCGTAATCAGCTGCGTATTTTGCTGCGTGAGCCGGGGCGCGCCGTCAAGGAAGGCAGCCGTTTGCTCAGCCTGTCACGCCGCCTGTCGTCTAACTTGCTGATCCGCAAGCTCCACCCGGACTACCCTAATGAAGCGCTGGCCTTTCTACTCGCCGACGACAGCGGACTTTTGCTACTACCTGAGTTAGGCCAGCCAAGCGGATATGCGCTGTACCACGACCCTATTCGCAATCGCCAACGCCGTGCCCAATTTGAGCAGGCTTGGGATACCAGCATCACCGATGCCGATTTACGGAGTTTTTTGTTATGAAGGCTCGCGCCCTGTTTACCGCCGTACTGATCACGTGCAGCCTGTCGCTGAGTGCTGCAACCGAAGTCATACCGCTCAATTTCCGCACAGCGGATGAAGTGCTCAGCGTGGTGCAATCGGTGTTGGGCCATGAGGGCCGCGTGAATGCCTACGGCAATCAGCTGATCGTCAACGCCGACCCGGCAAAGATTGAGGAAGTGCGCACCCTGCTGCAGCAAATCGACACCGCGCCACGTCGCCTGTTGATCAGTGTTGATACCCAGGAATCTGGCTTCCAGAGTGATCGCGGCTACAGCGCTAACGGCAGCATCAGCAGCGGCAATGGCGAAGTCCAGATCGGCCAGGGTGAGGTCAACGGCCGCGATCAGGTGCGCATTATTCGTCGCACGACCGACAGCCGTGGCGGTGGCACTCAGCAGGTGCAAGCGAGCGAGGGCTACCCCGCGTTAATTCAGGTCGGCCAGAGCGTGCCAATAACCACGCAAGGGCGCGACATGTATGGCCAACCCTATAGCAACACCCAGTATCGCAATGTCACACGCGGCTTTTATGTCACCGCCAGCCTAACGGGTGATCGGGTGCATATCACTATCAGCAGCAATCGGGATCGCTTAAGCCAGACACAACCAGGGACGATCGATATACAAAACACCGATACACGCGTAAGCGGCCGTATTGGTGAATGGATCGCTATCGGCGGTGTCAGTGAGCAAAGTCAGAGCGAACAGAGCGGCTTTGTTCAGCACCGCGCAACTCAAGGACGCGAAGACATGAACATGCGCGTCAAGGTTGATGTGCTGCAGTAGGTTTCCGGCCCTGTGGGTTAGTGCTCAACCGTGCAATTTGAGTCCGCCTGTCGCCTAGCGCCGCGACGTTGTATCGAGACGGCAAGCACTGCTTCCCCGAACCGCTTCGTAACACCCACTGCAGAGCGGCTAAGCCCCGCACAACATGACTGGACGGTCGCATTTTAATTTATGTAGTAGTCACTCGAAAGCCACTGCAAAATAATTGACGAACCCATTAGGCAGAGGCATCATTGCACCGCTCCCGCTAATCAGAGGCGCTGAAAAGCCCTCCGAGTCGCGCTCAAACTTACCGTCAGAGCCGATTTGCGTTGTAAAGCCCACAAGGCCGTCCGATGAGATTGCGACTGGAACGAAGTTGTCCTGAGGGACGGGGAAGCGTTTAGCAACAGTGCGCAAAGCGCCTAGCAGGTTGACACATCGAGCGGCATCCACGAGCCGGTTTTATCGACGTGACTCACAACCTACTCTGCCAGCGTGTTGTTCAGTTCGTCGCCCTCCTCTCGGATCAATTCCGTCTAAAGTCGATTTCTCGGCGTCTGCAGTGAGCTACAACAGCCTCCGGCAACACAGGTGTTAAGTGGGAAAGCCGGTGCTTAACCAAACACATACTTTGAAGGATTGACCATGTCAGCTTATCAAAACGACATCAAAGCCGTTGCCGCCCTGAAAGCCGCTGCTGGCAGCAGCTGGAGCGCTATTGACCCTGAGTCCGTGGCCCGTATGCGCGCTCAGAACCGCTTCAAAACCGGTCTGGAAATCGCTCAGTACACAGCCGACATCATGCGCAAAGACATGGCTGAGTACGATGCTGACTCCTCCGTCTACACCCAGTCGCTGGGTTGCTGGCATGGTTTCATCGGTCAGCAGAAGCTGATTTCGATCAAAAAGCACCTGAAAACCACTAACAAGCGCTACCTCTACCTGTCCGGCTGGATGGTTGCTGCTCTGCGTTCGGATTTCGGTCCGCTGCCGGATCAGTCCATGCACGAGAAAACTTCGGTTTCCGGCCTGATCGAAGAGCCGTGAGCTGGATCTGCTGTTCACCGCTCTGGACGCTGCTCGCGCTGCTGGCGACAAAGTCAAAGCAGACGAAATCCAGGCTCAGATCGACGGTTATGAAACCCACGTCGTACCGATCATTGCCGACATCGACGCTGGTTTCGGTAACCCAGAAGCCACCTACCTGCTGGCTAAGAAGATGATCGAAGCGGGTGCTTGCTGCATCCAGATCGAAAACCAGGTCTCTGACGAGAAGCAGTGCGGCCACCAGGACGGTAAAGTGACCGTTCCTCACGCCGACTTCCTGGCCAAGATCAACGCTGTGCGTTACGCCTTCCTGGAACTGGGCATCGACAACGGTGTAATCGTTGCGCGTACCGACTCCCTGGGTGCTGGCCTGACCAAGCAAATCGCTGTTACCAACCAGCCGGGCGACCTGGGCGACCAGTACAACTCCTTCCTGGATTGCGAAGAAGTTTCCCCTGCGGACCTGAAGAATGGCGACGTGGTTCTGAACCGCGAAGGCAAGCTGCTGCGTCCTAAGCGTCTGCCGTCCAACCTGTTCCAGTTCCGTGCTGGCACCGGTGAAGCGCGCTGCGTACTGGACAGCATCACTTCGCTGCAGAACGGCGCTGACATGCTGTGGATCGAAACCGAGAAGCCACACGTTGGTCAGATCGCCGAAATGGTTGACGAGATCCGCAAGGTAATCCCGAACGCCAAGCTGGTTTACAACAACAGCCCATCGTTCAACTGGACCCTGAACTTCCGTCAACAGGCCTACGACGCATTCGTAGCTGAAGGCAAAGACGTTTCCGCCTACGACCGCGCCAAGCTGATGAGCGTTGAGTACGACGAAACCGAGCTGGCTCAGGTTGCTGACGAGCGCATCCGCACCTTCCAGCGTGATGGTTCGGCTCGCGCCGGTATCTTCCACCACCTGATCACTCTGCCGACTTACCACACCGCCGCGCTGTCCACCGACAACCTGGCCAAAGGTTACTTCGCAGACCAAGGCATGCTGGCTTACGTGAAAGGCGTTCAGCGTCAGGAGATCCGTCAAGGTATCGCCTGCGTTAAGCACCAGAACATGTCCGGCTCCGACATCGGCGACGCTCATAAAGAGTACTTCGCTGGTGAAGCAGCTCTGAAAGCAGGCGGTAAAGACAACACCATGAACCAGTTCAGCTAAGAACAGGTTCACTCAACCGAGGCCACGATCAAGGTTGAGTGTGTTGAGAAAACCCCAGCAGAGATGCTGGGGTTTTTTTATGGCTTCTTAGCCATGGCGTATTGAAACGCGAGCCCCCTTCCCCAAGCACTGAACGCAGTGCATCAATACCCTTTTTTCAGAGCATGCACTCACGCAAACTGAGCTTTTAGGCAGATTCAGAGCAGTTGAATAGGTGGGTGGTATTGCTGGCGGATCGGTTTAGACCGACACAATGAAATCCGGCAAGGCAGGCTAGGTTCTGGCTTTCGCTGCGCTACACCAGCCGACGTATCGCTGCGCCAAGACGCAGGTCTGCGCCGAATTTAAATACTTGAAAGCATTGCGCATGCAGGTGAACCAGGCTGCTCTCAACCTCGACCAGTTGGAGGCGTGGCGGCCATCAGCAGCAAACGCCAGAGCTTACTGCCATTCTTTGAGCGCCTGCTTGGCCGCAGGGTTCATCGGCTCAGCCAAAAGGCCTGCCGGGGTCTGATTGATGCGATAAACCGCCTCATCAGCAAGGGGCAGGAAATTAACCCGCCTGGCTTGGGCGTCAAATATAAACAGATCACGCTGCCCCACGCGTAGCCAACGCCAGAGATCGACTCCGTAGGGGCTTTCGGCGAGCTGAACGCGCGTGTGCTGAGCCAGCGTTTGTTGCTCGATAGAAAGGAATCGGCCTGATAACTTTTCCAGCCGATAACCCGGCTGCAACCCGATCAGCGCCGCCAGACCTTTCCATTGCAAAAAGCGCGCATCAAGCTGCCAAAGATCGCCCTCCAGTGTGAAGGTGCGCTCTTTAGCGCCCTCCAGCACACTGACCCGATACACAGGCCCCTCGGCTTTGAAGCTCAGGGTCGCCAGCGGCTTATCCGGAGCAATGGGGGCATAACTGCGCATGTCATTGGCCAATAAACCAATCAGCCCCGCAAGTGCCACGAATGCCAAGCCGCAGGTGCCTCTGAGCCAGCCCAAGAACCAGCTGCGGTTGAATAAAATACGCAGGGCAATAAACGCCGCAAGTAAGGCCAACAATGCTGTAGCCCATGCCAGTCCGCCATATTGCATTGCGATGCATTCCTTATCTGTTTAATTCTCGGCATTATGCGCAGCTGTCTGGCTGGCGAACAGCCGGCGTCACGCACAATTAGACGCAGAGCGTGTTTTACATGCTATTCCCATTTGAACTGGGCATTGAGCTGTCGACCCTGGCCATCTTGGTTGTGGTTGCATTCACTGCCGGATTTATCGATGCCATTGCTGGCGGCGGTGGATTGCTGACCATTCCAGCGCTATTGACCGCAGGCATCCCGCCGCACCTGGCGCTAGGCACCAATAAGCTGTGCGCCACCTTCGGCTCGGCGACGGCCAGTTACACCTTCTACCGCCGCAAACTGTTTAGCCCGGGTCAATGGCGCCATGCCCTGGTCGCTACTGCAATCGGCGCATGGTTAGGGGCTGTTTTAGCCCACTGGTTGCCATCGGCTTGGCTGAACCAGTTACTGCCCGTGGTGGTATTCGCCTGCGGCCTGTATCTGCTGTTTGGCAAAACACCAGACGTGAAAAGCTGCACAGATGCGCCCATCGCCAAAGCCCGTCAGTGGCCGCAAGGCTTGGCGCTGGGGTTTTACGATGGTGTGGCAGGCCCCGGAACAGGTGCCTTTTGGACTGTCAGCAGCCTGATGCTTTATCCGCTCGACTTGCTGCGTGCCAGTGGCGTGGCCCGTAGCATGAACTTTGTGAGTAATGCCTGCGCCTTGAGCATTTTTATCTTCAGCGGCCATGTGGTGTGGCTACTGGGAATTTGCATGGGGCTGGGCTTGATGGTGGGCGCATACCTCGGCGCGCGAACCGCCATTAAGGGCGGCTCGCGGTTTATACGACCGGTATTTATTCTCGTGGTACTGGCGCTGACGGCACGCCTAGCTTGGCAACACTGGTTCGGGCTGGCCTAGCCGACGCGCTACGTAGACATCAATCAGGTGGCGGGCAATCGAACGAGTCGCGGGCAGTGGCGGCAGATCATGCACGTTGAACCAACCCGCGTCCTCTATTTCGTCAACCTGCATGACGATATCGCCTGATGCATATTCGGCATGAAAGCCAAGCATCAACGAATGGGGAAACGGCCAGCCTTGGCTGCCCATGTACTGAAGGTTGTGCACCTCAACCCCAACCTCTTCGCGCACTTCACGCACCACACAATGCTCAACAGATTCACCGGCTTCGACAAAGCCGGCCAGGGTGCTGTAAACGCCGGGCACAAAGCGCGGCGAGCGTGCCAACAGCACTTCATCACCACGGGTTACCAACACAATCATGCTAGGTGATAACCGCGGGTACAGCCTGAGTTCGCATTGCGCACAATGCATGGCGCGCTCGCCGTGAACTGGTTGCATGGCGCTACCACAACTGCCGCAAAAACGATGGTGACTGGCCCAAGTGCCAATCTGCGTGGCATAGCTGAGGAGCCTGAAGGTGTCCGCATCGCCGTGGAGTAAAAACTGACGCAGGCTCTGCCAGTTACAGCCCGGCATATCGAAGGTTTGCCCCAACTCCAGCAGGTAAACCATATCACCGGCAAAATGACCAAGCCCGTGTTCAGCCAAAATGGGCAAGTCTTGCTTTTTTAACCACTCGCGGGGGAATAGCACACCGTTGCTGTCAGACAGGAAGTGTTGCTTGAAGTGAACCACTGCCCACCCGCCCGGCTGGGCAGCATCAAGCACGGACGGTTGCCAAACAGACATGCTTACTCCTCCAACGGCATGCCCAGCGCGCGAACACTGTCGGCGGCCAGATCAAGCACACTGGGTTTGGTTTCCGGACGCATCACCGCCCCGGCTTCGAGGTAATACTCAAGGCTGCTCAGGGCATCGGCCAGGGTTTCCAGCATTTGTTCGGATGGCATCTGCGGAGCATCGAGCATGTGTTTCTGGATGTAGTCGGCGCAAGCCCCAACCAGCAACGCGGCGCGACTTTGATTGAGGAACCACAACCCGCCCCTCACGGCTTGCAGGCTGAACGGCACGTTCGAGAGGTGCATGCGATCCCCCCCCGACTCCAGATAAGCCGTAATCGCACGTTTGGCCAAGGCTAACCCTGCTTGCGCCTCATCAACCACAACGATGCGCGCTTCCTTCAGTTGGTGCTGCGCGAATGAATCGGCCTCATCACCCGGTTGCACTTGGGCCAGGCGAGCATCGCTGCGCTCACCACGTTCCAGGCTGGCCACCATGCCTTCAACGTACAGCACAGCATCAGCCAGTTTGTGCAATTCATTAGGCTGCGGCTCTGCGCCCTCACACCAGCTGGCAACGGTTTGCAGTTGTGCGTTGAGCGAGTTACCGGCCGAACTCAGGCCAACCATGCCGAGCGTTTTGCTCAACTTACCCAGTTGGGCGTGCAAGCCGTTGAGGCTATCACTCTGCAAGGTGCCGCGCTCAATCAGGTCCAGCATGTCCTTGACGCTGTTTAGCTCTTCACGAATAGCCGAACTCAAGGAGCGCATCACCGACTGCCCAGGTCCTGCCAGACGCTGGTATTCCTCTTCCAACAGGTGATCGGTAAACGGCATCGGCATTAAGCCGAAAACCTCACGAAGGGCACTGGCCTGTGGGCCTTGGGAATCAGCCAAAGCGACCAAATAGAGCAACTCTTTGAGCAAATTGCGCGGAGCTTCGTATTGACCGTTGGCCAGCATTTGCTTGAGTTCACGATCAAAACGCGAGAACAGCTGCTTACGTGATTTTCGCGCAAGCAACTGCCCCACCACCTGCGACTCGATGGCGGCTGCACCTACCCAGCAAAGTCGCCCCCGCGGCTCATTGGCAAACAGGCTGTCGAGACGTCCCAGCGCGCGCCCCATCAATTTGAGACTGGCCTGTGGATTTTGCTCACGGATAAAACCCAGCAAACCCACTTGGTACATATGGCGCAGACGCCTGCCCTGGGTTTCCCGCGCGGCACCATCAACGTCAGCCGGCGCGGTACGTGGGCGGGCATGATCAAGGCGAACGCTGAAGAAAAAACTTTCTGGCAATGCCGGCTGGCTGCCCGCCTGACGCAGATCATTGATGGCCGGCAACAAAAGCTCTGGCATTTCCTGCCGATGGGCCTCGACGTTTTCCAGATACCGACGCAGCACATGCAAGGCATTGCTCAGCGCCGAAAGCTGCACGTCGCGCTCTTCACCGGCGCCTGCTGGAATATCAGTAGCTTGGTCCAAGACTTCCTGAGCCAGCAGTTCGGCCCCAGCCAGCTCAATCAGATTCAGCGTTCCACGCACCTGATGCAGACTTTCCACAGCTTGCTGCAGCAGACTGCCATTGTTACGGTCGGCGATGAATTGCTCGAGACTCGATTCAGCCTCTTCGATGGTGGCGAACAATTCATCACGCACCAAATTGAGCGACGTGGCTCCAGATACCATGAGCTATTACGCCTCCCGCGTCAGTGATGGAAACAGCTGAACCAAAGGCATCAGTCGGCAAACTCCGGCTTTTGCTTAGTCATGTGCGCCGTCATGGCGACACGTAGGTCGGCCGATTGCAGCATGGCGGCGTTCCAGGTGGCGATGTATTCAAGGCCATCATCCACGCGGTGATCGCGCATGTAGCGAATCATTTCCTTGGTGCCACGAATCGCCACCGGGGACTTGCTGGCAATCTCGCGGGCAATCGCCATAACGCCGTCGAGCAGAGCATCCGCGTCAACAAATGTGCGATTGACCAGGCCAATACGCTGGGCCTCATCACCCTCAATAGTGCGCCCGGTAAACGCCAGCTCACGCATCATGCCATCGCCGATAATGCGCGGCAGACGCTGCAGTGTGCCCACGTCAGCCGCCATGCCGATGTCGATTTCTTTAATCGAGAACTGCGCATCGACGGTGGCATAACGCATGTCACAGGCGGAGATCAGGTCGATGGCTCCGCCCAGGCAGTAGCCTTGGATGGCTGCCAAGACAGGTTTGCGGCAGTTGTCTACGGCATTGAAGGAGGCTTGCAGCTCAAGAATCTTACGGCGCAGTTTTTCCGCATTGCGACCGACGTCCGGGCCCATCTGATTGCCGATGGAGGCCAGCATCATCAGGTCAATACCTGACGAGAAGTGCTTGCCAGCACCGGATATAACCACGGCACGAACCTCGTCGGTGTCGTCTACCCAGCGGAAAATCTCGATGATTTCGCGCCAGAAGTCCGCATTCATCGCGTTGACTTTTTCCGGGCGGTTAATCACCACATGGGCAACCTTATCTGCCAACACGACGTTAAAGGCTTTGTAGTCGGACACGGCAGTCATCCTCAGCAGGGCGCGCAAGCGCGCGTGGAAATCTTATTAGGGTAAAAATCGAGCAACTATAACAACCAACCGGCAAATGTCGATGCTGGCCACTGTGACGAGGGCCACGTCATGAAAGTTAAGCTCAACTTTTATCTGTCCACGATAAGCGCTTGATCTAATGAGGAAGCGCACAGCAAAGCCGAACCTGTGCGCTGGCAGTCACTGCTGTTATCACCAACGGTGATGGTTAAGCCTTGATGCAATCTACGGTGTACCGCCCGCCCTCACGCTGCAACCCATGAACATCCGCGTCAAAGCCTGGAAAGCTTTGGTCGAAGGTGCGCGCAAACTCTAGGTAATCGATGATCGAGCGGGTCTGTGCGGTAAAGCGCTCCCCCGGCATGATCAGCGGGATGCCAGGCGGATAAGGCACCAGCATCACTGCGGCAATGCGTCCTTCGAGCTGTTCAATTGGCACCGCTTCCACCTCACCACGGACCAACTGGTTGTAGGCATCCGCCGGTTTGATCGCGACCTCCGGCAATACCGTGTACATCCGTTTCAACGCCTTGGCGGTGGCGTTTTCGCGGTAGCAGGCATGCAGGGCATCGCACAGGTCACGCAGGCCCATGTCCTGATAGAACCCTTTGCCGGCCTGAGCAATCGAAGGCAAGACATTAACCAGCGGCAGGTTGGCATCGTAACTGCGTTTGAATTCCAGCAACTCGGTGAGCAAGGTGCTCCACTTACCCTTGGTGATGCCCATCGAGAACAGCACCAAGAACGAATACAGGCCGGTTTTTTCTACAACCAAGCCGCGCTCCCAGAGAAACTTGCTGACCACGGCGGCTGGAATGCCACGCTGATCAAGGGTGCCGTCAGCCGTAAGGCCAGGCATAACCAGGGTCACCTTGATCGGATCGAGCAGTACATAGTCCTCGGCCACGTCACCGAAACCATGCCAGTCCGCTTGCGGTTGCAGCAACCAGTTCTCGGTCATTACATCATCAGCACCTTCAGCCTTAGCCGGTTGCCAGATGGTGAACCACCAGTCGTCGCTACTGAGGTTCTGCCGCAAGTTGGCCAGCGCGCGGCGAAAGCTCAGGGCTTCGTCGAAGGTTTCCTGAATCAGTGAACGCCCTGCTGGGCCTTCCATCATGGCGGACGCCACATCCAGCGAGGCGATGATGCCGTACTGCGGCGATGTGGAGATGTGCATCATAAAAGCTTCGTTGAAACGGTCCCGATCCAGCTGGCGCTTACCACCATCTTGCACATGAATCATCGAGGCCTGGCTGAACGCAGCCAACAACTTGTGCGTGGAATGGGTGGTGAATACCAATGGCGTGTCGGCGCTGCGCGCAGTGCCCATGCCATAGCGGCCAGCGTAGAACTCATGGAACGCCGCATAGGCGTACCAGGCCTCATCGAAGTGCAACACCTCAACACTGTTGCCCAGGGTTTGTTTGATCAACTCGGCGTTGTAACACAGGCCGTCGTAGGTGGAGTTGGTCACCACCACCAGCTTGACCATCGCCCCGCTGCTGTTCGGCACCCTGCCTCGAGCTAACGGGCTGGCATCGATTTTGGCCTGGATCGACTCTCGGCTGAATTCGCTCAGTGGAATCGGACCAATGATGCCCAACTCGTTGCGCTCCGGGCACAGGTACAGCGGAATTGCACCCGTCATGATGATCGAATGCAGAATCGACTTGTGGCAATTACGGTCTACCAGCACCAGATCATCGCGGCCGACCATGCTATGCCAGACGATCTTGTTTGCCGTTGAGGTGCCGTTAATTACAAAGTAGGTGTGATCAGCACCGAAATTGCGTGCCGCCCGCTCCTCGGCTTCGGCCAGCGGGCCAGTGTGATCGAGCAGCGACCCCAACTCTGGCACCGAGACAGATAAATCGGAGCGCAGGGTGTTTTCCCCGAAAAACTGATGAAAGGCCTGGCCCACCGGGCTTTTGCGATAAGCCACACCGCCGCCGTGGCCAGGTGTATGCCAGGAGTAGTTGGACTGCGCCGTGTGCTGCACCAGAGCTTTGAAGAACGGCGGCAACAGGCCATCCAGATAATTGCGCGCCGCACGTGCCACTTGGCGCGCGAGGAACGGCACGGTGTCTTCAAACAGGTACAGAATGCCGCGCAATTGATTGAGGTCAGCCATGGCAGCGGCAGGAGCATTTTCGATAGTGACCTGTTCGCCAAGAGCAAAAATCGGTAATTGCGGCGCGCGACGGCGTGCAATGCGAATCAGCTCAACCATGTCCTGCAGCAGCGTTTGATTCTCTCCGGCGCCCTCTGCCGCCACCAGAATGCAAGCCAGCCCATGGTGCGTGGAAGCAACGATGCGCCCTTCGGCAGAGCTGGCCGAAGACAAAATACTGAAGCCGTCCTGCTCCAGCTCTTGAGCAATGGCGCGCACGCGATCACCGGCCACGGTGTCGGCCTTGATGTCGCGGTGCACGATGAGAACGGGGAACTTGAGGTCTTTATACATTATGGCGTCCCTGAAGAGCGGCAAGTCGAAGCTTGCCTATCGCCTCAGGGTAGAGGCTGGCTCCGTCAGGCGGAACCCCCTCAGCGTACCGCTGTAAGAAAAGGTCGCGGGTGGATAAATCCTCCGCGACTCAGGCCTCAGCTTTTGGCTGTTCGAGCTGCACCCAGAGTGGCGGCGCACCGGCGGACTTTTCAATAATGGCCAGGCGCGCCAAGTGCGCATCAAGCTCTTCGGCAGTGGCACGAAGCACACGAGTGGGTGTGCGCTCGGCAGATAAACGACGTATAGCGCTGGGCTGTTGACGACCGTTGCTGTCACCTTCCGAGCCATCACCCGCCAGGGACAGGTTGGTCTGCCCGCCAGTCATGGTCAGGTAAACGTCAGCGAGAATTTCGGCGTCGAGCAACGCACCGTGCAGTTCACGACCCGAGTTATCGACCCCGTAGCGCTTACACAGAGCGTCGAGGTTGTTGCGCTGCCCCGGATGGCGCTCACGGGCCATCATCAGGGTGTCGAGGATCGAGCAATGCTCACTGATATCCGCGCGATCATGCTGCTTTAGCAGAGCAAATTCGTTGTTGATAAAGCCAACGTCGAACGCTGCGTTGTGGATGATCAGCTGCGCGCCTTTGATAAATTCAAAGAACTCATCGGCAACTTCCTTGAAGCGCGGTTTGTCCTTCAACGCATCATTGGTGATGCCGTGAACGGCGATTGCGCCTTCGTCGATCTCACGATCAGGTTGCAGGTAAACGTGGAAATGCCGGCCGGTCAGACGCCGGCCCATCAACTCGACACAACCGATTTCGATGATCCGATGACCATCGGCGACCGGCATACCTGTTGTCTCAGTATCGAGTACCACACTACGCATGCTTTAACCCTCTCACTTCATCAACACCACGATTGGCCAACTGGTCGGCCCGTTCGTTGCCGGGGTGACCGGTATGGCCGCGCACCCATTGCCAGGTCACGTTGTGCCGATTGACCTGCTCGTCCAACTGCTGCCAAAGATCGGCATTTTTCACTGGCTGTTTGGCGGCGGTTTTCCAGCCGCGTTTCTTCCAATTAGGCATCCAATCCTGAATGCCTTGCATCACATACTGCGAGTCGGTCACCAGGCGTACATCGCAGGAGCGCTTAAGCTCGGCCAGGGCGCGGATAGCAGCGGTCATTTCCATGCGATTGTTGGTGGTATCGGCCTCGCCGCCCCACAACTCTTTCTCCACCCCTTTGAAAATCATCAACGCACCCCAGCCACCAACGCCAGGATTGCCCTTGCACGCGCCGTCGGTGTAGATCTCAACCTGTTCACTCATGTATCAGTTGTCTCTCGCTTAATTGATCGGCCGTTGCGGTTTATCCGACGTATCGCGCCGGCTGACGCTGGCCACAGGCATAGGTATCAACTTGCCAAGCGCCTGCCGGCCGGGTTGACGCAAGGGCCGCAGGCCCACCACCAACTTACGTGCCACCAGCACATAGAAGCCGCCGCCGGGCGGTTGCCAGGTCGCACCCAGTTGCTCAAGCCAGGTCAGGCGCGCCTGCCAGGCCGGCGAAGAAAGCGGCGGACGATAGCACCCGAAGCGGCGTTTCTCCAGCGCAAAACCCAGCAGATGCAGCCAGTCACAGACACGTCTGGGAGCAATGCAGCGCGCTTGGCGCAACGCATCACGGGCAAAAAGATGGCGCACGCCCCAGCTGCTATTTGGGTTGATACCAACGATCAATAAATGCCCGCCAGGACGAACACTGCGTGCGGCTTCACGCAGCAGGCCATGGGGGGAAAGGCTAAAGTCCAAGCCATGCTGCACCACCACCACATCAGCAGCATGTTCGGTAAGCGGCCAAGACTGCTCCTCGCAGACAATCTCAACACCTTTAAACGGTGCACCCACTCGCACACTGCGTTGAATTTGCTGGGCATTGGCCAATGCATCAGCGGAAGGGCCGTAATGCACTAAGAAACCACCAAAGAAACGCGCCAATTCCTCTTCAAGCATTTGCCGTTCCTGCTCGAGCAGCAACTGCCCCAGCGGCCCGGCCAGCCAAGTGCGCGCTGAGCGGGTCAGGTCGAGCCAAGCGGTATCGGCCTGAGCAAACGGATGATCGGACATAAGCGCTCCTTTCGGTCAGTGGCAGTTAGACGCATGACAGCGAAGTGGCAGCTGGTTCATAGCCAGCACCGACGATGCGTCCTAAGATGCACCTTTGTATCGAGCTTAGCGACCCACTGATGATAAAAATCGACGCCCTGCCCGCCTTCACTGACAACTACATCTGGCTGCTGCAAGACACTAAACAGCGCCGCTGCGCCGTGGTTGACCCAGGCGATGCCGCACCCGTCGAGGCCTGGCTGGCCAGTAACTCAGAATGGCAATTGACCGACATTCTGATTACCCATCATCACTTCGACCATGTCGGCGGAATCGAACGTTTAAAAGCGGCCACAGGCGCACGGGTGCTTGGGCCTGCCAATGAGTCCATTCCCGGCCGTGACCTTGGTTTGAACGATGGCGATCACGTCGATGTGTTGGGCCTGTCCTTTAGTGTTATGGCGGTGCCCGGCCATACGCTTGGCCACCTTGCCTACCTGCAAGCGGATCAGCATTGGCTGTTCTGTGGCGACACGCTGTTTGCCGGCGGCTGCGGGCGATTGTTTGAAGGCACTGCTGAACAGATGCACACATCATTAAGTCGCCTGGCGGCCTTGCCTGAGCAAACACAGGTGTATTGCACCCACGAATACACCCTGAGCAACCTGCGCTTTGCCAGCGCTGTGGAGCCGGAAAATGCAGCGATCAGCCAACGCTTGCAGCAGGTCACGCAATGGCGGGAAAACGCCCAGATCAGCCTTCCTTCATCCATCGGCCTTGAGCGTGCAACCAATCCATTTCTGCGCAGCACACAGCCGGCTGTACGCGACCGTATTGCTGAGCGTGAAGGCCATGGGGATCAAAACAGCGTGCGAGTTTTTGCCGCCTTGCGTGCCTGGAAAGACACGTTCTAAATGACGACAGCGCCACAAAAGACTGGTTAAAACTTGACCAGCACTGAGGTGGTTCCTAGAATCTGCCGACCTTACCGCCGGGAAGTACACCGCCGCCAATGCCTTTATCACCACGCAATACCTTGCATTTAAAGGGATTGGCACAACACGCAAAAGCGCTTGTGGTGATCATGTGTGTAGCCCTGGCTGGCTGTCAGAGCAACAGCCAATACCGCCCAGATAGCGGTCGAGACACTGATCGAGCAGTCGGTCTTGCTCAGGAGCCAGAATGGCTCAGCATCAATACGCCGCCAGCCCCTGAAGAACCCAAAGACATTTGGGAACGCGTGCGCGAAGGCTACCAACTGCAAGACACCATTACCCTTAACCCGCGCGTTGAGCGGCAACGGTTGTGGTTTGTCAGCAACCCGTCCTTTATTGAAAAGGCTGGCGAGCGCAGCAGCCCCTACATCCATTTCATTGTTGAGCGGCTTGAGAAGCACAACATGCCCATGGAGTTGGCGCTGCTGCCTATGATTGAAAGTTCATACGACCCCCTGGCTTACTCGCCCGCCCACGCTGTTGGCCTCTGGCAGTTCATTCCCTCAACCGGGCGTAACTTCAACCTGCGCCAGACCAATTGGTATGACGGTCGTCGCGACGTGATGGCCTCAACCGATGCGGCCATCAGTTACCTGACGCGCCTCAAGGAAATGTTCAACGGTGACTGGCTGCTAGCACTGGCTGCCTATAACGCAGGGGAAGGCCGCGTAAGTCGCGCCATTGAACGTAATGAGAAGTTAGGGCTGCCGACTGACTACTGGAACCTATCACTGCCTGCTGAGACACAAAACTACGTGCCGAAATTATTGGCACTGTCACAGGTTGTCATGGCACCCGAGGCCTACGGCGTCAGCTTGGCGCCGATAGCCAATGAGCCCTATTTCGAAAAGGTCGAATTCAAACAGCGCATGGATTTGGCTCGGGTTGCAGCCATGGCCGATCTTGATGAAGACGAACTTTATCTGCTCAACCCGGCGTTCAAACAACGCATGACGCTCGATGGCCCACAGCATCTGCTAGTGCCCACGGACAAAGCCGATCTGCTCACCGCTAATCTGGCGTTAATGAAACCGCAGAAACAGATTGATTGGCAGCAATACCGCGTGCGCTCCGGCGACAGCCTGCACAGCATCGCCAATCGCCACCAACTGACAGTCAACACGCTGAAAGACATCAACAAGCTTTCGGGCAACAACCTGCGCATTGGTCAGGTGCTTAATATTCCGGCAGAAGCCGGCTTACCCCAGTCAGCGCCCGTGTTCCAGCGCGCTTTTGCCGAATCTGAACCCAGCCGAACCTACCGCGTTAAAAACGGTGACAACCTGTGGCAAATTGCCAAAGACCACAAGGTTGCCGTCAAGGATGTGCAGCGCTGGAACAAACTCTCAGGCAATAGCCTGCGTGTAGGCCAGGTGCTGACATTACGCGCAGGCCAAGCGACGACGGGCGGCAGCGGCGGCGCGCCACAAAAACCGGCGGCTTACTACAAAGTGCAGCGCGGTGATTCGCTCTATCTGATTGCCAAACGTTTGAAAGTCCCGATGAAAACCCTGCAAAGCTGGAACCCCCGCGCCGGCAAAAACCTTAAACCAGGCCAAACCCTGACGCTGTATGCCCCGCGCTAATTAGCAACCCCAGCCACCGCCAATGCCGCGCCGTGCGTGCTGAATGGTTCAAGGTTGCCATGAGCAGACCCCGCCCCCTCAATCGGCTAGACCGACCTAACTGACGCGCCCCGTGCGCGTCACAAATTCGACTCTTTTTCCAGCCGATACAAGCTGTTAATGTGCCTGACCAGCAGCCCTTAAGACGCCACGGATCGGATATTCACTTGATACGTCCCCTCCTCTCGTTATTCCTCTGCCTGGCTTTCAGTTCTTGTGCCTGGGCAACGCTCTACAAAAGCCATGGTTATGCCCAGTTTGGCGAGTTGAAATACCCAGCCAGCTTTACCCATTTCGCTTGGGTTAACCCTGAGGCCCCCAAGGGCGGCACTTTGAGGATGATGGCCTCAGGCACATTTGACACGCTCAACCCCTATACCCTGAAAGGCACAAGCCCGATCAATACCCCGAACTTTTTGCAATACGGGGTCAATGAACTCAATGCGCCGCTGATGATCGGCACAGGTGCTTATGACCCCTCAGGCGATGAACCATCGTCGAGCTATGGTTTGATCGTCGAATCGGTTGAATACAGTGATGACCGCAGTTGGGTGGTTTATAACCTGCGGCCTGAAGCGCGCTTCCATGATGGAAAACCCATCACCGCCTATGACGTAGCCTTTTCTTATCGCTTACTGCTCAAAGAAGGCCATCCGCAGTACCGCACCAACCTGCAGGAAGTGCAGCGAGTCGACATCCTAAATCGACATAGCATCCGCTTTGTGCTGAAACGTGCGGGCAATTCCTTGCTGATTTTACGGCTCGGCGAATTACCCGTGCTGCCACAGCATTACTGGAAAGACCGCGACTTCAAAGCCACCACTTTTGAACCTCCATTAGGCAGCGGCCCCTACCGCATTACCCAAGTGATGCCCGGACGCAGCTTGCACTTTGAGCGGGTCAAAGACTGGTGGGGCGCCAAGCTGCCGGCCAACCGGGGGAAATACAACTTTGATCGCGTGGAGGTCGAGTTTTACCGCGACAGCCACGTCGCATTTGAGGCCTTCAAGTCTGGCGAGTTTGATATTTACATCGAACAGCAAGCCAAGAACTGGGCTAACAACTATCGCTTTCCAGCCATTAACCGTGGCCAGGTCATTCGCGCCGAGATCGCCCACCAGATCCCCACCCAGACCCAAGCGTTGTTTATGAATACGCGGCGGCCTGTATTTGCTGAACGCAAGGTACGTGAAGCACTAGGGCTGATGTTCGATTTTGAGTGGGCCAACCGCGCGCTGTTTAACAGTTCCTATACCCGCGCCCAGAGTTACTACCCCAACAGCGAGTTTGCTGCCAGCGGTAAGCCAGAAGGTGCTGAGTGGTTGCTGTTGTCCCCCTACCGCAAGCAATTACAGTCACGCCTGTTTAACGAGCCGTTCAAGGCGCCGCAAACAGACGGCCGTGGGATTCCCAGAGAAACCTTGCGCCGCGCACTTGGGTTGCTTGCTGAAGCCGGATGGACGCCTAACGGCCAGCGCTTGCTGAATAACAAAGGGCAGCCGCTGACTTTTGAAATTTTGCTGGTCAACCCGAACCTGGAGCGCATTCTTCAGTCATTTACCGAGAACCTGGCCAGCATCGGCATTCAAGCCCGTTTGCGCACCGTCGACCGCGCCCAGTACAAACAACGCCTCGATCAATACGACTTCGACATGATCCTGCACACGCTGCCGCAAACCCTGAGCCCTGGATTGGAACAATCGCTGTACTTCCATTCCTCTCAAGCCAAGATCAAAGGCGGGCGCAATTACGCAGGCGTTACCCACCCGGTGGTCGATGCCATGATCGAGAAGCTGCTCTCTTCGCAAACCCGCGATCAACAGATCGCCGCCGCCAGAGCCCTTGATCGCGTCCTGCTGTGGCAGCACTACAGCATTCCAAATTGGTACATCGACTACCACCGTCTGGCTTACCGCAACCGATTTGCCTTCGTCACCACGCCGCCCTACACCTTGGGCTTGCGTACCTGGTGGCTGAAATCCATGGAGAACGCTGAATGACCCATGCATTGCGCGCCCTGTTTACCCACGTCAGCAGCATTGCCCTGCTGAGCGTTGCCAGCTTGGCCTTGGCAGCCCCGCAACATGCTCAAACCTTGTATGGCGAAGCGCCTAGGTATCCGGCAAATTTCAAGCATTTCGAGTACGTAAACCCCGACGCTCCGAAAGGCGGCACATTACGCCAAGCCGGCTTTGGTAGCTTTGACAGCCTGAACCCCTTTATCAATAAGGGTGTACCGGCTGATGACATCAGCATGATCTACGACACCTTGACCCGACAAAGCCTGGACGAACCCTTTACGGTTTACGGCCTGCTCGCGGCAAAAATCGAGAAAGCACCCGACAACGCCTGGGTGCGTTTTTACTTGCGACCCGAGGCGCGCTTCCATGACGGCCAACCGGTCACCGCTGAAGACGTCAAGTTCACCTTTGACACCCTAATGAGCAAAGGCGCGCCGATGTATCGGGGCTACTACGCCGATGTCGAGCGGGTTGAGATTGAAGACCCGCTGCGTGTGCGCTTCGTCTTCAAACAGGCCGGCAACCGCGAACTGCCACTGATTGTCGGCCAACTGCCGGTGCTGCCGAAGCATTGGTGGGCCGAGCGGGACTTCAGCAAAGGCAATCTAGAGGTGCCACTGGGTAGCGGGCCTTACAAAGTTGCTGATGTGCAGGCTGGTCGCTCGATTCGCTACGAGCGTGTCACCGATTGGTGGGGCAAGGACTTACCGGTCAACCGCGGTTTCTACAATTTCGACACCCTACAAATCGACTACTACCGCGACAATACGGTGGCGCTTGAAGCACTCAAGGCTGGTCAGTTCGACTACTGGATGGAAATGAGTGCGAAAAGCTGGGCCACGGCTTACAACACCGAAGCCGTCGCCAATGGCCAGTTGATCAAAGAAGAGATCGTCAATCACAACCCCACCGGCATGCAGGGTTTTATCTTCAACACGCGCCGCCCTATTTTCAGCGACCGCCGTGTACGTGAAGCCTTTGGTCTGCTGTTTGACTACGAATGGGCCAATCGCCAGTTATTCAACGGTGCCTACACCCGCACGGGCAGTTACTTTGACAACTCGGAACTGGCAGCCAGCGGTTTACCCTCAGCCGCCGAATTGAAGCTGCTTGAGCCGCTGCGCGAGCAAGTCCCGCCGCAGGTATTTACCGACGCCTATCAACCGCCTGTTACCGATGGCAGCGGCATCATTCGCGAGCAGCAGCGCCGTGCTTATCAGCTACTGCAAGAGGCCGGTTGGCGCGTGGATGGCGACCAAATGCTCGACAGCACCGGCGCGCCTGTAAAGGTTGAATTTTTGCTGGCGCAAACTGAGTTTGAGCGCGTGTTGCTGCCCTACAAACGTAACCTGGCGGATCTGGGCATTGAACTGGTCATTCGCCGCGTCGATGTTTCGCAGTACATCAACCGCTTGCGCTCGCGTGATTTTGACCTGATGGTCGGTGGCTTCGGTCAATCCAACTCACCGGGCAATGAGCAACGCGAATACTGGCATTCCAGCAGCGCTGATAACCCCGGGAGCCGTAACTACATTGGCTTGAAGGACCCAGCCGTGGACAGCCTGGTTGAAGGCCTGATCAATGCCGACTCGCGCGACAGTTTGATCACCCACACCCGCGCCCTTGACCGTGTGTTGCTGTGGGGCCATTACGTGGTGCCCAACTGGCACATCAAAACCTGGCGCGTGGCTTATTGGAACCGCTTCGAGCACCCTAAAATCAGCCCCAAATACGACATAGGCCTGCACACCTGGTGGGCACGCGAAAAATCACCCGAAGCGGCTGCTGACGCAGCCTCCATCCAGCCTGCTGTAGACGTGGAGCAATAGCATGCTGGCGTATATCTTCCGACGGTTGTTACTGATCATTCCCACGCTGTTTGGCATTTTGCTGATCAACTTCATCATTATTCAGGCGGCGCCCGGTGGGCCGGTTGAACAGATGATTGCCAAACTCGAAGGCTTTGACGGCGCTACCAGCCGGATCGCCGGCGGCGGTGCCGAAGTGTCAGTAGCGGGTTCAAACTACCGAGGTGCGCAAGGGCTTGACCCGGATCTGGTAGCTGAAATCGAGCGCATGTATGGCTTCGACAAATCGGCCCCGGAACGCTTCTGGCTGATGCTCAAGAGCTATGCGCAACTGGATTTCGGCTCCAGCTTCTTTCGCGATGCCGAGGTCATCGACCTGATCATCGAGAAGATGCCCGTTTCGATCTCTCTCGGGCTCTGGAGCACGCTGATCATGTACATGGTGTCCATTCCACTGGGCATCGCCAAAGCCACCCGCCACGGCAGCGCCTTTGACGTTTGGACCAGTTCATTGATCATCGTCGGCTATGCCATCCCCGCGTTCCTCTTTGCCATTCTGCTTATCGTGCTGTTCGCCGGTGGCAGCTACTGGGATTGGTTCCCCCTGCGCGGGCTGACGTCCAACAACTTCGAAGAACTGAGCTTCACCGGGAAAATACTCGACTATTTCTGGCATTTGGCCTTACCGGTGACTGCATTGGTGATCGGCAACTTCGCCACCTTGACGCTGCTGACCAAGAACAGCTTTCTCGATGAGATCAACAAGCAGTATGTGATCACCGCCAGGGCCAAGGGTTTAACCAATAACCGTGTGCTGTATGGGCATGTGTTTCGCAACGCCATGCTGATCATCATCGCCGGCTTTCCCGCAGCCTTTATCGGCATCTTCTTTACCGGCTCGCTGTTGATCGAGGTGATCTTCTCGCTTGATGGCTTGGGCTTGATGAGTTTCGAGGCCGCCATCAACCGCGACTACCCGGTGGTGTTCGGCACCTTGTTTATCTTCACGTTGTTGGGGCTAGTGGTGAAATTGATCGGCGACATTACCTACACCCTGGTCGATCCGCGTATCGACTTCGAAAGCCGGGAGGGTTGAGATGAAACTGTCGCCTATCAATCAACGCCGCTTCCAGCTGTTCAAAGCGCACAAGCGCGGCTGGTGGTCACTGTGGATTTTCCTCGTGCTGTTCTTTGTCACCCTGGGTGCCGAACTGATCGCCAACGACAAACCGCTGGTGGTTGGCTACGACAACGAACTGTACTTCCCGGTATTCAAGCGCTACCCGGAAACCACCTTTGGCGGTGAGTTCCCGTTGCAGGCCAACTACAAAAGTCCGTACATCCAAGAACTGATCAAGGAAAAAGACGGCTGGATGATCTGGCCGCCGATTCGCTACAGCTATTCGAGCATCAACTACGACTTGCAGGTGCCCGCCCCGGCTCCGCCCTCTGCAGAAAACTGGCTGGGTACGGATGACCAAGGCCGTGATGTGTTAGCGCGGGTGATCTACGGCTTTCGCATATCAGTGTTGTTTGCCTTGATTCTGACGCTGGCCAGCTCCGTCATTGGCGTCTTCGCGGGTGCGTTGCAGGGCTTCTATGGCGGCTGGGTTGATCTGGTTGGCCAGCGTTTTCTGGAAATCTGGTCTGGTCTGCCGGTGTTGTACCTGCTGATCATCCTCGCCAGCTTCGTGCAGCCGAACTTCTGGTGGCTGCTGGGCATCATGTTGCTGTTCTCTTGGATGAGCTTGGTGGATGTTGTGCGCGCCGAATTTCTTCGTGGACGCAACCTGGAATACGTGCGCGCGGCACGTGCACTGGGCATGCAAAACGGCTCGATCATGTTCCGGCACATCTTGCCTAACGCAATGATCTCGACCATGACCTTCATGCCGTTCATCCTCACCGGCGCGATTGGTACGCTCACGGCTCTGGACTTCCTGGGGTTTGGTTTGCCGCCGGGTGCTCCATCGTTGGGCGAGTTGGTTGCACAGGGCAAATCCAATCTGCAAGCACCCTGGCTGGGGATCAGCGCCTTCGCGGTACTGGCCTTGATGCTAAGCCTGCTGGTGTTTATCGGCGAAGCGGCACGCGATGCCTTCGATCCGAGGAAATGACATGACCGACGCCAACACATTGATTGAAGTTCGCGACCTTGCGGTCGAATTCGTCACCGGCAAGCAAAAACAGCGCGTGCTGGAACACGTCAGTTTTGACATCAAACGCGGCGAAACGCTGGCACTGGTAGGCGAAAGCGGTTCGGGCAAGTCCGTCACTGCACACTCCATCCTGCGCCTGCTGCCCTACCCGCTGGCGCAGCACCCGGCGGGTAGCATTCATTACGCGGGGCAAGATCTACTCAAACTCAATGAGAACAAACTGCGCAGCATTCGTGGCAACCGCATTGCCATGGTCTTTCAGGAGCCCATGACCTCGCTGAACCCGCTGCACAGCATCGAAAAGCAGATCAACGAAGTACTCGCCCAGCACAAGGGTTTGTCGGGTAAAGCCGCCACGGCGCGCACGCTGGAACTGCTGGATCTGGTCGGTATTCCAGAGCCGCACAAGCGCCTTAAGGCCTATCCACATGAACTGTCCGGCGGCCAACGGCAGCGCGTAGTAATCGCCATGGCCTTGGCCAACGAGCCCGAACTGTTGATTGCCGATGAGCCGACCACGGCCCTCGACGTCACCGTGCAGTTGAAAATCCTGGAACTGCTCAAAGACCTGCAGGCGCGCCTCGGCATGGCCATCTTGCTGATCAGCCATGACCTCAACCTCGTGCGACGTATCGCTCATCGTGTGTGTGTGATGCAGCACGGCAATATCGTCGAACAGGCGGCATGCGAAACCCTGTTTAACGACCCGCAACACCCCTATACCCGTGAGTTGCTGGGTGCTGAACCCAGCGGCGGCCCAGTCGATCAACCGGCGGGCAAGCCCATGCTGGAAATCGACAACCTGCGGGTCTGGTTCCCGATTAAAAAGGGTCTGCTGCGGCGTACCGTCGACCATGTAAAAGCCGTCGATGGCATAAATTTCAGTCTGCCGCAGGGGCACACTCTGGGGATTGTCGGTGAAAGCGGCTCGGGTAAATCCACCCTGGGCCTGGCCATTCTGCGTTTGCTCGGCAGCCAGGGCGGCATTCGCTTTCAGGGCCAAGCCATTGAGCAGCTCTCGCAGCATGATGTCCGGCCGCTGCGCCGGCAAATGCAGGTGGTGTTTCAAGACCCGTTCGGCAGCCTCAGCCCACGCATGTCCGTAGGCCAGATTGTCGGTGAGGGTTTGCAGATTCACCGCATGGGCAGCGAGACCGAGCAGCAACAGGCGATCATTGATGCCTTGGTTGAAGTTGGCCTAGACCCGGAAACTCGTCATCGCTATCCGCACGAGTTTTCTGGTGGCCAGCGCCAACGCATCGCCATCGCCCGCGCCTTGGTGCTCAAACCCGCACTGATTCTGCTCGATGAGCCCACCTCTGCACTCGACCGAACCGTGCAGCGTCAAGTGGTCGAACTGCTGCGTTCTCTGCAGGCCAAATACAACCTGACTTACTTGTTTATCAGCCATGATTTGGCTGTGGTCAGGGCATTAAGCCATCAGGTTATGGTGGTCAAACAAGGCAAAGTAGTGGAACAGGGACCGGCGGCACGTGTCTTTAGCGCGCCACAGGACATCTATACACAGCAGTTGCTGGAAGCCGCCTTTATGGTCCCAGCTGGTTAATTCTTGAAGACAGGAAGAGGAACAACATCCATGGGTTTTCTAAGCGGCAAGCGCGTACTGATCGTTGGCGTTGCCAGCAAACTGTCCATCGCCTCCGGTATAGCCGCGGCCATGCACCGTGAAGGCGCTGAACTGGCGTTTACCTACCAGAACGAAAAGCTCAAAGGCCGTGTCGAAGGCTTTGCCGCTGACTGGGGCTCCAACGCGGAGCTGTGCTTCCCGTGCGATGTGGCAAATGACGACGAAATTGCAGCGGTGTTTGAAGCCCTGAGCAAGAAGTGGGACGGCCTAGATTGCATCGTTCACTCCGTTGGCTTTGCCCCGGGTGATCAGCTGGATGGCGATTTCACCGATGTCACCACCCGCGAAGGTTTCCGCATTGCTCACGACATCAGCGCCTACAGCTTCGTTGCCCTCGCCAAAGCTGGTCGCGAAATGATGAAAGGCCGTAACGGCAGCCTGCTCACCCTCTCCTACCTGGGTGCCGAGCGCACCATGCCCAACTACAACGTCATGGGCATGGCCAAAGCCAGCCTGGAAGCAGGTGTGCGCTACCTGGCCGGTAGCCTTGGCCCAGAAGGCACACGGGTTAACGCCATCTCCGCAGGCCCGATCCGCACCCTGGCCGCTTCCGGCATCAAAAGTTTCCGCAAGATGTTGGCTGCCAACGAGAAACAAACCCCGCTGCGTCGCAATGTGACCATCGACGAAGTCGGTAACGCCGGCGCGTTCCTCTGCTCCGACTTGGCTTCGGGCGTGAGTGGCGAAATCATGTACGTTGACGGCGGTTTCAACACCACCGCAATGGGTGCCATGGAAGAGTAAGCTCATCGGCATAAACCTCAGCCTTTATCGACTGAGGTTTATGCCAGGCTGAATTGATTGCCGTATGCAGCGCTATCGGTTCACTGTGAAACGTGTAGATCGCGATAACGCATACAAAAAAGGCCACCCGAAGGTGGCCTTTTTCATGCTCAAAAACGCTTAGGCGTTCTTGGCTTCCCAGCCAGTCAGCTCGGCCAGGGCCTTACCGATGTCTGCCAGGGAACGTACGGTTTTCACGCCAGCGTCTTGCAGAGCAGCGAATTTCTCGTCTGCAGTGCCTTTGCCGCCGGAAATGATTGCGCCTGCGTGGCCCATGCGCTTGCCTGGAGGAGCAGTCACACCAGCGATGTAGGACACAACCGGCTTGGTCACGTGTGCCTTGATGTAGGCAGCCGCTTCTTCTTCAGCCGAGCCGCCGATTTCACCGATCATCACGATCGCTTCAGTCTGCGGGTCTTCCTGGAACAGCTTCAGGATGTCGATGAAGTTGGAGCCTGGGATCGGGTCACCGCCGATGCCGACGCAGGTGGACTGACCGAAACCGGCGTCAGTGGTCTGCTTAACGGCTTCATAGGTCAAGGTGCCGGAACGCGACACGATGCCTACTTTGCCTGGCAAATGAATGTGGCCCGGCATGATGCCGATTTTGCACTCGCCCGGAGTGATAACACCTGGGCAGTTAGGGCCGATCAGGACTACGCCCAGCTCGTCGCACTTAACCTTGGCTTCGAGCATGTCGATGGTCGCGATGCCTTCGGTGATGCAAACAATCAGCTTGATGCCGCCCATGGCCGCTTCAAGGATCGAGTCCTTGCAGAACGGAGCCGGAACGTAGATCACGCTGGCGGTGGCGCCAGTCTGCTCAACTGCTTCACGCACAGTGTTGAACACCGGCAGATTCAGGTGAGTGGTGCCACCTTTGCCCGGAGTCACGCCGCCAACCATCTTGGTGCCGTAAGCGATGGCTTGTTCGGAGTGGAAAGTACCTTGCGAGCCGGTGAAGCCCTGGCAGATAACTTTGGTGTCTTTATTGATCAGGACGCTCATTATTTGCCCTCCGCAGCTTTGACGACTTGCTGAGCAGCGTCAGTCAGGCTGGTTGCCGCGATGATGTTCAGGCCGCTTTCTGCCAGTACTTTAGCGCCCAGCTCAGCGTTGTTGCCTTCAAGGCGCACAACGACCGGGATTTTCACGCCGACTTCTTTTACGGCGCCAATGATGCCTTCGGCAATCATGTCGCAACGTACGATACCGCCAAAGATGTTCACCAGAACGGCAGCAACGTTGCTGTCGGACAGGATGATTTTGAACGCTTCGGTTACGCGCTCTTTGGTAGCACCGCCGCCTACGTCGAGGAAGTTGGCTGGTTTGCCGCCGTGCAGGTTGACGATGTCCATGGTGCCCATGGCCAGACCAGCACCGTTCACCATGCAGCCGATGTTGCCTTCAAGGGCAACGTAGTTCAGTTCGAACTTGGCAGCGTGGGCTTCACGCGGGTCATCCTGGGACGGGTCATGCATGGCGCGCAGTTTAGGCTGGCGGTACATGGCGTTGCTGTCGATGTTGATCTTGGCATCGAGGCAATGCAGATTGCCGTCGGCCTTGATCACCAGCGGGTTCACTTCCAGCAGTGCCAGGTCATAGTCCTGGAACAGCTTGGCCAGACCGACGAAGATCTGGGTGAACTGTTTGATCTGATCACCTTCCAGACCCAGCTGGAATGCCAGCTCACGGCCTTGGAACGGCTGAGCGCCGACCAATGGGTCTATGGTTGCCTTGAGGATCTTTTCAGGGGTGTCGTGAGCGATTTTCTCGATGTCCACGCCACCTTCGGTGGAGGCCATGAACACGATACGACGGCTTGAACGATCAACCACAGCGCCCAGGTACAGTTCCTTGGCGATATCGGTGCAGGACTCGACCAGAATCTGGTTGACCGGCTGACCATTGGCATCAGTTTGGTAAGTCACCAAACGCTTGCCCAGCCAATGAGCGGCGAAGGCTTGGGCGTCTTCTTTGCTCTTAACCAGCTTCACGCCGCCCGCTTTACCGCGGCCACCGGCGTGGACTTGAGCCTTAACGACCCACTCAGTGCCGCCGATTTTTTCGCATGCTGCTGCGGCTTCTTCCGGGGTGTTTACCGCGAAGCCCTTGGATACGGGCAGGCCGTATTCAGCGAACAGCTGCTTACCCTGATACTCGTGGAGATTCATGCTTGTCTACCGTCTTCGTTTAGGTATTGCGCGCCTCTGTAGCAATCCGACCGGTTTTCCGCACAACCCGTGGGCTGTTGGCGGGCAACCGGCCGTGGTTCTTCGAGTTTGAACCGCGTATTGGCCGATAACTCTAATCGGTTAATACACGGTTCATACCCACACCGCGTTAGCGTTTTTTGCGATTCGCGATATGAATAGCGTGGCCATTAACTGCCAGAGCAGCTTCATGCAGCGCTTCGGAGAGCGTCGGGTGAGAGAACACCATCATCCCCAGATCTTCAGCGCTGGTGCCGAATTCCATGCCGATTGCACCTTGCTGTACCAGTTCAGCAGCGCTTGGACCAATCACGTGAACGCCCAGTACGCGGTCTGTGTTGGCATCAGCAATAACCTTGACCAAACCACCGGTATCGTTGGCGGCCATAGCGCGGCCGCTGGCGGCGAACGGGAAAGTGCCGACGTTAACCGCAACACCTTCACCCTTGAGTTGCTGCTCGGTTTTACCAACCCATGCAATTTCCGGGTGGGTATAAATAACCGAAGGGATCAGGTCGTAATTCATTTGCGCTTTATGGCCAGCGATACGCTCGGCGACCATCACGCCCTCTTCCGAGGCTTTGTGAGCCAGCATTGCGCCGCGCACAACGTCACCAATGGCATACACACCGGGTACGCTGGTGGCGCACTGATCGTCAACGTAAACAAAACCGCGCTCGTCGAGAGTCACACCGCTGTCGGCAGCCAACAAGTCGGTAGTCACTGGGCGACGGCCTACGGCAACAATCAATTTATCAAAAACAATTTTCTGGTCGCCTTCAGCATCGGTGAAGCTAACAGTCACCTGCTTCTTCTTCACTTCGGAGCCGGTAACGCGAGCGCCCAGACGAATGTTTAAGCCTTGCTTGGTGAAGGTTTTCAGCGCTTCTTTGGCTATCTGGTCGTCGGCGGAAGGGAGGAACTTGTCCATCGCCTCAAGGACCGTCACTTCAGCACCCAGACGTGCCCAAACCGAGCCCAACTCAAGACCGATGACGCCAGCGCCGATCACGCCCAGCTTCTTCGGCACGCTCTGGAATTCCAGAGCACCGGTGGAGTCGACGATTACGTCCTGATCAACGGGGGCCGGCGGAATATCAATAGGCTTGGAACCCGAAGCCAGAATGACATGTGCAGCTTCAACGATCTGCGAGCTGCCGTCAGTACCCGTCACTTCGACCTGCTTATTGGCCAGCAATTTGCCGTGGCCTTCGAGCAGGGTCACACCGTTGGCTTTGAACAGAGTGGCAACACCGCCGGTGAGGTTTTTTACGATGTTGGCTTTACGGCCGATCATCGCTGGCACGTCGATGGTGATGCCTTTGGCTTCGATACCGTGGATGGCGAAATGATCCTTCGCCTCGTAGTACTTCCAGGAGCTATCCAGCAGCGCCTTAGAGGGAATGCAGCCAACGTTCAGGCAGGTACCGCCGAGCGCAACCTTACCTTCCTTGTCTTGGTACTTCTCGATGCACGCCGTCTTCAGGCCAAGCTGAGCAGCTTTGATCGCTGCCACATAGCCGCCTGGGCCTGCACCAATTACTACCACGTCAAATTTCTGGGTCATATTTCATTCCTTATCGGATAAAACCGGGCGAACCCTTGTGAGGCTCGCCACGTGCACAGGGATCAGATGTCCAGCAGCAAACGAGCCGGGTCTTCCAGCAGGTTTTTGATGGTCACCAGGAAGCTCACGGCTTCCTTGCCGTCGATCAGACGGTGATCATAGGACAGCGCCAGGTACATCATCGGGCGGATCACAACCTGACCATTAACAGCCATCGGGCGCTGAATGATGTTGTGCATGCCGAGAATGGCGGCTTGCGGCGGGTTGACGATCGGCGTCGACATCATCGAGCCAAAGGTGCCGCCATTGGTGATGGTGAAGGTGCCGCCGGTCATTTCATCAATCGAAAGCTTACCGTCACGCGCCTTCTTGCCGAAGGTGGCAATGCCGTTTTCGACTTCAGCCAGGTTCATCAGCTCGGCGTTACGCAGAACGGGCACAACCAGGCCACGGTCGCTGGATACGGCAACGCCGATGTCCTGGTAGCCGTGATAGACAATGTCGTTGCCATCAATGGATGCGTTGACGGCAGGGAAGCGCTTGAGCGCCTCAACCGAGGCCTTGACGAAGAACGACATAAAGCCCAGGCGCACGCCGTTATGTGTCTTCTCAAACAGATCTTTGTACTTGGAGCGCAGTGCCATGACTTCAGTCATGTCCACTTCGTTAAAGGTGGTCAGCATGGCCATGCTCGACTGAGCTTCAACCAGGCGGCGAGCCACTGTTGCGCGCACACGCGTCATCGGCACGCGCTTCTCAACGCGATCGCCGGTTGCCAGAACAGGGGCCGGTGCCGCAGCAGGTTTAGCCGCTACAGCAGGCGCGTTCTTCTTCGCTTCAACCGCCGCAACAACGTCTTCCTTGGTAACGCGACCGCCTTTACCCGTGCCGGCAATGCTGTTTGGGTCGATGCCGTTTTCTTCAGCAATCTTGCGTGCAGCAGGCGAAAGAATCTGATCATCACCCGCAGCAACGGCAGGAGCGGCAGCCTGAGCAGGTGCGGCAGCAGCCTGAGCAGCCGGTGCAGGTGCAACAGCACCGCCCTCGCCCAGCATACCTAGCACTTCATTACTCAGAACCGTGTCACCTTCATTCTTGATGATTTGTGCGAGCACGCCGTCGGCTTCAGCCAGTACTTCAATTACGACCTTGTCGGTTTCGATGTCGACGATCAGTTCGTCACGTTTAACCGCATCGCCCGGTTTCTTGTGCCAGGTGGCAACGGTGCCATCGGCAACCGATTCCGGGAAAGTAGGGGCTTTGATCTCGATAGCCATTGTGTGTGGTTCCTTAAATTCGGTTTGTTCGAGCAGGCGGCTCAATTGGCCGCCTGCTTCGCGAAGGCGTTAAACAGTAAAGGCATCTAGCAGGAGTTTTTCCTGCTGTTCAGCGTGCATCGAAGCGTAGCCACAAGCAGGTGCAGCAGACGCATCACGGCCAGCATATTCAAGGAACAACGCTTTCTTATGCGCTGTCACCACGCGACGCATGTGATGCTGGCTGCAATACCAGGCCCCCTGGTTCATAGGCTCTTCCTGACACCAGACGATGTGTTTGAGGTTCTTGTACGGGGCAATAGCCTCGGCAAGATCATCTTCCGGGAACGGGTAGAGTTGCTCGATGCGCACGATGGCGATGTCTTCGCGGCCTTCGTTGCGACGTTTTTCCAGCAAATCGTAGTAAACCTTGCCGCTGCACAGCACCAACCGCTCGACCTTCTTCGGATCAATTGCATCAAGTTCCGGTATCACGGTCTGGAAGGAACCTTCGGCCAGATCTTCCAGCGTCGAGATGGCTAATTTGTGACGCAGCAGCGACTTGGGAGTCAATACGACCAATGGCTTGCGCAGCGGGCGAATCACCTGACGACGCAGCAAGTGGTAGATCTGCGCAGGCGTGGTGGGCACCGCAACTTGCATATTGTGCTCAGCACACAATTGCAGATAGCGCTCTAAACGCGCCGAGCTGTGCTCAGGCCCCTGCCCTTCATAACCGTGCGGTAGCAGCATGGTCAGGCCGCACAGACGGCCCCACTTGTGCTCGCCACTGGAGATGAACTGGTCAAATACGACCTGAGCACCGTTGGCGAAGTCACCAAACTGCGCTTCCCAAATCACCAATGCATTGGGTTGAGTGGTCGAATAACCGTATTCAAAAGCCAGAACGGCCTCTTCCGAAAGGAAGGAGTCGTACAGGTCGAATCGCGGCTGACCTTCGTACAGCGTTTTCAGCGGAACGAACGCATTGGCATCTTTCTGGTTATGCAGCACTGCATGGCGGTGCGAAAAGGTGCCGCGACCAATATCTTGGCCGGTCATGCGGATAGGATGGCCTTCAAACAACAAGGTGGCGTAAGCCATTGTTTCGGCATAGCCCCAGTTGATCGACAGGGCACCGGCACCCATTTTTTGACGATCTTCAAGGATCTTCGCCACCTGGCGCTGAACGACAAAACCTTCGGGTATTTCCAACAACTTGTTGGATAGATCCTGCAAGGTTTTAAGATCAAAGCGGGTGTCGTGACGCGCGGTCCAGGTGTGACCCAAGTAAGGACGCCAATCAACAAACAGCTCTTTGTTGGGTTCCTTGACCAAGCTCTTAACCACATGCTGGCCGTTATCAAGCGCCGTGCGGTATTCGTCGATCTTGGCTTGCACATCTTCGACAGATTGGCTGGCAGCTGCAATCAAGGCATCGGCATACAACTCACGCGTGGTGCGCTGTTTGGTGATTTGCTGATACATGATCGGCTGGGTGCCGCTTGGCTCGTCCGCTTCGTTGTGCCCACGACGGCGGTAGCAAACCAGGTCGATCACCACATCACGCTTGTACTGCATGCGGTAATCAACAGCCAGTTGAGTCACGAACAGTACGGCTTCTGGATCATCACCGTTAACGTGCAAGATCGGCGCTTGAATCATCTTCGCCACATCAGTGCAGTACTCGGTTGAGCGCGAGTCCAGCGGGTTGCTGATGGTGAAGCCGACTTGGTTGTTGATTACGATGTGGATGGTGCCGCCCGTTTTAAAACCACGGGTCTGCGACATCTGGAAGGTTTCCATGACCACACCCTGGCCGGCGAATGCAGCGTCGCCATGCAGAGAGACCGGCAGAACCTTCTCACCAATGGTGTCGTTGCGACGATCCTGACGGGCACGCACAGAGCCTTCGACCACAGGCGAAACAATTTCCAGGTGAGACGGGTTGAATGCCATTGCAAGGTGAACTTCACCGCCGGCAGTCATCACGTTGGAAGAGAAACCTTGGTGGTATTTCACGTCACCCGAAGACAGACCTGCGGTCTTCTTGCCTTCAAACTCGTCGAACAAATCGCGCGGGTTCTTACCGAAGGTGTTGACCAGTACGTTCAGGCGGCCACGGTGTGCCATACCAATAACGACTTCTTTGGTGCCATAAGAACCAGAACGCTGAATGACTTCGTCCAGCAGCGGAATAAGACTCTCGCCACCTTCCAGACCAAAGCGCTTGGTGCCTGGGTATTTGGTGCCCAGGTATTTTTCCAAACCTTCAGCAGCTGTTAGGCGCTCAAGCAAGTGGCTCTGCACGTCAGCGGAAAACTGAGGGCGACCACGCACGCTTTCCAAACGCTGCTGAAACCAGCTGCGCTGCTCGGAATCGACGATATGGGTAAATTCGGCACCGATGGTGCGGCAATATGTCTGCTGCAACGCATCGCGAATTTCGCGCAGAGTAGCCTCTTCCTTGCCAATGAACAGACCACCGGTACGGAAAGTGGTGTCCAGATCGGCATCGGTCAGGCCGTAGTGATTGATCGCCAGATCAGCCGGAACACTCCGCTGCCAGAGCCCAAGCGGATCGAGTTGAGCGGCTTGATGGCCACGCATGCGATAGGCCTGAATCAGGCGCAGCACTTCGACCTGCTTCTTTTCGTGCTCGCTGCTCACACTGCCAGCTGACACCGGTTGGGCGCGGCGCTGGTTTTTAGCGAGCAGGACGAAATGATCGCGGATCGTTGAATGCGATACGTCTGTGGCAGCGCTGCCGTCAGTCGGCAACTTCTGGAAGTAAGTGCGCCACTCTTCTGGCACAGCGTTGGGATCGTGCAGGTAAAGCTCATAGAGCTCTTCCACATAGGCAGCGTTACCACCGGATAGGTGGGCACTGTCCCACATGCGCTGCATCACGCTTTCTTGCATGCTTGGTCACCCTCGGTAAGGGGACACCACCGAGCGACTGGTAGGCCACTACGGATCCCGCAGATAGTCCGGGCACCAGCCCGGATGCCCCTGCTGGTCGTCATATTTTTCAAGTTAAGGGCCGCCACTTTGTAAACAGCGGCCCTGGCTATAACTACGGCGCTGGGTGTTAAACCAGCGCCGTAGGTGTTACAGGTCTAGCAGAAGAAGCGAATCAGGTACCGCTTTGCAGCAACATGTTGCGTACGTGGCCAATCGCCTTAGTCGGGTTCAGACCTTTCGGGCAAACGTTCACGCAGTTCATGATGCTGCGGCAACGGAAAACACTGAACGGGTCATCCAGCGACGCCAAACGCTCTTCAGTTTTGGTGTCGCGGCTATCCGCCAAGAAACGGTAAGCCTGCAGCAATGCAGCGGGACCGAGGAACTTGTCTGGGTTCCACCAGAACGATGGGCAACTGGTAGAACAGCAAGCGCACAAAATGCATTCGTACAGGCCGTCCAGTTTCTCACGCTCTTCTGGCGATTGCAGACGCTCAATAGCCGGTGCCGGTGTATCGTTTTGCAGGAACGGCTGCACCTTCTCGTATTGCTTGTAGAAGATGCTCATATCAACAACAAGGTCACGAATCACTGGCAAACCTGGCAGTGGGCGAACAACCAACTTGTTGTTTTTAACGGTGGCTGACAGTGGCGTAATGCATGCCAAACCGTTCTTACCGTTGATATTCATGCCATCGGAGCCACACACCCCTTCCCGGCACGAACGACGGTAGGAGAAGGTCACGTCCTGCTCTTTGATCAGCGCAAGCACGTCCAGAACCATGACATCCTTGCCACCGGTATCAACTTTGAACTCTTGCATAAACGGAGCGGCATCTTGCTCCGGGTTATAGCGATAAACACTGACGTTCAACATACCAGTCACCCTTAATAAGTCCGAATCTTGGGTTCAAACGCCGGAACTGTCTTCGGCGAGAAGTTGACCGCACGCTTGCCCACGCGCTTCTCTTGGGAGAAGTACATGGAGTGGCAAAGCCAATTTTCGTCGTCGCGCTCTTCGAAGTCTTCACGGGCATGCGCGCCACGAGACTCTTTGCGACCTTCAGCAGCGATAGCGGTTGCTTCAGCCACTTCCAGCAAGTTTTGCAGTTCCAACGCTTCGATACGCGCAGTGTTGAACGCCTGGCTCTTGTCCGCGATCTTAACGTTCGCGATCCGCTCACGCAGGTCGACCAGTTGTTCGATACCTTTTTGCATGTACTCGCCGGTGCGGAACACACCGAAGTAGTTCTGCATGCAGGTTTGCAGCTCTTTACGCAGAGGTGCTACGTCTTCACCAGTGGTTCGCTCGTTGACACCTGCGAGGCGAGCAAGCGACAGATCAAGATCAGTTTCCGACGCACCGCGGTAATCAACGCCTTCTTTAAGCGCTTTTTCCAGGTGCAGACCGGCAGCACGACCGAATACAACCAGGTCAAGCAGCGAGTTACCACCCAGACGGTTTGCACCGTGCACAGATACGCAAGCCACTTCACCTACGGCAAACAGGCCTTCGATGATTTTGTCGTTGCCATTGGCATCCTGAGTAATCGCCTGACCATGAATATTGGTCGGCACGCCGCCCATCATGTAGTGGCAGGTTGGAACAACCGGGATCGGAGCAACAACCGGGTCAACGTGAGCAAAGGTCTTGGACAGTTCACAGATACCAGGCAGACGGCTGTGCAACACTTCTTCGCCCAAGTGATCGAGCTTGAGCATCACGTGATCGCCGTCAGGGCCACAGCCGTTGCCGGCAATGATTTCTTTGACCATCGAACGTGCTACTACGTCACGACCCGCGAGGTCTTTGGCGTTTGGTGCATAACGTTCCATGAAACGCTCGCCATGCTTGTTGATGAGGTAACCACCCTCACCACGGCAGCCTTCGGTAACCAGCGTACCCGCGCCGGCGATACCGGTCGGGTGGAACTGCCACATTTCAATATCTTGTACCGGTACGCCAGCACGCAGAGCCATGCCAACACCGTCACCGGTGTTAATCAGGGCATTGGTGGTCGAGGCGTAGATACGGCCCGCACCACCCGTAGCCAGCACGGTGGCCTTGGAGCGGATGTAAACGGTTTCGCCAGTTTCGATACAGATGGCTATAACACCCACAATCACGCCGTCTTGGTTTTTAACCAGATCAACCGCGTACCACTCATTGAGGAACGAAGTACCGTTCTTCAGGTTGGCTTGATAAAGGGTGTGCAGCAGAGCATGACCCGTACGGTCAGCTGCGGCGCAGGTGCGAGCGGCCTGGGTCGGGTTATCCGGACCTTTCGACTGACCACCGAATGGACGCTGATAAATACGCCCTTGCTCGGTGCGGGAGAACGGCAAGCCCATGTGCTCAAGCTCAAATACCGCTTCCGGACCTACGGAACACATGTACTCGATAGCGTCTTGGTCACCGATATAGTCGGAGCCTTTGACGGTATCGTACATATGCCAGCGCCAATCATCGTTCGGATCTGCCGAAGCGATGGCGCAGGTGATGCCGCCCTGAGCAGAAACGGTGTGCGAACGCGTCGGGAACACCTTTGTTACAACGGCTGTTTTGTGGCCGCCCTGAGACAACTGCAGCGCAGCGCGCATGCCTGCGCCGCCGCCACCGATAATGATGGCGTCATAAGAGAGAGTGCGAATGCTTGTCATGGATCAGTTACCCCAAAAAATCTGCACACCCCAGACGAAAAACGCGAACATGGCAATACCACACGCGGCCTGGAACAGAAAACGCACAACAGTCGCCCACTTACCGATAGCCATAGGCGTCAGGTAGTCGGTGGAAATTGTCCACATACCAACCCAGGCGTGAACGCTGAGCGCCACCAAGGTCAGCAGACTGAAAATACGCATTGCGTTGTTGGAGAACAGTGCATGCCACTCGGCATAGCCCAGCCCTGGGCTAGCGATTACAAAGCCGAGCAGAAAAAGCACATAAGCCGCGAGGACGACAGCCGACACACGCTGCGCCATCCAGTCATACAGACCGGAACGCGAGAAGTTAGTGACGTTGGTTACCATATCCACACCCCCAGCAGCACGATCACGATCGTGGAAACGACCAGAACGATTTTCGAGCCCAGCTTGCCGCCTTCCAGCGTCTCACCGATGCCCATATCCATGATCAAGTGGCGTACACCGGCCACCAGGTGGTACAGCAGAGCGGACAACAAACCCCAAATCACGAACTTGGCCAGCGGGCTGGTCAGACACTCTTTCACCTCGGCAAAACCTTCTGCTGATGCCAGCGACTTGTCGAGCCCATACAGCAGCACGGCAATGCCGAAGAACAGAATGATTCCAGAAACGCGGTGAAGGAATGACGTAACGCCAGTGATAGGAAGTTTGATCGTCCTAAGGTCTAGGTTTACAGGTCTTTGGCTATTCACGGCTTTTTTATCACACTGAGAGCCCCTAACTATCAGGGCAAAGTTGTCGGGAAGTGCACTGGTCAGGTACCCATCACCCAAGAGCCCTTGGTAGTTGGGCCGAGAGTATAGACAGTTAGGTTACTAATGACAATGCAAAGCCCCCTACCTAAAAGCGCATTGCACAGCATCAATAAATGGCGTAAAGGGCCTTACTCAAACCGCAAGAAATGCCCGCAAACCCTTCTCCCACATGGGTTCTCGCAAATTGACATTCGTATTTATCACACTATAGTGGGTCGGGCCCTGCGTGGGGGGCAGTCTGATGATTTCAAGCATAACTAGGAGGCCACACATGGCTGACAAAAAAGCGCAGTTGATCATCGAGGGCGCAGCCCCCGTCGAGCTGCCCATTTTAACCGGCACCGTTGGTCCCGATGTAATTGACGTACGGGGCTTAACCGCCACGGGCCGTTTCACATTTGATCCTGGCTTTATGTCTACTGCCTCGTGCGAGTCGAAGATCACCTACATCGACGGCGATCAAGGCATTTTGCTGCACCGCGGCTACCCGATTGAGCAACTGGCTGAGCAGTCTGATTATCTTGAAACCTGCTATTTGTTGCTGAACGGTGAGCTGCCAAACGCCGAACAAAAAGCCAAGTTTGTTAGCACCATCAAGAACCACACCATGGTTCACGAGCAGCTGAAAAGCTTCTTCAATGGCTTTCGCCGCGACGCACACCCAATGGCTATCATGTGTGGCGTCGTGGGCGCGCTTTCTGCCTTTTATCACGACTCTCTGGACATCAATAATCCGCATCACCGCGAAGTCTCGGCCATGCGCCTGGTCGCGAAGATGCCGACCATTGCTGCAATGACGTACAAGTACTCCATGGGTCAGCCCATGATGTACCCGCGTAATGACCTTAATTATGCGGAAAACTTCTTGCACATGATGTTCAACACCCCGTGCGAGATCAAACCGATCAGCCCGGTGCTGGCTAAAGCTATGGATAAGATCTTTATCCTGCATGCCGACCATGAGCAAAACGCTTCTACCTCTACCGTACGCCTTGCAGGTTCGTCGGGTGCCAACCCGTTTGCCTGTATTGCAGCGGGCATTGCAGCCCTTTGGGGCCCGGCACACGGCGGCGCTAACGAAGCTGTACTGACCATGCTTGATGAGATCGGCAGCGTAGATAATATCGATGCATTCATTGCCAAGGCCAAAGACAAGAATGACCCATTCAAGTTGATGGGCTTCGGTCATCGCGTTTACAAAAACCGCGATCCGCGTGCCACCGTAATGAAACAAACCTGCGACGAAGTGTTGAAGGAACTGGGCATTACCAACGACCCGCAACTGCAACTGGCTATGCGCCTCGAAGAGATCGCACTGACCGATCCGTACTTCAAGGAACGCAATCTGTACCCGAACGTAGACTTCTACTCGGGCATCATCCTTAAAGCCATCGGCATCCCAACCAGCATGTTCACCGTGATTTTCGCACTGGCGCGTACCGTCGGTTGGATTTCGCACTGGAAGGAAATGCTCTCTAGCCCATACAAAATTGGCCGTCCGCGTCAGTTGTATACCGGCTACGAAAAGCGCGATATCAAGAAGTAATTCTTTCGTGCGAAAAAACAAGGCTGCCCTCGGGCAGCCTTGTTTGTTTATGGCGTGGACGTGATTGAATTTTCTGCCAGCTTGCGAAGATTAATAAGCGTATTAAAGGGGGCATCTACAACAAAACTGTTGGCTAGCCAGGCCGGCACACTCCCTCCTGGATCAGAGTGCACTTGATAGATAACCTCCACCCCGCCCTCATAAGGGGCGGCCGCGGAAACTGAGTGCAACACCTGAACCTTTCGGTAAGGTGTCGGCCCTATGTCCTATCACGAACTCAGCATTGAAGAACGCGTCAC
>LNFM01001079.1_pt1 | contig 76966 bp, 69 predicted proteins | sample 596031 | NCBI WGS metagenome assembly LNFM01 (sample SAMN04254537, study PRJNA301005) | activated carbon metagenome | isolation source: dual media filters at the Ann Arbor, Michigan drinking water treatment plant | place: USA: Ann Arbor
CGGAGCACATTCGTTCGGACAATGGCCCTGAGTTTGTCGCCAAGAGTGTGCGCTCGTGGCTCGGCCGGATCGGCGTCAAGACGCTCTACATCGAACCAGGATCACCGTGGGAGAATGGCTATTGCGAGAGCTTCAACTCCAAGCTCCGCGACGAACTTCTGGCCAGTGAGCAGTTCTCGACGCTCCATGAGGCACAGGTTTTGATCGAGCGATGGCGACGGCATTACAATACCGTCAGGCCGCACTCGTCTCTCGGCTATCGACCACCCGCCCCGGAGACGATCTTGCCGTCAGCATCCGATCTCGCCTACGCTACGCTCCGGCCAGACCAGATGCTGGCCAATGGCGGCCCGACTCTAACTTAATTCCTGGCATCGCAACTAGGGGCAGGCCAGGCGGGGCGAGCTACAAGCGAGCGCCAAATCTCTACTGGGTTTTCTTCAAAGCAAAAGGGCACCACAGAGGATGCCCTTGACTTCGTGGAGAACGAGAGATTCAGAGATTCTCGTGCGCTTTGTCGGAGATTTTGTCTGCGACGTCTTTTACGGCCTCTTTGGCCTCGCCGACGGTCTTTTGGGCCTTGCCCTTGATCTGCTGGGCTACGCCGTCCACACGCATCTTTTCGCTACCGATAGCCGTCCCGACGCCTTCCTTTATTTTACCGCCTACCTGATTGGCGACGCCCTTAATCTTATCTGCTCCGCTGCCCATTGTGATCCTTCCGATCGGCCAGTCCATACTCTGGCTCCAATCGTCAACGTGCGTCATGCGCGATCGTTCCATACAACGACGCGTATCCCGAATGCTCCGCTCAAGCTCTACCTTTCGGCCGTCTTGATCGCCCTCGCTGCGGCGCTGCGCGACAGATCCGCGCGGTTGTCGAGCGATTTGCTCTCTGCAGGGGTTGGGAGAGTGAGGTATTTACGCGGCCCAACCGATACAGCAGCTGTGCCATCAACGGCGCGCACTCCATCCTCACCAGCCGCGCCTCCTCCGCAGCAGCGACGGCTTCGCGCACAGCATCGCGATTCGCAAAGCCCAGCGTCACCATCGCGCGGGTAATGTCGATCTCATCGACACTCAGGACGCTCGGCCGTGTCGTCGGCATGCTACGTGGTCTATCAATCGTCCGCTTTCGTGCCCGCATGTCGCGAGCGGTGTGAAGAAGTTGCAGGCTCGAGAGCTTGGCGTAACCAGCGTCATCGCCAACGACAAAGCCCCGACCTTTCGCCTCGAGCCTATATCCTTCATCGGACACCGCCTCGACGAGGTCATCCCAGGTCGAACTCGCATCGAGATTCTCGGAGAGACGGCCGCCCAGATTTCTCGCGTCGGCACGACTCCATTGCGGCCGCGTCGTCGATGCTCCGCGTTTGCCGGCGTACGTCGCGCGCGTGTTGGGTTGCTTCGGCTGTTCGTCAGTCTCATCCGGCGCAAAGAGGTGGGCCGGAACGGCGCGAAAGCCATAGGCATCCGCAAGCGCCCACATGATGGCATCGAAGCGCGCGTAATCGTGCGAAGTCCGCCACGCAACGCCTGTCTCCGGGTTCACCCGATTGATCATCATGTGCAGGTGGCTGTGGGCGGTGTCGCCGTGGCCCATTACCAACGCCTGATGAGTTCCAAGCCCAGCGCGATCCAAGGTTTCAAGCGCGATCGTCTGCATCAGCTCGGCGGTCGGTCGCTCGTCTGGCGCCCACGAAACCATTAAATGATAGGCGGCCCGCCTGGTGCGCGGAGACAGCGCTGCGGTGGCGGTCATCAGTTTCGCGGCAAGCTCTGGATCATCGCTCGGCAGGTTGTGCGCGACAACCCACGCCACGCGATCGGGGGGGGGCACATGACCGACTTTGCCGTGCACGAGGTAGCGGGCGAGAGCGAAGAAATCACGGGTCGGTGGGGCGACCTTGGCGAGCATCGGTCACAGTCGGCTCGCCGCCGCCAGCAGCGACGACAACGCCGAACGCAATTCGTTTTCGGTGACCGGGACGAGACCGGCATTGGCCTGACGGGCGAGTTGATTAAGGTTGTTGCCGATGCGCGCCAGCTGACGCAGCGCTTCGTCGCGCGGCCCGTGCGCACGCGGCACTGAAACTGTTCTGCGCGCGCGATAGGCGACGAGCACCGCACGCGAAAGACCCGACGTCGTCATGGAACGCGCGCGGGCTTCGGATTTCAATTCTGCATACACCGCTGCGGGAAGTCGCGTGTAGAGCTGCCGATCGACCGGCTGGCGATCATCCGAGAACCCTTTGCGATACCCTCTGGGCGGCATGGGTTGTCCCTTCCTTGAAAGGGACGGGCGCGGTTGGCCGGCAGTGGTGCAGCGGCCACACGCTGCAACGAGCGCCTTTCGGGATCATTTTGTCCAGAAAGGCATACCTCGCCCCGTCCCTTTCACTGTCCTCCCAATGCAACCGACAACACAACCTCACCGCCTAAGATTTCAGCAGCTTAGATGCAGCATCAGCACATCGGCTTACTCTTGCGGGGGCTCTGCCCCCTGCACCCCCGGGATACAAACGACGTGAGGCGCAAAGTGTATACAAAGACCCATTTTGCTGGGCTAGATTTCGATCTCGACGGCTGCTGGCACGGCAATGCCGATTTGGACGGCGACCGGGGTGTAGATGTCCGTTTCCTCGGACGGCGTTTCGATGGAGACCACCAACGAATATCGGACTACCCGATCGTACCGCCCTTCACTCGGGCGTGTCTTCCACCATCCCATGGTTGGAAAGACCGCGATGTGCGAGCGGTTTGCCAATTCAGCTGCCGAGCCTGTCCACACATTGGAATGGATGCTGCCATTGGTCGGCGTGTTGGCGCCGAGCAGCCAGGTGCCGGTATCACCCTGATGGGCATTGGCGTCGTAGTCGTCATCTCGCTCATGTTTGTTGATGCGCAATCTGAACTCATCCAGGTCTTCGGTCGGACGCTGAACTGCGAAACGCAGCCCGTGCGAAGCATATCCGTACTTCTTGTCCCAGCCACGTTCGCCAGGACTCGGCTCAACGAAATAGGAAAGAGTCACCCTCAACTTTACTTCGGTATCGACCGGTAGCGCCTGCAGCGCTTCTCTTGGCCATGGCAACGCGTGCACATTCATGCGGTTTGTTTTGATGCCATTCTTGCCGTCCTTGAAGAAGGGCGCGACCGTCGCCTGCGCGATCAGTGTGAGGATATTGTTGGCGCTGGTGAACAGTTCCGCGACATCCGGCTTACCGTAACCGAACGTCTTCAACAGATTTTCATTCGATCCGGCGGCGCGAGCAAACATGGCCGGTGTCCATCGCGAGGCGTGCACCAGAAGGCCCCGCACCGTCTCGGGCGTGAACGTCGGGTAGCGCGCCCAGAGGGACGCAGCAAGCCGAGCTGCAAGCGCGGTTGCCGCACTAGTGTCGTGCATCGTCGTCAGAGGACGTTGCCCAAGGTTGAACTGGGGGCTGGTCGATAGCAGTGACAGATCGGCGATGTAATCGGGCGCAACCCCTGGCGCGGGGCGCGCCATGTTCCCTCCCTCCAGCACAAGGTCGGGCTTCAACGGCCAGCGAGCCCCCCGGGCCCACACCAATGACGTCGTACTCGAAGGCCCGAGATCACCGGCAGCGGCCAGGCACTCATGCCCGGGGTACTGGTCTTGATCAAACGTGATCATGTCGGTGCAGGCGCCCACAGTCAGCGCGTTCCACGCCTGTGCTGGGTCCTGGATGGACGATGTTTCGTTGTCGGCCGGATAGTGGGTCCGGTTCTGAAACGCGGTATTGCCGGCCGCGAGAATGATCAGGCGCGTTCCATCGGCGTCATCTCCCATCGCGAGCTTGTCGACGGCGGACGACCAGGACGATGGCCGCCCTCGATCGCTCCCATCGGCAGTAACGGCCATGCAGTAGACCGGCTTCCCGGCGGGCTCCACCTCCAGCCGGGCGACAGACTCCTGCGTCACCGCGCCGTAGAGCTCCGGCCGATGCGGATCTGGATCATGAATTAGCTTCACTGATTGCAGACGGTGGCTCAGTGCCACCGGCTCGGCACCAGCGAGGAGGGGCGTCAGGTCACCGTAGAGGGCCAGCCCAGCCATCGACGTCCCATGAGCACCGGTGTCGTTCACACCCCAATCGGGTTTGTAGGTGTGCAGGTCATCGTCGGCGATGACGGCTGCCAGCAACGGGTGGCCACGATTGACACCGGTATCCAGCAAACCGACGAATGGTGCATCAGCGGCTGCCGGCGTTGTCCGCCCAGCGAGGTTGGCAATCCACTCATGCTGATCGGCAGACGGCAGGCCATTAAAGAACCCGGCGGTGACCTTGGCCTTGCGCAGCTCGGCAATGACACCGAGAAAGTCTGTTCCGAGCGCCAACTGCTCGGGCGTGGCTCTGACGAGGATCACGGTCCGATCGACAAAGCCAAGCGGCTGCGAAAGAACCTGATAGCCAAAGTCGACTTCGGCCCGCCGCAAAACCTCATCAGGGGCCGCTTCATTGTGTCGTCCGCGGCGAAGCCATACTTCCCAGGTGATCACCTGCCCGGGTTGCGGATACGCAGCCGCGTCATCGGTCCAGTACTGGCGAAGCGTCGCCCGCCTGATCTGCGAAATACTTTCTGCGAGCCTGCGGTTGTCGGGCTTCGGCCGCGCGCCATCGGCCAGAACAGCATTGGGATCAGCGTCACGATAAGCCTCCAGCTTGCGCAGAAAGACCGGCAACTTCGCCTCGGGAATGCGGACTGTGGCCAGCATTCTGCCTTCGGCATCGGTCGAGACGGACAGGAGGTCAATGCCGCTGCGCGACATATCCAGGCTCTCGAACGCCAGTTCGAATCCTGGGTCACTCTCGAACGTGAGCACGAGATCGGTCGGTTGATAGAACCCGTTACCGATTTGTCGGCGAGCCGGCTGGGCTGCGCGAGCCGCTTGTACGTTATCGATCAGTCTCCGGGCGTGCTGCGCACGATCCCTTGGCGGACGCACAAGATTGTCGCGACCGCTACGCGTCGACGTGAACCGCACATCGTCTGGTGGCGACGGTACGATGAGATGAGGATACCGCGGCAAGGTCGTTACTTCCGTGCACGCTTGGGTCTTGCAGGGTAGGTCGCTGACTTGCGTTCGGCGATGGCGACTGCGAGGTCATCCTTCACGACAGCACGTCGCTCGATGAGCGCGTGTTTGACGGCATCCTCGACGGCGCGGGTGATATCGCCATAGCTCAGTCCCGATGCGGTCTTCGCGAGCGCCATCCAGGGCATCCGCCCCGATTTGAAACCGGCGAGCTTGGACTTGAGTGCCGCTGCGATCTCCTGTGTGTTCGGAAGGTCGTAGTGGATGATGTCGTCGAAGCGCCTGAACAGGGCTCTATCGAGCATATTGGCGTGATTGGTGGCCGCAATTATCAGGCTGTCGGAGGCGTCCTGCTCGACCATCTGCAGGAAACTGTTGACCACGCGCCGGATCTCACCGACGTCGTTCGAAAGACCGCGCTCGGAGCCGATACTATCGAACTCGTCGAACAAATAGACCGCACGCGTTTGAGCGATCGCATCGAAGACTAGGCGTAGCTTGGCCGCCGTCTCGCCCATGAAACGGGTGATCAAACGATCAAACCGGACCACGAACAGTGGCAATCCCAGCTCACCCGCGATCGCGGAAGCCGTGAGCGTTTTCCCAGTCCCAGGCGGCCCGAGCAGCAAAAGCTTCTTGCGCGGCGCCAGGCCATGACTGCGGATTTCGCGGATGGCCTTGTGTTCCCGCAGCACCCGATCAAGGGTTTTACGGGTATCTTGCGCAAGGACCATGTCGGCTAGCCGCACGTTGGGATAGGACACCGTCAGCAGGTCCGCGACTTCGCCGCGCGGCTTGGCCAACGGAATGGGTGTGGGCCCGGGTTGGGGCACGCGGACCTTGGCTGCGTCGACCAGGTCGCGCAGTTCCTTGGCAAGCTTGCCGTGGCCGGCACGGGCTTCGTTGGCGGCGATCTGCATGGCGACGGACTGGAATTGCCCTTCGTCGCCCTTGGCGTAAGCCTTCAACAAGGCTCTGAGTTGATCTGCGCTCGCCATATCGTGTGCTTTCCCTCGCTTGAGGATGCGGTTATTCGCGCTTCTTGGCAAAAGGAAAAGGCTCGGCAAGCCCAGAAATACGGCAGTCAAATCAGCCTAACAGACAGAAATGACGCGCCTAACGATACTGCCTGCGCGTAAATTGGCCGTCCTTACCTGAGGTCGATGCCGGCCGCGTCGAGCAGGGCACGGTCGCCATGTAGCCATTCTCGATAACCCGCCGCCGCGGCGCCGCCACCCGGCGGTTCGCATAGGGATCCTGGCTGTGCAGGGCGGCGATGCACTCGAACGGTACATCGGCAAGTTCTCCTGGCGGCCTCTCCAGCATCCGCGCCAAGGCGAACAGCATATGTACGGCCCACGCCCGCTCATCGTCTGCTGTGAGCACGTTACCTGTCACCGCGCTATCGATATGAAACGACCAACCTCGACCGTCCGCCTTGGGCTCGATCCAGCACTCAAGGCTGCCCTTGCCGCCCAGATAGACACGGCATTGACCTTCGGCATTGCGGGTGTGGGTCACGATCATGACTGAATCGTAAGGCGTCCAGCGACCGCGCCAAGTCCAGTGACGCGCGAAGCGTCAGCAACCTCGGTCGCCGCAGCAATCGCGGTGAGGGGGTGTGGCAGAGCTGCAAAAAGCGCCACGTCACTTGCCACGACAAGAACCATCGCGCAGGCTTAGTTTTACGGTACAGCTGGGAAGCGATGACCGTCAACGTGAGACGTTCCACAATCGGTTGGAGACCGTCTACCGCCCACGCTCGGGAGTCTTGCGGTCTCGTTCTGACCTTGAAGGCTCCTGCGGCGGGGGCTGCTCTTGTACTAAACGCTCAGCCAACGATTGTTCGCGTTCCTGCTCCAAGAGCGGCACGACGGTCGCCCGATCAGCACTCACCAACGATCGCAGATCGGCCTCAAGCGTGAACGCCTCGCCCTGGATGTGGAAGGTCTGTCCGACGGTGCCAACCCGTCCAAGGGCTGCATCACGCTGCTGAGTCACGCGATCAAGATCATCGTGACGGTCGACCAAGCTCTCGAGTGCGGTCGACAGATCGGGAGCATCCAGCCCCAACGACTTTGACGATGGCAATAGCTCGCCAAACAGATCCGGCCGGGCGACGAAGCGCTCGGCGGCGTGTTCGGGCCCGAACTCATCGGCGTGACTGAGCAGCGTATCGACCACCGCCTCGGGATCACGGAACGCCGAGCGTAAGCCGTCGACGAGCATCACCCGCGCATCGCCAAACCTGCTGCGAAGGGTGGCGATCTCCTGGTCCAACGGCTCGAGCTGTTCGTTCATGGCCAAATCATACGCGGGCGGTTCGGGCGTCACAAGGCCACGCAGCTCGGGCAGCGTCGAGAGTGCCCGTAACGGGTCGTCGCGATCAGCAAGCACACGCGGAACAAGTTCTGGCATGAGACGCGACACGGCGGGCAGCACGTCGCGCTCCCGTTGCATGATGGTCTCGACCAGCGACATGGGTACGGCGACCACTGCCGACCTCGACCGTGCCTGCTCACCCATTCCGCCGGCGCGGGCCTCACGCCGCAGCACCTCATTGTATTCGACGCGGGTCAGCCCCCGATCGATGGTTGCGTAGCGCACGGTCCGCTGAACCGGCGCACCCCGCCGGCGCCCGGGCCGGTTGCGGACCACACGATCGACGGACCTCGGCCGATACCCCCGGCTGTGCATGGCGCGGATGTTGGGTCCTTCGTGGACCTGGGGGGACCGTCCAAGGCCTTGAGCTGCCAGCCGGCGACGGTCGACGCGCTCCCGACTTCCTGCCGCGTCCAGCGCCGCGTTGGCATCGTGCTCCCAGAGCTCGCGGATTTGATGGAGTGTGGTAGGCGCCGACTGTCCCTTCGCGGCCCGCTGGTTCACTTCCTTGAGGCCGGCCGAGAACATCACCACGCGCTGGCCGGTCTCAATATCCCGGTCCCGCACCAGCAGATGGACATGGGGGTTCTGGCGGTCCTTGCCCCGGGTGTGGAGGGCGGCAAACCAGGACGCGCGGCCCTTGGTGAGACGGTCGGCGAATGCCCTCACGAGCGCGATGTTCTGGTCGAGCGTGAGCTCACGGGGGAGCGCGATCACCAGTTTGTCGGCCACCCGCGCGTTTGTGCGGTCAGCCTTTTCAGCCGCCCTCAGCCACCGCTGGGCACGGCCTTTGTTGTCCGGCATCCGTTCGGCCATCACGTGGGTCGCGGCGCCGGGCCGCGTAATGTAACGGATGTGCGCTGCCGCGGTGTAGGGGCGCTTCTGGGTAGTCTTGCCGATGGGGGTGAGACGCAGGCTGTAGATGGCCATGGCATTAACGGGACCGGTCCGAGGAGCCATTGCGATCCGGCTCGAGCGCCCGGGTCATTTCCGTCGGGATCGCGCGCACCGCGTCGAGGGCCGTGCCGGCCAGCATCCGCTCGACCAGCGACAGCTCCTGCCCAGGCTTGGCCGAGACCAAAGGGCCCCCCTGGAGCCGCGCTTCCGGATCGCGCAGGAGGAGGTGGCCTTGCTCCGGGGCGGACAGGTGCGGCCGTTCAGGCACAGATCGGGTCCCCGCCATGATGTCCTTTATGAGCGCGCGCTCGGGCTGCGGAGCCAACCGCTCATTGGCTTCCCCGCCCCCACGGGGGCTGGCCGGTTGATGCGTCTCTACCTGGGTTGCTCTGGACGGGCCCGAGGGTAGGGGCGATGGACGTGATGTGCCTGCCCGTGCGGTCACAGCGCGCGGCTCATGACCCTGTTCCCGGACCTTCATGGTTCGGGCGTGGGTGGGCATCATCCCGGCGAGGCGCTTACGGGTTGCCTCCAGCTGTCGCGCGGCGGCGCGGCTCCGGGCCAGCCATCCTGCACGTTTGGGTTGCTGGCTCTTCTCGATCAGTGCCCGCGCCCGTTCGGCGAGCAGGATGTTGCGCACCAGCCGCCGGCTTTGCCAGCTCATCGTCCGAGCTGCCTTCATCACCCGGCGCTCGTAGGAGTTCCACATCCACGGCTCCGCCCTGAGAACGACGTTCCGCGGTATGCCTGAAAGAACGTCAGGGAAGCGACCATTATTATGCAGACGAACGTGCATACCCGCACTAGAATCTTCGGTAATTTCGATTCGTACCGGCTCGATTTCCCGCGTCATCCCGCGTTCCCTGTCGCTTTTCGCCCGACGCTCCCGGTGTGCGCACGGGTTTGCGGGCTAATGCCCCAAACCCATAAGTGCGCTCTCGCCCACTGACGCAGTGTATACGAAGTGTGCGGATTGGCAAGGCCCCGGGTCGCGCCGAGGGAGCTTTAGCGCAGCGTGGCGACCGGCGCGGGCGGGGCAAAGGATTCAAGTTGCAGAAGCCCCTCGCGTCAGTCGGGCGGCCGGACAAACCCCCTCTGATGGGGTGACGGACGGCCAGAGGGGGTCCGGGGGAGAAAGAGGCCCAACAGGCCCTCCCCCGCCAGCGCGGTCAGTGGCGTTCGCTCTCCATTTTGCGACCAATTCGTTGGAGATCCCATGCCGTTTCTTGCCTTGGTCGGACTGTTCCTCGGGCTATTCATTTGGATTGCGAGCTCCGGACGGCGTCGTCGGGCGCGCCAGCACACCACCCGCGAGATCGACCACACGTTGCAGACGGGACTTCCGGCACCGCAAAGCGCGGTCGGTCGCAAGGCTCAGGAGGTTGCTGAGGCCCAGGCCAGCAAACTCGCGGCCCCGCCACCCATCCACGGCAGCGCTCGGTGGGCGACGGCGGAGGACGCGGCAAGCCTCCTCGACGGGAACGCTCTGACCCCCATCACAGGCACCGACGGCCTTACGATGGGTTACTTCGACGACCTGCCGACGGAGCCCGGCGTGCCTTTGGTGGCTCGGTACCCCGGGCATCTTCTCACCGTCGCCGGCACCGGCCAGGGCAAGAGCGCCACACAGATCGTGGCCAACCTGCACACCTACCGTGGGTCGGTCGTCGTCATCGACCCCAAGGGCGAGTTGTACCGCCTCACCGCCGCGCAGCGGCAACGGTTTGGCCCCGTGTTCCGGCTGGCACCTTTTGCGTCTGCGACCGATGCCCCGAGCCAACGCTACAATCCCCTCTCGGAACTGGGCAACCCGCGTGAGCGGCCGGCCCGGGCCCGCCAGCTTGCCGAAATGCTGGTCGTCCGTCAGGGCGACAAGGGGGCTTCGGAATCGGCGTTTTTCGAAAACGAGGCGATCAACCTCCTCACGCTTCTGATCCTGGGCGCGGTGGAGCTGGCAGAGGTGGTTCGGGATCCGGAAAGCGCCACCCTCACAGAGGTTCGGCGCAACTGCAGTCTCCCCATCCTCGGTGACCGAAAGGAACGCGATAAAACCGTCCCCGCCTACTTCGAGGATCTGCTGCGGCTCTATGCCGAGCGTGGCCTTAGTGAACTGGTTCGCCGCCAGGGTCGCTCGTTCCTCGGCCGGGAGCAGAAGCTGCTGTCGTCGTTCCTGTCCGAAATCAATTCCAATCTCGCCTTCTTCGACGGCCACCCGGGATTTGGTGAGGTGTCGTCCGCAAGCGACTTCCGCTTTGCCGACCTCGCGACTGAGCCCACCACCGTCTACCTCACCGTACCGCTCAAAGAGACGCATACCAGCTTCCGGTATCTCAGGGCTATGATCGGCTGCGCCTTCAGTGCGCTCGAGGAGCAGGCGGAGGCCGAGAGGGCCTCAGTCCTGTTCATCCTCGACGAGTTCCCGGCGCTGCGCGACATGCCATTCATGCGTGACGCGGTGGCGCAGATGCGCTCATCCGGCGCCTGGTTCTGGTTCTTCGTCCAGGACGTCGCCCAGCTCGAGGGCGTCTATGGCCGCTGGGCCAACGTGTTCCTGTCGCAGACCGACCACCAGATTTACTTCGGCGCCACCCAGGACCAGCGCACCACCCGACACATCACCGAGTGCCTCGGTACGGGTACCTTTGCCTACCGGGATCCGGACGTCACTTGGTCCCATTCGATCGGCGTCAACGACAGCGCCAACTACGCGCCGGTGCAGGTCGGTGGCCAGGGCCACGGCCGCAACGTCGGGCAATCGATCAACATCAATGAGCCGGTTCGCCTGGTGCCCAAACCGCTCATGACGCCTTTCGAGGTCGGCACCTACCTTTCGTATCGTGCGCCCGGCGAGACCCATCCCGCCAACACCGTCATTTTGTCGAAGCAGGCCGGCGGCTTCCCGATCAAAGCGCGACGACGACACTGGCGCGAGGTCATCGAGCGTACCGTGCCGCCGCCAGGCAGCGCGGGCGGGCGTGAAATCAACCCAAGAGAGCGGAGGGCTGGATAGATATGGTGGCGACCGCGAAAACAATCCACGAGCCCGCACAATCAATACCGAACGACATCTCGCTGGCGTCACTTGCAGTCTTGATGCGCGCCGCCGGTCAAACGCAGAAGGATGCCGCCGAATTGGAACTTCGGCCACGTCTTGGTGACGAGGGGTGGGAAGGGCTCGAGGCCTGGATAGGAGAGCATCTCGACGTTCATGAAGCCTTGCAAATAGAAGCGCTGCATCCGCGGATGCAAGCTCTCCTCACCGATACGATGGCGGAGCTGCCGGACCTCGCGGCGAAGCATCACTATCGCGACACCTACGACCCGATCGCGGACAACGGCGACGGTTGGTGCAGCGTAGCCCACATCGATTTGGTCGCGCCGTACGTCTATCGCGCTATGGTTTGGCACGCGATTTGGTGTCTCGCCAAAGCGGATCGGCCCTTCGAACGCATTGTATTAGTCATTGCGGGCTTGAGCAGCGAATGGCCAACTGAGGCCGAGCCTGAACAACAGGTAGTTCCGACGGAGAATGCCTGGAAACTCAAGCTTCGCGAGCACTACAGGACCTGGGTGATAGGTTGGATGTTCGCGGCCGACCTATACGATGGTTTTCGGGAAAAGATTCGATGGAAGCTCAAGTCTCGACGGTGGGCAATGGCGGCGGACCGCGCCGCCTTGGCCGCGCGCGTTGCAGCGGACAAAATTGCAGCCACTCGCCGTCAATCTTCGGCTTCCCAAAACAATCCGGCCTCCTCGACATCACCTGCACCGTGCAGCCCAGCCCCATCTAGGGCTCAAGCGCCGGTACTCAATGGTCGGGCATTGCGGGGTTCCGTCTTAGGCACGTGGCTGGCATTGGTGGGCTTCAGCTGGATCTCTTTGCTGTGGGGAGCACTCATCTCCACACCGGTAGGCGTTGGCTTCATGATATTCGGAACCATTTACGTGAGCGCAATGACAGTCCCGCTCTGGGCTACGTTGTGGGGTTTCGGCGGGATGGGCGCGGCCCGGTTCAGCACCCTCACCATGTTGGAATTTCAGAAAGCAGATAGCGACAGCAGGTTGGCTAAAGCTACCGAACGCCTCGCCCGCAGTCTCGATCTGCCGATGCCGAAAGTTGGCGTGATCCCCTACGCCAACGCGTTTGCCATGGGTACCAGCACAAGTGATGCTGTCGTTGCGATTGGCCGGCCATTCCTCGACAAGCTGCCGATGTCACAAGTCGAGGCGATCATTGGCCACGAACTCGGCCATGTCGTCAGCGGTGACATGCGCCGTATGATGCTGATGCGTACTTTTCAAAACGCGACCGTATTTTATGCTGTTTTTGCGGGCTTCAAGCACTTCATGCGGCACGTTATCTGCTGGGCGGCGGAATTTTATATCCTAGCGTTCTCGCGCCGGCGCGAGTTTTGGGCTGACGCTATTGGCGCCGCGCTCACCAGCAAGGAGGCGATGATTGGCGCGTTGCGCTCACTGGAGTCGATGCCCTCCGTCTCCCGACAAGAGCGGATCCACGCGCGCTTCATGTTTCGTGGGCCGTGGCGGGCTGTGTACAAGACACATCCCGAGACAAGCGCACGCATTAGGGCGCTTGAAGAGGAAACCTACATGCGACGCCTACCTTTTCTTCGCGATTGACAGACCAAACCGGCCACGCGGAGGTGGCCGGAAAGATCCAAGCCGGTTACTCGGCTTGTTCGCGCGGCTCCTCGCGGCGGATGACGATGCGTGCATCGACCGGCAGGGCGTTCAGCACGAGGTCGAAACCCTTGCCGTCGTCGTGGTCGAAGAGACGCCCGATCCGAGTCCAGTAAGCCTTCTGGCCCTTGCGCCCGTCTTGCACGGCATACGCTGCGTAGGCGGGTGCGGTTGGTTTTTGGTTCTGGCTCATGGTCGTTTCTTTCGTTGGTTATTCGGACCACGCCTTTCGCGGCCCGTGGTGCCACGTCGGACCGGCGATCTCGAGGCTCTGACGTCAAGGCTTTCAACCGCGTGCGGCGGCGAAGCTAGGGCAGGGACCCTGGCTGCAGCCGGCCTTGCGTCGAGCCGGCGACGGTCAATGGTGCACCTCGGGAAACGCCCAGAAAGGCAGGTGGGCGCGATACCAACCAGGCGTTCGTGAGCCCACAACAAACCATCAACCCCTGCGCAATGTCATGCTAGGATTCTGGGGCGCATTGATGGATGGGAACGGGACGTGAGCGGGGGAGCTCTGGGACATTCAGGACTGCTGTTTCTCACCACCATCGAGGTGGCGGGGATGCTGCGTTTGTCTCGCCGTACCTTGGAGCGCATGCGGGTGGACGGCACCGGCCCTCGCTATCTGAAGGCTGGCCCTGGCAAGCGGGCGAGAGTGCTCTATCGGGAAGCGGACGTCGTCGCGTGGATTGACCGATTCCAGTTTGGGTCGACGAGCGAATACGGGCGCTAGATCTTCTGTCTAAGCTCGCTGCGAAGAACGCTTTGGAAATCGGGAACAGCGGCCACAGATTTGGCGAACCAACTGTCTTCTCGGTCAGAATGTTGCAATCCCTCAAATACTTTAAAACAAAGACCTGGCCGAAGGCCAAGCCTGCGAAGCCTGTCCGTCGGTTTGGGGATCATTAAACCGACCTGGAACCACTTATTGCGACGGCAGGCTGCTCGAAATCACACGTATGACCTCTTAAAGCCAGCTATTCGTTGTGTCTGGAATGCTTATCGCGATACGTTTGATGGAATATCTACAGTTTTATCCACATGGCTTGCGCTGAAACGCGGTCTCTTAGTATCTTTATTAGTCTCTTATAGTCTCTACCTATCTCTAAGGCCCTGTAGGTTTTTGAATATTCGGGTGGATTTGGAATCTGTGTGACGTGGCTTCCTGAAAATGCGTCGCCATTTCCTGATTGCGAAGTGGCAATTCCCGTTTTTGTGCTTTCGTTTCCTGAACCTGTCGCTGCGCCTCCCGTATCTGTGCTCTCGCTTCCAAAGTGGCGTAAACTATCCCCAGCCAACGCTTGAAAACGGAAGCGAGACCACATATTTCCAGCCCGACACGAAATAAATCAATGACCTAGCGGCGGGCGGCGCGAACCATCCGCTCCATTTATGAAGCCGGCGTGCAGGGCTCGGCAATACCAGCCTCATATTATTCAGCCAGTTAGCCCAATCAAAGCTCAGCGGTCCGGCATAACTTCTGTGCTCGTTGTTCCGGATACTGTGCCGATTGTTCCTCAATATGTGGCGGCTGTTCCCAAAAATGATGCCGCTGCTCCAATAAAACTTAATCGTCGCGGCGACCCTGGCAGGGCATCAGCGTTGCGGGATTGGCGCATAAGGGTGCCCAAAAATGTGGCGACCGCTCCCAAAACTGTTGCCGCTGTTCCCGTCATGCGTTTCACTGATGGGGAATGAAAAGTAGCGTTTCGCCCATCGAACTATCGGATGCCGAGAAGAAGCGGCTCGATCGTGTTGGGCGCCGTCGCGGCCGCAACCGTCCAGCCAAGGTGCCGGCACGGTTGGTGCGGACCAGCGCCTTCGCGCCCAAGCGGCGCGGTCTTATTACCGATTCCTCGTTCGAGCGGCTTTATGTGGTTCGCGGTCACTCCGTCGTGCGGGTGAGCGGTCGGGAACTCGGAAGCCAGCACCGCGACGCGCTCTATGCGGTGTTCCGGCTTGGGCACAAGCAGGTGGTTCTGCCGGACGGCGAGTCGCCAGTAGGATTTACCCGCTATCTCAAGGTCGAGACCAGCTGGCGCGAGCTGCTCAAATGCATGGGGCTTACCCAGCACGCCAACAACATCGCGGCTCTGCACTTCACCTTCGAGGATATCAAGAAGGTGGTGGTCACCATCTACGAGGGTGACGAGGCCAAACTGCTGGAGCAATACCGCCAGGGAAAACTACCCAAGGCCAAGGGCCGCATGGGCAACATGCTCCATGACGTCGAGTGGGGAGGCCTCGGGTTGGACGACAAGGTCACCGTGTTCTTCGGTGAGTGGAGCGCCAACATGGTCATGTCGGCGAAGCTTGTCAGCCTGAATGCCGACGTGCAGTTTGCGCTCGGATCCGATTACGCCAAATCCTTCTGGCCGTACGTCGACAGCTTCCATAAGCACAACTGGGTGGACGAGGAACGGCTCGCGGAACTCGTCGGCCGTGACCTGTGGGGCCCGCACGAAGATGCCAAGACGCGGCGGGATTTCCGAAGCAAATGTAGGAAGGCCTTCGATGATATGGTGAAGGCAAAGGGACTCAGATCCTGGCGCGTCGAAGTGCGTGGCGACGGTAGGCACAAGAGCCATCGCTACCATTACGAACACGGCCTTGATGCCCAGCAGATGGATCTTCCGCTGCTTGTGGACGCCGACGGCGGTCGCAAGGCGCAGGTGGCCTAGCCCAACGGTGTGGCGTGGGCAGAAACCAACCAAACCGCTAACAGCGTGGTCTACACCATATTTCGATACGCTCTGTTTGTCGGCTATGTGTTGGGATAGCGGAAAGTCAGGGAGAGCAGAGGACCGGTTAGGCTTGGCACCTTTCAGACGTGGAGCATTGCCTGCGCTGAGCTGAGTAAGGTCTGTCTCTCGAATACATTAGGGATTGCAATACTGGCACCAGCGAGCCTCCGCTCGCGCCAGATCCGAACGTTTGAACCGGTGCATCGTTTGATCGCACGCCCTGCAGCCGTGAATCTCGGCTCGGACGAGGTCGGTGGGGAGACCGCAGTCGGCGCAGGGAAGACCTCGTGCAACGTCGGTAATGCCGAAGCCTGGAGCTTTGCACGATGGGCAGCATCTGGCGGTCCGCACGGCGAGCAACTTTGCGGTTCGACCGATCGAGGCCATCCGTGTCGGATTGAGATGCGCGCGCATATCGGTCTGCAGCATCACCTTGCCCGTAGAAGATCGTTGAGCGACTTCACTAATCGCAGCGTGCACGGCCTCCATGTTCCTCAAGCCTTTGGCCAGTGCGGACATGTCGCCCGTATCTTCCGGCCGCACGATCACTGCGTGCTCGGGAAACCTAACGCCGTCGAGGAACGATGACGGATCGTCGGAAGCCGACAATACGACGTGGGCGAAGTTGGTTGGTGTGGTCCGGTGCACGATGATTTCGTGTCCTGTTTTCGCTTCAAGCAATAGCAGTACTTCCTGGCCGGATGCCAGGAACGGAACGTAGGGGTGAGGTCCAAACGCACCCTCGCTGCCGATGCCGAGAGCGGCCCCTGTCCGCTCGATGGCGATCCGCGCCTTCGCGCGCGCGGCGTCGACCATTGAGCCCTGTCGTGCGGTCTCGCCGGTGAAGGTGCCAAGCGCATCGGTGTCGATCCCTGGCGCGGTCGTGACCGTTATGTTGAACCACCGGCAAAGGACCGGCGCAATCGCCCGCTCCTTGCCGTGCATGGTGGCGATGGCTGCCCACAGGCCCCGATAGGGATGTGCGGCAAGGCGTGTGGCGCCCATGTCAGCTCTCTTTCCAGTATCCCTGCGCGACACAGCGGCGGATGCTGCTGCCATCGTCGCCAATCGCGTGCAGGAACACCCAGCCGTTAGTCACGAGATCGCGGACGCTCGCGTGTTTGGCGAGCACGGCGTCGATGGCGCCTTCGGGTGCCGCAATGAATACGTTGAGCCGGACCGGCTCGTGCACAAAGCGGGTGCCGTCGTGGACCGACTGCCAGGGGAGCCCCACACGCAGGTCTCCGGCATTGCCTTCGAGCACACCGAGCTGACCGACGACGTTGTGAAGGACCTTGTTGCCGCTGCCGAACACGGAATTGTTCACGGTCGAGCCGTAGTACTGGAGATTGATCCAGCTCGCGACCACCATGGGTGCGGTCATGATGAGCTCGAGCACTCCTTTGACCTCATCCTTGGTGTGATCGTAGTTGTGGAGGAACGCTCGACCCCCGAGGTCCAGGCCCCGCGTCAAGGCACGGGGCGCAGCGATGAAGGCGGCGTTGCCGGCAAGACCCCATTCGGGCCGTACTTGTGACCAATCGCGGCTGCGCGCGATCACGTCCGCGTCCTTGTCCTGGCTCTGCCCGAGTCCGAGCAAAGCGCTGCGCTCGAGCCGCGCGAGCGTCGCCGCTTTCGCCAGGCGCTGCTTGAGGCGCGCAAGGTCGTCGGTGAGGTCGGCCGGGACCTCCACTTCGTCGAAGATCCTCACCTCGTCGGTGGTCGTGTCGTGAAGGGCGCCCAAGAACCAGCAGTCTTCGGGAATCGCGATGCCCTTTCCGGCAAGCCCGGAGCGGACATGCGCGTCGTTGAGGATCGCGGCGGCAACCCTGGCATTAGCCTCGCCGGTGTGTCCTCCGCAGGCGCCGCAATCGAGTCCCGAAGCGTGGGGGTTGTTGACGGTCGTGCTGCCGTGGCCGGCGAGCAGCACGAGGCGCGCGAACGGGCCTGTCATCGACATAGCCTTGAGTACGGCTTCCGCCATCGCGAGTTTTTGTTCGGATGAGAAGCCGGTCGCCCGCCCCGCAATCGTGCGCGCATCGAGACGCGGCCCGACGCGCCGGGCCACATCGCCGTCGAGTCCGTCGACACTGGGCGCCGGCACGGGTCGCGTAGCCCCCAGACTGTCCGTGGCGATCTTCGCAGCGTAGCTCAGGCCGGCCGTCTCAACGTAAGCGAACGAGGAGACGGCTGACGCCTTGAATGACTTCCACGCCTTCGCCGAGCGGCGGCGCAGGAGGCGCAACCCTAGAACTTCCGATTCCTCTGTCTCGTCGGCGGCGGTCACCGCCTCGCACACCACGAAGCTCGGCTTGAGCAGGACCGGGCACTGCGCACCGCCGTGGCTGTGTCCAATTGGGACGTATTCGATCGGGAAGCCGAAGAAGCCGGCGAAACCGACGGTCTCTGCCTCCGGGTAGGCGGTTTCGAGCGCGCGCCGGAAGATCTCCGAGCGGACATCGATGCAGAAAGCAGCTTGCACCGGGGGCCGTACCGGAAGGCGCTCGATACGTGCTACGCGTCTGTAACCCTTGAGTCTGGCGACCAGTCGCTTGCGATAGGCAATGTCGTAGGCCTCCTGCAGCACCAGATCGATCGCGAGGTCGCGCGTATGCTCGAGCCGATAATCCTCGGGCTTACGCGCGGCGTCGACCATGGCGATGGCCCAGGCCGTGCGGAATTCCTCGTCACGGCGGGCGTTGAAGAGCGCCCAGCCCCAGGCAAGGCGAATGGCAAGAAGCTGGACAAGGGTGTCGTCGCTACCACCGTCGAGTTCAGCGTTCCAGCCGATGTAGCGCGCGTAGGCCGCCCAACCGCCGATGTCGAAGAGCGCCCGGAACAGATAGTCCTCGTGCGCGCGTCTGGGTATGCGGAGGCCATCCAATATCGCGCCGACGGCAGCAATGGGATCGTCCGGCAGCTGACGTACGCAAGACCTGAAACCTACGATCCCCATCGCTTCCGGATTGCGATCGTGGATCGCGAGCGTACGCCAGGCTGCGTAGGGTCTGAGCTTTCGGACTGGCAATGGCCAGCTCGCTTGTCCGTCGTCAAAATACGCGGCACAGAAACTCGAGATCTCCTCGATCATAAAGGCCACGAGAGAGACGTGGCGGTCGCCGCCGGCGCAGCGGTCGAGCACCTCGGCGACGGTTGCCACGACGGCGGGAGGCGTTGGATCCTGGCGTAGCTCTGATCTGGCGGCATCTTTGAGCCCAATCACATCAATCCCTTCGAGCGGATGGACCTGCAGAGCGGCACAGAGAGCATCGTCGTCGATGAAGCCATCGGCGATCGCCTTTGCATAATATCCGCGCGGCATCAGCATGTGGACACGCGCGACACGATTGAGCGTGGAGCAGGTCGCGGCAAAGGTCTGGCTCGTAAACCCCAGGAATGGATTGACGGCTACGAAATGCTTGAGCGGCCAAAGCGGCGCGATCCGCTTGCAGGCGGCGGCGATCGCCGCTTTCAGCTCAGCATTGGGCTTGAGCATTGCAGGCTCGGTCGACGGGGCGTGGGCCAGGGCTGTCAGGGACATGGGGCGGTCCTTCTTTTTTGGAGTTCAGGCGCGAGCGGGTTAGGGCTGCTTGGCCAGAAGGCGAGCACGAGCCGGTTCGAGAGCGTGTTAAGATAGAGGCCGTTCTTCAAGTGTACGTAGGCGGCGATCCAGAACGGCGCATCGGCCTGCCGCATCATTTGGTTCTGGAATACTGTCACCGCGCCGAACGAGACGACGACAAGTGCTGCAATCGCCAACTCGACCGCTCCATCGGCCATGCGTCCGAGGGGCACGCTCTTTGCTACGATCACCTCCATGACCGCCTGAAGGACGAAATAGATGCCTGCGACGGCGGCGGCGAGAAGCGCGGCACGCGAAATGACGAAGGTATTCGGACGCTCGTCGATGGCATTGGCAACCAGATGGACGAGGCCCATGAGAAGCACACAGCCGAGTGCGATCTGGGCCAGGTTGCTGCGCGGTGTGATGCCGAACACCCACCCGACGGCTAGGGTCAGGCCGACCACGGCCGCGAGCGACACCACGAGACGCGCCGGATGCGGCTGTCCGCCCGGGCTTGGCGTCCACGACGCGCGTGCGAGATCCATGATGCTGCCCGAAGACAGGAACGCGTGCGCCTTGTAGAGCGAGTGCGCGACGATATGCAGGAGGGCCGACGAGAACGCACCCAGGCCGCACTGCAGCAGCATGAAGCCCATCTGGGCGATGGTCGACCAGGCAAGCTGAACCTTGATCGCATTTTGCGTCAGCATGACGAGCGAAGCGATCAGCGCCGTGGCGCCGCCGATCACGGCCAGGACCTCGAGTGCGGGCGTCGCGAGGAGCAGCACGTCGGCGAGCCGCAGTACGAGGAAGCCGCCGGCGTTGATAATTCCGGCATGGAGAAGAGCGGAGACCGGTGTCGGCGTCTCCATCACTTCGAGCAGCCAGCCGTGCAAGGGAAGCTGCGCTGACTTCAGCATGGCCGTCGTGACGATCAGCAAGGCGGCAAGCGTGAGAGACCACGACGCATAGGCCGCGCCGTTATCTCTTGCAGCGGTGATGAGGTCAGGGATCTCAAGGGTGCCGAAGTGCGCATAAAGCAGGCCTGACGCAATGACGAGGCAGAGATCACTAAGCCTACTCGTCACGAATTTCTTCGCTGCTGCACGTTTCGCTGCCGGGCGCTCGCTGTAGAACAAAAGAAGCTTGTTGAGCGCGAGGCTCGTTGCGACAAAGGCGAGGATAAGGAGCGCCAAGTTGCCGGAGATGATCAGCGCCTCGACCGAGGCGAGCGCGAGGAGCAGTAGCCGTGTAAAGCGGCGATGCCCAGGATCACCGTCGAGATAATTGCGGCTGTAGCGGATGACAGCGAGACCGACAAAGCTTACCAGCACCAGCATGATGGAGGAGAGCGCATCGACATGGATTGACATGCCGATGCCACCGTAGCCGACCAGCGGGGATCTGGCCGGGCCCCAAATGCCTACGCCGCCGGCCATGAGCAGCGCCAGGGCAAAGCTGGCGGTCGCTCCCGCGATCGCGCGCGTCGCAAATGAGCGGGCACTCTGGCCGAGAAAGGTCGGGGACGCCGCGACGAGACAGAGGGCGAGCGGGGTCAGTAAGGCGGCAATCGTAATAAGCATTTTTCTCTCCGGTGTAGTCCTGTCAAATCTACCGGAGCGTGTGATTTGTGAAAAATTCAATTATTGAAGCAAATCGTTTGATAATATATAATAGTCTCGTGCCTCATCTCAATTACCACCACCTGCGCTATTTCTGGGTCATTGCCAGCGAAGGAAGCATGAGCCGGGCTGCCGAGCGGCTCAATGTCTCACCCTCGTCGCTGTCCGTGCAGCTCAAGGCGCTCGAAGGCCAAGTCGGCCAGCAACTCTTCGAGCGTCGGGGCAAAAGCCTTGTTTTGAACGAGGCGGGACGCATCGCGCTCGATTACGCAAGCACGGTGTTCCGCTCAGGCCACGAACTAATCGAGGCCTTGTCGGGCCTGCAACCCGGGCGGCAGATGTTGCGGATCGGTGCCGCGGCCACACTGTCGCGCAATTTCCAAATCGGGTTCCTGCGGACTCTTGTCGACCGCAGCGGGGTAGAGCTCGTCTTGCGGTCAGGAATTGTCACGGACCTTCTCGAGCAGCTCGACGCCCACAAGCTCGACATGGTTCTGGCCAATCATCCCGCGCCTCCTGACGCTGAGACGGCGTTCGACAGCACGCTCGTCGCCGAACAGCCCGTCAGCCTCGTCGGCCGCCCGCCCAAGCCGAAAGGCCGCTTCAGATACCCTGAGGATCTGGCGAGTGCGCCCCTTGTGTTGCCCGGCCGCGGCAGCGCGGTGCGGTCAGCATTCGATGCGCTGCTTGGGCGCGCCGGTGTCCGTCCTAACATTCTCGCCGAGGTCGACGACATGGCGATGCTGCGCTTGATGGCGCGCGAAAGCCACGGCTTAACGCTTGTGCCATCGGTCGTGGTTGTTGACGAGCTCAAGTCCGGCGTACTGGTCGAGCGCTATCGCCTCAAAGACATTCGCGAGCAGTTCTTCGCCATTACTCAGCGTCGGCGCTTTCCGAACCCGCTCGTGTCGGAGCTCTTGGGCTCGTCGGTCCGTTCAGGTCCGCGTTGATGAGAGGGTGTTTTTGCTATTTTCCCCGTCAGGACCTGCCGGACAATTTGAGCTGATTGCGTAAGAGATGGTTTTCGGCTCATCGTCACCTCGAGGAGCGACACGATGAGACAGCGCGACAAGCAGGCTCCGCAGAGCGCGGAGGAGACGGTCAGGGACATCCGCCGAGCCACCAGGCGGCAGTTCTCGGCCGAGGAGAAGATCCGCATCGTCCTCGATGGCCTGCGCGGCGAGGACAGCATCGCCGAGCTCTGCCGTAAGGAAGGCATCGCCCAGAACCTCTACTATCGCTGGTCCAAGGAGTTCCTCGAGGCCGGCAAGATCGTCGTTGAACGCATTCTCGGAATTGCCGAAGCTGGAGAACGCGCGCCGGACATCATAGAAGAAGCCGCAGCGCCTACGGGCGCGGCAGGGACATAACGTCCATACTGGCGGTAGCGCCGTCATATCGTGGGGCACGCCAGCCACGCCCCATCAAACGCGCCAAGCCGCATAGGCCCCTGCGTCAGAAATCCACCGCGCCAGCATGAACCTTTTACTCATATGCGCAGTTAGGCCAGTAGACGTGCCTTCGCGGTACTGCCGGCAGGACAAGACGGAGGGTCATCAAGATGCAGGAGAATACGGTGGGCGCTGAACGTGTGCGTGTGCGGTCGAATGACGAAGTGTCGGCCCTATGTGAAGCGCTTGGGCAGACCATAATCACGCTCGAAGCCATCAAGGAGCGTGCGGCAAACGGCTCGGAGTCGACCATCTCCGACTGGTACTGCGAGCAGATTGAGGAAATTGCCGATTCTGCGCTTACAGCCATCGGCAACGCGATGAAGCGATCTTACCATCATTGATTGTGCGGGCGCTCCATCAACGTCTTCAGCTGCGCAGAGATTGAACGGCCCACGAGGTGATCGCTCGCAAGCCCCTCGTTTTTCAGCGCGGCGCGAAGGTCAGTCATCGTCTTGCAGGTTCCGCTTTTGGCTAGCTGAAACGCGCGCACCAAAGGATGCACATTGTGTTGCATGAGCGTGTGGCTCCCGGATTTGTAGGTGTACTGAGATAACGCTCAGTCGTGCCAGAGGTTCCCACCACCATCCCCCAACAGATGAACCTACCGCTGCTTGTGGATGCCGACGGCTTAATGCCGCAGGCCGCCTCGGCAGACTTCCATGCCTGACCTGCGCTTAACGACGCGCTGAACTTCTCCGCAACCGTTCCGCGTCAGCAAGAAGCTTGCGCAACGCCTTGAGCTTACTTTCATCGGCTGCCAATCGGCTTGCCTCAGACGGCACGTCGCCGCCCAAGGCATTGGCGATAGTATTGCCGACTTTCTGATTGAGCTCACGCGTTGGGTCGTCGGCAAGGTGAGCATAGCGCGCCGTCGTCATCGTGTGGTTGTGGCCAAGAAGCTTACCGATGAGGGGCAGAGAACCACCAGAGCCCGCCGCTACACTCGCAAAGCTGTGACGCAGGTCATGGAGCCTCACATCATCGAGAACCGCTTCCTTTCGGATGCGCCGCCAGGGTTTCTGGATGTTGATAAGCCGCGACTTAGCTAGGCGACCGATAATGACGAAGGGGTTGCCCTTCACGCGGGGAATGTTGGTCAGCACATCCAGCGCGGCCGTATTCAGCGTTATGTGCTTGGGCCCGGTCTTCGAATCCGGGAGCCGCAAGAACCCGCGCTCGAAATCAACGAACGCCCACTGGAGGGTAAGGATTTCTCCGACGCGCGCACCGGTCAGCAACAGCAGCCGGATAGCGGCGACCACATAGAGGCTTTCCGCCGTTTCATTGCCAACGCGCGTCAAAACCTCGCCCAGGCGGGTGATCTCCTCACGGGTCAGATAGCGTTGACGCTTGGTCTCGGGAAACTTCTTGATCGAGAAGCAGGGGTTGCTCTGCCTCGGGCGATAGCCTTGTTCTTCCGCCCAGCTCATCAGCTTGGAAAGGATGGCGACGCAATAGTTAGCCGTCCCAGCCTTCTTCGCGAGCTTGGTATGGAAGCGAATGATGTCCGGCCGCTGAATGTCCAGAACGCGCTGCGTGCCGAAAGCCGGCTGAAGGTAGAGGCGGAGCAGGATTTCGTATTTGTCTCGGGTGGTGGGCTTTAGCCTGGGGCCATGGTCTTCCATGAACAGCCTGGCGGCTTCATTAAGCGTCGGATTGTCGAGCCTATCGCGCTTCTGCTTCGCGGGATCGCTGCCGCCGGCTATGGAGCCTAGCAGCCTTAGCGCCTCCTTCCGCGCAGCCTCGGCTGTCCATGGCTGTCCGTGCGCACCGATGGTCAACCAGCGGACGCGGCCGTTGATGCGCTTCTGAAGGAAATAGACCGGCCCGCCCATCTGCCTGCGCGCGCCGAACCCTTTAAGCTCGGTATCGCGCAAGACCTCATCGAGGGCCATGCGGTCAACGGCACTTTTGGTGATCCGGGAGCGGCGGGCGGTGGGCATGGCAAACCCAAATGTTTGCTAGAATGTTTGCTAGGGCGCGATTCCGGGTACGGATTATTGTAAGGATTGCAGAATCACTGCATGGTTCGCCTTCTAGCGAACGCATAGCAAACATTTTGCCGCAATAATACGACGTTGACTGACGGTTTCTGTCGCTTTAACAGATTGAAATATATACATTCTGCGCAATAGTGGCGAATGCTGACGGATGGCGAAAAGTTTATCGCACTGCAGAGGTCAGGAGTTCGATCCTCCTCGGCTCCACCAAATTCCGAAGATCGATCAATAGCAAATATCCCGCAGGCGAGGTTTCTCGCCCGCGTCGGGGAAGGCCGGGATCACCCCTTTGAAGCCGCGACGCGTTTGACGTTGCTGCTAAAAATGTAGCCGACCCCGCGAACGGTCTTGATCAGAGACGGACGATCCGGATCGTGCTCGATCTTCTTGCGTAGCCGCGCCACGAGATTGTCGATCGAACGATCGAGGGGTGACCAATCGTGGCCCTTCAGCAGATCCATGATGTCGTCCCGGGAAAGCGCTCTATGCGGCCGCGTGACGAACGCTTCGAGCAAATTGAACTCGCTTGTCGTCAGGCCTTGGTCCGCCCCGCCGTCACGCGTCAGCGTGCGTCGGCCAAGGTCGAAGCTCCATCCGTCGAAGATGTAGCAGTGCGTGGAGGGCGCCGTGGGCGCCTCCTCCGAACCGGACCGCCGCAGGACGGCCCGCACGCGCGCCAACAATTCGCGCAGCTCGAAGGGCTTGGCGAGGTAGTCATCGGCACCCAACTCGAGCCCAACGATCCGGTCGACGGCGTCGCCTTTGCCCGTCAACATGATGATCGGCGTATTCCAGTCCTTGCGAATCTCGCGCGCCAGATCGAGACCGTTTTCACGGCCGAGGTTGAGATCCAGCGTGATCAGAGTCACGGAATCGCGTTCGAGTGCCCCGCGTAACCCAGCGCCGTCGGCGGCTTCGGAAACGGTGAAACCCTCCCCTTCGAAGCAGCGCCGCAGCAAGGTTCGAACCTTGGGATCGTCATCGACGACAAGAATGTGCGTCCCGGCCATAGATCGTCACCCAAAAATCATACGTCGTGCTAACGATACCATTTGCGATGGTTTCTGATAACACTATCAACGCGAAAGACCATCTGTTCCGGAGCCTTCATGTCGCAGAGCCCTGGCTCTTCGTCCTCCCAGGCGGCCCAGGCAGCCAAGCTGCGCGGCATCCTCGAGTCGGCCGTTGCCGCCATCATCACGATCGACAGCCGCGGCCTCATTGAGGGCGTTAATCCGGCGACCGAGCGGCTGTTCGGCTACGCCGCCGCCGAACTCGAAGGCCAGAACGTAAAAATTTTGATGCCCGAGCCCTATCGGGCTGAACACGACGGTTACATCGCGAACCACGCTCGCTCGGGCGTCAAAAAAATCATCGGTATCGGTCGCGAAGTCATCGGCCAGCGCAAGGACGGGACCACATTCCCCGTGCATCTGGCCGTGAGCGAATTCGAGGCAGATGGCCGCCGCTACTTCACCGGCATGATCCAGGATATCAGCGACCGAAAGCACATCGAGGAGGCGCTCGTCGAAAGCGAGCGACGCTTCGCCCAGGCCCAGAAGATGGAGGCCGTTGGCCAGCTCACCGGCGGCATCGCGCACGACTTCAACAACCTGCTGCTGGTCATCAGCGGCAACCTCGAACTCCTGGAGCCGCACCTCACGCGGGATCAATCGCGTGAACTCCTCAAGGATGCTCAGGATGCCGCCGCGCTCGGATCGAAGCTGACCGACCAACTCCTGACGTTCGCGCGCCGCCAGCACCTCGCGCCCGAAGTGGTCCATCTCAACGAACTGGTCGTCAGCATCACGGACATGCTTCGACGCACACTCGGCGAGCATATTTCGCTCTCGACCTCACTCGCCCGCGATATCTGGCCGACGCGGGCCGACCCCGGCCAGTTCCAGAGCGCCATTGTCAATATGGCCGTCAACTCGCGCGATGCGATGCCCCAAGGTGGCAAGCTCGTCGTCGAAACCCGTAACGTCAGGCTCGGCCGCGACCTTGCCGATTTTCCCTCCGAGCTGACGCCCGGCGAATACGTGCAGCTCTCCATATCGGACACCGGGACAGGCATGCCGCCAGAGGTGCGCGACCGTGTGTTCGAGCCGTTCTTCACCACGAAGGAAAAGGCTCGCGGCACTGGCCTCGGCCTCGCGATGGTCTACGGATTCGTCAAGCAATCGGGCGGCCATGTCACGATCTACAGCGAGGACGGCCTCGGCACGACGATCAATCTCTATCTTCCGCGCGCCGATGCGGCCACCGCCACGGACGCGCACAGCGTGACCAAGAGTACCCTCGATCCCCACGCCCGCGAGACGATCCTCGTTGTCGAGGATGACGCACGCGTTCGCCAACTCACCATCCGCCGGCTCGGGATGATCGGCTATCAAGTGCTCGAGGCTCCGGACGGCCCGAGCGCCCTCGCGATTCTCGCGCGTGGCGATCCGGTCGATCTCGTATTCACCGACCTGATCATGCCCGGCGGTCTCTCGGGGCGGGAGGTCGCCATGAAAGCGCGAGAAATGCGGCCCGGCATCAAAGTACTGCTGACGTCGGGCTACGCCGAGGAACTCGTCCGTGGCGATGATCTTCAGCGCGAGAATCTCAAGGTCCTGCGCAAACCCTATCAGCAGGCTGATCTCGCCGCCGCCCTGCGCGACGTCCTCGGCAGCCGGACCGGCGAGACGTAACTCGAACCGATCTCAAGGTTACGCACGCGATACCCGGTTGCTCTTGACCGCAATCAAGGCTTGCGCCGCCGTCCTGGACGACACTGCGCCTCCGTTTCGCCCAACGCACATGACGCGGATCGTCCCTTGACCGAACGCCCGACAACGCTGCGGTTTGCCGTCGCCACGTTCGATACGGCGAGCGGTTTGCGCGATGCGTTGCAGGCTTTGCGCCGCGAAGGCCTCGGCGATGACGCCTTCAATTGCCTCGCACTCGATGACGTTTTTGCCGCGGCGGCGTCGCTGGCTTCACTGCCTGCTGAGGCGCGGCGGATGCTTCGCTTCCCGGGCAACCGACGTCCCATAAGTTGCACAGCGGGCGCATTGGCGGCTTGCCTCGCAGAGCGGGCTGATACGGGTGTTTCGACGCTGAAGGCCGCCCTCGGTCTTTGGCTCATCCCAAGGCACGCTGAACAGATCCAGAACGCGGTCGAGCAGGGAAGCATCGTGCTTTGGGTGCGGCTGCTCGAGAGCGACGACGAACCTCTCGCGTATCGAGCGTTGCTGGCTGGTAGCTCGCAATCGGTCGGCGTCCACGATCTCGTCGCTTGAGTTCGCCGTACGCTGCGACCATCCGATCCACGCGCGCATTGGCTTGATACAAACCGTTACAAAATCTCTCGCAACCGACGAACAGCCGAGACAGGGGCATGGTCGATAGATCGGGTCAACCGATCCAATGACGGAGCCCCATCGATGTCGACCATTTCCGCGCAAAGCGTTGCTGACCGCGCATTTGCTCCTCGAGCTGCCGTTGGGCTCCGCGCCGAGGCCGGTTTCGAGGACCGCCTGACACAGGCGCCTTTGCGTCGCATCGAGGCGAAGGAACTGCTGTTCGCCGAAGGTGACGCGGCGTCTCACCTCTACCGCATCGAAACCGGCGCAATCGCACTCTACACAGTTCTCAACGACGGCCGACGCCAGATCATGGGCTTTGCCTATCCTGGCGACTTGCTCGGGCTCGGGATTAAGCGTGAGCACGACATGAACGCCCAGGCCATCAAGCCGACGCGTGTGCGCTGCCTGTCGGCTGCATCTCTGCGCCAGGCCGCGGCGAAGGATCCGGCGCTGGCGCTCAAGCTTTACGAGGCTCTGGCGGCGGAACTTGCGGCAACGCGCGATCTCCTCATCACCACAGGGCAGCGAAGCGCTCTCGAGCGGGTCGCGGGTTTCCTGCTCGCATTTTCTCGGCGCAATGACCGCAATGGCCTCGATCCGGAAGCCTTCGAGCTTCCAATGACTCGAACCGACATCGGAGACCTTCTCGGTTTGACGATCGAGACCGTCAGTCGCACGCTCACGAAGCTCAGATCGCTCCGCGTCATCGAGCTTCCGCGTTGCCACGAAGTCCGCGTGCGCAACCTCGATGCGCTGGAGCGCATGGCGGAGGGCGCCGGTCAGGAAGCCAGCCACGCCTCGCAAGCGATTTGACCTGGATCAAGGCGCGCGCACCTCGCGGACCCAAGTAATGCGACGGGGCGGCGGGGTGTGAGTGTGGGATCAGCGGCGCGTCAAAGCAACGATACCTGAAGCCGACCACACGAGTCCGACTGCATCAGTACTTCCCATCACAACGACATGAGGCCGGGCATGAGGGTACAAGGCGCAGAAGACCGCGCCGCGTTCGCGGACGTGTTGGCGACCATGGGTGCCACCGCAGGCGGAGTGATGGGGCTGGCGCTGCTGCTCGCATCCAATGACAGCGGCATGGCTTTCCACGGGCTGCTGCTTCTGCTCTCCGGCGCCGTCGCAGCGGTCTACGTTTTAAAGGGCGCGTTCGACGAAACGTCGCCTGCTACTGCCTCGGCGAGCGGCGACTACATGGATGGCCCGATCAAGGTCACCATCATCGCCTCCATCTTCTGGGGGATCGCCGGCTTCCTCGTCGGCGACATCATCGCTTGGCAGCTCGCCATTCCTCAACTCAACCTCGACATGCCCTGGACGAGCTTCGGTCGGTTGCGGCCGCTGCATACCTCCGCCGTGATCTTCGCGTTCGGCGGCAATGTCCTGATCGGCACCTCGCTCTATGTCGTCCAGCGCACCTGCCACGCCCGTCTGCCCGGCCGATGGGCGCCGTGGTTCGTCGTCTGGGGCTACCAGCTCTTCATCGTCATCGCCGGCACCGGTTACCTGCTCGGCATCACCCAGGGCAAGGAATACGCCGAACCCGAATGGTACGCCGACCTCTGGCTGACGATCGTCTGGGTCGTGTACCTGCTCGTCTTTCTCGGCACCCTCGCACGCCGCAAGGAACCGCACATCTACGTCGCGAACTGGTTCTACCTCGCCTTCATCGTCACCATCGCGATGCTGCACATCGTCAACAACTTGACGATCCCCGTGAGCTGGTCGAGCCCCAAGAGCTACATCGTCTACTCGGGTGTCCAGGATGCAATGACGCAATGGTGGTACGGCCATAACGCGGTCGGCTTCTTCCTCACCGCCGGCTTCCTCGGCATCATGTACTACTTCATCCCGAAGCGCGTGGAGCGGCCGGTCTACTCCTATCGCCTCTCCATCGTGCACTTCTGGACGCTCATTTTTCTCTACATCTGGGCCGGCCCGCACCATCTCCACTACACCGCACTGCCCGACTGGGCGCAGACACTCGGCATGACATTCTCGATCATGCTGTGGATGCCCTCATGGGGCGGCATGATCAACGGCCTCATGACGCTGTCCGGCGCATGGGACAAGTTGCGAACCGATCCGGTCGTGCGACTCCTCGTCGTCTCCGTCGCCTTCTACGGCATGTCGACGTTCGAAGGCCCGGTCATGAGCATCAAGGCCGTCAACTCGCTGTCGCACTACACAGACTGGACCATCGGACACGTTCACTCCGGTGCGCTCGGCTGGGTCGCCATGGTGTCATTTGGCGCGATCTACTGCCTGGTCCCGTGGCTGTGGAACCGTCGTGGCCTCTATTCGATGAAACTCGTCGAGTGGCACTTCTGGACCGCGACTATCGGCATCCTCCTCTACATCACCGCGATGTGGGTGTCGGGGATCACGCAGGGCCTGATGTGGCGCGCATACGACAAGCTCGGCTTCCTGCAATACTCGTTCATCGAAACGGTCGAAGCGATGAAACCCTACTACGTCATCCGCGCGATCGGCGGCCTGCTGTTCGTCATCGGCTCGCTGATCATGGCCTACAACGTCTGGCGCACGGTTCGCGGCGATGAGCCCGTCGACGTTGCCGATCAACCCCGTATTGCCGCGGCGCCGGCGTTGCGCTTGAGCCCGGCGGAATAGGGGCGGATCATGAAACACGAAGTCTTCGAGAAGAATTCTCTCGTCCTTTTGATCGGCATCCTCCTGGTCGTCTCGATCGGCGGTCTCGTCCAGATTGCACCGCTGTTCTGGGTCGAAAGCACCATCGAGAAGGTAAAGGGGATGCGTCCCTACACGCCGCTCGAGCAGGCCGGCCGCGATATCTACGTGCGGGAGGGATGCTACGGCTGCCACAGCCAGATGATCCGCACGTTGCGCGACGAGGTCGAGCGCTACGGCCACTACAGCCTCGCCGCTGAAAGCATGTACGACCATCCATTTCAGTGGGGCTCCAAGCGCACCGGTCCCGATCTCGCGCGCGTCGGCGGCCGGTACTCGGATCAGTGGCAGGCCGAGCATCTGATCAACCCGCGCTCGGTCGTGCCCGAAAGCATCATGCCGGGGTATCCCTGGCTCGCAACACGCAGGCTCGATGCCGAGGATGTCGTCCAGCGCCTGCGGACATTGCGGGTCGTCGGCGTCCCCTACTCCGACGAGATGCTCGCCAAGGCCCGACAGGATCTCGTCGCGCAGGTGACACCCGACAGCCGAGCGGCCCGCGAGTTGCTGCAGCGTTACCCCAAAGCGAAGGTCGCGAAGTTCGACGGCAAAACCGACAGTGAGCCCACCGAACTCGACGCCATGATCGCCTATCTGCAGATGCTTGGGACGCTGGTCGACTTCGCCACGTTCGATGCATCCGGCCCGAACCTGCGCTGAGGGTTTCCCATGAACTACAACACCGTCGCCACCATCAGTCAGGTGACATCTCTGCTGATGTTCATCGTCATGTTCATCGCGGTCGTCGCCTACGCGCTTTGGCCAAGCAATGGCCGTCGCTTCGAGCAGGCACAGCGGCGCGCGCTCGACCTCGATGGAAAATCGCCGAAATCTGGGGGACGCCAATGACCGCGAGTAAGCGCGAGATCGACGACGTCACCGGCGTCGAGACCACCGGCCACGAGTGGGACGGCATCAAGGAGCTGAATAAGCCGCTACCGAAGTGGTGGCTGATGACGTTCTACGCCTGCATCGCCTGGTCGGTCGGTTACTGGGTCATTTATCCCGCTTGGCCGACGCTGAACGGCTACACTCGAGGCGTCATCGGCTACAGCCAACGCACGGTAGTGACCGAGGAGCTGTCCGCCGCGCGGAGCGCACAAGCAGTGTTTCGCGATAAGATCGCCGTGCTGCCACTCGACGGTTTGAAGAGCGATGCCGATCTGCTCCGCTTCGCAATGGCCGAAGGGGCCGCATCGTTCCAGGCCAATTGCGCCGCCTGCCATGGTCGCGGGGCGCAGGGGTTCGTCGGCTATCCCAACCTCAACGACGACGAATGGCTCTGGGGTGGCTCCATCGATCAGATCCACAAGACCATTTCCTTCGGCGTTCGATCCGATCACAAAGATGCGCGCGCATCACAGATGCCGCGCTTCGGTCTCGACAAGATGCTCGACGACACACAGATCGGCGACACAGCGGAGTATGTGCTGTCGCTCTCTGGCGCATCGACGCCATCGGACGCTGCTGCGAGAGGCCAGAAGCTGTTCACGGAAAACTGCGTGAGCTGCCATGGCGACGCTGGAAAGGGCTTGCAGGAGCAGGGCGCACCGGACCTGACGGATGCGATATGGCTCTATGGCGGCAGCAAGCAGGCGATCATCGAAAGCATCCGCACGGGACGCGGCGGCATGATGCCGGCATGGTCAGGTCGCCTCGATCCGGCGACGATCAAATCACTCGCCATCTATGTGCATAGCCTCGGTGGCGGCAAATAAGTGGGGCGACAGGAGTGCGCCATGTGCGGTTGCGGATGCGAGCTGGCATTGGCAATCGCGGCTGAGGCCGCGATTGCAACCGACAGCGCGCGCACGCAAGAGCGTGTGGCGGGTCAACCGCCAGCGGCTGAGTTGACTACGATTGGCTCTCTGATCGCGCGATGGCTGAAACGCGCCCCTCGCAATTCGCCCACACACGACTTGAGCGTCAGGATCGGGCAATGACAACGGTCCTCGACCGACGAGACGATCCGGCGTCGCAGCCGAAGATCGCGCACGCGGCGTCCGACATACAAACGCACGAAGTCACAGCGGTGAACCGAGCCGCCGATCGGCAATTCTATGCGGCGCGCCAAAAAGTCTATCCCAAGCTCGCGCGCGGCCGCTTCCGTACGATCAAGTGGCTGGTAATGGCGGTCACGCTCGGCATCTACTACGTGTTGCCGTGGCTGCGCTGGAATCGCGGACCGGACCTGCCCGACCAGGCCGTGCTGCTCGACATGGCGAACAACCGCTTCTTCCTGTTCTTCCTCGAGATCTGGCCGCAGGAATTCTACTTCGTCACCGGTTTGCTCGTGCTCGGCGCGCTCGCACTGTTCCTGGTGACGTCGGCGGCGGGACGGGTCTGGTGCGGCTATACCTGCCCGCAGACCGTATGGACCGATCTCATGATCGTCGTCGAGCGCTTTTGGCAAGGCGATCGCAACGCCCGAATCGCGCTCGACAAGCGGCCGTGGGGGCCCGCGAAACTCTTCAAGAAGGGCATGACGCATGTGTCGTGGCTTGCGATCGGACTACTCACCGGCGGCGCATTCGTTTTCTATTTCCGCGACGCGCCGACGCTCGCTCATGAGCTGCTGACCGGCACCGCGCCCGCCATCGCCTATCTCTTTCTCGGGATTTTCACGCTGACGACGTACGTCCTCGGTGGCCTCGCGCGCGAGCAGGTCTGCATCTATATGTGTCCGTGGCCGCGTATCCAGGGCGCCATGGTCGATCACGAGACGCTGCTGGTCAGCTACCGCAGCGACCGTGGCGAGCCGCGCGGCTCGCACAAGAAGGGCCAGTCCTGGGAAGGTCGCGGCGACTGCATAGACTGCAATGCCTGCGTCGCCGTGTGCCCCACCGGCATCGACATCCGCGACGGATCGCAGCTCGAATGCATCCAGTGCGCGCTGTGCATCGACGCCTGCAATGACATCATGGGTAAGATCGGTCGCCCGAAAAATCTGATCGCCTATGAGACCATCGCCGGCCTCGAGGCAACGGCCAAAGGGACCACCGCACCTCTCCGGCTCATTCGCGCGCGCACCCTGCTGTATGCGGGCATGATCTGTGTCGTCTCCGCGATCATGCTTGTGGCGCTGCTCAATCGCACCACGCTCGAGATCAATGTGCTCCACGACCGCAATCCACCTTTCGTGCGGCTGTCGGATGGCGGCGTGCGCAACGGATACACGATCAAAATCCTCAACAAACTCCATCAGCCGCGCGAGTTCACGCTGACGACGGAGGGACTGCCGGGCGCCAAGTTGGCCATCGTCGGACTGGAGGCGGGTTCGCCCATTAGCGTCCGCACCGACGACCTGCGCGAGTTGAAAGTATTCGTCACGCTTGCACCTGGCGAGATTCCGCGCGGCGACACTGGCACCGTCCCATTCTCCCTGGTGGTGAGAGATGTCACGTCGGGAACCACCACCGCGCGAAGCACGAATTTCCAGATGCCAACTCCTTCCGCGAGGCACCCATGAGCCCGACGACGCTCCCGACCGCGCAGCGGCGGCAAGGACTGCAAGGACGCCACGTCGCGAGCATCTTCTTCGCGTTCTTCGGCGCTGTGTTCGCGATGAATGGCGCGATGATCTACTCGGCGATATCCACTTACAGCGGAATCGTGTCGAACGAGCCGTATCGCAAGGGCCTCCACTACAACGACCGCATCGGCGCCGACGAGCGCCAGTCCCGGCTCGGCTGGACCGATATAGTCACGGTGATGCACGATGGCCACGTCGTCGTCACCCTCGCAGATCGCAACAACAACCCAGTCATCGGCACCAGCATAAGCGCTCAACTCGGCAGACCATCGTCGAACCGTCACGACATTCAACTCAATCTCGGCGAGACCGCGCCCGGCCGGTACGAGGGCCAGGTCGGCCGCCTCGATGACGGAAACTGGATCATCGCGTTGGAGATCCGGCGCGATCGCACCACCGCCGATCCCGATTATCGCGCACGGAGGCGCCTGTGGCTGAAACCTTGACGATCGAGAGCATGGCGCTTGCCTCGTCGGGCATTCAATCGGATGGATCTGCTTCGACGACGCTCGTCGTCGAGGGCATGCATTGTGGCGGTTGCATGCGGAAAGTCGAAGCCGCGCTCACCGCAGTTCCCGGCATCATCAGCGCGCGCGCCAACTTGTCCGCGCGACGCGTCACCGCCATCGGACGCAACGTCGCGACGGTGGACCTCATTGATGCACTGGCTCGCACCGGCTTCAAAGCGGCGCCGCTGGTCGACGAAGCACCCGACCCCGCCCTCTCCATCGATCGAGATTTCCTCAAGCGGCTCGGCGTCGCCGGCTTCGCCGCCGCCAACGTCATGCTGCTGTCGGTGTCGGTGTGGTCGGCCTCCTCGGGCGACATGACACCGGCGGTCCAATCGCTGTTCCACTGGCTTTCGGCATTGATCGCGCTCCCTGCGGTCGCCTACGCCGGCCAGCCGTTCTTCCGCTCGGCCGCGCAAGCAATCGGCGCCGGTCGCGTCAATATGGACGTGCCGATCTCACTCGGAGTCACGCTGGCGACTCTGATGAGCCTCTATCAAACCGTCACCCACAGCGGGCACGTATACTTCGATGCGGCGATCACGCTGCTGTTCTTTCTGCTCGTCGGCCGCTTCCTGGACCAGCGCATGCGGGTACGCGCCGCGGGCGCCGCCGCCAACCTGCTCGGACTACGCGGCACAACCGCCACGGTTATTCACGGCGACGGGACAACATCGCGACTGGCCGCACGCGCGCTCATGCCAGGCATGCGGATCCTGACCGCCGCTGGCGAGCGCTTCGCAGTCGACGGCCGAGTCATCGAAGGGCGCGGCGACGTCGACCAGAGCCTCGTTACCGGCGAGACTATGCCGCGCACCGTGAGTGCCGGCGCGCTGATCTATGCTGGTACCGTCAATCTGTCGGGTCCGCTGGTGACGGAAGCGACGGCGACCGACCAGAACACGCTGCTCGCCGAAATCAGCCGGTTGATGGCGGTCGCCGAGCAGGCGCGCGGCCGCTACGTCCGGCTCGCCGACCGCGCCGCGCGGCTCTATGCGCCGGCTGTGCACCTGCTCGGTGCGGCGACGTTCTTCGGCTGGCTGATGGCCGGCCATGGTTGGGAGCCGGCACTGACCGCCGCGATCGCCGTTCTCATCATCACCTGTCCGTGCGCACTCGCACTCGCCGTACCGGCCGTGCAGGTCGCAGCAACGAGCCGCCTGTTCAGGCGAGGCATCCTCGTCAAGGCACCTGATGGCCTCGAACGGCTCGCGGAGATCGACACTGTCGTCTTCGACAAGACCGGCACGCTGACACTCGGCGAACCCGAACTGGTGTCGCGGGATGGCCGAGGCACCGAGATCCCCACCGAAATTCTAGCGCGCGCGGCGGCGATCGCGGGAGGCAGTCGCCACCCGTATGCGCGCGCCGTATGCCGTGCGGCAACCGCCGCTGGCTTATCAGTCCATCCAGCAACCAACATGCGCGAAGTGTCGGGTTTCGGTCTCGAATGCGTCGGGGCGGATGGAGTCGAGCGGCTCGGATCGGCGAATTGGTGCGGCGCGGACACACAAGCCGACGATCACGCCGCCGTCTGGTATCGCGGCGCGGACGGCGCTGTGACGCCGTTCCGATTCGAAGACAAGCTGCGTTCCGACGCGCCGGATGTCATCAGACGGCTGCAAGCTGCCGGCCTCCATGTCGAGCTACTCTCGGGCGATCGCGCCACGGTCGTCGCCAAAGTCGCGCAACAAGCGGGAATCTCCGTGTGGCGCGCCGCCGCGCTTCCCGCCGACAAGATCGCGCGGCTCGACGAACTGAAGGCAGCCGGCCACCGCGTCCTCATGATCGGTGATGGTCTCAACGATGCGCCGGCGCTGGCGGCCGGGCACGCGTCGCTTTCCCCGTCGAGTGCCGCCGACATCGCCCAGACTACGGCCGACGCGATATTCCAGGGCGAACATCTTGCGCCGGTGCTGGATGTGCTGGCAGTCGCTCGCGCAACACGACGCATGGCGCTGCAGAACTTTGCGATCGCGCTCGGCTACAATGGCGTTTTCGTGCCGCTGGCGGTTGTCGGTCTGGTCACGCCGCTGCTCGCGGCGATTGCCATGTCCGCATCGTCGATCGCCGTCACCGCCAACGCGGTGCGGCTCACATCCATGCGCCTGAGGGATCCATCATGACCGCGCTGGCTTGGCTCATTCCATGTGCGCTGCTGCTCGGCGTGCTCGGCCTCGTCGCCTTCCTGTGGTCACTGCGCAGCGGGCAGTTCGAGGACCTCGAAGGTGCGGGATGGCGCGCTCTTCAGGATGACGAGCGCAACGATCGGCTTTAGCTCGCTGGACGATCCCGCACGAGGTCCCGACAGGCGTGCCACGTCGCGTGCCCGATCAGCGGGAACGCAATCACCAGCCCGACAAACAGCGTCGCGATCCCAAGCGCCATGAACCCGGCAATCAGCGCCGCCCATAGCGTCATCGCTTTTGGATTCAATTTTACGGCGGCAACGCTCGCGCCGATCGCCGTTACGGCATCCAGCCGTCGCGTCATCAGCAGAGGCACTGAAATCGCCGAAATCGAAAAGACCAAGAAAGCGATCACACCGCCGATTACAGTTCCACTTGCGAGCAGCCCGAGACCATGCGGCGTGAACAGTAGCGTCGGGATGAATTCACTGGCCGGCGGCAGCGGCTTGTCGCCCAGGAAGAGCATGAACAACAACAGCGCAAGCTGCAGCCAGACAAAATAGGCGAAGGCGAGAATCGCGCCAAAGAAGCCGAGCTGGCCCGGCGCTCGGAAGCCCGCGAGCGCGATGTCGCGAAACGTCACCGGCTGGCCCGCCTCGATCCGCCGGCTGGTCTCGTAAATTCCGATGGCAGCGATTGGCCCGATGAGCAGAAAGCCGCCGCCGAGCGACAGCACGAGCGCCTCGAGCCCACCTGCTCGGAGCGCCAGCGTCAGTCCCATCGAGGCGGCGGCAAACACCGTGCCGTACGTCAGGCTGATCCGTGGCGCCATCCATAGATCGCGCCATCCGGCGGAGAGCCACGCCCATGGCGCGTCGAAGGCGACCCGCTCAACTTCTATGCCAGCAGCCACCGCGGGGGCGCCACGCACATTCGGTGCAACCTCTTGAGCGCGCATCGCTCCCCCCCGTTCAGTGAAAATCCTGCGCTGGTTATGCCCCGTCGCGAATCATCGTCTTTGACCTCGATCAACCCTTCGGCGTGCCCGGAGGCGCAAGCGGGACGAGCGGATTGTCCGGCGCCTCCTCTCGGCATGAGTTGATAAAGTCGCTATTGACGCAGAACGTCGGGACGACTTGCGGCTCGGTGCTCGGAGCGGCATCGAGCCAATTCCGGCACTGGCGATCGGCGGCACAATCAATGCAACGAGACCGCGCGTCGTAAAAAGTGGCACCTCCATCGCGTCGTATGGCGACGAGCGGATCGGCATCCATTCGCTCCATCATCCGATCCATCAGGTCTGCCTGGGCGAGGATTCGATTGAAAAGGGGAAAGCCGTCGGTTTTTTCACTCATGGCTGCCTCCGGGCGCAGGACCCTCATCTCCAAGTCACGTCATCGTGAGGCAGACCATGTGCTCGCGAATTGACTCCGATCAAATGCGCTCTCGTGATGGACGCGGCCGAACGACGCGAATGGCAGACCCGACGGGGAAGGGGTGTCCTTTTGTCGTCGGTGGAACTATTGATCGAAGGCGCCGTACCGCAGCGCCGCCATGTCGCAACAGTCGAGTTGTGCAACAGTCAGTGACGAGGCACATATGCTGAGAATTCTAGGCCGAGCCAACTCCTTCAACGTCCGCAAGGTGCTGTGGATCTGCGACGAGCTGGGCATCCCTTTCGAGCGCGAGGACTGGGGCCGCGGCTACACCCCGACATCCGACCCGGTGTTTCTCAAGATCAACCCGGTTGGTCTCATTCCGGCGGTGATCGATGGCGATGTCGTGTTGCGCGAATCAAATGCGATCGTGCGCTATCTCGCGAGCAAACATGGTCCCGATGAGGTCTATCCGCGCGATCTCGTTAAACGCGCGCATGTCGAGCAGTGGATGGATTGGGCGAATTACGAAACGTCGATTTCACTCAGAGGTGCGTTCCTGGGTGGCATGCTGAACGAGCCACCGTGGAACAATCCTTGGTTCATCGAGCAGGGGCGGGTGCAGATCACCAAGGAAGTCGGGCAACTGGAAGAGCATTTAGCGGGAGGCGCCCCCTACATGTGCGGCGCCACCTTCACGCTTGCCGACGTTCCGATCGGCCTCGTGGTCAACCGCTGGTTCAGCCTCAAGTTTGATAAACCACGTTACGCGGCTGTTGCGGCGTACTACGATCGCCTCAGCGAGCGGCCGCCTTATCTCCGGCACGTTCGGAACGGTTTGCCGTGAGCGCCGCAATCGCGAAGACTGCGGCCGAGCACTAGCCAAAGAGCCAGCATGATGGCGCTCGGGCCTCATGCTGGTCGATTTTGGAGGTCACCGCACCGCAAACGGCGACTGGTACGGCCGCCCGAACGCAACACCGGCGATCACGGCGCCCGCCGGTTTGATATGGATCTTGCCTTCGCGCTTGTTGTTGCGCGTGTCGACAAAGCTGACCGGCCCTTCGACCACCTCGAGCAGCGACACATCGCCGGGCGCCCCGACCTGTAGAGTCCCCGCCTTGGGCATCTTGTTGATAACCTTGGCCGGTGTCGCCGTCGCCATCGTGACAACCTGTTCGAGCGTATAGCCGAGGTTCATGAATTTGCTCATGACCCACGTCAGGTACGGCATTCCCGGCGAATTTCCGCTGAAGACATGAATGTCCGACGAGATGACGTCCGGCCCCGCACCGCCAGCGATTGCGGCTTCCGCAATCGTGTAGTCAAACGATCCGCCGCCGTGCCCCACATCGAACACCACCCCGCGCTTCTTGGCTTCCACGGCAGCAGGCAGCAGCTTGCCGTCCTGCACGATGTTGGTGAAGGCATTGCCGATATTTGGCGCGCCGCTATAGGCGTGGGTGAGAACATCTCCGGCACGCAGCGTATCGAGGATCTGGGACATCAGCCCCGGCGTCTCGACGCCGCCGATATGACACATGACCTTGCCGCCCGTGCCGGCTCGTTCGCACGCTAGAATCGCGCGCTTAAGCGGTTCCATGCCATGCTTGGCGATGACGTTCTCGCTCATGCGCACCTTGGCGCCAAGAACGATGTCGGAATTCTCGGCAATCGCGCGCGCAGCAGCATCGACCTGCGCGAATTCAATATTGTAAAGTTCGGGGACCGGGAATCCGGTGAGCCCATGGTTGGCGATGTGCACAAAGGCATAGAGACGCGCCCGAGTCGCCGGCACAATGAAGCGCCTGAAGGCGGCGATGTTGTTGGCGCCGGCATCGCCCGCCGAGACGAGCGTCGTTGTCGACTGGTTGGCAACGAGTTCGTCGGCGGGAATGCCGATGGCCGAGCCGTACGGAAATACGTGCGCGTGAAGGTCGATGAGCCCCGGCACCGCAAGCTTACCGGTCGCGGTGAGCGTTCGGTTCGCCCGCGCCGAGGGAATGTCCTCCGCTATGGCTTCGATCAGCCCGAAGCGGATTCCAATATCGCGCTTCCCGCGCAGCCCCTGGCTCGGATCCAGAACCTCCGCGCCCTTGATGAGAAGATCAAATTTGTCGTCTGGCCCCATCGCCGCGCGCACGAGACCCGAGCCGGCCGATAGCGTCGCAACCGCGCCGGCGCCCAACAGGGCGGCGCGCCTGGAAATGCTCGTCATGGCGTCAACTCCCAAACTGCCGTTGGTTGAATCCAACTTGGCGGACGCTATGCTGCGCCTCAATCTCACCGACAACAAGGCGCTTTGCCACGACGGGCGTGGCCATCAGCGTACGCAAGCGCCGGAAGCCATCACATCACGAACACGCCCTTGCCGCTCGTCTGCTTGTCGAACAGCTTATAGGCCTCATCGGCCTGTTCGAGCTTCCAGCGGTGCGTAAAAAGGTCGTCGACCTTGATGCCGCGATCGGCGACGAACGTCGCGCATTCAGCCTGGCCCACCGTCGAGAATGTCCACGATCCGATCAGCGTCACCTGCCGGCGTAGGAGATCCGGGCTGACGTCGAGCGTCACCTGCCCGCCTTCGCCGACGAAGCATGCGCTGCCCCAGGTGCGAACCGACTGCACCGCATGGCGGCGCGCTTCCGGCGACGATGACGCGTCGAGCGTCGCGTGCGCGCCGAGCCCGTGCGTGAGCTGCTTGATGGCGCCGACGACGTCGTTCGTCGTCGCTGGATTGATGGTCACCTCGGCGCCGAAGGCCTTGGCACGCGCCAGGCGCTCATCGCTGACATCGAGCGCGATCACGCGCGCGCCCATGGCCGCCGCAAGTTGCGTGCCCGAGAGACCTACCGGCCCCTGTCCGAAAATGGCGATTGTCTGGTCGCCGGTGAGGCCCAGGCGCTTGAGCGCGCCCCATGCCGTGCCGGTGCCGCACGAAATCGCCGCGCCCGTCTCGAACGACAGCGCATCGGGCAGCGTCACCAGCGTACGGGCGGGCACCTTCATGTAGCGCGCATGGGCGCCATGCCCTGTCGCGCCGTAGATTTCCTTGACCCCTTCGTCGCAGAGCTGCATCCAGCCCGTCGCGCAGTGCGGGCACACTCCACACCCGCGATAATGGTGCACCATCGCCCGCTGGCCGATCCGCGCCTCGCGCTCGCCGACGCCCGCGCCGACGGCGACAACGACGCCACACGGCTCGTGACCGGCGATGACGGCACCCGTGGCGCCGAGACCGAGCTGCTTCGCCGCCTCGCCAGGCGCTGCACGATAGTATTTCAGGTCACTACCGCACATGCCCGAGGCCTTGATCTCGAGGACGACCTCGCCCGGCCCCGGAGTCGGATCATCGAAATCACGAAACTCAACCCGCCGGTCACCGGCAAACACTACAGCCTTCATTGTGCTCGTCTCCCTGATCGCCACGCGTCGTACGGGATGCTGCGCGTAGCTGCGCCGTCCAGATTACCGCGTCACCAGCAATTGTCAGCAGGTGACCGTTGCCCGCGAAAGAGTGCAGACGTGCTCCACTACGGACGCCGGTTGCGCTGATTGCGTCCGGCGTGGCAGGCTCCGCCGTCAAACACAACAGCCGTCACTAGAACGCGGCGGCCCCAGGGAGTTCCACTATGCCCAAGTTTCGCATCCTCACGCCTGCTGGCGCGTCATTCACGGTCGCCGGCGGCGGATACGACTACGAGATGGAGGCACTCGAGGGCCTCGATGCCGAGATCGTCGAATGTCCCGCAACCGCGGAAGGCTTCATAGCTGCCGCGAAGGGCGTCGATGCCGTCTACGCGAAGGCCATGAAATTCACGCGGCCCATGATCATGGCGCTGGATAAATGCCGGCATATCGCGCTTGGCACCGTCGGTGTCGACTATGTCGATGTCGCCGCCGCCACCGAGAAGGGTATTCCCGTCACCAACTGCCCCGACACGTTCATCGAGGAAGTTGCCGACCACGCAATGATGCTGTTGCTCGCCGCGCACCGTCGCGCGCTCGACCAGGACAAGATGGTGCGCGAAGGCCGCTGGTCTGAGGGGCGGCCACAGGTACTGAAGGTGCCCCGCCTGCAAGGGATGACACTGGGCTTCATCGCGTTCGGCCGCGTTGCGCGCGCGACGGCCTCGCGCGCCAAGGCGTTCGGTTTGCATCTCATGGCGCATGATCCATTCCTCGACGAGTTGTCGATCGCCGCCCACGGCGTCGAGCCGGCGAGCCTGTCCGAAGTCCTGGCGAAATCCGATTTCGTCTCGATGCACCTGCCGGCGACGCCCGAGGCGGTCGGATTCCTCAAGGAGCATCATTTCAAGCAGATGAAAAAGACCGCGATCTTCGTCAACACAGGGCGCGGTCCCACGGTCGTCGAGAGCGGATTGATCAAGGCGCTGCAGGAAGGCTGGATTGCAGGCGCAGGCCTCGACGTGTTCGAGGTCGAGCCGCCGAAGCCCGACAACCCACTGCTGAAGATGTCGAACGTGATTTTGTCGCCGCACAACGCATCGGCATCGGCGCGGTTCGATCCGGCCCGCAAGCGTCGCGTTGGCCAGGAACTCGCTTTGGTACTCGGCGGAAAATGGCCGATGTCGTGCGTCAATCCGACGGTGCTTCCGACCAGCGGCCTGAAGCGCTGGCAGCCGGTGTCGATGGAGCGCGGGCCGAACGCGTAGCGTCCGATCTGATCTGCTCCGGAGAAGATTGCATGGTGACATTGAAGTAAGACGCGTTGACGTTCGGCTTCACCCTCGGCGCCAGCGCCGTCCGACGGAAATGCGACGGCGAAATACGCACGGCGGTGACTGGAAACGCGGGGCGGGAGTCGGTGGGTTAGCGCAGCGGATCAGCGCTCGGTGGCGGAGCATGGCCTCCGCCACCGAGCGCTTGAGATCATGGAATCACGGAGTTGTTGGTGATCGAGAAGTCGTCGTCGATGTAGGAGCCGACGGGGTCGTAGACGCGCACGTCGCCAGCTCCGCGGCCAGTGCAACGAGCCCGCCGGCCCTCGCCACAACCAAAAGAATATAATATTGTCGTGGATCAATCTTAGATTGCAGCTTGTTCTGCGCCTTCGAATCTGGCGCCGTGGAGGTGGCTCACATGTGCGCCGTCGCCAACATCTCCCAAGAGAACCGACCCATGTCTCACATCGCGAATTTGGCGCAGAGTCTCCCGCCCACACCGCCGTCATCGGTGCCCTCGCCGTTCGCCAGTTTGATTCGAACGCCTGGGGACTACCTCTGTCCGGACGGCGTCATTTTCGACGAACTCGAGCGCGCCATCCGCCGGCACCTGTTCAAGCAGGTTCTCCCCTCGCTTAAGGGACGCACCGAGCGCTACCTGATTATCCAAGGCGCCCGCGGAACCGGCAAAACCGTCACCGCCACCGATGCGTCGCTGCGCTACGGCTTCGCTGTCGCGCTGCTACCGGCGTCGATGCTGGCGAGCGAGCATGAGGGAGGCGCCACCGCGGTGCTGCGCGACTTCATGGCCTTTGCGGCGGAAGCCTCGCGCACACGCAGGCAGCGCATCGTCATCGTCGCCGACGATTTCGACCTCTCTATCTCGGCGGCCGATGAGCAAACGGGCAAGACGATCAACAGTCTGCTCGTCACGCATCTTCTCCAGCAGATGGCCGATACGCACGAGCCGAGAAATTTCGACGACAGCGGGATGCCGATCATCTTCACCGGCAACAACTTCACCACCGTGCGCTCGTCGCTGTTCCGCGAGGGTCGCGCGGCTTGGCACACCCACCGTCCCACGCTCGACGACAAACTGCTGATCGCGTTTCAGCTCTTCAATCCGCGCACCTTCGATGACCGACGGATCATCGAGCGGCTGGTGCGCTCGTATCGCGAGGAGAGCGTTGCCTTCTGGCGCGCCCTTCATAACGATCTCTTGACCGAGAAGCTGGATGATCTGATCGCGCGCGGCCTGCCCGACGTCGCCGCTGCCGAGGCGGAGTTCCGCCGCCCCGTACCACTCGACCCACAAAAACTTTGGTTGCTCGCGCGCGCACGTTCGAGAACCGGACCGGCGTCCTTTCTCTGATGCTCGAGCGATCCGCTACGTCACAGCGGCGCGCTGCTTGCCGATCGTTGCGCGTCCCGCCATGTATTCGGCTGGCAGATTGATCGCCTCGACCGCGCAGAGCCGGCCATCGCCTGCCAGATGAGCCACAGCGAACTTGCCCTCATCGACGGCACCGCGCACCTCGACAGCGGCACCTCCGATCGGCAGCCCCGCAATCTGGATCTTCAGATCGTACTGATCCGACCAGAACCATGGCACTTCGGGCGCCGGTGGCTTGGCGCCACAGATCGCTGCCGCCGCCTGTCGCGCCTGTTCGACGGCGCTCGCGACGCTTTCGAGTCGCATCCGGCAACCGTAATGCGGCAGCGGTCGCTCGGTGCAGTCGCCGATGGCGTAGATGCCGGGCGCGCTCGTCCGCGCCTCCAGATCGACGGCGATGCCGTTGTTGCAGACAAGACCCGCTGCTTGGGCCAGTTCGACGTTAGGCACCGCGCCGATGCCGACGAGCACCATGTCGGCGGGTTCGCTGCGGCCGTCGGCCAATCGGACGCCCCGCACGCTGCCGCTCGCCGACTCGATCCCGGTCACACCCGCCTCAAGCCGGAAAACGACGCCTTGGCGCTCATGATACTTCTGCACGAAAGCCGACAGGATCGGCGACGCGACGCGGGCCATCAGGCGTGCCTCGCGCTCGACCACGACCACTTCCATTCCGTGAATACGGGCGGATGCTGCGACTTCCAAACCAACGTAGCCGCCACCGATCACGACCAGACGCCGCCCGGGCTGCAGCCCCGCCTTGATCGCGTCGGCATCGGCGATCGATCGCAGCGCATGGACACCGGGCAAATCCTCACCCTCGATCCCCATCCGCCGCGGACGCGCGCCGGTCGCGAGTATCAGGACGCGATAGGAAAGACTCTCGCCCGACGAAAGGATGGCGGACTGCGCGGCAGGATCGATCGCAGCGACTCGCGCATCCAACCGCAGCGCAATGTTGCGCTGATCGTAGAACGCTTGCGGCCGCAGACCTACCGCGGCGAAGCTGACATCGCCCTTGAGCCACGCCTTCGATAGCGGCGGGCGCTGATAGGGGAGGTAGGGCTCGTCGCCGACGATCGTGATGGGCTCATCGCAGCCGAGTTGGCGCAGGCTTGCTGCGACGGTGCCACCGGCATGTCCTGCGCCGACAATCAGAATGCTCACGGTGCGCCCCCTGCCGCGATCTCGTGCACCCGCTTATCCCGATCAGGAATCGGTGCACAGACACACACATGAGTTCACTCTACGTTCCCACCATGGTAGATGTCACCTGCCATGACTGAGCCGCCTGTTCGCAAAATCATTCACGTGGACATGGACGCTTTCTATGCGTCGGTCGAGCAGCGCGACGACCCGTCACTGCGTGGGCGGCCTCTGGCCGTCGGGCATGGAGCGCAGCGCGGCGTCGTCGCCGCCGCAAGCTACGAGGCGCGGACGTTTGGCGTTCGCTCGGCGATGCCGTCGAGCACCGCGCTCCGCAAATGCCCTGATCTCATATTCGTGCGGCCACGCTTCGAGGTCTACCGCGCCGTATCTCATCAGATCCGCGCGATCTTCGCCGACTACACGGCGCTGATCGAACCGCTGTCGCTTGATGAAGCCTATCTCGACGTGACCGAGAACCGCCGCGGTATCGCAACGGCGTCAGCAACCGCTGCCGAGATCCGCGCCCGCATCCTGGCCGAAACCGGTCTCACCGCATCGGCGGGAATCTCCTATAACAAGTTCCTCGCCAAACTCGCTTCCGACCACCGCAAGCCCAACGGCCAGTTCGTCATTCCTCCCGGCATGGGCGCGGCGTTCGTGGAGGATCTAGCAGTCGGCCGTTTCCACGGGGTCGGCCCGAAGACCGCCGAGAAGATGAACCGGCTCGGCATTTTTACCGGCGCCGACTTGAGGCAGCAGCCACTCGCCTTCCTGCAGCAGAATTTTGGCAAGTCTGGGCCGTGGTATTTCGGTCTCGCGCGCGGCGAAGACCATCGCGCCGTCGTGCCCGATCGGCCGCGCAAATCTTCGGGATCGGAGACGACATTCTCCACCGACCTCGTCGATCCCGCCGCCGTCGAGGCCGAAGTTCAAGCCATGGCTGATGACGTGTGGGCGTGGTGCGAGAAGACGCAGTCGTTTGGGCGCACGGTGACGGTCAAAATCAAATACGCCGACTTCCAGCAGGCGACCCGCAGCCGCACGTTCGATCTCGCCATCTGCTCGCAGGACGATCTCCGCGCGGCAAGCATCCAACTGGTGCGCACCGTCTATCCGCTAAGCAAAGGCATTCGGCTGGTTGGCGTCACGATGTCGAGTTTTTCGAAGCGTGATGAGACGCAGGCCACGCAACTCACGCTTGGCCTCGCTGCACCCTGACCCGAACTGTCAGGACTCAGAAGCTGCCGAGAAACGCCACGATTTCAGCTTCTACCGTTGACGTGCGGCCATCGGCGTCCACGACCTCGGCGGATTTTGGATAGAAGTGCCCCGCTCGCGGAACACGGAATACTCTGTGACGGAGCCCGATCTCCGCCGATCGCGCCTGCATGATCGGTGTGAGCCGTGCAACGTGCTCGAGGTCATTCTCAGCGACGAATTGGAGGATCGGAGGCTGGCTCCCGTCGCGCATATGGCGCGGAATGTCCGGCGCTTCCATCCGACCCGAGAGTGCGATGATGCCATTGGCCGGTGCGCCATGGCCCAACACCGCATAGAGCGCCGATGTCCCGCCGGCGGAAAAGCCGCCTGCCGTGATACGATCGGAGTCGACGCCGAAGCGTGCCGCGTTGTCGTGCACGAACCTCGCACCCGTAGCGACATCGACTGCGGCAGCTTCCATGCCGTCGGCGATCATGCGGTTCGTCGCTGGCCCCAATCCCAACAGCTTGCGCACATGGTCCACGCGCGACCGCGAGACACCTTCCGGGTCGATCAAGACGCGATTTGGTCCTGGATCGGGATCTTCGCTCGTCAAGCGATAGCCGAGCGAAAAGCAGACGAAGCCCCGACCCGCGAGCAGGCGGCAATATTCGGCGATCGGCGTGTTGCGGCCATCCTCGAACGAGTCGTCTTCCTTGGACCCACGATGGTAGGCGCCGCCGAACGCCAGAACGACGGCCGGGCGCGCCTCTGCCGCGACGTCGACCGGCGAGTAGACGTCCATTAACAGGTCGCGCGTCGCTGGCGCGCCATACTCGCCACTGACATGAATCCCGGCAGCGCCGAATCGTACGTTGGACGTCAGCCGGACTTCATATCTCTTGGCGGATCGACCCATTGTCGTCATCTTCATCGTGGTTCCATTGGGCAGTCAATCACTCAGCGCCCGTCATGGAGGCTTAACGACATGAGCACCACGGTCAAACCGTTTCTGATGTTTGAAGGCAAGGCGGAGGAGGCCATCACTTTCTATGTCTCGTTGATCCCGAACAGCCGCATCGTCGACATCAAGCACTATGGCGCCGAAGTGCCGGGCAAGGAGGGCTCTGTCATGACGGCGTTCTTCGAACTTGGCGGCCTCATGGTGATGTGCACCGACAGCCCCGTTTCGCACGCCTTTACGTTCACGCCGTCAACGTCGTTGTTCGTGACGTGCGCCTCGGAAAGCGAGCTCGATCGGCTCGCGGCAGCGCTAGGCGACGGCGGGCACGTGCTGATGCCGATCGGCGACTACGGCTTCAGCAAACGCTTCACCTGGGTCAGCGATCGCTACGGCGTATCGTGGCAGCTCAACTTCGAATAGTCGTGCCCGCGCGTGCGCGACGTCAGTCGGCGATTTTCTCGATTTCGCACCATGTGCAGCGCAGCGGGATCGAGCCGCTGATCGGATCGCAAAGCTCCGTCGACACCGCGGCGTTGAGATTCCCCGCCATCGGCTTTGCCGCGTCATATGGCGCGCCGTCGGTGCGTTCGACCCACCACCCGTGCTGTCCAAACACGCTCCCGCTCGCGAGACCCGCAACGATATTTGCGCGCGCCATCACACTGCCGACCTTGGTCTTGATCCGCACCCAGTCGCCCTGCGCGATCGACCGCTCACCGGCATCCGCCGGCGCCACGTCCAAGATCGGGTCAGGCATCAGCCGGCGAAGCGATGGGATATTGCGGTGCTGACTGTGGCAGTACGCGATGTTTTTCGCGCAGCCGAGGCGCAACGGATAACCGGGCTGCTCCGGAGGCGAGTCGTTAGGCCCCGCCGCAGGTACGGGCGCATAACCCGCAAGATACAGCCGCTCAGAATAAATCTCGATCTTCCGCGTCGGCGTCGGGAAGCCGCGCGCCACACCATCGACCTCGACGGCGTGGGCATCGAGAGCGACCGTGCCATCAACCGTGATGCCGGCTGGATTCGCCCTCAGCCGATCCACCGTTAGGCCCGCCTTGGCCAGAACAGCGTCGTGCCCCTTGTCGACGTCGAGGTCGAACATCTGCTCGGCCATTCCAAGCCGCGACGCCAAGCCCATCACAATATGCGTATCGGAGCGCGCCTCCCCGATCGGCGTAATTACAGGCGGCCGCAACTGCACATGGCGCAGGCCTTCGAGACTGCCATCGAAGCCGGTGCGGAGCCCCTCGCGCTCCCAGGATGTCGACGCCGGAAGAACAATATCGGCATAGCGCGCCGTCGCATTGACGAAGAAATCCGTGTGAACGTGGAACTCGAGCGCCGACAGCGCCCGACGCGCAAGATCGGTATCGGGCTGCGAGGCAAGCAGGTTGGTTCCGAACGACACGAGCATACGCACCGGATAGGGCGCGCCGTCCACCATCGCCCGATAGGCGTCGCGCGCCGTGATCCACCCGTGGAGGCCGGGCCCGAGCGGTCGCTCGGCGAGTCCGAGCGCTTTTGCGCGCTGCTCGGGCGTCAGCAGATCCTGCCCGGAGATGTCACCAAAACTTGCCGCGCCCCCCGGCACATTACCGCCGCGCGCGCCGTAGCTGCCGGTCAATGCGTAAAGGATCGATATGGCCCGATCCGTCTGGCTGGCGTCGACGCTCTGGCCCACTCCATTCCATGCGTAGTAAGCGACGGACTTCGCGCCCGCGATGATGTCGGCCGCCTTGGCGAGTTCGTGCGGCGCGACACCGCTGACCTCGGCGACACGCTCGGGAGGGAATTCCGCAGCAGCTTCGGCGAACACATCGAGAGCGGTGCGACAATCGACCGACCCGCTCAGCGTTTGCACTTCGCCTTTTCCGCGAAGCTTGGGATTAGCACGGCCATCGGCCCAGACACCGCGTGCGGCATCGAAGGCCAGCAGCGCACCCGTCGCGCTGTCACGCGAATACAGGATCTCCGCGCGTCCACCCGATTCGACATCGCTCTCACGCAGGAAGCGGCCCGTGTCGGCACGTACGAGCAAACTCGAATTGGTCCAACGCGCGGCGAACGCCTGATCGAAGCGACCACTCGAAATGAGCAGATGCGCCAGCCCGAGCGCGACGGCTTTGTCGGTGCCAGGCCTGACGCGGAGCCATTGCGTCGCGCGCTTGGCCAGTACGGTTGGCCGCGGATCGATGACGACCATGCGCGCGCCGCGCTTCAGGGCTTTCTGAATTTCTCCGGTGCGCGCGAGCCAGGACGAAGACGGATTGTTACCCCAAAGCATGATGCAGTCGGAATGCGCGAAGTCCGGCGTCCCGATATCATGTCCGTACGTGAAGCGACTGGCGTAATCCTTGTGCCAGTTGCAGATCTCCGTGCCGTAAATCGTATTCGGGCTGCCAAAGGCCCGTATGAATCGCTCGATCCAGGAGATCGAATCCGAGATGTGGGTGCCGCTCGGCGTCGTCACCGAGAACGCGACCTGCTCCGCACCATGGTTGGCGCGGATCGCGCCCATGCGCTGCGCGATCTCCGTCAGCGCCTCATCCCAGCCGATCGGCTGCCATCCCGGATCGGCGGAACCTTTCGGTTGTGTGCGCCGCATCGGCTGCATGATGCGATCGGAGTGATAGACGAGTTCAGGTGCCGCCCGTCCCTTGGGGCAAAGCTTGTCGCCGGTGGGGTGCGACGGCAGCGGCTCGATGCCGAGCAGCCGTCCATTATCGACGACCGCTTCGCATCCACACCGCGAGCGACACTGCGTGCAGAATGCGGCAATACGCTTCGGCGCGGACGCCGCCTCGGTCTCGATCGCATCAGGTCGGACGGTCGTCTCGGTCATCGGGCGATCCCGTCAATCAGCAATCGAGCGTCGTATCACGCTCCCAGGCGGTGAGGTGTCCCGCGTAGGCGTTCCAGTCAGCGTACCTCAGTTGCAGGTAGGTCGCGATCGACGTTTCGCCGAGCGCGCTCTTGAGCACCGAAGACCCTTCGAGAGTGCGCAGCGCGTCCAACAGATTGAGCGGCAGCTTCTTCGCATCCTTCACCAGGTGGCCCTCGGCGTACATGTCGATGTCGAGACGTTTGCCTGGGTCGCGCTTGTTGCGAATGCCGTCGAGTCCCGCTGCGAGAATGCCAGCCTGGAGCAGGTAAGGGTTCGTCGCGCCATCGGCGAGGCGGAATTCGAAACGCCCACGATCGGGGATGCGGATCATATGCGTGCGGTTGTTGCCTGCGTAGGTCACCGTGTTCGGCGACCACGTGGCGCCGGACCGCGTGCGCGGCGCATTGATGCGCTTGTAGGAATTCACGGTCGGATTGGTGATCGCCGCCAGCGCGTCGGCCGAATGGATCATCCCACCGATAAAGTTATACGCGAGCGGCGACAGCCCCAATTCCTCGGCCTCGTCGTCGAACACATTGGCGCCCGACGGCGACCACAGCGAGACGTGGGCGTGGCAGCCATTGCCGGTCAGTTCGGAAAACGGCTTCGGCATGAAGGTCGCGCGCAGCCCATGCTTCTCCGCGACCGATTTGACCATGAACTTGAAGAACGCGTGGCGATCCGCCGTCTTCAGGCAGTCGTCATAATCCCAATTCATCTCGAACTGGCCGTTCGCGTCCTCGTGATCGTTCTGATAGGGCGCCCAACCAAGCGCGATCATGCCGTCGCAGATTTCCTTGATCACCTCGTAGCGCCGCATCAGCGCCTGCTGGTCGTAGCAGGGCCGTGACTGAGCATCGGCGTCGTCGGAAATCTGCCGGCCATCGCGCGAGATGAGAAAGTACTCGCACTCGACGCCGGTCTTCATCGCATAGCCGTCGCGCGCGGCGTCCGCGATCACGCGTTTCAGGATCTGGCGCGGGTTCTGCTCGATGGGTTTTCCATCCATGAGGAGATCGCCCGTTACCCAGGCGATCTCGGGTTTCCATGGAAGCTGCATAACCGTTTCAGGATCGGGCATCACCAGCATGTCGGCGTGAGCCGGCGTCATGCCGAGCCACACCGCGAAGCCGGCAAAGCCCGCTCCGGCCTTGGCCACCGTGTCGATCGCCGTCGCCGGCACCAGCTTCGCGCGCATGACGCCGAACAGATCGACGAAGGAGATGAGGAAATACTTGACCCCGTTCTGCTTGGCATATGCGGCAAGTGACATGCGGTGCGAGCCTCCGGCGATCGATTGATGTCGTGTGAGTGCGTCTATTTCTTCCCATCACCCACGGAGGCGCGAACGAACGCGATAAAGCCTTCGTCGGTGATCGGGGAACCCAGCTCCGCGGCCTTCTTCAGGACATCGTCCGCCGAGCCGCCCTGCGCCTTGGCTTCCGCGAGCAGCGCGTGCGAGACGCCGCGGCCGCCAGCTGCGCAGTGCACATAGACCGGGCCATCCGACTCCGCGACAGCCTTCGCCACCGCCTCGGCCGATGACGGGTTCAGATTTTTCGGATCGACGGGAATGTGCACGTATTCCATGCCGGCAGCCGTCACGACATCGCCCTGAGCCTGGGGATCGAGCGGCTGGTTCGGCTCGCCGGCGCGGCGCAGATTGATGATCTTGCGGTAGCCTGCCGCTTTCAGCGCGGCGATGTCCTCTTCGCTCGGCTGTCCGCCACCGCTGATTTTCGCGCTGACTTTGATCGGATCTTTCATTGAGCCTACTCCCTGGGGTTACAGTCTTCGTTGTTAGTCTCGTGAGCCGCGACCTGGAATCCAATCGGTGCCGGCGAGCGGTACGCCAGCCATCGCCGCGGCCTCGATCGTCAGTGCGACGAGATCCTCGGGCTCGAGGTTGTGGACGTGGCTCTTGCCATTGGCCCGCGCGATCGTCTGGCATTCAAGCGTCAGCACGGAGAGGTAGTTCGCGAGACGCTTTCCAGCCGCGATCGGATCTAGCCGCTTGGTCAATTCCGGATCCTGCGTGGTGATACCGGCGGGATCGCGACCCTCGTGCCAGTCATCGTAGCTGCCGGCGGTCGTGCCGAGTTTGCGATACTCGTCTTCCCATCGTGGATGGTTGTCACCAAGCGCGATCAGTGCCGCTGTGCCGATCGACACCGCATCGGCACCAAGCGCGAGAGCCTTTGCGACGTCGGCGCCATTGCGAATGCCACCCGACACGATGAGCTGCACCTTGCGATGCATGTCGAGTTCGGTTAGCGCCTTCACGGCTGGCCGGATTGCTGCGAGCGTCGGCAAACCGCAATGCTCGATGAATATGTCCTGCGTCGCGGCCGTGCCGCCCTGCATCCCGTCGAGCACCACGACATCCGCACCGGCTTTCACAGCAAGTGCGGTGTCGTAATACGGCCGCGCCGCACCGACCTTGACGTAGATGGGCTTCTCCCAACCCGTGATCTCGCGCAGCTCCAGGATCTTGATTTCGAGATCGTCGGGGCCGGTCCAATCGGGATGGCGGCACGCCGAGCGTTGATCAATCCCCGGCGGCAGCGTGCGCATCTTGGCCACGCGGTCAGAAATCTTCTGGCCGAGCAGCATGCCGCCGCCGCCCGGCTTCGCGCCTTGGCCGACCACGATCTCGATCGCATCGGCTTTGCGGATCTGATCCGGCTCCATGCCATAACGCGACGGGAGGTACTGATAGACGAGCAGGCTCGACGCGGCGCGCTCCTCCGGCGTCATGCCACCGTCGCCCGTCGTCGTCGACGTGCCGACCGCCGACGCGCCGCGCCCAAGCGCTTCCTTGGCCGGTGCCGACAGCGAGCCAAAACTCATCCCGGCGATCGTGATCGGAATCTTCAACTCGATCGGCGTCTTCGCAAAGCGCGTGCCGAGAATGACATTGGTTCCGCACTTCTCGCGGTAGCCTTCGAGCGGATAGCGGCTGATCGAAGCGCCGAGAAACAGCAGGTCATCGAAGTGGGGCAACTTGCGTTTGGCGCCGAAGCCGCGGATGTCATAGATGCCCGTCGCGGCGGCGCGATGGATCTCGGCGATTGTCGCGCGGTCGAAAGTTGCGGACTCGCGCGGCGGGGTGTGGATCCAACGATCGTCGTCGGCCATCAGTAGGATCCCAGGTTGTCGATGTGGAAATGGTAGAGCGTGCGCGCCGAGCCGTACCGCGTGAACTCCGCGACGTCGACCTCGGGGCCGATGCCTGCGGCGTCGAGCAGGCCGCGCAACAGCACGCGGTGTTCCTCGCGCATCTCCTTGGCGATACAGTCGGTGCCGAGACTCGCAACCTTGCCGCGCACGAACAGCCGCGCCTCGTAGATGCTGTCGCCCAGCGCATCACCGGCATCGCCGAGCACGACGATATTGCCGGCCTGCGCCATGAACGCCGCCATATGGCCGATCGAGCCCTTCACGACGATGTCGAGGCCGCGCAGCGAAATGCCTAGACGGGCCGATGCATTGCCGTCGATCACCAGCAAGCCGCCGCAACCCGTGGCGCCCGCCGACTGCGAGGCGTCACCCTTCACGTGCACGCGCCCGGACATCATGTTTTCGGCAACGCCGGTGCCGGCATTGCCGTTGATGACGATATTGGCGTGCTGGTTCATGCCGCCGCAGTAATAGCCGACGTGGCCCTCGATGGAGACCCCGATCGGGCTCATCAGACCAGCGCCAAGCGCGTGCGCACCACGGGGATGTGTGATGACGAAGTCGCCGGCCTCGGCCTTCTGCAATGTCTCATTCACCTGCCGCAGCGTCAGCTCGGCCAAGTCGAGCCGGGTATTGCGCGTCGCAGGCGCCGATCTCATTCCATCCATGGCCGGTGACATACTCAACTCCGGGTCCAGGCGTAGACTGTCGCCGGGGCCGGCTCCCAGATGCGTGCGCCGTCGATGCCAGGGAGCGCCGCCAGCGCGCGGAACTCCGAACCGAACGCGACCCATTCATCCGTCTCAGCCATGACAGCCGGCTTGCAAGCGACGGGATCGCGCAGGACGGCGAAACCATCGCGCGTGCCGACGACGAAGGTATAGAAGCCATCGAGATCGTCGAGCGCGTGCTCCAGCGCCTGCTCGAGGGTATCGCCTGAGCGCATCCGCCACGACAGATAGCCGGCGGCGACTTCGGTATCGTTCTCAGTCTGGAATCTCTCGCCGTGACGACGCAGCGTCTCGCGCAAACGGTTGTGATTGGACAGCGACCCGTTGTGCACGAGACAGGTGTCGCGGCCGGTCGAGAAAGGATGCGAGCCGGCGATCGTCACCGCGCTCTCGGTCGCCATGCGGGTGTGGCCGATGGCGTGCGTGCCGCTGAATGATGCGAGCCGCAGCCGCGCGCTGATCGCATCGGGATCGCCGACGCCCTTGTAGATCTCGATCGCCTCGCCTTCGCTGAGCACCGTCGCCTCGGGCACGTTCTCGATCAGCCAGGTGCGGGCCTTCGCGCCATCGCCTTCGATGCGGAGAACCGCGTGGTCCTCGATCGTCTCGCAGGTGACTTTGCTGCCAGTCGCGCGCGCGAGGCGCGCCGTGACATCCTGCCAGTCGAGTGTCGCCAAGCGTTTGACAGCGCAGATCTTCGACGCGCCGCCGGTCCCGGTACCGTAAACGGCGAAGCCAGCACTATCCGGTCCGCGCCCGCACATTTCGTGCAGCATCGCCGCCGTGAGGCGGCCGAGCTCCGGCTCCAGCGCCTTGTCCTTTAGAAACAACCCGACGATTCCGCACACGTGCGCATTTCCCGCTTGCTGCCAGCCAGAACTGTGGTCACCGATAAGGGCCTCTGAGGGGCCATCGGGCACCCGGATACTAATATAGCCAATTGGTGTGCTGGCAATCTGCTCAGCGATCGCGCGTCGCCTATTTTTTGAGCGAGTGGCTCAGTCCTCATCCCTGCGGCGCGCCTCTAGTGCTGCCCAGCCTCGGTTCGAGTACACACGCCTCGCTGTCACCCCAGACGATCTCGACGGTGCTGTGGCCAATCCCAAACGTCTGGGCCAGTTCGCGCTTGATCGCCCGCGTCACGGCTCGCGGGTCGGCGCCGGGTGCGATGGCGGCCTCGAGCGTCGCAGATGGCATTCCCGAAGTGATCGACCAGACGTGGACATGATCGACACTGGTGACGCCCGCGACTGTGCCCATCAAATGAGTGCGCAGTCTCTCGATGTCGATGTCTGCGGGCGCCCCTTCGAGCAGTATGTGCAGCGAGTTCTTCAGAAGCTCCCAGGCACTGCGCAGGATCAGCATCAGGATCAGCACCGACAGGATCGGATCGATCGGCGTCCAGCCGGTGAAATAGATCGCAATTGCCGCAACGATCGCCGCGACCGAGCCGAGCAGGTCGCCCATCACATGCAACAACGCGCCCTTGATGTTGACGTGCTCGGTGTCGGCACCTCGAAGGATCAGGAACACGGCAATATTGACCGCCAGACCAAGGATCGCGACGACCAGCATCGGCCCTGCCAATACCGGCGTCGGCGCCAGCAGCCGGTCGATCGCCTCCCACGCGATCCAAGCAACGAGCGCGAACAGCGTCACCGCGTTGACCAAGCCGGCCAGTACCTCGAGGCGCTTGTAGCCGAAGGTTTTGGTGGCGTTCGACGCGCGCTTGCCGAAGTGGAATCCAGCCCAGGCGAGACCCAGCGCGGCAGCGTCCGTCAGCATGTGACCGGCATCGGCGATCAGCGCCAGAGAGCCGGAAAGGAGGCCGCCGATGACCTCGGCGACCATGAAGCCGGCCGTGAGGACGAGCGCGAGCAGCACCGTGCGCTCGTTATTGGCCGTGATCGCGGGCGTGTGGCTGTGATCGTGCGATCCACCAGCCTTATGGATTTGCCCGTGGTCATGCGCGCCGGGCGTGTGCCGGTGATCATCGCCTGACATCGTCACATTCAAGCCCTGCGGACGCATAAATATCTGATTACTCATCCATATAAGGTCGCGCAGCCGTGAACACAAATGTCGGGATGCGGCGGGAGAACGGATTCGACCAGCGAACGCGCATACCAGCCGCAACAGTCACCGCGCTGTCATAGACAACGGCCCCGCGCTACCCTCGCCGCAATCAAATAAACAAGCGGGCGGAACGTCATGGCGAGACAGTTGCATCTCAACCTGTTCATCAATAGTCGCGGCCATCATGAGGCGTCGTGGCGCCATCCCAATTCGACACCGCGCGTCATGACCGACATCCGCTACTACCAGGAACTCGCCCAGAAGGCCGAAGCGGGCCTGTTCGATTCGATTTTTCTCGCCGATCAGCTCGCGCTTGCTGACGATATCGCCAGCGCCGCGCGCACCTGGCTCGAACCGATCACCGCGCTCGGCGCGCTCGCCGTCTCGACGTCCCACATCGGCCTCATCGCCACGGCATCGACGACTTACACCGAGCCCTTCAATCTCGCCCGTCAGTTTGCCTCACTCGACCACATCAGCGGCGGTCGCATCGGCTGGAACATCGTGACGTCGTGGATGGCGACAGCGGCGCGCAACTTCGGCGGCACCGGACAGGTGAGCCATGCCGACCGCTACGACCGCGGCGAAGAGTTCATGCAGGTCGTGCGCGCGCTGTGGGACAGTTGGGCCGACGATGCCATCCTGGACGATCGCGACGGCGGCCGCTATGGGCGCCCGGACCGAATCCGTCCAATCAATCACGAAGGCGCACACTATCGCGTCGCCGGGCCGCTCAACGTTCCGCGCTCGCCGCAGGGCCGACCCGTGCTCGTGCAGGCGGGCTCGTCCGACACCGGCCGCGCTTTCGCCGCCCGGCACGCCGAGGCCGTCTTTACAGCCCACATGGAGAAAGCCACCGCGCAGGAGTTCTACGCCGACCTCAAGGCCCGGGTCGTCGCCGCCGGCCGTCGGGCCGATCAGGCGTTGATCCTACCGGGGTTGAGCCCGATGATCGCGTCGACCGAAGCCGAAGCGCAACGGCTAACCCGCGAGCTCAACGAGCTGACCGATCCAGAAGTCGGGCGCAAGCGGCTGTCGGCGCGCTTTGGCGGGCATGACTTCTCGCATTTGCCGCTCGATAAGCCGCTTCGGCCCGAAGATTTCCCGAAGTCCGATGCCCACGAGGCCGCGCGCAGCCGCACGGAGGTCATCATCGGTCTCGTCCGTCGCGAACAACCGACACTGCGCCAGCTCCTCGCGAGTCTTGCCGGCGCGCGCGGTCATTTCACATTCGCGGGCACGCCCGAGCAGGTCGCCGATTTGATGAGCGAGTGGTTCAGCGACGGCGCTGCCGATGGCTTCAATGTCATGCCGCCGATCCTGCCATGGATGCTCGACGTGTTCGTCGCCGAGGTCGTGCCGCTGCTGCAGCGGCGCGGGCTATTCCGAACCGCTTACGAGGGCTCGACGCTGAGGGCGCACTACGGGCTCGACCGACCGTCCGTCATGCGATGATGAATGCTCGTTCAGATGAACGTCCGTTAACACGCTGAAAAAATTATAAAAACTTGCGACGGACGAGCCGTATTAACGACGTTTCCTCTCTGCAAGCCGCGAACATGAGCAACTACCGAGACGGGGTTGCCCGCGGCCTACAAGAGGAGATGAAGCCATGAAATTCGCCCTGCTCGCCGCCGCTGCTGCCGCCATCACCCTGTCATCCGGCGCCGTTGCCGTCGTGTCGTCCAGCGCTGCTGTCGCGGACACGGTCCAGTCCTCGCCGTACCGCCCCTTCGGCACCAAGATCCCGCGCACCGATCGCGTGCGTGAGTACCAAGCACAGCGCCGCTATGAGGTTGAGCGCGAGTATGCTCGCCGCGCCTACGTCCGGCACTCTTACGCCCCCGTCTACTCGCCCCCACCGGCGGTGCGTAATGCTGCGGCTCATCTTGCTGACGTCCGCGATCGCGTACACGCCGACGGCCGCGTCTCGCTCTTCGAGAAAATCAAGCTGAAGGCCGCCGAGAACCGTTACAACGCGACGGTGCGTGGCTACCGCTGAGCCCAAATCTGAATCCGGCGAAGGGGGCCGCACATGGCGGCCCCCGAGCTTGGCATCTCAGAGTTTAGCGGACGGCCAAACGTCGGCGACCTTGGTCGCCAGCCAGCGTGCCAGCGCGGCATTGACCTCGACCGGCCGTTCCTGTGCCATCCAGTGACCCGATGGCACGACGACTTCCATCAGGTCATCACATGATGCCCGCATCGGCTCGGCCAGTTGCGACGTCATTGTCTCGCACACGTAGTCGTAGGCGCCATGCAGGAACAATACCGGCATCGCCAGTCGACCACCCTTCTGCGCGCGCCGAGCATAGTCGGCGTTGCGACCGTGATTCATGTACCAGCTATCCGGCCCGAAAAAACCGTTGCGCTCGAGCCCTGCGACGTAGACGGCGAGATCTTCCTCGGAAATCACGTCACTATCGAGCGGCACCGGCGGCGCACGATCGAGCGGCGCGAACCAGCCACCGCGCCGGCGTACGTCCGCGGTGCGCGACGGCTTGCCCTTCGCCGCCGCGCTGCCCTTGCGGAACAGCATCCTGATCGTGCTTGCCACGTCGGCTTCGAAGTGCCGGCGCGCAGTATCGAAATTCTCCTCGTAGAAGAGCTGATAGTCCCATTGCCCGGCGGGATACTGCGCCTCCGGATACACGACGCGGTCGACGAGCGGCACGGTGCTCTGCGGGCCGAATCCGCCTGGCAAGTACGGCACGCATAGGCTCGCCACCGCGTCGCAGCGCTCCGGATGGTGGCTCGCAAGGCTCCAGGCGACCGGGCTGCCCCAGTCGTGACCGACCCAGACCGCGCTCCCGCGACCGGTCGCCGTCAGCAGATCCAGCATATCCTCGACGATCACCTCGAGCGTGTAGTCCTCATGGCGCTCGTAGACGGCAGAGCGTCCGTAGCCGCGCATGTCCGGCGCGATCGCGCGAAAGCCAAGGCTCGCGAAGACGGGAAGCTGGTGCCGCCAGCTCAGCGACAGCTCGGGCCAGCCGTGCAGGAAAATGATTGCCGGAGCGTCTGCCGCACCGCAGGCGAGAAAAAACGTCTTGTGCCGCGCCGTGGCGATCGTGTGCTCAGTCACTGGAAAGAGCGGTTTCATGTCACCTCTCCGTATTCGCAGACCCACCTAGCCATAGAGCATGTGCACGATCGCGTCATTTTCCAACTCCCGCCATGCGAAGCAGGTATAAGCCGCTCGACATCGTGGCGAACGGCCGCAACTCAACGTCGACATCGGGACACCAGGCGCCATGCAGCGCGAGGCGGCGGGCGAGCAAGCCCAGGCAGGAACCAGCGCGCTCAGGGGCATCGGCCTCATGTGCGTGGCGCTGGTCCTGTTCTCAGCGCTCGACACGACTGCGAAATATATTGCCACGCGGAGCGGCCTTCCGGTCACGCAGGTGACGTGGCTCCGGTTCATGAGCCAATTCGTTCTTGTCGTGATGACGTTCGGAATCCTGGCCGTGCCGCGGCTTCTCTATAGCCGCAAGTGGATGCATCAGACTTTCCGGTCGTTCCTTATGCTCGGATCGACCATGTTCAACTTCATGGCGCTGAAGACGCTACGTCTCGACCAGGCGCTGACGATCGGCTTCCTCGCGCCTTTCATCGTGGCGCTACTCGCGGGGCCATTCCTCGGCGAGTGGATTCGCTGGCGCCGAATGCTGGCCATCATCGTCGGTTTTTGCGGCATCCTCATCGTGATCCGGCCGGGGTATGCCGCATTCGAAGTCGGGATGATCTTTGCCGGCATCAGCATGTCCTGCTACGCGATCTTCATCCTGCTGACGCGCTATCTCGCGCGCTTCGACCCGCCAGAGGTGACGATCTTCTACTCGATGCTGGCGGGTGTCTTCGTCATGGCGCCATTCGCGATCGCCGATTGGATCTGGCCGGCCGATGCCTTCACCTGGGCGATGCTGATCTCGACTGGCCTATGGGGCGGCCTTGGCCATTACGTGTTTATTCTCGCCTATCGCCACGCTCCCGCATCGACGCTGGCGCCATTCATCTATTTCGGCCTGATCACACACACGACGCTCGGCTACCTCGTGTTCGGCCAGCTTCCGGATATTTGGACCGTTTCCGGCGCCATGATCGTCATCGCGTCGGGTGTCTATCTCGTGCATCGCGAACACGTGACGGCGGTGGAGCGGCGCAAGGCGGAGCGCGACGCCCTCAACTCTTAGCCAGCCGTGCCTTGGTCTCTTCGGCCCAGGCGGCAAACCGGCGCTCGCGAATGGCCAAGCGCATCGCCGCCATCAGTTCTTGGTAGAACGCCGTGTTGATCCACGACAGCAGCATGCCTCCGAGCAACTCGTCCGACTTGACGAGGTGATGCAGGTAGGCGCGCGAGTAATCCCGCGCGGCCGGACATGTGCTCTCGGGATCGATTGGCGCCGGATCGTCGGCGTGCCGGGCGTTGCGCAGGTTGAGGCGTCCGCCCCACGTGAACGCGAGTCCGTGGCGGCCATTGCGGGTCGGCAGTACGCAATCGAACATGTCGACGCCGCGCGCGACCGCTTCGATAAGATCGTCGGGTGTGCCGACGCCCATCAGGTAGCGCGGCTTTCCTGTCGGCAGGAACGGCAGCGTCGCCTCGAGCGTGCGCAACATCACCTCTTGTCCCTCGCCAACCGCGAGACCGCCGATCGCATATCCCGGCAGATCCATCGCGACCAGCGTTTCCGCCGAGCGCCGCCGCAACTCCGCCTCGACGCCACCTTGCACGATGCCGAATAACGCCTGACCTGGCTTGGCCAAACCGCGCGCGATATTCGCTTCGAACGCGACACGCGACCGCTCGGCCCAGCGCAGCGACAGCTCCATCGCCCGCGTTGTCTCGGCGAGGCTGGCCGGGAGTTCGATGCACTCATCGAGTTGCATCTGGATATCGGCGCCGAGCAGGCACTGAATTTCGATCGACCGCTCGGGGCTCAGAGAATGCCGCGATCCATCGATGTGCGATTGGAACAGCGCGCCGTCCTCCGTCACCTTGCGGATTTTGGAGAGGCTCATGACCTGGAAGCCGCCGGAATCGGTGAGGATCGGCCCGTCCCAGCGCATGAACCGATGCAAGCCGCCAAGCTGGTGGATGCGTTCCGCAGTCGGCCGCAGCATCAGGTGGTACGTGTTCGCGAGCAGGATATCGGCACCGGCTGCTTTGACCTGCTCGGGATAGAGCGCCTTCACGGTCGCCGCGGTGCCGACCGGCATGAACGCCGGCGTCCGGATCTCACCGCGCGACGTGTGGATCGTGCCGAGGCGCGCCGTGCCATCCTGGGCAAGCAACGTGTAGCCGAACGACGACGGCGATTGAGGTGACGTCTGCATCATAGTCCTATGCCGGTGATCGATGGAGCAGGCAGGCATCGCCGTAGGAGTAGAAGCGATACTGCGTGTCGATCGCGTGCGCGTACGCGGCTCGCATGATGTCGAGCCCCGAGAATGCCGCGACCAGCATGAACAATGTCGACCGCGGCAGGTGGAAGTTGGTCATCAGCACATCGACGGCACGGAAGCGATACCCCGGCGTGATGAAGATGCCGGTGTCGCCGTGGAACGGGCGGATGGTGCCATCGGGATCAGCGGCGGATTCGAGCAGTCGCAGCGCCGTCGTGCCGATCGCGACGATGCGGCGGCCGGCGCGACGGGCGTCGTTCAACCGCTCGGCCGTCTCGGGTGTGACCTCGCCCCACTCGGTGTGCATGCGATGATCGCTCGTGTCCTCGACTTTGACGGGGAGGAAGGTGCCGGCGCCGACATGCAGCGTCACAAGCTCAGTGGTGCATCCGGCATCGCGCAATTTCTCGACCAGCGCCGGCGTGAAATGCAGCGCTGCGGTCGGCGCTGCGACAGCACCCTCGCGCGCGGCAAACATCGTCTGATAGGTGTCTCGATCTTCGGGACCAGGCGGGCGGCGCGACGCAATGTACGGCGGCAACGGCATCCGCCCGAGAGTGTCGATCGCCTCGTCGAGGAACGCACCGTGGAACGAGAACGCCAGTTCGACCTCACCGTTCTCGCCCTTCGCAACAACCGTCGCATCGAGCGTACCCAGCAGGCACACGCGGCCATCGGCTTCCGATCCGAATCGGATGCGGTCTCCTGCCCGCAATCGCCGCGCGGGCTGCGCGAAAGCGCACCATCGACTCTCATCGAGACGCTTGATGAGATTGAACGACACCGGCGTCTCGTGCGGGCCGCGCACCCGCACGCCTTCGAGCGCCGCTGGAATGACCCGCGTGTCGTTGCAAACCAGGACATCACCGCGCCGCAGGAGCCCCGGAAGATCGCCGACGACGCGGTCCGCGAGCGGCGCGGCGTCTCCAGGCCGAACCACCAGCAGACGCGCCGAATCCCTGGGATCAGCGGGGTGGAGGGCGATGCGCTCCTCAGGAAGGTTAAAATCGAAGTCGGCCGTGCGCATGGTAGTCCACGATCGGAGTTGGTGCAGGGGCCGGCGCGGTCGCGATCGCTCGGTGGCTGCTCCCGGTCTGTACATCGTAGCGGCCCACCGCTACTAGAGCTTCGTCACAATTGCCGCATTTAGATACGACCATGCGTGCGCAACGGGAGAAATGCCATGAAAGCTCAGGTTAACGGCATCGACATCAACTTCGAGCTTTCCGGCGCCGCTGGCGCCACCGCCGTCGTTCTCCATCATCCCCTGGCGACCAATCTCACCTGCTGGGACGAGCTCACCGCCGCGCTCGAGCCCCGCTACCGCGTCCTTCGGTTCGATGCCCGCGGCCACGGCAAGTCTGAAGCGCCCAAAGGCGCCTACACCTTCGAGACGCTCGCCAAGGACGTGGTCGATCTCATGACCCACTGCGGCATCCAGAAGGCGAGCTTCCTCGGCTTGTCGATGGGCGGCATGGTCGGCCAGTACCTCGGCCTCCTTCATTCCGACCGCTTCCACAACCTCTGCCTCGTCTCGACGTCGAGCCGTGTCCCGGCGGAGGCCGCTCCGATCTGGGAACAGCGCATTACCAACGCAAAGGCGAGCGGCATGGCCTCGCAGGTCGAGGCCGCGATGCAACGCTGGGTATCGCCGCGCGCGCTCGCCGAGAACCAAAATCTGGTCAAGCGTCTCACGGGGATGATCGAAGCAACGCCGGTCGACGGCTACATCGGCTGGTGCCACGCCATTGGTGGCCTCAATGTCACCGACCGCCTCGGCGCGATCCGCCTGCCAACACGCGTGATCGTCGGAGAGCTTGATCCAGCGACGCCGGTCGCAGCGTCCCAAGCTATCCATCAGTCGATCCCTGGCTCCGATCTCGTTATCGTGCCGGGCGTCTCGCACATGCTTCACAACGAGGAGCCGGAGCTGTTCCACTCCCATGTCCTGCCATTCCTCGACGCCCACGCCGGAGGTCTGCTTATTGACCGCAGTCTTGTTGATCGGCTGCGGGTTGGTGTCCGGCGCCGGTGCGCAGTCATTGCCGGACGATCCGCTGAGCCAGCGTGCGCGCGAAATCCTCGCGATCCATTGCGCGCCGTGTCGCGAGGTTGGCACGTCGAGGACGCCCGCAGCCAAGCCTCCGGGTCTCGACCTCGCTGCGATCGCACGCGATCCAAATCTCGTGCGGCCGGGCAACCCCGATGGGTCACCCATCTATACCGCCATGATGCGCCGGCTTGCCGCGACGTCACCAAGTCCGGATATCGAGGTGCTCACAACACTGCGTGCCTGGATCGAGAGCCTACCGGCAACGGCCGCAAACTGCCCCAACGCGAGTGATCCGACGTTTCGCCAGATCCAGCCGCTGCTGATCCGACAAGCTGTGCGGATGGGCACACCTATCTCAGCACTGCGCGTGCTCACGCTCGCCCATCTCGACGCTACTTGTGCCACGCAGCAGCAATTTGCGGCTTGGCGCCAAGCGATCGGGCTGTTCATGGCCGCGCTCGCCGGATCAAGCACGCCGGTGCCGATGCTACCCCTGGATGGGAAATCGCATCACCTCGCTATAGACATTCGTGCGCTCGGCTGGGACAGCGATGTCTGGCGCGTCCTGACCGGCGCAGCCCCCCAAGAGACCCCATCCAACGAGCCTCAGATCGTGCGCGCCGACTGGCTAATTGCGCGCGTGCTGCGCGGTGAACTCGGCGCTCACTTTGTCCAACGTACGGAGCCAACCGGGATACCGCGCGAGGTTTACGATCCTGAAATCAGCGACGAAGACCGCGCCATCGTTCGCGCCATGCTGGCGGGCGCCGCGCCGCCGGAGACATTGGCGCATAACACCGAGAGCATCCTTCAACTCGCGCGGGCGCATCTTGAGCCGGCGAGCCTCAAGCGCGTGGCAGCGGAATTCGGCATTGAGCGCGCGGCGTTGGAGCGCGCGATTGCTCGCGCCGTCGGCGACGCCAAGAGCTTACTGTTGCGTCTCGCGTACGGCACCGTCCCGCGCGCGACAATTGAGAACAGTTGGCTGGTGCTCGGATCGGTTGGCGTTGCGCCACCGCACACCGCGGCCACCGCGCTGTCCGATGCGAGCCCTCGCAGTGTGGCGCCGCAATCGCCGATAGAACTCAGCATCCACGCAGACCGCCTGCGCTACACGACAGGAGACCCGATCCAGTTCACCGTACGCAGCAACGTCGATTGCCGACTGACCGTGATCAGTATCGACTTTTCGGGACACGGCACCGTCATCTTCCCCAACGATTTCACCCCGCACGATGCACTCAGCGCGGATCGAGATTTGGTCTTTCCGGCTCCCGATGCCGGCTACCGCTTTCGCGTAAAGGAAAAGGGGCGCGAGCGCGTTGTTGCTCTATGCACCCGAGCGGCAGGTATGATTGAAGGGATCGTGCACGATTTCGAGCGCCAGCGCTTCCAGGAGCTAGGCCCCTACGCGGCGCGCCTCGAAGCCGAATTGAAAAGTGCGGTTGATCGGTCTTCGCCATCGGCGGTCGACACGTCCGCCTCCCGCAACAAGGCGCCCGACCCGCAACACGTGCCGCTGCAGCAACTCTGGCGTACCGGCATCGTGATTGAGGTGGAGTGAGCGCGCCTCAAGCCTTCGCAAGAAAGCTCTCGATCACGCGCTTCCTGTCACCGTTGTCGAAGTCGATCGTCAGCTTGTTGCCGTCGACCAGCGACACCGTGCCGAAGCCGAATTTCTGGTGACGCACGCGATCACCTTCCGAAAATGCAGACACGTGATCGGATGACGCGACGAGTTGCCCTTCGATCGTTTTCGGTGCCGAGGGCGCGGGTCGTGACGCTTTCCACTGATCCTGCGCGCGCTGCCAGCCGGGCGTTTGATAGGTGGTCGCGAATGGCGACGGCGCATCATCGAAACGGCTCGTGCCGTAAGGGTTGGCGCGTCCGTAGCGCGGGTCGCTGCCCATGGTCGCATAGACGCCGCCGAAGGGGCTGCGTGCCGCCAACACCTCGATATGCGCCTCGGGCAATTCATCCACGAACCGCGACGGGCTGGCCGATTGATAGAGGCCGCGGTTGCGCCGATTCTGGGCGAAGCTGATCTGCGCGTGACGTTTCGCGCGCGTGATCCCGACATAGGCGAGGCGGCGCTCCTCTTCGAGACCGGCAAGGCCGTTCTCGTCGAGCGAGCGCTGGTGCGGGAACAGGCCTTCCTCCCAGCCGGGCAGAAACACGGTCTCGAACTCGAGTCCCTTGGCCCCGTGCAGCGTCATCAGCGACACGCGCTCGCCGTCATCGCCCTGCTCGACATCCATCACCAGAGCAACGTGCTCGAGGAACCCGCCGAGGGACTCGAACTGGTGCATAAATCGGATCAGCTCCTTGAGGTTTTCAAGTCGCGACTGTGCCTGCGGGCTCTTGTCCGCCTGCCACATGCTCGTGTAGCCGCTCTCGTCGAGGATCAACTCGGCCAGCTCGGTGTGGCGCATATCTTCGACGCGCCCCCGCCAGCGCAGGAACGCCGCCACGAGATCGCCGAGCGACCGGCGCGCTTTCGGTTTCAACTCGTCGCTCTCGGCGAGCATCCGTGCGGCTTCGAACATGGGAACGCCGGTGGCGCGCGCGAGGTCGTGGATCTGCTTGATCGTCGCGTCGCCGAGGCCGCGCTTCGGCACGTTGACGATGCGCTCGAATTTCAAGTCGTTCGACGGGTTGTGCGTGATCTCCAGGTAGGCGATCGCATCCTTGATCTCCTGGCGCTCATAGAAGCGCGGACCGCCGATGACCCGATACGGGAGTCCCATCGTGATGAAGCGATCTTCAAACGCGCGCATCTGGAACGACGCCCGCATCAGGATCGCAACCTCATTCAGCCGCTGGCCGTTCTTCGACGCGCGTTCGATCTCCTCGCCGATCGTACGCGCTTCCTCCTCGTCGTCCCACACGCCGAGTATGGCGACCTTGTCGCCCAGCTCGCCGTCGGTGAAGAGCGTCTTTCCGAGCCGACCGGTGTTGTGCCCGATCAAACCCGAAGCGGCTCCGAGAATGTGGCCGGTGGAGCGGTAATTGCGTTCGAGTCGAATGACAGCGGCACCAGGAAAGTCCGTCTCGAAGCGCAGGATGTTGTCGACCTCGGCACCGCGCCAGCCGTAGATCGACTGGTCGTCGTCGCCGACGCAGCAGAGGTTCGGCGAACCTTGCGCGAGCAGCCGCAGCCACTGGTACTGGACGACATTGGTGTCCTGGTACTCGTCGACGAGAATGTAGCGAAAACGCCGCTGATAATCGGCCAGCACGTCAGGATGCTCGCGAAAGAGGCGCAGCGACTCGAGCAGCAGGTCGCCGAAATCCACCGCATTGAGCTCCTTCAGCCGCTGCTGATAAGCCGCATAAAGCCGCGCCCCCATGCCGGCGAAGGCCTGTCCATCGCTGGCGCTCACTTTGTCCGGGGTCAGCCCCTTGTTCTTCCAGCCATCGAGGAGGGCTGCGAACTGGCGGCCGGGCCAGCGATCCTTGTCGAGGCCGGCGGCTTCGATCACCTGCTTGGCGAGGCGAAGTTGGTCATCGACGTCGAGGATCGTGAAGCCAGCCTTGAGCCCGACCATCTCGGCGTGCCGACGCAGGATCTTCACCCCGATAGCGTGGAACGTGCCGAGCCACGGCATCCCTTCGACGGCGCCGCCGATGAGCGCACCGATGCGCTCCTTCATCTCGCGCGCCGCCTTGTTGGTGAAGGTGACCGCGAGCACCTGCGACGGAAAAGCTTTGTGGCTCGCGAGAATGTGGGCGATGCGGGTCGTGAGCACGCGCGTCTTGCCGACGCCGGCCCCCGCCAGCACCAATACAGGGCCCTCCGTCGTTTCGACGGCACTCCGCTGCTCGGCGGTCAGGCCGGCAAAATAGGGAGCCGGAGCCGCCGCCATCGCCCTTTGGGAAACCGGTAATCGCGCAGGATCATCCGCACCCGCCCTTACAGCCGGCGCCTCGGGCAGATCGAACGGCGGCTCGTCGGATGCATCGACATCCGGCTGGCTGGCGGGGGGACTGTACTTCACGTGATTCGCTGACATGACGGTCACTTATAGCACGCAACCCGCGGCGGCAATTCGGCGGCAGAATGGCGCCGGATGAGGAAAGTGGGTGGCCGGGCCCGGGGGCAATTGGAAGCGTCGGCGGGCGACAACATGGCTTCCTTTGCCCCTACTGCGGGCGTACTGTGCGGCCCGAACGAATGATAGTAACGGGAGGAGAGACCGTGCAGCTCCAAATGACCGGGCGCAATGCCCTGATCACTGGCGCCAGCCTGGGAATTGGGCTTGCGATCGCCAAGAACTTTGTCGGCGCCGGCGCCAACGTCGCCATTACGGCGCGGCGTCAGGAACAACTCGACATCGCCAAGCGCGAGTTGCAGGCGCTCGGCACCAGCACCACCAAGATCGCCGCCATCGCTGCCGACGTCAGCAAGGCCGAGGACTGCGCACGCGTATTCGCCGCCGCCGAGAAGGCGCTCGGCCCGCTCGACGTCCTGGTCAACAACGCCGGCACGTCCAAGACCGGATCGTTCGAGACCATCACCGACGAAGTCTGGCAGGCCGACTTGGATCTGAAACTGTTCGCGCAGATCCGGCTCGCTCGCCTGGCCTTTCCGGGCATGAAATCTCGCAAATACGGACGTATTATCAACGTCCTGAATACCGCCGCGAAGGCGCCGGGCGCCGGGCGCGCACCGACGGCCGTATCTCGCGCCGCCGGCATGGCGCTGACCAAGGTGCTTGCGGGCGAAGGAGCACCGCACAACGTCCTCGTCAACGCAGTGCTGGTCGGGCGCATCGAGAGCGACCAGTGGGTCCAGCGTCACGCCCATGAAAACAAAGGGCGAAGCCTCGCCGCCTACTACGAGGACATGGGCAAGGACATTCCGATGGGTCGGGTCGGCACAGCGCAGGAGTTCGCCAACATGGTGCTGTTCCTCGCTTCCGATGCCGGATCCTACATCGCGGGCACTGCGATCAACATCGACGGTGGCGCTTGCCCGGTCGTTTGACGTCCACACCAACCGAGGAACGCCCGCGGCGCGGTCCCGGGCCGACATGAACCGACTGCCGGCGGCGGTTCGCCATCGCGACGCTCCCGCCGGCAAAAGACGACCTACCGGAGCACATGTAATGCGTATCGATGTTCGGGTGCTGGCGCACGCGATTGTCCTTGCCGCCCTGACGGCCGCACCTTTGGCGGCAGCCGAGATCCCAGGTACTTCGGCGATCACTACGGTCACCGTCTTTCCCCGCGGCGCCGAGATCACGCGAACCGCTCAACTTAAGATCGCCCAAGGCGAGCATATCCTGATCTTCAAGGATCTGCCGGCGCAGGCACTTGGCGCCTCGATCCGCGTCGAGGGTCGCAGCACGGGCCGGCTCGAAATCGGATCTGTCGATACCCGCAAGGTCCAGGTTCCGCGCCTCGATCCCGCCACGAGCCAAAGTGAACGACGTAAGCTCGAGTTGGCGGTCGAGAAGCTCGACGATGAGCGCGCCGTCGTCACCGCCGAGGTCACGGCCGCCGAAACGCAAAAGAAATTCATCGAAGCGCTGATCGCGCTGCCAAACCGGCCTCCTGCGGCCGCGAGTTCCCAAGGCGAGAAGCGCGAGGAATGGGGCGACATGGTCACCCTGATCGGCACACGGCTCGCCGAGACGGAGAAGGCGCGGCTCGCGGCAGCCATCAAGGTGCGCGACTTCGACCGGCGCATCGACGATCTCGAGAAGGCGCTCTCCAGCCTCGCGCCGGTCGAAGACGAGCGCACCGAGGTGCGCGTCAACGTCGCCGCCGCGGCAGGCCTCGAAGCGACGGTGCTGATACGCTATCAGGTGCCCTCGGCAACCTGGCATTCGCTCTACGATGCACGCCTCATGACGGGTGCGCGCAATGTGGCCCCCGGGCTGACCCTCATCCGTCGCGCCGCGATCCAGCAGCGTTCCGGCGAGGACTGGCGCGACGTGTCGCTATCATTGTCCACGACGCGGCCGTCGAGCGGCGCCGCCGCGCCATCGCTATCCTCGCTCACGGTCGACTACATGTCGGAAATGCCCGCGCCCCGGCCCTACGCGAGCCCGGCCCCGGTCGCACGCAGTCGCGACGCAGCCGCCCCGCAAGTCGCGCGAGAGGATGCAGGCGCCACGGCGGAAAAGGCCGAAAGTCGAGAAATGGCGATCGAGGAACAGCAGGCGACCGTCGAGGCGACACCCTTTCAGGCCGTTTTTTCCATTCCCAGCAAGATGACCGTGCTGACCACCGGCGAGGTCAAGCGAACGCAGATCGATGATGCCAAGGTCGAGCCGGCTATCGTGGTCCGCGCGGTGCCGCGACTCCAGACCCAGGCGTATCTGTACGCCAAGGTGACGATGCCCAAGGCGACGGCCTATCTGCCCGGTCAAATATCGCTGTTCCGCGACGGGACCTACGTGGGGATAGGCCAGTTGCCGCTACTGTCGCCCGGGCAGGAGCACGAAATCGGCTTCGGCGCCGACGACTCGGTTCGGGTCCGCTATGCGACGATCGAGGACAAGCGCGGCGAGACCGGGCTGATCTCCTCGTCGCAAACGGACACTCGGTCGTTCCGCACCGTCGTCAAGAATCTGCACGAGCGGGCAATCGCGATCTCCGTGCTCGATCACATGCCCGTCTCGAAGCAGCAGGACATCAAGGTCGAGTTAACCGGAAAGACGCCGCCGACACGGCGCGACGTCGACGACAAGCGCGGCATCCTCGCGTGGGAGGCGACGTTGCAGCCGGACGAGGAGCGACAGATCGAATTTGGCTATCGGATTTCGTGGCCGGCTGGAAAGCGGGTCATCTACGGGCGCTGAGCACGGCCCGGGAGCGCACCGGCGATACGTCTACCGCACCAAACGAACAAAAGGGCCGCTCAAGGAATGAACGGCCCAGGTCTAGGGAGGAAACGCCCGAAGTGGGCAATAGCAACGACAACAATGATTATCGCGGCTACATTGATCAGCATGCCTACGCATTGCTGATTCGGCAATGTCAACACAGCTTTTGCATGCGGAAAGACGGATGTTGATTGCTGACATGCGTCAAATGAGCCACATCAGATCACGACAATTCTCAATTCTGCAACACACCTCCCGACTGCATGAGGCCTTCCTTGTCCCGATCGGTTGCCGGCTTCTCCGCCCTGCTCAAGACCGCCCATCACCTCGCCGATCTGTCTAGCGGTGTGATCCTGCCGCGCTTCCGGCGCCCAATCTCTATTGACGACAAAGGCAGCAAGTTCGGCTTCGATCCCGTCACCGCCGCCGACCGCGATGCCGAGCGCGCGATCAGCCGCTATCTGGCCCGCAACTATCCAGGCCACGCCATCGTCGGCGAGGAGCATGGCGGCCGCGACGGCGACGGGTCGAGCACGCTGCGGTGGGTGATCGATCCCATCGACGGCACCAAGGCATTCATTATGGGTAGCCCGATGTGGGGCACGCTCATCGGGCTTCTCGACGGCGACACGCCGGTGCTGGGGATGATGAACCAGCCCTTCACCGGCGAACGGGTGTGGTCAGGGCAGGCCGCCGCGCACTGGCGTACCTCCGATGGGCGCACGCGCCGGGTGCGGACGCGGGCCTGCAAGCGACTTGCCGAGTGCATCGTTACGACAACAAGTCCCGATCTGCTCGGCAAGGACGACCGCGAGCGGTTCAATTCCATCGCCTCGCGCGCGCGCCTGACGCGATATGGCGGCGATTGTTACGGCTACTGCCTTCTGGCAGGGGGGCACGTCGACCTCGTCATCGAGACTGGCCTGAAGCCGCATGATGTCGTCGCCCTCATTCCCATCATCGAGCGCGCTGGCGGACGTATCACCACATGGGACGGCGATTCGGCGACGGGTGGCGGCCGGATCGTGGCCGCGGGAGATCCTGCGCTCCACGCCGCCGCCGTGAAAATTCTGGCCGGTTGAGGACTCGGCACCGGATCGCCGACGCGGATGCAGATATCGATGCGGACGAGGCACACAAGATGAATGCCCTGTCAGCGATCCGCCACTATTCCGCAACGCCGCTGAGTTTCAGTCCGCGCCCGGACTCGAAGATTTAAGGAAAGGGACACTCATGATCCGAACTCTCGCACTAGCCCTTGCCGCTGTCGGCACCATGACGCTCCTCGCGAGCGGCGCCCAAGCCCAGTGCGCGCCAAATTCCGTGACAGGTGTTGGCCGACCATCCATCACGGGCCCTGGTGCGCGACTCAGCGCGCGAACGGCTTGGCGGCGTGCGGTCTTCGCTCGGCGGGGCCTCGGCGCGCGCTACGCCGTCATCAGTCGAGCCCAGCGCACGAGCCACTCTTGCCGCCCCGTCGGCAATCGCACGCTGTGCCGCTTCTCCGCGACGCCCTGCCGTCTCTAAAGACCAGCGCTTGCTTGTGCATCGGCGTCCGCAGGTTTTAGCAGGACGTTCCTCTATTTTGGGCCCTGTTGCAGCGCAACCGTAGACGCGACGCGCCGGTCATGAGATCGTGCGTCGCGAAATGGCGGAGGCGGCCGCATGTCCAGCAATCTCGATTTTGATGCGATCGTCGCGTACATCCGCGACGCCAGCGTCACTCGCCCGCCCGGCGAATACACCGAACGGCGCATCGAACTTGCCAAGGCCGTGCGCATGGCGATCGAGCGCTTCAAGCCTGGCGAAACGCCGGCAATCATCGGCGCCGGCGTCGATCTCTATGGCATCGACGCGATACGCGCCGTGCGGGAACTTGAGCAATTTCCAAAAAGCTGACGCGGCCAGCGCGGCGCGCTGGAGGCGTAGAGACTCAGGTCAATCCGACCTCAGTTCAGCTTACCCTTGAGGTCGCGGATCGAGCGGCTCATCAGGTCGGCGCCGCCGTCCGTTGCGAGCTTCTCTGAGATCAAGCGCTCAGCCGTCGACATCGCAACATCGACCGCAGCGGCGCGCACTTCGCTGACCGCCTGGGCTTCGGCGCGCGAAATCTTTTCCTCAGCGAGGCGGGTGCGGCGCTCGAGCTGCTCCTTTAGCGCGCGTGCGCTCTCGGCCTTCATCGCTTCCGCCTCGCGCCGCGCTTCCGCGATGATCGCCTTGGCTTCATCATCGGCCGCGCGCTGCTTGCGCTGGTAGTCGGCGAGCAGATCCTGGGCTTCCTCGCGGAGGCGGCGGGCCTGATCGAGCTCCTTGCGCACGGTGTCGGCGCGGTCGTCGAGCGCCTTGGTCACCAGCGCCGGCACGCCCATTTTGACGAGAATGCCGACGAAGATCAGGAACGAAATCGCGACCCAGAACTCAGGCGAATTGATATGAAACATGGCTCGCGTTTCCCTTTGCGCTCTCGGCCTCAGCCTGCGCGTGATGCTGCGCGCGTCTTGGCGAGCGCCTGACGCACCTCGTCGGCGGAAACTTGCTTGCCGGTCAGCGCTGCAACCACATCCGCCGCCGTGCTCGACGCGATCTCATCGACGCTCGTCAGTGCCCGCGTCTTGGTTTCCGCGATCCGCTTTTCGGTCTCGACCAGTTTGGCGTTGAGCTGCGCCTCGACGCGGTGACGTTCCGCTTCGGTCTGCGCGGCCAGCTTATCGCGTGTTTCCTTCGCGAGTCCCTGGGCCTTGCCGCGGGCATCCGCCATCGACTGCTCGTAAGCCTTGAGCGCGGCGTCGGTTTCCATCTTCATCCGTGCGGCCTCGTCGAGATCGCGCTGGATGCGATCCCGACGCTCCTCGATGACCTCGCCGATGCGCGGCAGCGCAATCCGCGCCATGAGGAAATAGAGCGCGCCGAACGACAGCGCCAGCCAGAAGAGCTGTGCCGAGAAGGTCCGCGGGTCGAACGGCGGGAATGCATCCGGCGCGGCTGCGGTCGGAATGAACTCGCCGGTCGTGGCTGCGACCACCCCGAGAAGCAACGTGGACATTGCGCCCCTATCGTAGGTTTGGCATCGGGCGATGCCGATGCCGGAACACGCGGTGCGGCGATCCAGGATCGCCGCGTCTCATGCCGTTTCGCTGATCCGCGAGGATCAGACGACGAACAGCAGCAGCAGCGCGACGAGCAGCGAGAAGATGCCGAGCGCTTCCGTCAGGGCGAAGCCGAGCAGCAGCGTGCCGCGCTGGCCATCGGCCGCCGACGGGTTGCGCAGGGCGCCCGAGAGGAACTGGCCGAACAGGTTGCCGAGGCCGATGCCTGCGCCCGCCATGCCGAGGCACGCGAGACCGGCGCCGATGTACTTTGCTGCGACTGGATCCATGATGATCTCCTGAGGGTTGATCGACTATTTCGGTTGTTGGGTGATTTATCCCGGTGCCGGATGCGCGCTAGTGATGCGCGCCGTGCACCGCGTCGTTGAGATAGACGCACGTCAGCACTGCGAAGACGTAGGCCTGCAGAACCGCGACCAGCACTTCGAGTGCCGTCAGCGCGACGGCCATCAGCAGAGGCAGGGGCGAAATGATGCCCCAGGCGCCGGCGGCGATCAGGGAGCCGATGAAGCCCGCGAAGATCTTGAGCGCGATATGACCAGCGAGCATGTTGGCAAAGAGGCGTACCGACAGGCTGAGCGGGCGCGACAGGAACGAGATGACCTCGATCGGCACCATCAACGGCAACAGCGCCGGCGGCACATCCGGGACAAACAGCTTCAGGAAGCTCGCGCCCTGCGTGGCGACGCCATAGACGATCACGATGCCGATCACGAGTAGCGCCAGCGCTGCCGTGACGATGATGTGGCTCGTCACCGTGAACCCGCCTGGAACCATGCCGAGCAGGTTGCAGATGAGCACGAAGATAAACAGCGAGAACACCAGCGGAAAGAACTTCATGCCTTCCTGGCCGACGTTCTCGCGGACCGTGTTCGCCACGAATTCGTACAAGATCTCAGCGACCGACTGCATCCGCGTCGGCACGAGGGAGCGCCCGCGCATCGACAGGATGAGGAACGCCGAGATCACCCCCACGGCAATAACCATGAAGAGGGCGGAGTTGGTGAAGGATGTATCGAAACCAAAGAGCTTCAACGAAAGAAGCTGCTTGATCTCGAACTGAGAAATGGGGCTATGCCCCCCGTCAGCGCCCGCAGCCACGTGCCCGTATCCCTTACCTGTCCTCGTCGTCGACGTCCCGAACGGACGGCGCCGGTGGTGTCTTATCGCGCATCGCAGACCTGATGACGTTCAGGATTCCCGCGGCCGCGCCCAACAAAAAAAACAGGACGAACATGATCGGCTTTTGCAAACCGAGCCACTTGTCCAGATACCAACCGATCAGACCGCCGGCAACGATGCCGCCGATCAGTTCAGCCGAAGCCCGAAGCCCGCGACTTGCCGGCGACGGACCTTGCGGCCTTGTGCCCTGATCGCGCTGCCGGGTGACCGTCTCGAGGCGCTGCCCGATGTCCTGCGATCGCCGCCTCAGCGCTTCTCGATCCTCTGGCGAGATCTCGCCGTGGGGATCGGGTCGCTTGCTGTCGTCGCCCGACATGTATGGCTACCCCGACGCGCTCCGAGGACCGGTGCGCGGCCACTTCCAACTGCGCGGCGACCATAGTTAGGGGCCATTGGGGTGTCAAGAAAGCGTGATTGCCCTCCTGGTGCCGCAAAGGCGGCGAAAGCGCGCAGGCGGAACGTCCGCCCCGGCCGGCAGCGAAGGGTCACCGGGCTTTCGCCGGATTCGGTGCCTCAGGCCGGGTCACGCCGCGTCAAATTCCCCTGCCAGGAACAGCCGGTAGGCCGGATTGTCGGTCTCGTCCCAGTAGGGATAGCCGAGCGCGTCGAGCCGCTCCTTGAGCTGGGCGCGCGCTTCCGGCGCCACCTGTATACCCGCCAGAATGCGCCCATAGTCGGCGCCGTGATTGCGATAGTGGAACAGCGAAATGTTCCACTGCGGCTCCAGGCTTTCCAGGAACATCAATAGCGCTCCCGGCCGCTCGGGAAACTGGAAGCGATAGATCAGCTCGTCCGTCAGCCCCGGCGCGCGCCCACCGACCATGTAGCGGACGTGCTCCTTGGCCATCTCGTTGTCGCTCATATCGAGGACGGGGAAACCTTCCTCCCGCAGCCGCGCGATGATCTCATGCTTCTCCGCCTCGCCGCGATGGAGCGCGATGCCGGCAAAAATCTGCGCCGGCGTCGAGGCATCGGCATAGCGGTAGTTGAATTCCGTGATGGCGCGGCCCTGGAGCGTGCGGATGAAGCCGCGATAACTTCCAGGTTTCTCGGGCAGCGTCACCGCCAGCAGCGCCTCGCGATGCTCGCCCACTTCGGCGCGATCGGCGATGGTGCGCAGGCGATCGAAGTTCAGGTTGGCGCCGCTGTTGACGGCGATGAGGCTGCCGGCGTCGGTTCCCTTAGCTGTCCTTTGGCGCTCGGCGTAGATCTTGAGCCCCGCGAGGCTCAACGCTCCCGACGGCTCGGCGACCGCGCGCGTATCGTCGAAGATGTCCTTGATCGCCGCGCACATGCCGTCGATGTCGACGGTGATGATCTCGTCGAGCAGGTCGCGGCAGAGGCGGAAGGTTTCCTCGCCCGCGCGGCGCACGGCGACGCCATCGGCGAACAGGTCGACCTGGTTGAGGGTCACGATCTCGCCTGCGTCCACGGCCGCCTTCATGCTCGCCGCGTCGACCGGCTCAACCCCGATGACCTTGGTCTTGGGGCTCAGGAATTTCACGAATGCCGCGACGCCAGACGCGAGGCCGCCGCCGCCGATCGGCACGAAAATCGCCTCGATCGGGTCGGGATGCTGGCGCAGGATTTCGAGGCCGACCGTGCCCTGCCCCGCGATGACATCGGGATCGTCGAACGGGTGGACGAACGTCAGGCCCTGGGCCGCCTCCAATTCGCGCGCTTTGGCATAGGCTTCGTCGAACGCATCGCCGTGCAGGATCGCGTTGCCGCCGAGCTGACGCACCGCCTCGACCTTGATCGCCGGCGTCGTGTTCGGCATCACGATCGTCGCCTTGATGCCGAGCTTCTTCGCCGCCAGCGCCACGCCCTGCGCGTGGTTGCCGGCCGAGGCACAAATCACGCCGCGCGCGCGCGCCTCATCCGACAGCCCCACGATCTTGTTGTAGGCGCCGCGCAGCTTGAACGAGAAGACCGGCTGCAGATCCTCACGCTTCAGCAGCACCTGCCGACCGAGCCGCTCGGACAGGCGCGGCAGCGGATCGAGCGCGGTGACCTCCGCGACGTCATAGACGCGCGCGGTGAGGATGGCTTGAGCATAGTCGCTCAGCGAGCGGGGTG
>LNFM01003251.1_pt1 | contig 76899 bp, 66 predicted proteins | sample 596031 | NCBI WGS metagenome assembly LNFM01 (sample SAMN04254537, study PRJNA301005) | activated carbon metagenome | isolation source: dual media filters at the Ann Arbor, Michigan drinking water treatment plant | place: USA: Ann Arbor
TTGTGCGGTCGGCGCGCCCATATGTGAGGTGTCCGATCCGATGCGGACTCCACTCGAGATTCGCTCGGCATCTCGATTCGGCAAGACATCGGTACCTGGGCGTTTGATTGATGCACGCTTTGATGGCACGAAAGTCCGAGCGCAGTTTCAAGAAAGGATACGAGTGAAGATCGTCGCGGCATCCTGCTGCAAATTGCAACAAACGAATCCCCAGCCGGTATGGAAGGAGATCCAGGACGAGAGTCCAGATGTTCTTCTTCTGCTCGGTGACAACATCTATCTGGACCACGATCATCATTCGGATCCTGTTGCCTTGAGGAACGAACTGCGGCGGTCCTACGATGCACAGCTCGCGGAGCCCAGCTTTGCAGGCCTCCTGGCCAGCGTTCGGCAACGTGACGGGGCCATCCTGTCGATCTATGACGATCACGACTTTCTCGGTAACAACCGCCATGGTGGAGATCATCCTCCGGGATTGCGGGAAACGGCCCGAGCGGAACTGGTGCGTGCGTTCGCTCCGCCAAGAACGGGGGATGACGTCTATTCGGTGACGAGATCCGATCTCGTGGACATCGTTGTTCTCGACGAGCGGTTCTATCGTCGTGCGCCGTCATCGGCGAAGGCAGATCGCGATGCGATCCTCGGCGCTCAGCAGTGGCAGTGGTTCGAGAGTGTCGTGAGGCAGGCCGCCGAGAAGTATCTCGTCGTTGCTTCGAGCACGACATTCCACACATATGGAGACGAAAGCTGGGAGCAATACCCGAGCGCCTTCAATCGCATGCGGACGCTACTGGGGCACCGTCGAGGGGCAATGATCGTGTCAGGGGATGTTCATCGCAATGCCCTGTACGACGACAGTGGCGTCATGGAGATCGTCACTTCGGGCGTAGCTCGCAACGGCATCGTGTTCGGAGTGCCGAGAAGGAACTACGGGGTTCTGACGTTCGAGGGCGATTCCACCCGGGTTCAGCTCCGAAGCTCCAAGGCGAGCTGGCGCTTCGATGTGACCATTCCACGCAGTCGTTGGAGTCTCTGAAGCGGGTTCGCAGCCAAGATAGTGGTGGCGCGACGCGCCGTCCCCAGATGGTCCTGTCCGTGGCAGTCACGGACCTAGTGGAGATACCAGATGAAAGCTCATGTGCTTGCCCACGGTGCAGTAACCAAGGACCACCGGTTTCCGGGAAACGATCCGGACGACAAGCGGTACAAGCAGCGCTATCTCGCGGAAGGTGATTCATGGTTCTCGCTCGGCGGGGTGCCGTATGAAAACCTGTTGTTGGAACTGGATCTGCCCGAGCGCGCGGTCATCGTCAACATCGCGGAGCCCGGCGACGAGATCGTGCGGATGGCAAGCCCGTCCCGTGTCAAGGTGTTCACGCGGCTGGTGGTGAAGAAGGCCACAGCGTACAAGTGGAACGCGATTCTGTTGTCGGGGGGAGGCAACGACCTGATCGATCGAGCCGATGCCATCCTCCGGCGTGGATCGACCGTCGAGGAATGCATCAATCAGGCGGAGCTGGGGAGGTGCATGCGCGATATCGCTGGTGCCTATCGGACGCTCGCAGAGATTCGCGATGACCAGAGGAGCGAGAACGCGGGTGTCCCCATGATTGCTCACACCTACGACTATCCGACGCCACGCAATGCTCCGGCGTTGTTCTTCGGCAGCAAGGTACGTGGGCCCTGGCTGTTCACGGCACTGTCGGACAGGCAGATCGAGGAGAGTCTCTGGGTTGCGGTGGCAGATCGACTGATGGATACGTTGGCGGAGACCATTCTCGGCCTCGCTGCTGGCCCGAAGAGGATCGCACAGTTCAAGGTGGTGGAGACACGAGCTACCTTGGACCGCGCCCAACCGGGGGCCACCAAGAAGAGCGGCGACTGGCGAAATGAGATTCACCCCTGGAAGGGCGGATACACGAAGCTGGCAGCGAAGCTGGCAAGTGCGATCTCTGCCTGATGAGGAGAGTGCGTTCTTGTGTGGAGGGCGGACGGTTCAGCGCAGTGCGACTGTCGCCGCGACCGAACCCTCGTGTGAGGTTCCACGGGCTACCAATCGAGGAAAACATTCATGAACCTGCCAATTGTCGTCGACGTTGCGATCGGATTGAGCTTCGTGTACCTGAGCGCGAGCTTGTTCGTCACGATCGTGAACGAGTACATCGCGCAGATCCTTACCTTGAGAGGTAAGCAGCTCGCGGCGAATCTGAGGAGGCTGATCGACGATCCTGCGATCGCCGAGACGCTCGGCAAGTTGCCCGCACTGGCACCGTTCTTCGGGAACGGTGTGGGCCTTAGGCCGAGTTCATATGTGGCACCGCAGGTTCTGGCGCAAGCCCTCGTCGGTTGCATCCGGGCAAGCGCCAATGAGCCTGCAACCATGAAACAGGTGGTCGCCTCCATTGACGGGCTGGTGCTCGACTCGACGCTGAAAGTGCAGCTTAAAGGCATCGCGCAGACCGTGCAGGACGACGTGAAATCGTTTACCGCGGCCGTGGAGGCCTGGGTGGATCAGTCCCTGACGATGTTGGGGGAGGCTTACAAGCAACGGCAGCAATGGATCAGTTTCGCGGTTGGGCTGGTGATCGCCGTTGTCTTTAATCTGGATACGATCGTCCTGGTCGATCGTCTGTACAAGGACGAGGGCGCGCGAGAGGCCGTGAGCGGTGCAGCAGCAGCATTGGTGGAAAAGACCGACAAGGCGACCTTCGACAAGTGCGTGAAGGAGGCGTCGATTACGACAACCCCTACTACGGAATGCGCGACATTGGCGGGTCTTGTCGAGGGAATCAAGCATCAAGGCGATTCCTTCGCGAAGTTGCCGATCGGCCGGAAGTGCGACTCGATCGCTTCTTGCCTGCAGCCGCCGACGTCCGCCGTAACATATTTGGGCTGGGTACTGACTGCGTTGGCGACGGCTCTGGGCGCATCGTTCTGGTTCGACCTGCTCGGCAAGCTGGTCAGCATCCGCCACGGCATGCGCAAACCGGAGGCGAAGCAGGACGCCGGGAAGTAACGAGCATTTTGGCCTCGGCGACCGATCATTGCGAGGGAGTCTAAGTCGAAGCAACCGGGGAGCGCTGTGGTGCCGCTGAACGGTACCTACGCGGAGACGGTGGGATTCGCTTTCCGTATCGCCAGTTGCGCCCGCTGCCGCACCAGATCGATGTGCTGTCGAAAGCTGTAGAGATTCTCGGAGTAGGCGAGCGGCGTCTCGATCCGATGGACCGAGTCGTCGAGCTGCTCGAGGCGCGTGAGAATCTGCTCCAGCTGCTCGGCCGTGCGGCGCTCCTCCAGTTCCAGTTCGATCTCCTTGAGAGTCGCGTACCAGCGATAGATGCGCGAGCGCACGCGCCATCGGTAGAGTTGCGGCAGCAAGCGGCCCGCGGGAATCAGGACGACCAGCGCAGGCACGACCAGGACGAGCAGGCGGTCGACGAGATTGGCGCCCCAATAGGGCAAATAGCGCTGCAACAACGGCGGCCCCGACTTGTAGAACCGCGCGGCTTCCGGACTGAGCGGCAACTCGGTGTCGTTGGCGGCCGGGAAGGCCCTCAGGTCGGAGAAGAGAGTCGGTTCGCCATGCACTTCCGACGCGGCACGCAGCAGGAGATAGGCAAGTGCAGGATGCAGATCGTGTTTGACGACCAGGTTTGCCGTCGTGCCTAGCAGCGTGACGTCCTGCGCCGGGACGTTGTGGGTGAGATCGAACACGCCTTGCGGCAGGACGAACTTCCTCAGGTAGAAGTAGCGGCGCGTGTAGGCATCCGCCCGGCTGATGCCGAGCAGGTGAATTCCCTTCGTAGTCAACAGTTCGCGGACGATGGGCGAATGGGGGCCGGCAACGAAGAACGCCGCGTCGATGCCGCCCGACACCAGGAGATTCCGGGCGGTCTTGCCGCCGATCTTCATGATGGTGGTGGGCGGCTTGGCGATTCCCGTTGCTTCGAGCATGGTCATGGCGAGCGCTGCCGTCCCGCTGTTTTCTTCGCCGATCGCGATCATCTTGCCGTCCAGCGGCGGCAGCCGATCCAGCGGGCGATCGCCGCGGTGGAAAATCCAGAGAACCTCGTTGTAGACGCTCCCGAGCGACGCAAGATCCTTCGTGGTTTCTGGTGCGGCGGCGCTCACGATGCCGCCCTGCACCAGCGCGACGTCCACCTCGGCCGACGGATCCGACAGCCGGCGCAGATTCTCGACCGCGCCGCTGGAAGGCCATAGCCGCAAGGTCACGCCGTCGCGCGCCAGGATGTCGCGGTACTTCAGCGCGATGGCGTGGTAGGCCCCGTCGGCGACCCCGGTCGACATCACGATCTCGCTGGGCGGCGCTGGCCGCATCACGAACAGGGTGAGGCCGAATGCGACGATGACGACGAGCGTGGAGGGAACGGCGACCAGGAGCAGGTCCCGGTCGATGCGGCGCTTCCCGATTGCCATGGGTCGTGTTCAGCCTGGGGCGGAGCGCCGGATTATAGAGGGCCGGTCCCAGCGTTCGTCGGCTTTGCCCGGCCCATCCATAAAGTCCTCGCCCGTGCTGCCGTTACCGGAGGGATCAGGCTGCGCCAACAATACGAACAAGGCATCGACAGCGACGACCATGACTGCCGCCCCGGAACGGAAGATCGGGCGCTTTCCCATTCTCAAGGTGCTGGGGCGGGGTTCCCAGGGGGCGGTCTATCTGGCGCAGGACCCGGAACTCGACCGCCTGGTGGCCGTGAAGCTGGTGGCCGAGATCCACTACGGTAATCGCGAGGATCCCGGTCCGTCGCCGCAAGCCCGGAACCTGGCGCAACTGCGCCATCCCAACATCGTCGCACTGCACGAAGCGGGGCGGATCCACGGCTTCACCTACCTGGTCTTCGAGTACCTCGAAGGAACCGTGCTGCGGGAGGAGCTCGCGAAGTCGGGCCCGCTCGTGCTGCCGCACGCCTACAGCACGATGATCCAGATCGTCGATGCCATGGCCTATGCCCATGCCAAGGGCATCCTGCACCTCGATCTGAACCCGAACAACATCATGCGCGACGAAGCAGGGCGACCGCGCATCGTGGACTTCGATCTGTCGCGCTCGGTCGATGGCGGGGCAGCGCATCCGGAGGTGATCGCCGGGACGGCGTCGTACATGGCACCGGAGTACCGATCCGGCGATTGCATCGATGCCCGGGCCGACGTGTACGCGCTGGGACGCATCTTTCAGGATCTGCTCACCGGCGGGCGTCGCGGGGCGTCGGATGGGCCACCTCCCGATCCACAGATGCAACTTGAGTCGATGCGCCAGATCGACGGCTCGGGGCCCTTCATCGACGTGCTCCGATGTGCCATGGATCGAGATCCGGCACGGCGCTATCCCGATGCTCGCCGGATGCACGAGGCGATGCTCGCCGCGTGGAAGCGAGCCGAGGATCTGGTCGTGCCGCCAGCCGATTCCCTGCACGGCACCATCGCCTACGTGATGAAGCGCATCGAGCGCAAGGGCGACTTCCCAGCCGTCTCGCGTACGCTTGCGGAGGTCAACCAGCTCACGAGCGGTGACCAGCCCGCGTCGATTTCGCGCCTGACGGACGTGGTGCTGCGCGACTACGCCCTCACCAACCGGCTGCTCAAGCTGGCCAATTCCGCCGGGTTCGCACCGGCGTCGGGATCCATCAGGACGGTGAGCGACGCGATCCGTGTGCTGGGGACCGAGCAGGTACGGCTGACGTGCAACGGGCTTACCTGTTTCGGGCACTTCGCCGCGCGCAAGGCGGATCAGCGATTGCGTGAGGAGTCCGTCGCTGCGTTCATCACCGGACTGATCGCGCGCCACCTGGCGCAGCAGGTGCGATCGCGCGAAGTGGAACAGGCGTTCCTGGCGGGGATGCTGTACACCCTGGGGCGGATGCTGGCGCTGTACTACTTCACCGAGGACTTCGAGGAGATCGAGGCACTCGTTGCGCAAGGCGCGACGGAGGATCAGGCTGCACGATCGGTCCTGGGCATCACGCTACGCGAGTTGGGTGTGGCGGTCGGCCGAGTCTGGGGTTTGCCCGAGGCGAGTCTCGAGTGCATGGGAGCCGATAGGCAAGCGGGCGGCGCGATCGCCGAGTCACCTTTGGGATCGACCGTGCGACTGGCCCATCGACTGGTCGAGGTCGACGGTGAGGCCGACCCGGACAACGCGAGCCTGCTCGTTGCTGCCGCGCAGTTTTCTCTGGCGGCGGGCCTCGACCTGCCGGCGCTGCACGCGCTGCTGAGTGCGGCGGTCGACAAGTTCAGAATGTTCGCCCAGGTGCTCGAGGTGGATGCCGCGCGCAGCGCGAGCGTGGGGAGGATCGAGCGCTGGCTCGAACGGACCCGCAAGGAAAGCTTGATGGAAGGACCTGTGACAGCCGCCGCTGCGACCTAGCGTCCCACTCGTTGCGGCGGGATCACGCCTGCAGCGCTGCCTGCTTCCTGTGCAGGAACCACTCGTCCAGCACGAAGCTCCTGGTGAACCATTCGCTGCCCATGAGCCGGGCCGCGGCGAGCTTCTTCAATCCTTCCGGTAGGCGCTCGGTCATCGACTTCGTCTGCCGCGCCCCGAAGCGCTCCAGCATCTTCGCCTCGTACGGGGCCAGCTTCGACGCGCTGTAGTCACCCCTGGCGGCGATGAGGATCTCCGCGGCGAACATGGCCGATTCCACCGCGGGACGAATGCCTTCCCCGCTCTGCGGATACGCGAGCCCCGCCGCATCGCCGATCAGCATGGCGCGATCGCCGAGGAATGGCCGGGGCGCGTGGTTGTAGAGCAGATACGCGTGGCCACCCAGCTTCTCTGGCGTGTCCTGCGGCACACGCCGTTCGGCCTTCAACCAGCGCACGAACTCGGCGACGTGCTCGGACAGCTTGTGATTGTCTTCGCGGCCGAGACCGACGTTGAGATAGTCGCCCTTGCGGAAGATCCAGCCGTAGCCCTTCAGGTCCGGACAGAAATACAGTTCGGGGGCTTCACCGAGTGCCGCGCAATCCTGCTTCTGCGCCTCGGTCATCGGGAACTCGATCTCTTGCGCGGCCACCACGCTCTCGCTCTGGCCGAGTTGCGCGCCGATGTGACGGGCGACAGGGCAGAAGTGCCCGCCGGCACCGACGACGAATTTCGCCTCGATGCTGCCGTTGGCGACCCAGCCGTTGGCTGAGCGTTCGAGCGATTTCAGTTGGGCGGGAGGGGCCAGGCGCGCGCCACAGCGTTCGAGCAGATAGGCATCGAATTCGAAGCGACGAATGCCGTAGCTCACGACTTCGGGATACTTCGTGTTGACGATGCGGCCTTCGATCATGCCGGTACGGAAGGCGGTGATCGGTTGAATGGTGCGGCCGGTGGCGCGATAGGCATCGACGTCCATTTCCAGCTCCTCCACGACCGCCGGCGTCACCCAGCCCGCACAGATCTTGTCGCGCGGGAACGCCTTCTTGTCGAGGATCATCACGTCGATGCCGGCGCGCTTCAGCAATCGCGCGCAAGTGGAGCCGGCTGGGCCGCCACCGACGATCAGGATTTCGCAGGTTTCCATTCGGGGGAAGGAGTCGTCAAGTTGAGCACCGCTTGCCCCCACCCTGGCCCTCCCCCAGCGGAGCCGGGGGAGGGAATGGAGCGGGGAGGGGGTTAGCGCGGGTACAGGTGTTCGCGGTTCATCGGAATCGTGTTGTCCTGGGGCCGGGCGAACACGATCTGGAACAGCTGCAGCGCGCCGGTCAGGAACGATGCCTGCGATGCGGCCAGGTACATGCGCCACATGCGCACGAAGCGCTCGTCGTACATCTTGCGCACGTCGTCGACGTGAGCCTCGTAGCGGTTGAGCCACGCTTCCAGTGTGTGGGCGTAGTGCAGCCGGAGGTTTTCGACGTCGAGCACCGAGAACTGGTGACCTTCGAGGATCTGCATCATTTCCGCCAGGGTCGCGGGATACGCACCGGGGAAGATGCGCTTCTCGGTCCAGGCGTTCATCGGTGCCGGCTTGTTGCGGCCGATGGAGTGGATGAGGGCCCGGCCGTGCGGTTTCAGCACGCGGTGGATCACATCGCCCAGGGTCGGATAGTTGTCCAGGCCCACGTGCTCCAGCATGCCCACCGAGACGAAGACGTCGCATTCGCCCTGCATGGTGCGGTAATCGTCCAGCACGTACTCGATGCGGGTGTCGAGGCCCTCTTCCTTGGCCTTGGCCCGCGCGAACTTCACCTGCTCCTGGGAGATGTTGAATGCGCGTACGGTCACGCCGTAATGCTTCGCGAAATGGCGTGCGAGACCGCCCCAGCCGCACCCGGCTTCGAACACCACCTGACCGGGCTTCAACTCCAGCTTGCGGGCGACGTGGTCGAGCTTGGCGATCTGCGCCTCTTCGATCGACATGCCGGGGCGCGGGTAGTACGCACACGTGTACTGCATGCGCGCGGTATCCAGCCACAGCTTGTAGAACTCGTTGCCGAGGTCGTAGTGGTGGTGGATGTTCTCCTTGGACCCCGACAGCGTATTGGCCCGCGGCTTGTTCATCCAGCGCAGGAAGCGCGCCTTGAGCGACTTGTCCGGCAGGTTGTCGAGGCCGAGAAACACGTGCTCGAGGAACGCCACGAGGTCGCCTTCGATCTCGATGCGGCCGTTGCTGTAGTCGTCCGCCGGGTAGACCTCGGGGTTCACCAGCATGCGCATCAGGGCGCCGCGATCGCGGATGACCATGGTCGCCACCGGTGCGGCCGACCCGCACACGATCTCCTCGCCGCCCCAGAGGCGGATGCGGATGGGCGGATTGCCGGCGGTCTCGAGCAGGCTTTCCAGCAGGCGGCGTTCCACGGCCGTTACGCCACTGCGTGCAGCAGCGGCTGACGTCTGTTCCAGCTGAAGGTGGCCTTCCCTTTGGTCCATGGTCTTCCTCCGGGGGGAATAGCCGCCATTTTGGCGCAATGCCGCATGGACGCCAACCGTCCAGGGCGTCCGGGTATGACAAGTGGGCGGGCGCTAGTGATGGTAGGGCGCCCTGACGGCGTCGACGACCGCCTTGGTGACGTCGGCAGTGCGTGCCGTTCCGCCCAGATCGGGCGTGAACATGCGGGCGCCGGTGGCGATCTCCACGGCACGCATGAGCCGCCTGGCCGCCCGGGTCTCACCCAGATGATCGAGCATCATGACGGCGGTCCAGAAGGTCGCGACCGGGTTGGCCACGCCCTTGCCTTCGATGTCCCACGCCGATCCGTGGATCGGTTCGAACATGCTGGGAAAGCGGCCTTCCGGGTTCAGGTTGGCCGTCGGCGCGATGCCGAGGCTACCCGACAGCGCAGCCGCGAGGTCCGACAGGATGTCCGCGTGCAGATTGGTGGCCACCATGACGTCCAGGGTAGCCGGTTTCAGCACCATGCGCTGGGTGGCGGCGTCCACCAGGACCTTGTCGGTCGTAACGTCGGGGAAGTCGCGCGCCACTTCGGCAAAGATCTCGTCCCACATCACCAGCCCGTTGCGCTGGGCGTTGGACTTGGTGACCAGGGTCAGCAGCTTGCGCGGGCGGGATTGCGCCAGCTTGAAGGCAAAGCGGTGGATGCGTTCCACACCGGCGCGGGTGAAGATCGAAACTTCGGTGGCGACCTCTTCCGGGTGTCCGCGGTGCGACCGGCCGCCCTGTCCGGAATACTCGCCTTCGCTGTTCTCGCGCACGATGATCCAGTCGATGTCGCCCGGCGACTTCAGCCGCAGCGGCGGGTCGATGCCCGGCAGGATGCGCGTCGGCCGCACGTTGGCGTACTGGTCGAAGCCCTGGCAGATGGCGAGGCGCAAGCCCCACAGCGAAATGTGATCGGGCACCTGCAGCGAGCCGACGGCGCCGAAGAAGATGGCGTCGAAGGGCTTCAATTGTGCGAGCCCGTCGTCGTCCATCATGCGGCCGTGCTTCAGGTAGTAGTCGCTGCCCCAGGGGAAATGCTTGAAGTCGAGCGCGAACGAGCCGTCGGCCTGCGCCAGGGCGTCGAGCACTTCGATGCCGGCGGCGATGACTTCCTTGCCGATGCCGTCACCGGGGATGGCTGCGATCTTGTAGTGTTTCATGATGGGGGCATTCGAGATGGCGGCTGGCTGGCCCCCACCCTAACCCTCCCCCAGCGAAGCTGCACCCCTTCCCCCGCGCATGCGGGGGAAGGATGGGATGGGGGCAAAGGGGGTAACGCCTAGAAGTTGACGTTACTCCCACCCTTCAACTTGAGAATGGCGCGAGCATCGTCGGGTGTCGCGATCTGCAGCCCCAGCTCTTCCAGAATGCGCCGGATCTTCGAAACCTGATCGGCATTCGTCTTTGCGAGCTGGCCCTTGCCGATCCACAGACTGTCCTCCAGACCGACACGCACATTGCCACCCATCACCGCCGACATCGACGCGATGTACATCTGGTTGGACCCGGCACCGAGCACGGACCACTGATACTGGTCGCCGAACAACCGGTCGGCCGTGCGCTTCATGTGCATCACGTCTTCCGGATGCGGGCCGATGCCGCCGCGCAGGCCGAACACCGACTGGATGAAGAGCGGCGGCTTCACGATCCCGCGGTCGAGGAAGTGCGAGGCCGTGTACAGGTGGCCGATGTCGTAGCACTCGATCTCGAAGCGCGTGTTGTTCGCGCTGCACGACTCGAGGATGTAGGCGATGTCCTTGAAGGTGTTCTTGAAAATGCGATCATCGGAACCGGCAAGGTAGGGCCGTTCCCAGTCGTACTTGAAGTCCTTGTGGCGGTTCAGCATCTCGTACAGGCCGAAGTTCATCGAGCCCATGTTGAGCGACGCCACCTCGGGCTTCAACTGCAGCGCCGGCTGCAGGCGTTCCTCGATCGCCATGGTCGGCGCGCCACCGGTGGTGAGGTTGAGCACCACGTTCGAGGCGGCTTTGATCTTCGGCAGGAAGCGCCGGAACATGTCCGGGTCCTGCGTGGGGCGGCCGTCTTCGGGCATGCGCGCATGCAGATGCACGATGGCTGCGCCGGCGTTGGCGGCGCCGATCGCCGCCTCCGCGATCTCGTCGGGCGTGATCGGCAGGTAGGGCGACATCGATGGTGTATGGATCGCGCCGGTCACGGCGCAGGTGATGATGACTTTGCGTTGGGCTGCCATGGATCTCTCCGGAAAGGGCTATCGGTGTTTCTTGTCCTGGTCGCGCTTGTGCGCGATCAGCGCCATCAGACGGCGGTCGCGCCAGGCTTCGCGTGCGGCGTGTTCGCTCTGGGGCATCAGGTCGCGACGCTCGGCTTCGATGCGGCCGGCCAGTTCATCGTCCCACGGACGGTAGGTGACCCCGCGCATCATCCCCTGCATCTTAGGCCCGTACCGCTTGGCGTAGTCGGTGACGCCGCCGGGCGCATTGAGGTCGATGGTCTCGAACGGTCCCATGAAGGCCCAACGCAGGCCGAGCCCGTCGCGAATGCACTTGTCGAGATCCTCGACGCTCACGTAACCCTCGTCCACGAGCCGCCACGATTCCTGCAGGAGGGCCGCTTGCAGGCGGTTCAGGATGAAGCCTTCGATCTCCTTCCTGACGATGATCGGTACCTGACCGGCGCGTTCGTGCAGTACCCGCGCACGTTCCACCACCTGCGGGTCGGTGAAGGGGGCGGGCGACAACTCCACGACCGGAATCACATGCGGCGGATTCACCGGATGCGCCACCAGGCAGCGGTGCCTGCCGGGCACGTGGCCGGCGAAGCGCGAGGTCTCGATGGTCGAGGTGGACGAGGCGAGAATGCAGTCGGGTGCGGCCAGCGCATCCAGGTCACTGAAGACCTGGCGCTTCACGTCCTCGCGTTCGGAAGTGTTCTCCTGCACGTATTTCGTGCCTTCGAGCGCAGCGGCCAGAGTCGGCGCGCCCGTGATGCGAGCCGCCACGACCGCAGGCGCTTCGCTCATGAGGCCGAAGGACCGGTATTCGGCGAGGCCTTCCTGGATCAGTGCGAGCGCATTGTCCACGGCGCCCGGCGCGCTGTCCCACAGCTTGACGGCGTGGCCCGCGCGCGCGAACACCATGGCCCACGCGCGCCCGATGAGGCCGGCACCGATGATGGCGATGTTTTCCAAGTCAGTGTCCCCTGGTGGTTGGCTGGCACCGGTTTCCCTCACCCCGACCCCTCTCCCGAAGGGAGAGGGGCTCGGCGTAGTGGTTGGCTTCCCTCTCCCCCCGGGAGAGGGACCGAGGGTGAGGGAAACCCACGCAGACCAGCAGGCTCTCAGCGTGCATGTGCGATCCCATTCAGCGCAGGACTTCGACGTTGCCGCACACGGGCAGCGACTGTCCGCTCACGTGCCGGCCGGCGTCGGAGGCGAGGAACAGGGCCATGTTGGCGATGTCCTGCGCGCTCACCATGATGCGCATCGAGACGTCGGCCACCATGCGCTGCTTCTGCTCCTCGACGCTGATGCCGAAGGCCTGTGCCTTTGCCGCGGCCACGCGATCGATGCGCTCACCTTCGACGATGCCGGGCTGGATGCAGTTGACGCGCACGTTGTCCGGGCCGGCTTCCATCGCCAGGCTCTGGGTGAGTCCGACCACGGCCCACTTGGCCGCGGCATAGGGGGAGCGTAGCGGAAAGCCAAGCCGGCCTGCGGTGGACGAGAGGTTGATGATGGCGCCACCGCCCGCCGCCTTGATCATCGGCATTCCCAGGCGAGTGCAATAGAAGATGCCGTTGAGATCGATGGCGATGCAGCGTTCCCAGTCCGCGACACTGATCTCCTCGATCTTGCCCGTGGGCCCGGCGATACCGGCATTGTTGACGAGAACATCGAGGCCGCCGAGCGTGCGCTTCACGTCGGCAAAGAGCTGGTCCACCTGCTTCAGGTCGGAGACGTCGCATACCGTGCTGGTGATGGCCGGCCGCGCCGCCCGCAGCGCGTCGAGCGCCTTGGTGTCCACGTCGCAGATATGGACGCGTGCACCGGCGTCGGCGAATGTTTCCGCCATGGCGCGGCCGATGCCGCCTGCCCCGGCCGTGATGAGCACGCGTTTACCCGGCACCGCGAGATCCGGTTTCATGATTGTCTCCCCCCTCATATCGTTCTGGCCAAACCCGGAATTCTAGATCAATCGTGCCCCGGATCAGGTTCTCGCGTGCGTGATGCAGGGTTCGTCCTGACAGACGAACACTTCGATGGTGACGTGTTCGAGGCCTGTCATGCCGCTCAACAGTGCCTTGTAATGTTCGGCGGAACGCGGCTGGTGCGTGACCACCGACAGGATCAGGGCGCGCTGATCGCCGCCTATGCGCCACAGTCGCAGATCCGCGACACGATTGTCGGCATCGGCCTCGATCCGCTGCACGATCTCGGCTTCCAGGCTGGAATCGTCCGAGGCATCGAGCAGTACCAGCCCGGTGCTCTTCAGCAGTCCCCAGGCCCACCAGCCGATCAGTACCGAGCCGGCGATGGCGACGGCCGGGTCGAGCCACACCCAGCCGAGCCATTTGCCGGCCGCCAACGCCACGATGGCGAGCACCGAGGTCAGGGCATCGGCGACCACGTGCAGGTAGGCCGCCCGGAGGTTGTGATCGTGATGGTGGCCATGGTCGTGGCCATGGTGGTCATGATCGTGGCCCGCGGTACGCCCGCCGGAGAGCAGCAGTGCACTGGCGACGTTGACGGCCAGCCCCAGCACGGCCACCACCATCGCTTCGTCGAACCGGACGGTGACGGGCTGCAACAGGCGCTGCACCGATTCGACGGCCATCAGCACGGCCACCACGGCAAGCAGCAAGGCGCTGGCGAATCCGGCCAGCGCACTCACCTTGCCGGTGCCGAAGGAGAATCGCTCACTCTCGGCGTGGCGTCGAGCGAAGGAGTAGGCGAAGGCGGCGATGCCGAGTGCGGCGGCGTGCGAGCCCATGTGCCAGCCATCGGCCAGCAACGCCATCGACCCGGTGAGCCAGCCGGCCACCAGTTCGATCACCATGGTCGCGACGGTCAGGGCAAAGACGATGCGCGCCTTGCGTTCGGAGGCATGGTGCTCGGCGGGCAGCGGCGCGCGATCCTGGCGCCAGCGCTCGAGGGAAGCGTTGCGTTGCATAGGGTTCAGGGAACCTCGTGACCCCGATTCTATCGGGAGTCGGCGGGTACCACAGTGCGCTTGCCCCCCGACCGACGTGAGCTCAGCGCCGCGCGCCTGCGCCGCGTCGTCCGTTGAGCCGCGCGTGCTTGCGCGGATCGTGGGCCTTGTTCCCGGGCGAACACTCGGCACACAAGCCCTTCACCGTGAGATCCATGCTCTGCGGCGTGAAGCCGGCGGGGAGTACGGGCGTATAACCGGACCCCAGGTCATCGAGGCAGATCACGTTCTGGCAGCACATGCACTTGAAGTGCGCGTGATTGTGCGCGTTCGCGTTGCCGGCCGCGTTGAAGCGCCAGACACGGTCATCGCCGCTGATCTTGTGTGCCAGTTCCTGCGTGGTGAGCCAGTCGAGCACGCGATACACCGTCACCCGGTCGATCCCGCACGCGGGCGACAACCGGTTCTCGATTTCCGCGTGCGTGAGTGCTCCCTCGGCCTTCAGCAGGCTCGCGAGGATCTCGATGCGGGCATTGGTGACGCGGGCACCGGTGGTGCGGATCAGATCTTCCGCGGTCACGCGATAGTTGACGGCCATGGTCGCGATCGCTTGCGCATCGGAGTTCGGGCGGGCGGTCATTTAATCACGTCACATGCGCAGCCGACAACGTTGAATCTCGTGACGGATTGTTGCGGCCCGAGAAGCGCGCGCTGTGCCAGGCGCGCTTCTCGTTTCTTCTTCGATGCTTACTGCTTCTTGAACCCGCCGCGGATCCAGTCGAGGCTCTTCATGCCGTCGGGCGGACTGATCTGTTCCGGCGGATAGAACTTCACGTTGGTGAGTGTCGCCTTGCCGTCGACGATGCGAACCGAACCGATCGGAACGCTCTGCACGGCTTGATGGCCCTTGCCGAGCGACATGTCGACGATCCCCGCGACCGATTCGAACTTGAGGTATTCGAAGGCCTTGATGATCTCGTCATCGGACGGCGGCTTGCCGCCGGCGGTTTTCAACGCTTTCTCGTACGCGGCCTTCGCGCCGAGGAACGCGGTCGCCATGTGATACGACGAGTACACCGGCAGCGCCTTGTACTGGTCCTGGTAGGCCTTGCGAAACCACTGGTTGAGCTTGGTGGCCGGTGCGAACGGGCCGTTCGGGCCGCGTGCGCCGATCATGGTTCCGTCGGGCAGTTGCGAACCCAGGCGTTCCAGCACGGTCTCGCCACAGATGATGATATTGGGGGATTTCTTCAGCAGCCCGCGCGGGCCGGCCTGCAGCAGGTAGGCCTCGAGGTCGCCGCCCCACAGCGAGTTCTGGATGATCTCGGCGTTGCTCGCGACCAGTGCGGAGATCTCGGTGCCGTATTGACCGGCGCCGAGCTTCGGCGTCATGTTGGTCGCGACCTGGGCCTGAGGCTTCAGCACCTTCATGGCTTCGGTGAAGTCGGACCAGGCGTCCTGGCCCCAGGCATAGTTGGGGTTGAGCCCGGAGAAGGTCTTCAAGTCCGGATACATCTCGGCCACGTAGCGGGCCACGGCGACGTTCTCCTGCGTGGCCATGGTCGTGGTGCGGAACACGTACTTGTAGGTGTTCTCCTCGAAGATGCGGTTGGTGGCGCAGTCGAAGAGCACCGTGAGCTTCTTCATCTCTTCGGCCACCGGTGCCACCGCGAGGCAATCGCCGCTCGAGATGACGCCGATCACGAGATCCACTTCCTGCCGGCCCACCAGGTTGCGGAACTCGGTCACCACCTTGGTGGGGCCGCCGGCCTCGTCGACGTACACGACCTCGACGGGGCGGCCGCCGAAGCCCTTCTGTTCGTAGCCCGGCACGATGCCGCCCTTGTTGAAGGCGTCCACCAGCGCGTCGGCGGCGTTCTTCGCCGGGACGCCGAACGGACCGGCCGCCGGGCCCGACAGGAACGTGATGACGCCGATCTTCAGCGGTTTCGCGTCCTGCGCCATGGCCGGCGTTGCCATGAGGCCGGCGAGGCAACCGAACGACGCTACGACGGACAACAACGCCCGAATCATGGTGCATCTCCTCCTGTTGTTGGACTGGCGTTTCGATTCGGCGCGGCGTTGCCGCTGCCCGGAAACGGGGCCGGATTATACAAGGCAGGTTTCGTGTTCCCCATCCGATACAATCGGGCGCTTGTTCAACGGCCCGACCCGAAACGCGTTGACCGCGCTGCCCGTTTGAAGATTCTCGCGCTCGATACGTCCACCGAGTACTGTTCCGCCGCCCTCTGGATCGATGGCGAGGAGCGGCAATGCCTGGAGCACGCCGGGCAGCGACATTCGCAGCTGTTGCTGCCCATGGTCGATCGGTTGCTCGGGGAGGGCGGGCTCAGTCTGCGTAGCCTCGATGCGATCGCGGCGACGGTCGGCCCGGGCTCCTTCACGGGTCTGCGCATCGCCACGGCCGTGGGGCAGGGCCTCGCGTTCGGTGCCGACCTGCCTGTGGTGCCGGTGGGGACTCTCGAGGCGCTGGCGGAAGGCTGCGAATCCGTCGAGGTCGCGGCCGCGCTCGACGCCCGCATGGGCGAAGTCTATTTCGGAGCGTTCCGCCGCCGGGCGTCGGATGTCGACGTCGTGGTCGCGCCGATCCTCGCCTCCCCCGATGCCGTGCCGCTGCTGCCGGCAGGCACGTGGGTTGGCTGCGGGATCGGCTTCGATCGCTTCGGTGCTGCTTTGACGGCCCGCGTCGGTTCGATTCAGATCCTGCACGACCGGCACCCGGAAGCGCGCTGCGTCGCCCGTATCGCGGCGCGGCGCCTCGCCACCGGTGAACGTCACGCGGCCGATGCGCTGGTGCCCTTGTACCTGCGCGACAAGGTCGCGCTGACGACGGCGGAGCGATGAGCGCAGTCCCGCAGGCTCTGCCGCGCTATCGCCCGATGCGTGCTGCCGATCTTGATGCGGTGGTCGAAATCGAGCTCGACATCTACACCCATCCGTGGACGCTCGGCAATTTCCGCGATTCCCTGACCGCAGGATATTCGTGCTGGGTGCTGGAGTGCGACGGCGAGTTGTGGGGCTACGGCGTGCTGATGATGGGCGTGGATGAGGCGCACCTACTCAACCTGAGCATCGCTCGCCACCGGCAGCGGGCCGGGCTCGGTCGCCAGTTGCTGGAGTTCTTCGTCGGGCGGGCGCGCGAGATGGGCGCCCAGGTGATGTTCCTGGAAGTGCGGCCGTCGAATGTGGCGGGGCTCGGGTTGTATGCCAGCGCCGGCTTTCGTGAGATGGCCGTGCGCAAGAACTATTATCCGGCCGACCACGGGCGCGAAGATGCGATCCTCATGGGTCGCGATCTGTGAGGTGATGACAGTGGCAACCCGCGCTCAGGTCCTGGAAGAACTCGGCATCGGCCCCGAATGGGTGCGGCGCGATCGTCCCACGGCGACCCGCGCCTCCGAGCCCGTTGATCCCCGGCCCGTGGCGGACACGTCGCCCCTCGCGCTCGAATCCGGGTCCGATCTCGACGCCCGCGCCGCGGCGGTGCTCGGCATGGACTGGCCCGCCCTCAAGGCTTGCGTTGCATCGTGCACCGCCTGCCCGCTCGCGCCGACGCGAACCCAGACCGTGTTCGGCGTCGGCGACGAAGCGGCGGACTGGTTGTTCGTGGGGGAAGGCCCCGGCGCCGAGGAAGATCAGCGCGGCGAACCGTTCGTGGGCCAGGCCGGCCGCCTGCTCGACAACATGCTGGCCGCCGTCGGCTTGAAACGGGGCGACGGCGTCTACATTGCCAACGTCGTGAAATGCCGTCCGCCGGGCAATCGCAACCCGGAGCCGCTCGAAACCGAACGCTGTCGTCCGTTCCTGCAGCGGCAGGTGGATCTGATCCGGCCGAAACTCATCGTGGCGCTGGGGAAGGTTCCCGCCACGAACCTGCTGGGACGCGATGCCACCATCGCTTCGCTGCGCGGCAACCTGCACGAATACCGCGGCATCCCGCTCATCGTCACCTATCACCCGGCCTACCTGCTGCGTAACCTGCACGACAAGGCAAAGGCGTGGGAAGACCTGTGCTTCGCGCGCGATACCATGGCGAAGTTGAAAGCCGCAGCCGCTTGAGAAACCCGTTGTTCGCCCCCAATGAAGGGCTAGCACTCACCCGAGGAGTCCGTCCATGTTGAAACGTCTCGCCGTCGCCCTGGCCCTGGCCGCAGCAACCCTGCTGTCGGGTTGCGGCTACAACACCATCCAGTCGCAGGACGAGGAGGTGAAGGCGGCCTGGAGCGAGGTCGTGAACCAGTATCAGCGGCGCGCCGATCTGGTGCCGAACCTGGTCAACACGGTGAAGGGTTTTGCCGAGCAGGAGAAAGAGATTCTGCTGGGTGTGACCGAAGCGCGCTCGAAGGTGGGCAGCATCCAGGCGACTCCGGAGCTCGTGAACGATCCGGCCGCACTCGACAAGTTCATCAAGGCGCAGGGCGAGATGACCTCCGCGCTGTCGCGCCTGCTGGTGGTGGCGGAGAACTATCCGCAATTGAAGTCGGACCAGAATTTCCGCGACCTGCAGGCGCAGCTCGAAGGTACCGAGAACCGGATCACGGTCGCGCGCAATCGCTACATCAAGTCGGTGCAGACCTACAACACCACCGTGCGGCAGTTCCCGGTGAACCTGACCGCGATGGTGTTCGGCTACAAGGAAAAGGCCAACTTCTCGGTCGAGAACGAGGCCGCCATCGCCAAGCCGCCCACGGTCGACTTCAGCAAGCCCGCGGAACCGGCGCCGGCGAAGTAGTCGCTCCCCTCGCCCTTCGGGAGAGGGGCTGGGGGTGAGGGAAACGGTGGTGACCTGGATGCAAATTGTGCTGTCACGATTGCTCTGCCTTCTGTTGGCGCTGGTGGCGTTCGGCTTGCACGCCGAAGTGCCGGTACCGCCCCTCAAGTCACCGGTGACGGACCTCACGGGCACCTTGAGTGCGGCCGACGCCGCAGCGCTCGAACAGAAGCTGCATGCCTTCGAGCAGCGCAAGGGCAGCCAGATCTTCGTGCTGATCGTGCCCACCACGCAGCCCGAGACGATCGAGCAGTACGCCATCCGTGTGGCCGACGCCTGGAAGCCCGGTCGCAAGGGCATCGACGACGGCGCCTTGCTGGTGGTCGCGAAGGATGACCGCACCCTGCGCATCGATACGCGCTACGGCCTGGAAGGCGTGTTGAACGACGCGATGTCCAAACGCATCGTCGACGACATCATCGTGCCGCGTTTCAAGGCCGGCGACTTCGCCGGCGGGATCAACGCCGGCGTCGACTGGATGATCAAGCTGATCGACGGCGAAGCGCTGCCGGCACCGACGTCGCAACGACCGAAGCCGGGCAACATGGGCAATCTCGAAGCGCTGTTCGTGATCGGGTTCATTCTCGTCGTGGTGGTGGGCGGCATCCTGCGGCAGATCGTCGGCCGCGTGCCGGCGGCGGGTGTCGTCGGGAGCATTGCGGGCGTTGCCGCCTGGCTCATCGTCGGCGCGGTGGCGGTCGGAGTGATCGCCGCGATCGTCGCGTTCGTTTTCTCGCTTGCCGCAGGGAACAGCGGACTGCCGATGCGCGGCGGTCGTCGCGGTGGTTGGGGCGGCGGATTCCCTGGCGGCGGTGGCGGTTGGAGCAGCGGCGGCGGGGGCTGGGGCGGTGGCGGCGGGGGCATGGGCGGGGGCGGTGGTGCCTCCGGGCGGTGGTAGCGTGGACTTCGGCCGCTTCTTTCGCCACATCTTCACCGGCCGGGCGGCTGTGTCGGCCGCGTTCCCGGCAGCGACGCTCGATGCGATCGAGCGCGCGGTTCAACAGGCCGAAGCCACGCATACCGGGCAGATCCGCGTGGTGATCGAAGCCTCGCTAGACGGTCCCCGCTTGTGGGCCGACGAGACGGCGCGCGAACGCGCAGCCGAGGTGTTCTCGTTGATGCGCGTGTGGGACACCGAGTACAACAACGGTGTGCTGATCTACCTGCTCATGGCCGATCGCGATGTCGAGATCGTGGCCGATCGGGGTATCCACGCGAAGTGCGGCGCCGACGCCTGGGAAGCGGTGTGCCGCGAGATGGAACGGCATTTCCGCGAAGGGCAGTTCGAGGAGGGTGCGCTCGCGGGCGTGCGTGCGGTCGGTTCGCATCTCGCCCGGCACTATCCGGGCAGCGGTGCACGCGGCAACGAGTTGCCGGATCGGCCGGTGGTGTTGTAGGGCGGCGGTGGTCCGCCGGCATGACTCATTCTCGTCTACGGATTGCCCCCCCCCCACCCCTCCCCCGGCAAAGCCGGGGGAGGGAGACGTACACCCCTTCCCCCGGCGAAGCCATGGCGCGACTGACATCCGCCATGAGCACGCGGTGGAAGACGGAGTCTTTTCCCGGCAAGGCTGTGGGCGTGAGCGCACGTGCGTCACCCTCGACGACTCAGTTCAGGGCGGGTGCGGCTGATCCTGGTCGTGCGCGTGCCGCCGCCAGATGATGGTCATGGTACCTGCCAGGAACAATCCGAACAGGATGATGATCGAGTTGAGCGACATCTCGATCTTCAGCATCAGGGCGTAGATGCCCAGCATCGCGAGAATGCTCAGGTTTTCGTTGAAGTTCTGCACGGCGATGGAGTGCCCGGCACCCATCAGCAGGTGCCCGCGATGCTGCAGCAGCGCATTCATCGGCACCACGAAGTAACCGCCCATCGCGCCGGCGGCCACCAGCAGCACGATCGCGAGGCGCCAGTCGGACACGAACACCATGCCGACCACGATCACCCCCATCGCGATGCCCACCGGCAGCACGCGCACGGCGTGATCCAGGGCGACCGTCTTGGCGGCCACGACTGAACCCAGCGCGATGCCGACGGCCACGACCGCGGTGAGCTGGGTGGCCTGCTCGAGGGTGAAGTTGAGCGACAGCGCGGCCCACGACAGGACGATCAGGCGCAGTGTGGCGCCCGCACCCCAGAACAACGTCGTCACGGCCAGCGATACCCGCCCCAGGGGATCGCGCCACAGCAGCCGGAAGCTGTGCCAGAAATCGTGCAGCAGAAAGATCGGATCGCGGCGCGGCAGCTTGTGGTCGAACGCCACCTTCGGGATGCGCAGGTTGATGAGCGCCGCGGTGAGGTAGAGCAGCAGGATGAGGAAGATCGCGACTTCGGGTGCCGTATCGAGGCGCGGAATGTCGTCGAGGAAAGCGAAGCGGCCGAACATCCAGTCCGAGAACCGGTCGCCCACCATCAGGCCGCCGATGATGGCGCCCAGGATGATGGAGGCGACGGTGAGCCCTTCCATCCAGCCGTTGGCGAGCACCAGTTTCTGCGGCGGCAGGAACTCGGTCAGGATGCCGTACTTCGCCGGCGAGTACATTGCGGCGCCGATGCCGACGATGCCGTAGGCGTAGAGCGGCTGCAGGCCCGCCAGCATCGCCGCACAGCCGCCGATCTTGACGGCGTTGCTGATGAACATCACGCGCCCCTTCGGCAGGGAATCGGCGAACGGGCCGACGAAGGGGGCGAGCGCGATGTAGGCGAACACGAAGAACTGCTGCAGGACGGGCGTGTGCCAGTCGGCCGCGTGCAGATCCTGCAACAGGGCGATGGCCGCGAACAGCAGCGCGTTGTCCGCGAGTGCGGAGAAGAACTGCGCCGCGAGGATGGTGTAGAAACCGCGGGTCATTCGTACGTCGTGACGGTATTCTGCATCGTGTCGTGGCGCGTCGCGGCGACGCGCGGGGCGGTGGCTTTATACCATGAATGCTCGCTGCCACAGACCGCGCGAGCCGGTGTGCGTTCCGTGAACGCCTCACGCTAGAATCGCGTCGATGCCCGATTTCGCGCGCCGCAGGTAACGCCATGTCCCGCCCGATCCGCGCCACGGTCGATCCTGCTGCCTTCGCACACAACCTCGCGCTGGCGCGCCGCCATGCCGGCGCCGCGCGCATCCTCGCCGTGCTGAAGGCCAACGCGTACGGACATGGCCTCGATCGCCTGCTGCCCGTGGCACGGGCCGCCGACGGTATCGCAGTTCTCGAGATGGAAGCCGCAGTGCGCCTGCGCGACAACGGGTACCAGGGCCCGGTCGTCCTGCTCGAAGGTTGCTTCGGTGCGGCCGAGCAGGGCGAAGCCCTGCGGCTCGGGGTGACGCCCGTGGTGCACGTCGCCGAGCAACTGGAGGCGCTGCTGCATGCCCGCGGCGGGCGCCCCGGGGAGGTCTGGCTCAAGCTGAACAGCGGGATGAACCGCCTCGGATTCCGGTTGCCGGCGTTCCAGGAGGCGCAGCAGCGCCTCGAATCCGCGGGCTGGTCCGGGAAGATCACCCGGATGACGCACTTCGCCAATGCCGACGATAGCCATGGTGTCGCCGAGCAGTTGGCTGTGGTGCAGGCCGCGGGGGCCGGCCCCTGGTCGCTCGCCAACTCGGCCGCGCTCCTGCGGTACCCGGCGTCGCGCGCTGAGTGGGTACGTCCGGGCATCATGCTCTACGGTGCGACGCCGTTCGCGGACCAGAGCGCCCTGGCGCTCGGGTTGAGGCCGGTCATGGCGCTGACCTCGCAAGTGATCGCCGTTCAGACGCTGGCGGCCGGCGAGTCCGTGGGTTATGGCTGGACGTTCACGGCGCGGGAGGCTACCCGCGTCGGCATCGTCGCCTGCGGCTACGCCGACGGCTACCCGAGGCTCGCACCCACGGGCACTCCGGTCGCGGTCGACGGCGTGCGCACGCGAACCCTCGGGCGCGTGTCCATGGACATGCTGTATGTCGATCTCACGAACGTGCCGGGCGCGGGCGTCGGCTCGCCGGTCGAGCTCTGGGGGCCGACCGTCCCCGTCGATGCGGTCGCTGCCCCGGCCGGCACCGTCGGTTACGAGCTGCTGTGCGCCTTGGCGCCGCGCGTGCCGGTGCTGGTGCGCACGGGCGAGGCCGCGCCGGCCTCCTGACCCTTCTTCGCCGGCGGAGGGCCGGCGAGTTGCAGCAGCAGATGCGACTCGCGCTTGTAGAAGCCTTCGGTATGGAAGGTCTCCGGCAGCTTGTACAGCTCGTAGTCGAGGTGATGGCACAGCTCGTGGAGCACGGTGCGCAGAAACGTGCGGGGCGCCACCACCTTCTGCTTCTGGGCGGTCCGCATCCAGACTTCGACCACGGCACGCTTGCCGGAGTCCTCGGGCAGATACATGCCGTGCAGTTCGCCCCAGTCGCCGCTGGGGCGGGTGGCGTAGACCTTCACGCGCAGCGACGGCACGCAAAAACGCATGGTGAGATCGTCGATCAATTGCTGGCAGGCGCGCTGCACCGCGGTCTCGCGGTCCGCTTCGAGGCCCGCGGCGATCGCGGCAATGACCGGGGCCAGGTCGGCACCAGGCGGCAGCGGCAACTCGACGATGGCGTCGCTGCGATCGTAGATGCGCTTGCGACTGGCGGGGAGGCGATCGTAGTAGGCGAAAGGCAATGCGGACTCCATGCTGCCGATACGAAGCAGTGTGCAGCGGCGCCTGCGAACTGTGAAGCCGCGATGCGATAATCGCCCGGTGGCCAAGGCGAAAACGATCTACACCTGCACCGAGTGCGGGGGCGAATCCCTGAAGTGGCAGGGCCAGTGTCCGCACTGCGGGCTCTGGAATACGCTGGTCGAAGGGGTGGCCGAGAAGGCGCCGGCCCGCTACCAGGGTCTCGCCGAGGTGAGCAAGATCGCACGCCTGTCGGAAGTGAACGCGGAGGAAGCGCCGCGCCGCTCGACCGGCATCTCGGAACTCGATCGTGTGTTGGGCGGCGGACTGGTTCAGGGTGCCGTCGTGCTGCTCGGCGGCGACCCGGGCATCGGCAAGTCGACCCTGCTGCTCCAGGCGCTCGCTGCCATGGCGCACACCAGCAGGGCTCTGTACGTCAGCGGCGAAGAATCGGCCCAGCAGGTGGCGCTGCGCACACGCCGGCTGTCGCTCGCGGCGGGCGAGCTCGACATGCTGGCCGAGATCCAGCTCGAGCGCATCCTGGCCACGCTGGAAGGGCGCAAGCCGGACGTGGCCGTGATCGACTCGATCCAGACCGTCTATTCCGAGACCTTGCAGTCCGCGCCCGGCAGTGTGGCGCAGGTGCGCGAATGCGCCGCGCAGCTCACGCGCTTCGCGAAATCGAGCGGCACCGCGTTGCTGCTGGTGGGGCACGTGACCAAGGAAGGCGCGCTCGCCGGGCCGCGGGTGCTCGAGCACATGGTGGACTGCGTGCTGTATTTCGAAGGCGACACGCATTCCAGCTTTCGCCTGGTGCGCGCCATCAAGAATCGCTTCGGTGCGGTCAACGAACTAGGTGTGTTCGCCATGACGGACAAGGGGTTGAAGGGCGTATCCAACCCTTCCGCCCTGTTCCTTTCTCAGCATGGCGGTGAGGTGGCGGGCTCCTGCGTCATGGTCACGCAGGAGGGCACGCGGCCGCTGCTCGTGGAAGTGCAGGCGTTGGTGGACGAAGCACATGCACCGAATCCGCGGCGCCTGTCTGTGGGTCTGGAACAGAATCGTCTCGCGATGCTGCTCGCGGTGCTGCATCGGCACGCGGGCATCGCGGCGTTCGACCAGGACGTGTTCGTGAACGCGGTGGGCGGCGTGAAGATCGATGAACCTGCAGCCGACCTGCCGGTGCTGCTCGCGATCGTCTCGTCATTGCGTGGCAAGCCGCTGCCCGAGAAGCTGGTGGCGTTCGGCGAGATCGGCCTCGCCGGCGAAGTGCGGCCGGTGCAGCGCGGTCAGGAGCGCCTCAAGGAAGCGGCGAAGCTCGGCTTCACACGGGCCATCGTGCCGAAGGCCAACATGCCGAAGACGCCGATCGAGGGCATCGAAGTGACGCCGGTGGATCGCGTCGAGCAGGCGGTCGCCGCAGTGCGCGGCTAGGATTCAGCGCAGCAGCAGATAGGCGGCGACGGTAGCCGACAGCGCGGCGACCGCCCACAACCAGGGTGCAACGTGCGTCGATCGCGACGGCCGGATCGTCGAGGGGCGGGGACGCGCCGGCGCTGATTCCGCCGCTGCCAGTCTGGCCTTGGCCTTGGCGTCGAACGCGCTTGCCAGGCCGGAGAGGGCGGCGAGGCGCAGGGTCGCGGCACTCGAATCGAAGGATTCGGAAACCGAGAAGCTCGGCGTGGTCGTCACGGCCTTGAGCGGGATTTCTTCGGTGGTCTCGTCGCCACCGCCGGTCAACTTGGCGAGCTTGTCTTCGGTCCGCGTCCCGACGGGCTCGGTATCGGCCGCCTGCCTGGCCGATTCGCGCAGGCGCGCGAGCATGCGTTTCTCGAGGTCGCCGGAGTTGCCGGCGAGGAGGCTCGCCCGCAGGTCGTCGGCGAGTTCCTTCGCACTCTGGTAGCGCGCCTCGGGCACCTTCGCGAGGGCCTTGGCGACGATGTAATCGAGGATCTTCGGCAGTCCGGACTTGATCGTGCTGGGTGCGGGCGCCGTAGCGTTCATGGTCTGGTACATCACGCCGTGGACCGTGTCGGCCTGGAACGGCGCCTGTCCGGTCAGCATCTCGTACAGCACCACGCCGAGCGAGAAGATGTCGCTGCGCTGGTCGGCGCGTTTGCCGGCGACCTGCTCCGGCGACATGTAGCGCGGCGAGCCGAGGATCATCCCGGTCATCGTCTTCAGTTCCGAACTGCGCATGCGCGCGATGCCGAAGTCGGTGATCTTGGCCACACCATCGCGATTCAGCATGATGTTCGTGGGCTTGATGTCGCGGTGGATCACGCCGCGGCCGTGCGCGTAGGTGAGGCCATCGGCCACCTGGGCGGCGATGTTCACGGCCTCGTCGACCGAGACGCAGGTGCGCTCGGACAGGATCGAGCGCAGTTCGCGGCCCTCGAGGTACTCCATCGCCATGAACGCGAGCCGATCAGTCTTGCCGATGTCGTAGATGACGACGATGTTGGGATGCGAGAGGCCGCCGGCCGCCTTCGCTTCCTGATAGAAGCGCGCCTCGTATTCGGCGATTTCTTCCTTGGGCAGATTCAGGTTGACCGTCTTGATCGCCACCAGGCGGTCGAGCAGCGGGTCGTGCGCCTTGTAGACGGTGCCCATGGCGCCTTCGCCGAGGCGCACCAGCACCTCATAGCGTCCGAGATGCGTGGCCTTTTCGGTGAGTGCGTGCGCGGTGGTCACGGCGCGCGCTCCTTCACGCTGCGGAAGACCGGCCCCCAGACGGGATGGCCGGACTCAGCGGGCGTCAGGTCGAAGCGCGGATCGATCTCGATCGCCTGGCGGAACTCATCGCGGCACTGGACCTCGCGATTCGACGCGCAGTTGATGAACGCCAGGTACTTGTGAGCCGTCACCCGGTCGGTCTTGGCGCGCAGTCCGTCGTCCAGCGCGGTCTTGATCTTGCGGCCGGCCTGGCGATAGTTGCCGTCTTCGTAGTCGCGCAGCCCGTCCTCGAGCAGGGTCTTGCCCTGGTCACCGATGAGATAAGGCTTGGGAAAGTCCTTGAACGGCCCGCTGGCGCAGCCCGAGGCGAGCGCCACGAGCAGACTCAAACCCAGGCTGACGAGAAGGCGGGACATGACGGCAGGTCGATCAGAATTTGTGCTTGACCCGGATGTGCTGGCCGGGTGCCAGTTCCACGGTTTCGGTGTACGAGGGGAAGCCGGGGTTGCGCAGCTCGATCTCGGCCTTGCCGGCGTTCACCTCGACCACGTTGACGGGTGGGGTCACCCCGAGCTTGGCCCCGTTCACGTAGACCTCCCCCCAGGGCGTCACCGCGAGCGCAATCACTGCTTTTTCGGCAGGTGCCGCTTCGGCTTGAGCCGCGGCGGGTGCGGACGGGGTCGGCGCCGCCGGTGCGGGCGGTGGCGTTTCCGGACGCGTGGCGATCCGCGCAACTTCGTGCGAAGCGGCGTTGGTCGCGCGTCTGGCGGTTGGACGGGTGTCCCGGGCAGCCCCGGAATCCGCAGCGGGAGAGGGCGCCAGCAACTCGTCCAGTTCGACCATCTTCCGGATCACCGGCTTGATCGGTGTCTGCGCGGCGGCGGCTACCTTTGCGGCAGGTGCTGGATCGGCGGCAGCGGTCGCATCGACCCGGTGGTCGGAGATGAACACGGCAGCCGCCAGGGCGAGCACCGAGACCAACGCGGCCACGTAGGCAGCGCGGGCGTTACGCCACCACGCGCCCGGATGGGCGACCGGGGTACGGGTGCGCTCGAGTTCGTGGACTTCGATCTGCGGCTCGTCGGCGTGGTGGCTCGACTGCGGTCGGAATCCACCCGACTTGCCGGCGATGTGCTCGGGCACCTTCATGCCCACTTCGTAGATCTCGTGCTCGCGCACGTGCTTGTCGGTGCGGGAGCCACGGTACGAGAAGAGTTGCGCGTAGCCTTCGGAGATGTGCGACACGACTTCGAAGTACGAGCGCGAGACCAGGACCTGTCCGGGGTCGGCGAAGCTCATCACGCGCTGGGCCACGTTGATGCCGTCGCCGATGATGTTGGGCTGGCTGTTGAGGTCCTTCACCAGGCGTACCGGACCGAGGTTGAGACCGATGCGCGTTTCCAGCATCAGTCCGCCGGCGAGCGGCCGCTTGAAGGCTTCGCGCAGGTTCATGGCGACGAACAGCGCATCCTCCGGGTCGCCGAGGAAGTTGATCGCCGCGCCGTCGCCGGTGTCGAGGATGATGCGGTCGTTCGGCGCGATGTCGCGGATGGATTCTGCGATGAGCGCGTTGAAGCGCTCCTTCAGCAGGATCTGCTCGGAGACCGGCTTGCGCGAGTACTCCACGATGTCGAGGAACAGCACGCTGCAGATGAACGTGCGGTTGGTCCGGTCGAGCATCGCCGCACCGCTCGGGGTGCCGGGGTTCGAAGTCTCGGTTACGCGCGCCATGCTGGCACCAGATTTCACGGGGTTTCGGGGGAGCAACGGTGGTTTCGGGTATGGATCTGCTTTTACATCGGCTGCTTCCGGCCTCGCGGGGGCCGCGGGACCTGCTCTATCATCCCTGGGCCCGAAACGTCCGACGGTGACTCAGGCTGGCACGACAGACCGGGTCGGACGCGCAGGACCCACCACGGAATCGAAGCGAATCAGGGCGTTATGAGCAACAAGCCGCACACAAACCCCTATCGGGACGACCTTCCGCGGAATTCAGCAAATTACGTGCCCCTGAGTCCGATCTCGTTCCTGGCGCGAGCAGCGGACGTGTTCCCGGATCGCATCGCCGCGATCCACGGGCAGTGGCGTTTGACCTGGCGCGAAGTGTTCGATCGCAGCCGGCGCCTCGCTTCGGCTCTGGCGGCGCGCGGCATTGGTGACGGCGATACGGTCGCGGTGATGGCGGCCAACACGCCGCAGATGATCGAAGCGCATTTCGGCGTGCCCATGACCGGCGCGGTGTTGAACACGCTCAACACGCGGCTCGATGCAGCGGCACTGGCGTTCCAGCTCGGGCACGGCGAGGCCAAGGTCCTGCTCACGGATCGCGAATTCTCCGAGACCATCGTCGCAGCGCTCGGGATGGTCGAAGTGAAGCCGCTGGTCATCGATATCGACGATCCGCTGGCACAGGGTGGACGTCTGATCGGTGTCATGGACTACGAGGCATTCCTGGCGAGCGGTGACCCGGGCTACGTGTGGTCTGCGCCGCAGGACGAGTGGGATGCCATCGCGCTCTCGTACACGTCGGGAACGACGGGAAACCCGAAGGGTGTGGTGACCCATCATCGCGGCGCGTATCTGAATGCCGTCGGCAATGCGGTGACGTGGGCGATGCCGCATTTCCCCGTGTATCTGTGGACGCTGCCGATGTTCCACTGCAACGGGTGGTGTTTCCCGTGGACGCTCGCGCTCATGGCGGGCACCAACGTGTGCCTGCGACGCGTGGAAGCGAAGGCGATCCTCGACGCGATCCGCGAGCATCGCGTGACTCACTATTGCGGCGCGCCCATCGTCCACAGCATGCTGATCAACGCGCCCGAAGAATGGAAGCGCGGCATCGAGCACAAGGTCTCCGGGCTCGTGGCCGCCGCATCGCCACCGGCGTCGATGATCGAAGGCATGGAGCGCATGGGCTTCGACATCACCCATGTGTATGGGCTCACCGAGGTCTATGGTCCGGCCTCGGTCTGCGCCAAGCATCCGGAGTGGGATGAACTGTCGCTGGAAGACCGGGTGCAGTTGAACGGCCGCCAGGGCGTGCGGTATCCCTTGCAGGAAGGGATGGCGGTATTCGATCCGGAAACGATGCAACCGGTGCCGCGCGACGGCGAAACCATGGGCGAGATCTTCTTTCGCGGCAACATCACGATGAAGGGCTACCTCAAGAACGAGCAAGCGACTGCGGAGGCATTCGCCGGCGGCTGGTATCACACGGGCGACCTGGCGGTGGCGTACCCCGACGGCTACGTGAAGATCAAGGACCGGTCCAAGGACATCATCATCTCGGGCGGGGAGAACATCTCGTCGATCGAGGTGGAAGACGTCCTGTACCGTCATCCCGCGGTGCTGGAAGCGGCGGTGGTCGCCCAGCCCGATGAGAAGTGGGGCGAGACTCCGTGTGCGTTCGTGACGCTGCGCGATGGGGTGGAGATCGCTGAGCAGGAGATCATCGCCTTCTGCCGGGCGCGGCTCGCGCACTACAAGGCACCGCGGCGGGTCGTTTTCGGGCCGTTGCCCAAGACCTCGACCGGGAAGATCCAGAAGAATCTGTTGCGGAGCCGGCTGAGCTAGAATCCGCGACCCATACCCAAAACCAGAAGAGTCCGAATTCATGAAGATCCTCGTACCCGTGAAACGGGTGGTGGACTACAACGTCAAGGTGCGCGTCAAGGCCGACGGCACCGGCGTCGAGACCGCCAACGTCAAGATGTCGATGAACCCGTTCGACGAGATCGCCGTGGAAGAGGCGGTGCGATTGAAGGAGGCGGGCGTGGCCACCGAGATCGTCGCGATCTCCGTGGGCGTCACCCAATGCCAGGAAACGCTGCGCACGGCCCTCGCCATCGGCGCCGATCGTGCGATCCTCGTGGAAACGGCGCTGGAAACGCAGCCGCTCGGCGTGGCCAAGGTGCTGAAGGCCCTGGTCGACAAGGAACAACCAAAGCTCGTCATCCTCGGCAAGCAGGCGATCGACGACGATGCCAACCAGACCGGCCAGATGCTCGCCGCATTGCTGGGCTGGTCGCAGGCGACTTTCGCGTCGAAGGTGAAGATCGAGGGCGAGGGTGCACAGGTCACCCGTGAGATCGACGGCGGCCTCGAGACCATCGCGATCAAGCTTCCGGCCGTCGTGACCACGGACCTGCGCCTGAACGAACCGCGCTACGTGACGTTGCCGAACATCATGAAGGCGAAGAAGAAGACGCTCGAAACGCTGACGCCGGACGCGCTCGGTGTCGACTTCGCCCCGCGACTCAAGACGATCAAGGTGGTCGAGCCGGCCAAGCGCGGTGCGGGCAAGCAGGTGGCGAGCGTGGCCGAACTGGTCGACAAGCTGAAAAACGAAGCGAAGGTGATCTGACCATGTCCGTGCTGGTGATCGCAGAACACGACAACGCGCAACTCAAGGCGGCTGTCCTCAACACCGTCGCTGCAGCGGCGAAGATCGGCGGCGACATCCACGTGGTCGTTGCGGGCAGTCAGTGTGCGGCGGTAGCGCAGGCCGCGGCGGCCGTGTCGGGTGTGACCAAGGTGCTGGTGGCGGACAACGACATCTACCGCGATCAGCTTGCCGAGAACCTGGCGACGCTGGTCGTGGGCATGGCTGGCGGTTATTCGCACGTACTGGCTCCGGCCACGGCCTTCGGCAAGAATGTGCTGCCGCGCGTGGCCGCGTTGCTCGACGTGGCGCAGATCTCGGACATCGTCGCCGTGGAGTCGGCCGACACCTTCGTGCGGCCGATCTACGCCGGCAATGCGCTGGCCACGGTGCAATCGTCCGACAAGATCAAGGTCATCACGGTACGCACCACCGGCTTCGACGCCGTCGCGGCCACCGGCGGTTCTGCCGCGGTCGAATCGATCGGCGTGGCGGCGGACTCCGGTCTGTCGAAGCTGGTCGGCCAGGAGCTCACCAAGTCCGCTCGACCCGAACTGACCGCCGCACGCATCATCGTCTCCGGCGGCCGCGGCATGGGCAATGGCGAGAACTTCGCGATCCTCGAGAAGTTGGCCGACAAGCTGGGTGCGGCCGTGGGTGCGTCGCGCGCGGCGGTGGATGCCGGCTTCGTGCCCAACGACTACCAGGTGGGACAGACCGGCAAGATCGTGGCCCCCGAGTTGTACATTGCAGTGGGTATCTCGGGCGCGATCCAGCATCTCGCCGGGATGAAAGACAGCAAGGTCATCGTCGCCATCAACAAGGATGCCGAGGCCCCGATCACGCAAGTGGCGAACTACTGGCTCGTGGCCGACCTGTTCCAGGCGGTGCCCGAGCTCACTGAATCGCTCGGCTGACCGGCGCGACCCGCGGCACGTTCACGGAGCATTCCCATGTCTACCTACAGCGCCCCGATCCGCGACATGAAGTTCGTGTTGAAGGAACTGGTCGACTTCGACGCCATCACCGCCTTGCCGGGATGCGAAGAGGTATCCGCCGATCTCGTGGACGCGGTACTGGAGGAGGCGGGCAAGTTCGCTGCCGGCGTCCTCGACCCGCTCAACTGGCCCGGCGATCAGACCGGCGCGCAGTGGAAGGATTTCGTCGTGACGGCCGCGCCGGGATTCAAGGATGCCTATCGCCAGTTCGTCGACGCCGGCTGGGCCGCGGTGGGCGGTCTGCCGGAATTCGGCGGGCAGGGGTTGCCGCACATCCTGTCGCAGCAGCTCTCGGAGATGTGGAACTCGGCGAACATGGCGTTCTGTCTCTGTCCGATGTTGACCAACGGGGCGACCCTCGCCATCGCACGGCACGGCTCTGCGGCGCTGCAGAAGAAATTCCTGCCGAAGCTGGTGACCGGCGAATGGACCGGCACCATGAACCTGACCGAACCGCAGGCCGGTTCGGATCTGTCCGCGGTGCGGACCAAGGCGATTCCGGAAGGCGATCACTACCGCATTCACGGCACCAAGATCTTCATCACGTGGGGTGAGCACGACATGACGGACAACATCGTCCATCTGGTGCTCGCCCGCACGCCCGATGCACCCGAAGGGGTGAAGGGCATCTCGCTCTTCATCGTGCCCAAGTACCTGGTGGGCGACGACGGGACCATCGGCGCACGCAACGACGTCAAATGCGTTTCGATCGAGCACAAGCTCGGCATCCACGGCAGCCCGACCTCGGTGATGGCCTACGGCGACAAGGATGGCGCCATCGGTTACCTGGTGGGCGAAGAGAACCAGGGCCTGTCGTACATGTTCACGATGATGAACTTTGCGCGGCTCGAAGTCGGTGTCGAAGGCGTGGCGATGGCCGAGCGTGCTTACCAGCGCGCGTTGGCCTATGCCAAGGACCGCGTGCAAGGCCGCGAAACCGGCGTGAAGGCGGGTGAGCGCGTGGCCATCATTCGTCACCCGGACGTGCGCCGCATGCTGATGACCATGAAGGCGTATTCGGAGGCGATGCGTGCCGTGGCCGCAGCAGCGGCCGAAGCGCTCGATCACGCGCTGGCGAGTCCGGATACGGAAGTGAAACGGCGCAGCCAGGCGAAATTCGATCTGCTCACCCCGGTGGTGAAGGGTTGGTGCACCGAGATGTCCATCGAGATTGCATCGCTCGGCGTGCAGGTGCACGGCGGCATGGGCTTCGTGGAGGAAACCGGGGCGGCTCAGCACCTGCGCGACGCGCGCATCACGTCCATCTACGAAGGCACGACCGGCATCCAGGCGAACGACCTCATCGGCCGCAAGCTCTCGTTCGAGAAGGGCGTTACCGCGCGTGCGGTCATCGCCGAGATGCGCGCACTGGACGCCGAACTGGCGAAGCACGGATCCCATCCGGCCCTGTCGGTGCTGAGAAGCGCATTGAAGGCGGGCATCGACTCGCTGGTCGAGGCCACGGACTGGCTGCTCGAAGCGTTTCCCACGAATCCGAAGGGTGCCGCGGCGGGTGCCGTTCCGTACCTCAAGCTGTGGGGCACGGTGGCCGGCGGCTGGCAGATGGCGCGCGCGGCGCTCATCGCGAAGCAGCGGCTCGACGGCGGTTCGGACGAGTACGACTTCTATCGCGCGAAACTCGCCACGGCACGCTTCTACGCCGAGCACATCCTGCCGCTCGCCCAGGCCTACCGCGCTGCCGTCGTGAATGGTGCGGAGAGCGTCCTTGCGCTGGAAGAAGCGCAGTTCTGAGATTGCAGCGGGGTTCGTCGCGGCCGCGTTGTGGTGGCCCGCTGCGAGTTCGGCTGCGCTGACGGATGACGAGAGCGCGACTCTCGACGCCGACGTGAAGTTGTATGCAGACGCCTATGCCTGCGATGAAGAACCGCTTGCCGAGCGCTTGCGCTCGACGGTGTTGCTGATCGTGGCCGGCTCCGGCAAGACCGCGGCCGATGTGGTGCTGGCGCGCCAGCGCTTTCTCGACGGGCTGCGGGAGCGGGCGCGCAAGGGTGGCCGACCGAACGCGGCCGGCTGTACGCAGGCCGTTGCCGATGCCAGTGCCCGGCTGCATGCGCTGGAGATGATTCGACTGGAGCCGCCGGCCAGCCGCTGACCGGACCGTTTCCTGTTTGAAACCGGAGGTGGTTGACAGGCTTGGAGTTGCTCGCGCATGATTCAAACACTTGTTTGAATCACGTGTTTGGATCTTCCCGATGCCACCCCTCGACCGCGAACCCACCCGCGGCAGCCCCGATACCAAGGACCGTATCCTCGCCGCGGCGGAAGCCCTGTTCATGGAGCAGGGTTACGCGGCGACCTCGTTGCGCGCCATCACGGCGAAGGCCAAGGTCAACCTCGCCGCGGTGAACTACCACTTCGGGTCGAAGGAAGCGCTGATCCGCGAAGTCTTCGACCGCCGGCTGGGGCCGCTCAATCAGGCACGCCTCGACTACCTGGCGCGGCTCGAGTTCGAGGCGGGGGGGCGGGCGCTGACGCCGGAGAAAGTGCTCGAAGCGATGATCACTCCGGTGGTGCAGTTGTCGCGCGACCCGTTGAAGCGCGGTGCCGTGTTCCTGCGGCTGCTTGGACGGGCTTTGTCGGAGCCCGAGGACACGATGAAGCAGGTGCTCCCGATCCACTATCGCGACGTGGTGCTCCGTTTCAAGGACGCCCTCGCGCGTGCCCTGCCGGAGGTGCCCGAACAGGAACTGGTGTGGCGCATGCACTTCACGTTCGGTGCGATGGCTTACGCCATGGCCGGCAACGACGCGCTGCAACTGATCACCACCTGCGAGGCCGAAGGCGCCGACGATGCCGAAGCCATCATTCGCCGCCTGGTTCCGTTCCTCGCGGCGGGGCTCAAGGCGCCTGCGCCGCAGGGGCTGCGAACTTCGACCCCGCAATTGACGACCAACCGAGAAGCCGCGTGACCCGCGGCGGCCGCAACAAACCACGGAGGTTTCGATGCTGACATTCCTCATCTGCCTGATCGCCGCCGCGGCGATCCTGCTCGGCGTCGCTCCGTTGCGACGACGATTGCTGAGCGACCCGATGCTGGGCTGGTTCCGCAAGGTCCTGCCGCAGGTGTCGCAGACCGAACAAGAGGCGCTCGATGCCGGCACTGTCTGGTGGGATGGCGATCTGTTCAGCGGCCGGCCCGACTGGAAGCGCCTGCTGGCGTTTCCGAAGCCGACCCTGACTGCGGAAGAGCAGACTTTCCTCGACGGTCCGGTCGAGGAATTCTGCGCGATGCTCGACGACTGGGAAGTCACGCACGAGCTGAACGACCTGCCGCCCGATGCGTGGCAGTTCATCAAGGATCGTGGCTTCCTCGGCATGATCATTCCGAAGCAGTACGGTGGTCTCGGATTCTCCGCCCTGGCGCACAGCGCCGTGGTGACCAAGCTCGCCACCCGCAGCGCCACCGGCACCGTCTCGGTGATGGTGCCCAACTCGCTGGGACCGGCGGAACTGCTGCTGCACTACGGCACCGATGCGCAGAAGAACCACTATCTGCCGCGGCTCGCCAAGGGACTCGAAATGCCGTGCTTCGCGCTCACCGGGCCCGACGCCGGATCGGATGCAGGCTCCATCCCCGACTTCGGCATCGTGTGTCGCGGCATGCACGAAGGCCGCGAAGTGCTGGGCATGCGCGTGACCTGGGAGAAGCGCTACATCACGCTGGGGCCCATCGCGACCCTGCTGGGTCTCGCGTTCAAGCTGTACGACCCCGATCGTCTGCTGGGGGCGGAAGAGGACATCGGTATCACGCTGGCACTGATCCCGACGAAGCATCCGGGCGTCAACATCGGCCGCCGGCACTTCCCGCTCAACGGATCGTTCATGAACGGGCCGAATTCGGGCAAGGACGTGTTCATCCCGATGGACTGGGTCATCGGCGGTGAGGAGCGGGTCGGCCAGGGCTGGCGGATGCTGATGGAGTGCTTGGCTGCGGGTCGTTCCATTTCGCTGCCGTCGTCGAGCACCGGTCTGCTCAAGCTCTGCGCTCGTGCCACCGGCGCGTATGGCCGGATCCGCAGTCAGTTCAAGACGCCGGTGGCGCGCTTCGAGGGTGTCGAGGAAGCCATGGCACGCATCGGCGGGCACGCCTACGTGGTCGACGCCGCACGCGAAATGACCGCGGGCGCCGTGGATCTGGGCGAGAAGCCATCGGTGGTGTCGGCCATCATGAAGTACCACGCCACCGAGCGCGGCCGCATCGCGATCAATGACGCGATGGACGTGCACGGCGGCAAGGGCATCTGCCTCGGGCCCAACAACTATCTCGGTCGCGCTTACCAGCAGATCCCGATCGGTATCACCGTGGAAGGCGCCAACATCCTGACACGCAGCATGATCATCTTCGGTCAGGGCGCCATCCGCTGCCACCCGTACGTGCTGCGCGAGATCGCGGCGACGCGCGAGACCGATGCCGCGAAAGCCTCGATCGAATTCGATGCCGCCCTGTGGGGTCACGTACGCTTCGTGATTGCCAACTTCCTGCGTGCCGTGGTGCATGGTGTCACCGGTTCCGTGTTCGCCGGGACTGCCGGTGATGCCCATACCGCCCGCTACTATCGCCAGTTGTCGCGGCTCTCCGCGGCGCTGGCTTTCTCGGCGGATGTCGCGATGCTCGTGCTGGGCGGTTCGCTCAAGCGGCGCGAGAAGCTGTCCGCACGACTCGGTGACGTACTCTCGCAGTTGTATCTCGCCTCGGCCACGCTCAAACGCTATGAGGACGATGGCCGCCCGGCAGCCGACCTGCCGCTGGTGCACTGGGGCCTGCAGGATTGCCTGCATCGCGCCGAAGAGGCTTTTGCCGGCCTGGTGGAGAATTTTCCGAGCCGGCCGATGGCCTGGCTGATCCGCCTGGCGGCATTTCCGCTGGGACGCAGGCTGCGGGGGCCGGACGACCGTCTCGGCGATGAAGTGACGCGACTGCTCGCTGAGCCCTCCGCGGCACGCGATCGGCTGACGCGCGGCATGTACCTCCGCAAGGACGAGGCCGATCCGGTCGGACGTCTCGAAGTCGCCCTGGATCTGGTGGTGCCGGCCGAGGCAGTGGAGGCCAAGTTGCGTGCTGCCGCGAAGGCGGGCGTGCTGCACGGTCGCGGCAATGAAGAGCGGCGCGCGAGCGCGCTCTCGCAAGGCATCATCACCGCCGAAGAAGCGGCCTTGCTCGATCGCTTCAAGCGCGTGCAGCGCGACTGCATCATGGTCGACGACTTCCCGCACGATATCGGCCGGAATGTGGCGACTGGCGACCCTGCAGCGGGCAAGTGGCAAAAGGAGGCCGCGTGACGCAACGCGTACTCCTGCGAATCGACGGCGGGGTTGCTACCCTGTCGTTGAACCGTCCGGAAGTGATGAACGCCATGGACGGCGAGATGATGATCCAGTTGCGGGCGGCATCCGAACTGGTGGCGCGCGACCCGGCGATCCGCGTGGTGGTGCTGCGCGGCGAAGGCCCGGCTTTCTGCGCCGGCGGTGACGTGGCGCTGTTCGGTCAGCGGCTCGATGACCTGCCGCAGCTCGTATTGCAGATGGGGCGCGAATTCCATTTCGCGCTGTGGGCGTTGCGTCGAGCGCCCAAGCCCGTGCTGGGCGTGGTGCACGGCACCGTCGCCGGTGCCGGTTTCAGCCTCCTGTGCGCCACCGATCTCGCGATCGCTGCCGACGACACCCGCTTCACTCTCGCGTACACCAACATCGGGACCAGTCCGGATGGCGGCAGCAGCCACTTCCTGCCGCGGCTCGTGGGCTACAAGCGGGCCATGCAGTTGACGTTGCTGCCGGACATGTTCGATGCCGCCACGGCGCGCGACTATGGTCTCCTCAACTGGCTCGTGCCGGCCGCGGCGCTGCCCTCGGAGGCTGCGAAGATTGCAGGCCGGCTGGCCAAGGGACCGACTGTCGCGTACGGGGAGGCCAAGGGGTTGATGAATGCGAGCCTCACCCGCAGCATGGAGGCGCAGATGGAGGAGGAGCTGTTCGCTTTCGGCCGCTGTGCGGCGACGGCGGACCTGCGCGAAGGCGTCACTGCATTCGTGGAGAAACGCAAACCCGCATTCCGCGGCGCATGACGATGCCGAGCATAGCCACAACAACAACATTCATCGATGAGCACACTCAAGGGTAAGACGGTCTTCATCACCGGCGGCTCGCGCGGGATCGGACGCTCGATTGCCCTGCGGTTCGCGGCCGACGGCGCCAACGTGGTGATCGCCGCAAAGACCGCTGAAGCCCATCCCAAGCTGGAGGGCACGATCCACACCGTGGCGGCCGAGGTGGAAAGTGCCGGTGGCAAGGCGTTGCCGATCCAGCTCGACATCCGTGACGAGTCCGCGGTCGAAGCGGCCGTGAAGAGGACCGCCGAAGCCTTTGGTGGCATCGACGTGCTGGTCAACAACGCGAGCGCCATCAGCCTCACCGACACGCTCGGCACGCCGGCGAAGCGTTTCGACCTGATGCATCAGATCAACACGCGCGGCACGTACGTTTGTGCGCAGGCTTGCATCCCGTTCCTCAAGCGAGGCAGCAACCCGCACATCCTCACGCTGTCGCCGCCGCTCAACCTGAATCCGAAGTGGTTCAAGCCGCACCTCGCCTACACGCTGTCGAAGTACGGCATGAGCATGTGTACCCTGGGGCTGGCGGCCGAACTGGCCGCCGCTGGCATTGCGGTGAACTCGCTCTGGCCGCGCACCACCATCGCCACTGCCGCGGTCGCGACCTTCTTCCCCCAGGCCATGGCGGCAAGCCGGCTGCCGGAGATCATGGCCGATGCAGCCCACGCGATAGTGACGCGTCCGAGCCGGGAGTGCACCGGCAACTTCTTCATCGACGAGGCGGTGCTGCGCTCCGCGGGCGTGACCGACTTCGAACGCTATGCCGTAACCCCCGGCGTGCCCCTGGCCGCCGACATCTTCCTGGATTGAATCCCCGTGAACATGCCGCTGTCCGAAGCTGCCCTGACGACGTCACTACCCACCGATCGCGAGCCCACGCTGCGCGTCGTACCCATGCCCTCCGACGTCAACCCTTCGGGTGACATCTTCGGCGGGTGGATCATGTCGCAGGTGGACATTGCCGGTTCGATCCCAGCGGTCCGGCTCGCCAAGGGCAGGATAGCGACGGTGGCCGTCAACTCGTTCGTGTTCAAGCAGCCGGTGCTGATCGGCGATCTGGTGAGTTTCTATGCCGAGGTGGCGCGCGTCGGTCGCACGTCGATCACGGTCAATGTCGAGGTTTACGCCGAGCGCGGCGTCGAGCGCGAGGTGGTGAAGGTGACGGAGGCGACGCTCACTTACGTTGCAGTAGGGAGCGATCGGAAACCACGGCCGGTGCAGCCGGGGCAAGGGTAGGAGTCGGCAAGTCCATCAGGGCCGTTCGGCCCGCATCGAAAGAGGACCTAATCATGAAAAGCAAATGGCGTTACGGGGCTCTCGCCGGAGCGGTGGCGGCAGCTCTGGGAGGCGGCGCTGGATCAGCGGCAGCAGCGGGTTTCTACCTGCCCTACCAGGGCGCGGCCGCGATCGGCAATTCCCTCGCGGGCGCTGCGGCGCTCGGCGAGGATGCCAGTACGGCCCACTGGAATCCGGCGGCCATGTCGATGATCGAGGATCGGCAGATCGCCATCGCCGGACACTATGTGGCGCCGAGCATCAATTTCTCCAATAGCGGTTCCACCGGGCCTGCGGCCATCGTGCCCGCGACCGGCGGCAACGGTGGTGACGCCGGCACGCCTGTGTTCGTCCCCAACATCTTTGCGGTGATTCCGCTGGGCGGCACGTGGGCTTTCGGCGTCGCCGTGTCACCGACCTTCGGCAACCGGACCGAGTACGACGCCACGTGGCGTGGCCGGTTCCAGTCGACCGAGTCGGAGTTGCGGACCATGAACATCAACCCGTCGCTCTCGTACAAGTTGAACGAGGCCTGGTCCTTCGGCGTCGGCATCAACTACTCGAAGCTCGAGGCCGAGTTCCACCAGAGGGTCGTGCTGGGCGTCAACACGGAAGGCAACGCGGTCCTGTCCGGCGATGCTTCTGCATGGTCGGCGAACGCCGGGGTCGTCTGGAAGCTGAGCGAAGCGACGCGCTTCGGTTTCAGCTATCGCGACAAGGTGGACTACAAGCTGGCGGGTACTCAGCAGGCCGCCACGCTCACCGGCATCGCGGTTCCGGGGCAGAACTTCGACATCCGCGCCGACCTCACGCTGCCGGCCACCGCCCAGCTGAGCGCCGTGCACAAGCTGAACGACACCTGGACCTTGCTCGGGGATGTCATGTTCACCCAGTGGAGCGAGATCGACCGGTTGAACGTGAAGAACCTCGCGGGGGCCACGGTGAATTCGCTCGCGTTCGAGTTCAAGGACACCGTGCGGGTGTCGGGTGCCGTGAACTACACGCTCGACCAGAACTGGCTGCTTCGAGTCGGTCTTGCCTACGACCAGGCACCGGTCAAGGGCCCCGCCGAGCGTACCGCGAGTCTGCCCGATGCCGATCGCTACTGGCTGTCCTTTGGCGTTCGCTGGGACATCGTGCCGCGGCAGCATCGACTGGACCTTGCCTACGCGCACGTGTTCATCAAATCGGCGGACATCGGACGCACGACCACCGGCACCTCCGGAATGACCTTGAGCGGCAACTACGACAATCACGGCGACATCCTGAGCGCGCAGTACACGTTCTCGTTCTGAGCCTTGCGGTTGCGGCCGGCGCCGCCACGCCGGCCGGCCCCTTTTTCGATTGGAGCATGCCGTCATGGCATCGCAAGAAAGATTCTTCGTCCGCCGCGTCGCAGTCCTGGGCGCCGGCGTGATGGGTGCACAGATCGCTGCGCACCTGGTGAATGCCGGCGTCGAGGCCGTGCTGTTCGACTTGACCGCCAAGGAAGGCGATCCGAACGGGATCGCGCTGAAGGCGATCGAGGGCCTGCGCAAACTCGAACCCAGCCCGCTTGCCACGGCGACGGTCGCTGACGCCATCACCGTCGCCAACTACGACCAGCATCTCGACCGGCTCGCCGGCTGCGACCTGGTGATCGAGGCCATCGCCGAGCGCATGGAGTGGAAGCGCCAGTTGTACGAGCGCATCGCACCCCACATCGGCTCCGAGGCGATCATCGCGAGCAACACCTCGGGCCTGTCCATCAACGCGCTGGCCCAGGCTCTGCCCGCGCAATTGCGCGCGCGCTTCTGCGGGATCCATTTCTTCAACCCGCCGCGCTACATGCATCTGGTGGAGATCATCCCGGCGACCGGCAGCGATGCCGCGATGCTCGATCGCCTCGAGACGTTCCTCACGACGGCTCTGGGCAAGGGCGTGATCCGCGCCAAGGACACGCCCAATTTCATCGCGAATCGTGTCGGCGTGTTTTCGATCCTGGCGGCGTTTCATCACACGCGGGCCCTGGGACTGGGGTTCGACGAGGTCGATGCGCTGACCGGCCCGCTGATCGGCCGGCCCAAGAGCGCCACGTACCGCACCGCCGACGTGGTCGGTCTCGATACGCTCGGCCACGTCATCGACACGATGAAGAGCGGCTTGCCGGACGATCCGTGGGCCCGGTACTACGATGCCCCCGACTGGTTCAAGGGGCTGGTCGATCGCGGCGCCCTCGGGCAGAAGGCGAAAGCGGGCGTGTATCGCAAGCAGGGCAAGGAGATCCAGGTGCTGGATCTGGCCAAGGGTGACTACCGCACATCCGGCAAGGAAGCCGTCGAAGAGGTGGTGGCGATCCTCAAGAACAAGGATCCGGCGGCGCGGCTCGCGCAACTGCGCGCGAGCCAGCTGCCCCAGGCGAAATTCATGTGGGCGGTGACGCGCGACATGCTGCACTACTGTGCGGTGCAGCTCGAATCCATCGCCGACAACGCGCGCGACGTGGACCTCGCGATCCGCTGGGGTTTCGGCTGGCGCGAAGGTCCGTTCGAGTTGTGGCAGGCGGCCGGCTGGCAGCAGGTGGCAGGCTGGATCGCGGAAGAGATCGCTGCAGGCAAGACGATGGCCGCGGCACCCTTGCCGGCGTGGGTCACGGACAGCGGTCGGACCGGTGTTCATACCCCGGCAGGGGCCTGGAGTCCGGCGCGGCGTGAATATCGTCCGCGTTCGTCGCTGCCGGTGTATCGACGCCAGGCCGTTCCCGATCGCGTGCTGGGTGAAGCCGCGAATCTCGGCACCACGGTTTTCGAGACCGATGCCGTACGGACCTGGACCACGGGCGACGACATCGCGGTGGTGAGCTTCAAGAGCAAGATGCATTCGATCGGCGAGGACGTGCTCGACGGGGTGATGCAGGCGATCGACGAAGCCGAACGCGGGTTTCGCGGTCTGGTGATCTGGCAGACCGAACCGCCGTTCTCCATCGGGGCGAACCTCGCGGGACCTTCGGCTCCACGCAAGGAGGGCCCCAAGCCCTCCGGCTTCGCTTCGATGATGAAGAAGGTGAAGCGCAGCGCCGAGTCGGCTGTACTGAAGGCCGCGCACAAACTCAATGTCGCGGATGCCTTGATGGCCGGGCGCCTGGAGAAGGTCGAGGGCGTCGTGCAGCAGTTCCAGGCGACTTCGCTGGCCTTGCGATACAGCAGCGTGCCGACGATTGCTGCCGTGGACGGCATGGCGCTCGGCGGCGGGTGCGAGTTCGTGATGCATTGCGACCGTGCGGTCGCCAGTCTGGAGAGCTACATCGGGTTGGTGGAGGTGGGCGTCGGCCTGATTCCTGCCGGCGGCGGCTGCAAGGAATTCGCGATCCGTGCCGCGGCGGAAGCGAAGGGCGGTGACATCTTTCCCTTCCTGCGCCGCTACTTCGAAGCGGCTGCGACGGCGCAGGTGGCGCGCAGTGCCGAGCATGCTCGGGAGATGGGATTCCTGCGTGCCACCGATCGCGTCGTGATGAACCGGTTCGAACTGCTGCACGTGGCCAAGGCCGAGGTGGTGGCGCTGTCCGAGGCCGGCTATCGACCACCGCTCCCGGCCAGGCGCATTCCGGTGGCCGGGCGCAGCGCTGCCGCGACCATCAAGGCGCATCTCACCAATCTGCTGGCCGGCAACCACATCTCCGATCACGACTATCTGATCGGCTCCTCGCTCGCGACCGCGATGACTGGCGGTGACCTGGACCCGGGCAGCCTGGTGGACGAGGAATGGTTGCTCGAACTCGAACGCGAAACCTTCATGGCACTGCTCGCGACCGAGAAGACCCAGGCGCGCATCGAGCAGATGCTGAAGACCGGCAAGCCGTTGAGGAACTGAAATGGCCAACAAACAGGTGCAGGACGCGTACATCGTATCGGCCGTGCGCACGCCGGTCGGCAAGGCGCCGCGCGGCATGTTCCGCAACACCCGTCCCGATGATCTCCTCGCGCACGTACTGGTGCAGGCGGCCCGACGGGTGCCGTCGCTCGATCTGAAGTCGGTCGACGATGCCATCGTCGGCTGCGCGATACCCGAAGCGGAGCAGGGGATCAACGTCGCGCGGATCGGTCTGCTGCTCGCCGGATTTCCGAACACCATCGCCGGCCTGACGGTCAATCGGTTCTGCGCTTCGGGCCTGCAGGCCGTGGCCCTGGCCGCGGATCGCATCCGACTCGGTGAAGCCGACGTGATGATCGCCGGCGGGACCGAAAGCATGAGCTTGATCCCCATGGGCGGGAACAAGCTCGCGTTCAACGAAGCGATCTTCGAGAAGGACGCGAACCTCGGCATCGCCTACGGCATGGGGATCACGGCCGAGAAGGTTGCGCAGCAGTGGAAAGTGACGCGGGAAGCCCAGGACGCGTTCGCCGTGGCGAGCCACGAGAAGGCGTTGGCGGGTATCGCCAACGGCGATTTCCGCGACGAGATCGCACCCTACGAGATCGTCGATCACGTGCCCGATCTGGCGACCCACCAGGTGCAGGTGAAAAAGCGCGAGGCGAGCGTCGATGAAGGGCCTCGCGCCGGCACGAATCTCGAAACGCTGGCGAAACTGCGTCCGGCGTTCGCGGCCAGCGGTTCGGTGACGGCCGGCAACAGTTCGCAGACCTCGGACGGCGCGGGTGCGGTCATCCTCGTCAGCGAGGCGGCGTTGAAGCGCTTCTCGCTGACGCCGCTGGCGCGTTTCGCGGGCTTCGCGGTAGCGGGGGTGCCGCCCGAGATCATGGGCATCGGGCCGATCGCCGCCGTCCCGAAGGCCCTGAAGCAGACCGGTCTCAAACTGGAGGATCTGGACTGGATCGAGCTGAACGAGGCGTTCGCCGCGCAATCGCTGGCGGTGATCCGCGATCTCGGACTCGATCCGACGAAGATCAACCCCCTCGGTGGCGCGATCGCGCTGGGCCATCCGCTGGGAGCCACGGGCGCGATCCGCACGGCGACCATCGTGCACGGCCTGCGCCGCCGCAAGCAGAAATACGGGATGGTGACCATGTGCGTCGGCACCGGCATGGGTGCGGCCGGGGTCTTCGAAGCGCTTTGATCAACAAGACGAGAAACAAGGGAGGAAGCAGCATGACGAAGCTGATGCTGGGCGCATTCACACTGTTGTTCGCGTTGACGGCCGCCGCGGCTGATCCTGCGAGCCCCGCGGGACTGTGGAAGACCATCGACGACAAGACCAAGCTGCCGCGCTCGCTGGTGCGCATCAGCGAGGTCAACGGCGTCTATGAGGGCCGCATCGAACAGTTGCTGAACCGCCAGCCCGATGACGATCCCGACGGCATCTGCCGGGCCTGTCCCGGCGACCGGAAGGACAAGCCTCTGGTGGGCATGGCCATCCTGTCGGGCCTCAAGAAGGACGGCGACATCTACACCGGCGGCGAGATCCTCGACCCGAAGAACGGGAAGAGCTACCGCTGCAAGATGGAGGTGATCGAGGGCGGGAAGAAACTGAACGTGCGCGGCTTCATCGGCGTGTCGCTGATCGGGCGGACGCAGACTTGGCTTCGCGAGGAGTGAGTTGAACGGCTAAGGCGATCCGGCAGCCGCCCAGCGCCGACCGCAAACCGCTTTCAACACGAAGGACACGAAGAGCACGAAGGAACACGAAGGACACCGCCTTTGGCGCTCGGCTGAGGGATGATTTCCTTCGTGATCCTTCGTGTCCCTCGTGTCCTTCGTGGTTCAAGGTGTGGCTTCTAGCCGGAGATCATCGATGAACGCTCGACCACCCCGGCTCGTGCCGATCCAGCAGCCGTTTCAGCGCGTCGAAATGCAGTGACGACTGCTGCCGCTCGCCTTCGATCTGGCGCGCGGCCTGTTCCACCAGGTGGGCCGGTGCGTGCTTGAGCTTTCCGCCGGTGCCCTTCGCGAGCACCTGCACCATGCAGCAGCGTTCCAGGTAGTACAGGTCGTCGTAGGCGTAGGCGACGTTCTCGCCGCAGACGATGACGCCGTGGTGGGCCAGGAACACGACGTCCTTGTCGCCCAGCGCGTTGCAGATGCGGTCGCCCTCGGTCTCGTCGAGCGCGATGCCGCCGTACTCGCCGTCGTAGCCGATCCGGTTCCAAAAGCGCATGGCGTTCTGGTTGGCGGCGCAGTCGAGTTCGCCGTCCTCCAGCAGGCACAGCGACGTGGCGAACGGCATGTGCGTGTGCAGCACGCACTTCTTGCGCTTGCCAAGGTGGATGCGACCGTGGATGAAGAAGGCGGTGGGCTCGACCTTGTGCTTGCCTTCGACCACTTCGCCTTTCTCATCGACGATCATGAGATCGGCGGGGGTCAGTTCGGACCAGTGCAGGCCCTGGGGATTGATCAGGAACTTGTCCGGCGCGCCGGGCAGCTCCAGGCTGAAGTGATTGCAGACGCCTTCATTCAAGCCCATGCGTGCGGCCGAACGCAGGGCGGCGGTCAAGTCGATCCGGGCCTGGCGGATCGCTTCCTGGGTGGACATGCGCGGGTCTCCTCCGAAAAAGAGCCCGCATTGTAGGGCGAGTCCCCGCCCTTGGGAGCACCGCTAGTGGCGGACGCTCGCAGCCCAGCTCTGGGCGGTCTGGAACGCTTCGTCCACCGCCGGTGGCTCGAGTCCGAGCCGGCCTTCGATGCTGCCGCGCGTATCGTCGTTGCTGTCTTCGAGCGCTTCGGCCAGGGCGAGCAGCTCACCGTAGGGGCCGGCGCGGTGCAGCAGCGCGTCGCGCATGTCGTCGCTGATGCGGATCGCTTCCAGGATGGTATCCATCGGCTGCTCGAGCAGCTGGTCGAGCTGGGAGAAGATGCCGATGACGAACAGGTCATCGGCCTGGGTGCGCTGGAACCGCAGCTTGCCCACCAGCTCCATGAAGCGGCCGCGGACGATCGAGGCCTTGACCACCGCGTTGTGCGCGGGGTTCGGATCGGCCGTGAGCAGCAACAGTGTCAGCCAGCGATACAGTTCGTGGTAGCCGAGGATCGTGACCGCCTGCCGGTACGAGGTGATCTGGCTCGGGAATCCCATGCCGGCGGAATTGATGTAGCGCATCAGCCGGTAGGACAGGGCGATGTCCTGCTTCAGTTCCGCTTCGACCGCGGGCAACTCGGCCTCGTTGCGCACGAGGTTCAGGATGCGGATGATCAGGGCATAGGACGGCGCGATCGGCTTCGCGGACTTGGCCTGGCGCGCGGCAGCGCGGCTGCTGACTTCGGCGTGCGGCATGTTCTGACCCCTGGGATTATTCTCCTCGTCCCGTTGTATCGGCGCCGTGGGCAGGAACTTGAGGTGTCGCCGAGGGGTTACGGTTCGCCCGACAGGTCGCGCGGCGGCCGGATGAAGTCCAGCGGGGTGGCGAGAAATCGACGCCAGAGGGCCAAGGCGAGTGGCCGTGCATAGCGAAACCGTACCCGTCGGGCCTTGAGAGCCACGAGCAACGCGAGCGCGAAGCTCACGGTCAGGTTGACGATGCCCACCAGCGCGACTCCCGCAGCGCACCATGCGAAGGTCTGCCAGGGGATCTGCTGGTCGAGGCTCACCGTCGCCGTGGCGAGGTTTGCCGCGGAGAACGTGATGTGGCGTATATCGATGGGCAGCCCGAGATTCACGCCGACGGTGGCCGTGAGTCCCAGCAGCATGCCGAACCAGAAGTTGCCCGCGAGGCTGCCGAGATTGCCTTCGATGTAGTTCGCGAGCTGACCGAGGCGCGCGGGTCCGAGGCGGCGTTCGAGCCATTTCAGCTGGCGGATGCGCTCGGGGATGCGGTTGTAGATCGCGATATTGTCGTGATACCCCGCGATCAACCCTGACATGAACAGCCACAACCCGGCGATCGCCGCGTGGAACAGCGCCAGGCTCGCGAGCGGATGAAGATCGTGCAACGTGTGGTTGGCCGCGTCGGGCGTCATCACGTGCCAGCCGGTGGACAGGTAAAGGCTCGTCGCCAGGACGTACGCGAGCGGAAAGGCGAGCGCCACGTTGCCGATCACCGCGATGAACTGGCTCCGGATCACGCGCACGATCAGCTCCACCATGCGTTCGACGTCGGGCTTCGAACCGGAAGGGTGGTCGAGCGCCGCGGCGATGCGCGAAGCGGTCATGGCGGGCTGCTTGGTCGCCACGGTGAAGTGGAGCACGTGGATCAGCATGAAGCCCAGCGCATAGTTGAGCCCGTACAGCAGGCCCTGGATCAACGGGGCCGGATGCAGGCCATGCATCCCGATCTTGAGCAGTGCCATGAACGGGACGATCAGGCCGGCGCCCAGGGCCGAGGTCAGCATGGCCTTGTACTCCGCACGGGTCGCGGTGATGTAGTGCTCGCCGGTACGGCCGGAATGCTCGGTGACTTCGCGTGCCAGCAGCTCCGTGTTCTTGGCGAAGTGCTCGCGCAGATTGTTGCGCTTGTTGTCGGCTTCGACGAAGGTCTTGAACAGGGTCACGATCGCCTGCGCCCGATCGGTCTGCGGCGTGCGATCGAGCAGATCGAGCAGCCGGTCGAGGCGATCGATGGTTTCGGTGAGACGCTGGAGCAGGTAGGTGAGAGCGACGCTGATGCCGGTGTTGCCGGTGTTGCGCCGGATCTTCCCGATGACGTCGTCGCACTGCTCGAGCAGCACGCGGATCTGCTTTTCGTCCTCTGAGGGCAACTCGCCGCTGGCGAGGCCGGCGCGGTATTCCTGCACCCAGCGCTGCGCCTCGACGTTCTGCATGAGGAACGGCGATTCGTACTCGCGCAGCGGCGGGTAGACGTCGGCCAGTTCCGGTTCCACGCCCATCGCCGCGATGCGCGCGGAGAGGATGTGCGCGGCATCGAGCAACTGGGCGACAGTGCGGTTGGTCGTCGCCACGGCGAAGAAATCGATCCCCAGGGTATCGAGCAGCCGCAGCCAGTGTTCGTCATCGATGCCGTTGACCCAGCGATGATCGGTCACGCGATGGAACGCGGCACCCAGCACGTCCTTGAGTGCGGTGGGATCGATCGCCGCCGGCAGGATCTTCTGGGCGATCCGGCGCCACAGTTCGCTGAAGAAGCCGGCGGCAGGCAGGATGCCGAGGTCGGCATACAGCGTGATCTGCTGATGTTTCGCGAAGACCCGCAGCAGGTAGTCGTGAAATCCGGCGCGGAGCACCTCGTCGCCGGAGAGCAGAAACTGCAACGCCTGCAGGTTCTTGAGCGCCTGGGGCGCATCGCCCGGGTCCTGTGGGCGAACGTGGTCGACGATCTCGGCGAGCAATGCCGGATCGTTGCCGGCGGACACTGCGATTTCGCGCAGCAGCGCTTCGAGGCCGTTCACGGCGCGCGAGTCGGTCATGCCGTCATGTCGTCGGCGGCGCTCACATGTTCGGGTAGTTGGGGCCGCCGCCGCCTTCGGGCACGACCCAGCGGATGTTCTGCGTCGGATCCTTGATGTCGCAGGTCTTGCAGTGCACGCAATTCTGCGCGTTGATCTGGAGCCGCGGGCTGCTGCCATCGGCTGCTTTCACGATCTCGTAGACACCGGCCGGGCAATAGCGCTGCTCCGGTGCGTCGTAGCGGGCGAGGTTCACCGCGATCGGCACCGTGGGGTCCTGCAGTGTCAGGTGGACGCGCTGATCTTCCTCGTGGTTCGTGTTGGAGATGAAAACCGACGAGAGCTTGTCGAAGCTCACCTTGCCGTCGGGCTTCGGGTAATCGATTGGAGTCGAATGTGCGGCCGGTTTCAGTTGCGTGTGGTCGGCATGGTTGCGGAATGTCCAAGGTGCCTTGCCACGGAAGACGTACGTGTCGAGTGCCGAGTAGCCGATGCCACCGAAGAGGCCCCAGCGGAACGACGGCCGGATGTTGCGTACGCGGGCGAGTTCGTCCCATAGCCAGGTGGCCTTGAGCCGCTCGGGGTAGGAGGTCACCTCGGCCGGTGGAGTGTCCGCGCGCAGCGCGTCGAAGCAGGCCTCGGCGGCCGTCATGCCGCTCTTCATCGCGGTGTGCGTGCCCTTGATCTTGGGCACGTTGAGAAAGCCTGCCGTGTCGCCGATGAGCACACCCCCGGGGAAGGTGAGCTTCGGGATCGACTGCAGACCGCCCTCCGACAACGCGCGCGCGCCGTAGGCGATGCGGCGTCCGCCCTCGAACGTCGGCCGGATCGCGGGATGGGTCTTGTAGCGCTGCATCTCGTCGAACGGCGACAGATATGGGTTCGAGTAGTCGAGTCCGATCACGAAGCCCACCGCCACCTGATTGCCTTCGAGGTGATACAGGAAAGACCCGCCATAGGTATCGGCAGCCAGCGGCCAACCGACCGTGTGCACGATCAGCCCGGGCTGGTGCTGCGCCGGGTCCACCTCCCACAGCTCCTTGATGCCGATGCCATAGGTCTGCGGGTCGACGCCGTCGCGCAGATGGAAGCGGTCCATCAGCTCCCGCGTGAGCGAGCCGCGACAGCCTTCGGCGAAGATGGTCTGTTTCGCACGCAGTTCCATGCCCGCCTGGTGGTGATCGGTGGGCTCGCCGTCGCGGCCGATGCCCAGATCGCCCGTGGCCACGCCGGCGACCTTGCCGTCGGCGTCGTACAGCACTTCCGCGGCGGCGAAGCCCGGGTAGATCTCCACGCCGAGCGCTTCGGCCTGGGTGCCGAGCCAGCGACAGAGGTTGCCGAGGCTGATGATGTAATTGCCGTGGTTGTGCATCTGCGGCGGCGTCGGCAGGCGCCACGAGCCTGCGGCCGTGAGGAAGAGGAACCGATCCTCGGTGGCCGGCGTATTGAGCGGCGCACCGAGCGCTTTCCAGTCGGGCAGCAGCTCATTCAGCGCGCGCGGTTCGATCACCGCGCCGGACAGGATGTGCGCGCCGACCTCGGAACCCTTCTCGATGACGCACACCGACACATCGTGGCCGTGTTCGGCACACAGCTGGCGCAAGCGGATCGCACACGCGAGGCCGGAAGGGCCCGCGCCCACGATCACGATGTCGTACTCCATGAATTCCCGTTCCGCCACGTCGACTCCTTACAATTGCTGCTTTTCGAGAGGTCTTCACCAATGATAAACCGATCGCCCGACACGCCCCCGATCCACGTCGAGTCCATGCGCCTGCGCTGGGGCGAGATGGATGCCCTGCGGCACCTCAACAACGTGGCCTACTTCCGGTACTTCGAGGAGGCGCGCATCCACTGGTTCGCCACCCTGGGCATCGACTACGGCGACGAGGGCGAGGGGCCGATCCTCGCGAACATCGAGACGCGATTCGTCAAGCCGGCCCTGTATCCGGAGGACGTGGCGATCGAGCTCAGCATCGGTAAGGTGGGCAACTCGAGCTTCGTGCTGGCCCACACGATGCGTTCCGCGAGTGATCCGTCGGTGGTGTACTCGGTGGGCGAGGCGGTGCTGGTGTGGATCGACATCGCTTCGGGGAAGTCGAAGCCGCTGCCGGCGCGAATTCGGGCGATCCTGCAGCCACCGCGCTAGGGCCTCGGAGAAACGATCAACTCGGCGGACGCGGTGCCAGGCAAGGACGGAGGAACGAGGGGTTTCCGCCGCGTCCTCCGCGTCCGCCGCGATCAGCGCTGCTTTCCTGATCTATCCCGCCTGCGTGGAGCAGCCGAAGATCTGCCCGGATACTCCCCGGCTTTCCTCTCCGATCAACCACAGGTACGTGGGCAGGATCGATTCGGCTGACGGCAACGTCGCAGGCGCGGCACCTGGATGCGTGAATGCGCGCGCCGGGGATGCGACCGGCCCCGGTACGACGGCATTGACGCGCATGTGGGGAAGTCGCGACCACTCGTCGGCCTGCGCGCGCATCGCAGCCATGAGAGCTGCCTTCGGTGCCGCGACGCCTGACCAGTAAGCGGTCGGTGCGGTGACGTGGCTGTCCGACGTGTACACCACGGAGGCATCGGGTGCGCGCTGCAGCATCGACAGGCAGGCGCGTGTCAAGGCGAGCGGCGCGATGAAGTTCACGCGCATGAGCCGCGTCCACGCTGCCGAGTCGATGCTCTCCGTCTGTGCCAGCCGCTCGAGGTGCACCGCGCTGTGGAGGATGCCGTCGAGCCTCCCGACGGCCTGTTCGATCGCACCGGCGAGCGCATCGAATTCACGCGGACCTGCCGTCTCGAAGTCGAGCGGCACGGCAGCGGGCGTGGGGCTGCCGCTTGCCTCGATCTCGTCGTAGACGGCCGCCAGGCGATCCGTGTCTCGCCCGTGCAGCACCACGGTCGCGCCGTGAGCCGCGAACGCGATTGCGGCGGCACGGCCGATGCCTCGGCCGGCACCGGTGACCAGGATCACGCGGTCCCGCAGCAGGTCCGCCGTCGCTGCGTAGGTCCGAGGATCGATCATCGGTCTGCCATCACTGCGTGTGCGCAGACGATGCCGCTGCGCACGGCTGCCTCGAGGGTCGCAGGATAGTCGCTCGCCGTGTAGTCGCCGGCCAGAAGGAGCCGCGGCAGGGCCGTTCGCTGTGGCGGACGCGCCATGCCGGGTACGCACGCGAACGTGGCGCGCCGTTCGGTGATCACGCGATGCCATTCGGGCACGGGCAGATGGGGGATGTGTCGCCGCAGCTGATTGTCGACGTCTGCCGCCAACGCGTCTCCCGCCATGCGGTCAAGGTCGACTGCGGCACTCGCGACTGCCCCGATCAGGCCGTGTTGACCGCACAACGCGCCGCGATCGAACGCCCATTGCGCTGGTCCGTCCACGAAGCCCACCATGGGTGACGACAGGCGTACCGCTGCGGTGTACTGCAGATAGACGGAAACGATCGGCAGATAGCGCAGCGTTTCGAGGGACGCAGCGAGCGCCGCGAGCTCGGGCAGTTCCCGCCACAACGAACCGGCGCGCGCCGGATCGGTGGCGCAGATCACGTGGGTGCAGGCGAGCTCATCCTCGCTGTTGCGCACGAGAAATCCGCTGCCGGTCCGAGCAATCGATTTCACCATGCAGCCGGTGCGGATGGTCCCCGAGCGTGCGGTGATGTAGGCCGCTGCGGGATCGGGGAGCATCGCGCCGAAGTCGGTGGTGGGCAACACGAGATCGCTCGCGCCTGCGCCGCCGTTCAGGCCGTCGCGCATCACATGGAGGAACACCTGCGCGTCCGCTTCCGCGGGTGGCGTGTTGAGCGCAGCGATGCACAGCGGCTCCCACAGGAACGCGCGATTGCGCTGCGGCTGGCGGGTGCGCTCGAGCAACGCCTCGACTGTCTCGCCGGCGCGCGCGCGAAAGCCGGCCGCGCGCTGGCCGATCATGAAACGCGCAGCCGCGAACCGGTCCGCCCAGTCGAGGCCGCGCGCACGCGCCAGCCCCGCGAGGAGATGCAAGGGTGCCGGCAGATTCGGGCAGGAGAGTCGGAAACGCCCGGCGATCTCGAGTGTGAGCGGCAGTCGCCGATAGGGTGCCGCGGCCGGCGCGACCTTGCGCACCAATGCCAGCGTCTCGCGATAGGCGCCGATGAGGATGTGCAAGCCGTTGTCGAGCACGCGCCCGTCGACATCGACGCGGCGGGCTCGGCCACCGAGGGATTTCGCGGCTTCGAGCACCGTGTGGGGAATGCCGGCATCCGCCAGCGTCACCGCGGCGGCGAGGCCCGCCCAACCGCCTCCTATGATGGCTGCATGGGTCATGGGGGCGTTTCATGCATGGCGAAGATGCTCCAGCCAGCATTGCGTGCGCATGCGCCTCGCGACGGCTGCCCCCATCCCGACCTTCCCCCACCGAAGGTGGGGGAAGGGCCGGGGGAGGGCTAGGGAGGGGGCAATGCATCACGCTGTTACCCAAGTGCGCCAAGCGATCCACAGTTTGCGCAGCGGCGTGAGCGTCACCCGCTCGTTCATCACACGCCGGCCTTCGGTGGCGATCTCGTCCAGCAGCCGCTCGTAGATGGCACCCATCACGAGACCGGCCCGTTGCGCCTTGCGGTCTTCCTTCGGCAACAGCGCCCAGGCCTTCGTGTAGTAGCCGCGGGCGCGCTCGATCTGTTCCGTCAGCAGTGCCTCGAGCGCATCGGTTTCGCGAAACAGGATGATGTCGTCCACCGCGACACCGTGGCGCGCCATTTCGTCGAGCGGCAGGTAGATGCGGTTGCGGCGCGCATCCTCGCCGACGTCGCGCACGATGTTGGTGAGCTGGAGGGCCAGGCCGAGGTTGCGAGCGTAGTCGAGTGTCGCCGGGTTGCGATACCCGAAGATCTGCGCCGACAGCAGACCGACCACGCCGGCCACGCGGTAGCAATACACTTCGAGCGTGGCGAAGTCGGGGTAGCGGTTGTAGTCGAGATCCATCTGCATGCCGTCGATGATCTCGAGGAAACGTTCGAGCGGCAGGTTGAGGCTGCGCACGATCGGCTGCAGGGCCCGGGCGACCGGATGCTGCGGATCGCCGGAGAACACCGCGGCGATTTCCGCACGCCACCAGTCGAGGCGCTGGCGTGCGACGATCGGATCGCTGGTCTCGTCGACGGTGTCGTCCACCTCGCGACAGAACGCGTAGAGCGCGGTGATCGCGCGTCGCCGATCGGGCGGCAGGAACAGGAAGCTGTAGTAGAAGCTCGAGCCGCTTTGCGCGGCCTTGCGCTGGCAATATTCGTCGGGCGTCATGGCTCAGCCTTCGCCGGGCCGCCCCAAGAAGGCTGGCCCCCTGGGGGGAGGGGCCGCAGGCCCGTCGGGGGGGATGTCATCTCACTAGTGCGCGCACGAGCATGAGGGGCCAGTCCGGCGCGCTCAGCACCGGGCGACGCCGGAAGACGTCGCCGTCGATGCGCGCGAGTTTTTCGAGAATGCGCTCGCCGCCCGAGACGATCAGGCGCAGTTCTAGGCCGAACCGGCCTTTCAGCACGCGGCCGAGCGGTGCGCCGGCGAGCAGCATCTCGCGAGCTCGCGCGATCTGGGTGTGGATGAATTCGCGCCACGGTCCGCCGACATCGCCCTCGGCGATGCGCGACTCTGCGATGCCGAAACGGGTCATGTCGTCCTGGGGCAGATAGATACGGTTCTTGCGGTAGTCGATCGCGATGTCCTGCAGGAAGTTGATGAGCTGCAGGCTGCTGCAGATTCGATCCGAGTACTCGAGACTGCGTTCGGCGATCTCCCCCTCGAGATGCAGCAACAGCCGGCCGACGGGATTCGCCGAGCGCCGGCAGTAGTCCATGACATCCGCGAATGTGGCGTAGCGCGTGGTCGTGACGTCCTGCGTGAACGCGTCCAGCAGATCGCGGAAGAGCTGGATCGGCAGACGGTGGGTCCGGATGGTCGCGGCTACCCCGCGATACAACTCCAGGTGGGGCGCTTCGCCGCGGGCGATGCGATCGAGGTCGGCATTGCGCTCGGCGAGGGCAGCGAGGCGTTCCTGCGCCGAACTGTCGCCTTCGTCGGCGATGTCGTCGGCTTCTCGGGCGAACCGGTAGATCCATGTCACCGGTTCGCGCAGCCGGGCCGGCAGGATGATCGAAGCGACCGGAAAGTTCTCGTAGTGGCCGACACCCATGGGAACGGCGCCCGACCCGGAAAGATGTTGTGGTTCAGAAGGTTGAAAGCGCCGGGCGAGGCTGCCGGGTGCGGGGGCGGGTGGAGTGTACTAGAATGCGCTCAGCGCGAAAGTGGCGGAATTGGCAGACGCACTGGATTTAGGTTCCAGCGCCGCAAGGCTTGGGGGTTCGAGTCCCCCCTTTCGCACCAGAGACTCCGGCCGGCGGCTTCAAACCGCTGCTTCCTTTCAGCACCGCTCTCTCGAACCCCACTCGAGCCGATCGTTGCGCCCGGGCTGCAGGTGCCCGCCGGGGTCTCTGGTGCGTGTAACCCATCGATCCGAAAGAGTCCGCCGTATGCAAGCCAGCCTGGAAACCTTGAGCACCCTGGAACGCCGCCTGAAGGTGGCCGTTCCGGTGAATCAGATCAACAACGAAGTCGAGAACCGCCTGAAGCGCTTGCAGCGCACCGTCAAGCTGCATGGCTTCCGCCCCGGCAAGGTGCCGATGAAGGTGGTGGTGCAGCAGTTCGGCCCGCAGGTCCGCCAGGAGGTCCTGGGCGACACGGTCGAACGGACGTTCGGCGAGGCGGTCCGCGAAAAGAACCTGCGGGTTGCCGGCTATCCCCGCATCGAGGCCCAGCCCGGCGCCGAAGCGGCGGCTGACTTCGAGTTCACCGCCACCTTCGAGATCTTCCCCGAAGTGAAGATCGGCGATCTCGCCGCGACGACCATCGAACGTCCGGCCGTCAGCGTCGACGAACCCGAGGTGGACCGGACCATCGAGGTGCTGCGCAAGCAGCGCGTGAGCTACGCGGACGTGGATCGCGCCGCGGCCGCGGGCGACGTCGTCGTGATCGACTACAAGGGCACCATCGACGGCGAGCCCTTCGACGGCGGCGCGGCCGAGGCCCAGAGCATCGTCCTGGGTGAGGGCCGGTTGCTGGCCGATTTCGAGGCCGCTCTGATCGGCATGAGTGCCGGCGCCACCAAGTCGTTTGAACTCACTTTTCCCGCGGACTATCATGGGGCGGAAGTCGCTGGAAAGAAGGCCGTCTTCGAAGTCACCCTGCACAAGGTCCAGGAGCAGAAACTGCCCCCCGTCGATGCGGAGTTCGCCAGAAGCCTGGGCGTGGAGGACGGCGATCTCGCCCGGATGCGAACCGACGTGCGGGCCAACCTGGAGCGCGAGGTGAAGCGCCGGGTTCAGGCGCGAGTCAAGGATCAGGCGCTGAAGTCGTTACTGGACTCTGCGACCCTGGAAACACCCAAGGCGCTGGTCGACATGGAGATCGAGCGCCTCATGGCGCAGATGGCGGAAAACCTTCGCGGCCGTGGCATGAAGCCCGAACAGATTAACATGCCGCGCGACGCTTTCGAGCCCGAGGCGAAGCGCCGTGTCAGCATCGGTCTGGTATTGAACGAGCTGGTCAAGCAGAACGACATCAAGGCGCAGCCCGATCAGGTGAAGGCGATGATCGAGGACTATGCCGAGAGCTACGAGCATCCGGACGAGGTGGTGCGCTGGTACTACCAGTCCGCCGATCGCGTCCGGGAAGTCGAGGCCGTCGTGCTGGAAAACAACGTAGTCGAGTGGGTGCTGCAGCACGCCAAGGTGGTGGACAAGCCCGCCGCCTTCGAGGAACTCATGGGGAACGCACAATGAACTGGGGCAAGTCGATGAACGCCGATCCGCAGGGCGGCTCCGCGCCGTGGGACCCGCAGGCGCTCGGCCTGATCCCGATGGTGATCGAGCAGAGCGGCCGCGGAGAGCGCGCCTATGACATCTACTCGCGCCTGCTGAAGGAGCGCGTGGTGTTCCTGGTGGGCCCGGTGAACGACGTGACCGCCAACCTGATCGTGGCGCAGTTGCTGTTCCTCGAGTCGGAGAATCCCGACAAGGACATCTTCTTCTACATCAACTCGCCCGGCGGGTCGGTATCGGCGGGCCTCGCGATCTACGACACCATGCAGTTCGTGAAGCCGGACGTCTCCACGCTCTGTATCGGCCAGGCCGCCAGCATGGGGGCCTTCCTGCTCGCCGCGGGTGCCAAGGGCAAGCGCTTCGTGCTGCCCAACTCCAGGGTGATGATTCACCAGCCCATGGGCGGCTTCCAGGGCCAGGCTTCGGACATCGAGATCCACGCACGCGAGATCCTGTACCTGCGCGAGCGCCTCAATTCGCTGATGGCGAAGCATACTGGCCAGGATATTGCAACGATCGAGAAGGACACCGATCGCGACAACTTCCTGAGCGCGGACGATTCGGTCAAGTACGGCCTGGTGGACAAGGTGCTGGCCAACCGGGCGGATGTTTGAGGCAATGGTGGGAACGGTACGGCGGTTCGGCGTTCTGAAGCAGTGTCGCTGTGTTGCGGTTCGTAAGGTTGCAGTGATCTAGCGCGGGAGCAAGAGGCCCACGATGTCGGAAAAGTCTGCCGGAGAAAAACTCCTCTACTGCTCGTTCTGCGGCAAGAGCCAGCACGAGGTGCGCAAGCTGATCGCCGGCCCGTCGGTGTTCATCTGCGACGAGTGCATCGAGCTCTGCAACGACATCATCCGCGAGGAAACGCATGGCGACACCGCGACCAAAGGTGCGAAGTCCGACCTGCCGGTGCCTACCGAGATCCGCGGCATCCTCGACCAGTACGTCATCGGCCAGGACCAGGCCAAGAAGATCCTGTCCGTGGCCGTCTACAACCACTACAAGCGGCTGAAGACGCTGTCCAAGAAGGACGACGTCGAGCTCGCCAAGAGCAACATCCTGCTGGTGGGGCCGACCGGCTCGGGCAAGACGCTGCTCGCCCAGACTCTCGCGCGCCTGCTCAACGTCCCCTTCGTGATGGCGGACGCCACCACGCTGACCGAAGCCGGTTATGTGGGCGAAGACGTCGAGAACATCATCCAGAAGCTGCTGCAGAAGTGCGACTACGACGTCGACAAGGCCCAGCGCGGCATCGTCTACATCGACGAGATCGACAAGATCTCGCGCAAGTCGGACAACCCGTCGATCACGCGCGATGTGTCGGGCGAGGGCGTCCAGCAGGCACTGCTCAAGCTGATCGAGGGCACGATCGCCTCGGTGCCGCCGCAGGGCGGTCGCAAGCACCCGAACCAGGAGTTCGTGCAGGTCGACACCACCAACATCCTGTTCATCTGTGGCGGGGCCTTCGACGGCCTCGACAAGGTGATCCGCGCCCGGTCCGAGAAGGGCGGGATCGGTTTCGGCGCCCAGGTGAAAAGTCGCGACAACCGCAAGGACATCGGTGCGGTGCTGCGCGAAGTCGAACCCGAAGATCTCATCAAGTACGGCCTCATCCCCGAGTTCGTGGGGCGCCTGCCGGTGGTGGCCACCCTCGAAGAACTGGACGAGAAGGCACTCATCCAGATCCTGACCGAGCCGAAGAACGCGCTCATCAAGCAGTATCAGAAGATGTTCGCGATGGAAGGCGTCGAGCTCGAGATCCGCGAGGATGCGCTGAAGGCGATTTCCACCAAGGCCCTGCATCGCAAGACCGGCGCGCGCGGGCTGCGCTCCATCCTGGAACACGTGCTCCTCGACACGATGTTCGACCTGCCTTCCATGAAGAACGTGGAGAAGGTCGTGATCGACGAGGGCTCCATCACCGGCGACATCAAGCCGCTGCTGATCTACTCCGATCAGCCCAGAGTCGCAGGATCGGCATGAATCTGCGACCGGGTGGCAGCCACCGCCCGGTCGGCACTGCCGGGCAAGCGAAACCCGCCGAAAGCCCCTGGGGCCCGGCGGGTTGAATTCGAGGGCATGCGCTCCAATTAGCCCGGGACAACCCATTACACGTTTCAGGTGACCTCCATGACCTACTCCAACGATCCCTCGGAATCCCGCGTCACGCTGCCGCTGCTGCCGCTGCGCGACGTGGTCGTGTTCCCGCACATGGTCATCCCGTTGTTCGTCGGTCGCCCGAAATCCATCAAGGCGCTCGAAACGGCCATGGAAGCCGGCAAGAGCATCCTGCTGGTGGCCCAGAAATCCGCCGCGAAGGACGAGCCCTCCGAGGAGGATCTCTACCGCGTGGGCAGCATCGCCAACATCCTGCAGATGCTGAAGCTGCCCGACGGCACCGTGAAGGTGCTGGTCGAAGGCGTGCAGCGGGCGACCATCGAGGACATCGACGATCTGCGGACGCACTATGCGGTCGACGCGGTACCTGTGCCGACCGAAACCCTCTCGGCGGAAGAAACGCACGAGATCGAAGCGATGCGGCGGGCGATGATCGCCCAGTTCGACCAGTACGTGAAACTCAACAAGAAGATTCCGCCCGAGATCCTCACCTCGCTTGCCGGAATCGACGAAGCCGGGCGGCTGGCCGACACCATCGCCGCGCACCTGCCGCTCAAACTCGAGCAGAAGCAGGCCGTGCTCGAGATGTACGAGGTGAAGCGCCGCCTCGAGCATCTGCTGTCGTTGCTGGAAGCCGAACTCGACATTCTCCAGGTGGAAAAGCGTATCCGCGGCCGCGTCAAGCGCCAGATGGAGAAGAGCCAGCGCGAGTACTACCTCAACGAACAGGTCAAGGCGATCCAGAAGGAACTTGGCGACCTCGACGAGGGCGCCGATCTGGACGAGATGGACAAGCGCATCAAGTCGGCGCACATGCCCAAGGAAGCGCGCGCGAAGGCGGAGAACGAGCTCAAGAAGCTGCGCATGATGTCGCCGATGTCGGCGGAAGCCACGGTGGTGCGCAACTACATCGAGGCACTGGTCAATCTGCCCTGGAAGAAGAAGAGCAAGATCTCGAAGGATCTCACCATCGCCGAGAGCGTGCTCGAACAGGACCACTACGGTCTCGAGAAGGTGAAGGAGCGGATCCTCGAATATCTCGCGGTGCAGCAACGGGTCGAGAAGGTCAAGGCGCCGATCCTGTGCCTGGTCGGTCCGCCCGGGGTGGGCAAGACCTCGCTCGGCCAGTCGATCGCGCGCGCCACCAACCGCAAGTTCGTGCGCATGTCGCTGGGTGGGGTGCGCGACGAAGCCGAGATCCGCGGCCATCGCCGCACCTACATCGGGTCGATGCCGGGCAAGATCCTGCAGAACATGACCAAGGTCGGCGTGCGCAATCCGCTGTTCCTGCTCGACGAAGTGGACAAGATGGGCATGGACTTCCGCGGCGATCCGGCGTCGGCATTGCTAGAAGTGCTCGATCCGGAACAGAACCACACGTTCGTCGATCACTACGTCGAGGTCGACTACGACCTGTCGGATGTGATGTTCGTCGCGACGGCGAATACCATGAACATCCCGCCGGCGCTGCTCGACCGGATGGAAGTGATCCGATTGTCCGGCTACACCGAGGACGAGAAGGTCAACATCGCCATGCGCTATCTGCTGCCCAAGCAGATGAAGAATCACGGCCTGAAGGACGCCGAGACCAACGTCTCCGAGAGTGCGGTGCGCGACATCATCCGCTACTACACGCGCGAGGCGGGCGTGCGGGCGCTGGAGCGCGAGATCTCCAAGATCTGCCGCAAGGTGGTGAAGTCGCTGCTGCTGAAGAAGCGCGAGTCGTCGATCCAGGTCAACGCGCGCAACCTCGACAAGTACCTCGGTGTGCGCCGCTACAGCTTCGGCATGGCGGAGAAGGACAACCAGGTCGGTCAGGTCACGGGGCTTGCGTGGACCGAGGTGGGCGGCGAGTTGCTCACCATCGAAAGCGCGGCGATGCCCGGCAAGGGCAAGACCGTCACCACCGGCAAGCTCGGCGAGGTGATGCAGGAGTCGATCCAGGCGGCACTCACGGTGGTGCGCAGCCGCTCGCAGAAACTGGGCATTCGTGAGGATTTCTACCAGACGAGCGACATTCACATCCACCTGCCCGAAGGCGCCACTCCGAAGGACGGTCCGAGTGCCGGCATCGGTATCTGCACCGCCGTGGTATCGCTGCTCACCGGAATTCCGGTGCGTGCCGATGTCGCGATGACCGGTGAGATCACGCTGCGCGGCGAGGTCCTGCCGATCGGCGGCTTGAAGGAGAAGCTGCTTGCCGCTCACCGAGGTGGCATCAAGCACGTGCTGATTCCGCAGGAGAATGTGAAGGATCTCGCCGAGATTCCCGACAACATCAAGAATCGACTCGACATCCATCCGGTGAAGTGGATCGACCAGGTGCTCGAGCTGGCACTCGAGCGCATGCCGGAGCCTCTGCCGGAGAAAGCGCAGGCCCCGGTGACGCTGTCGCCGGTCGATGCGGATGCGCCCGTTGCTGCAGTGAAACACTGAAGCGGCATTGCACGGTGCGCGCGATGCGCGCCGTGCCGCGGTCGCTCAACGGTGACAATGCCGACACACTTCGCGGGCATGCGAGCACGCGCAGCGGTGTTTTCCTTGACACCGACTTTTTCAGCTTGCTATAAAGCTTGGCGAGTTGTTCGGCACCCGAAAAGCCGCGCCAGTGCTGGGGCACAGGGCAACCGCCTGATACAGCATACGACGCAGCCCGGGCAGGTCAGCGCATCACCAGCGCGCACACAACATTCACCGTTCCCCCGGGTCGCGGACCTATCCATGAACAACGAAAGGGGATGCACGTGAACAAGTCGGAACTCATCGACGCCATCGCAAAATCGGCCGACATTTCCAAGGCGGCCGCCGGCCGCGCGCTCGACGCAACGGTGGCGTCCATCAAGACCTCGCTGCGCAAGGGCTCGATGGTGACTCTGGTCGGTTTCGGAACTTTCTACGTGGGCAAGCGTGCCGCACGCGGCGGTCGCAATCCACGTACCGGTGCATCCATCAAGATCAAGGCCGCCAAGGTGCCGAAGTTCCGGGCTGGAAAGGCGCTGAAGGATGCATTAAACTGAGCGACCTGTTTTCGACGGCGGCTTGATCGACGGGTGCAGTAGGGAGGTTGGTCAGAAAATCCCTGCCGCGCCAGGGCGAGTGGCAAGCAGGAGAAGGCGTCCCGGGTGCTTAGCTCAGTTGGTAGAGCGTCGCCCTTACAAGGCGAATGTCGGGAGTTCGAGCCTCTCAGCACCCACCAAAGTCGAGAACGGCAGCTTTCGGGGAGTGGTAGTTCAGTTGGTTAGAATACCGGCCTGTCACGCCGGGGGTCGCGGGTTCGAGTCCCGTCCACTCCGCCAAACCCGAGAAGGCGAACGCATGTTCGCCTTTTTCGTTTCTCGTGCCTCGTGCCGGATGTCGGTCTCGAGGAACGGCCGGATGGGGCGGCCGCGTCTGGGTTGAAGAGGGTGGGATTGCCATGTTCGAATGGGTCGACAAGCACAAGCGCTGGATACAGGTCATCCTCCTGATCCTGATCGTTCCGTCCTTCGCGTTCCTGGGAATCAACTACTACTTCCAGGAGAGCGGTACGGGCGGCGCGGTGGCCAAGGTGGCCGGGTCCAAGATCTCCGCGCAGGAGTTCGAGCAGGCCCTGCGCAAGCGCCAGGAAGACCTGCGCAAGATGATGGAAGGCAAGGTCGACCAGGCCGCGCTGGACAGCACCGACGTGCGCAATTCGGTCATCAACGGCCTCGTGGATCAGCGCGCGTTGCTGGCCCATGCGCTGCATGCCGGCATCACGGTCACCGATGACCAGGTGCGCAAGATCGTGATGGGCATCCCGGAGTTCCAGGACCAGGCCACGGGCAAGTTTTCGGCAGAGCGCTACGAGCGTCTGCTGCGCGAGAGCGACGGCCGGACGCCCGTCATGTTCGAATCCGAAGTCCGGCGCAGCTTGAGTCTCGCCCAGGTGCGCGACACCGTGGCGGATTCCGCGCTCGTGCCGATGACGGTTGTCGATCGCCTTGCCCGTATCCGTGAGCAGCAGCGCGAAGTGAATCAATGGCTCCTCACGCCCGAGCAGGTGCGCTCGAAGGTGAACGTCACCGACGAAGACGTGAAGGCGTACTACGAGTCGCACAAGACCGAGTTCCGCATACCCGAGCGCGTGCGCGTCGAGTATGTCCTGCTGAACCTCGAGACCGTGACGAAGGGCATCGACATTCCTCAGCAGGAAGTCGCGAAGTGGTACGACGATCACAAGGACCAGTACGGCAAGCCGGAAGAGCGCCGCGCGAGCCACATCCTCATCACGGTCCCGAAGGATGCCAAGCCGGACGTCAAGGATGCCGCACGCAAGAAGGCCGAAGCGCTGCTCGACGAGGTGCGACGCGCGCCCAAGTCGTTCGCCGAAGTCGCCAGGAAGAACTCGCAGGATCCGGGCTCGGCCGCCAACGGCGGCGATCTCGGATTCTTCGCCCGCGGCATGATGGTGAAGCCGTTCGAGGATGCGTTGTTCGCCATGAAGGTGGGTGAGGTCGAAGGCCCGGTGGAGACGCAGTACGGCTACCACGTGATCCGCCTCGAAGCGGTGAAGCCGGGCGAGAAGGTGCCGCTCGACAAGGTCCGCGCGGAGATCGAACTGGAGTTGAAGAAGGGCAAGGCCGGCAAGGCCTTCGCCGATGCCGCGGACACGCTGAACAACGTGGCGTACGAGCAGTTCGACAGCCTGAAGCCGGCCGCCGAGGCGCTCAAGTTGCCGATCCAGACCAGCGACTGGATCACGCGCGATGGCGGCGGCATGCCGCTGCTGGTGAAGCCCGAATTGCTCACCAAGATCTTTTCCGACGACGCGATCAAGAACAAGCGCAACACCAATGCCGTGGAGGTGGCACCCAACACGGTGGTGGCTGCCCGGGTGATCGATCACCGACCGGCGGACGTCCTGCCGTTCGAGGAAGTGCGCAAGGATGTCCAGCAGCAGCTCCTGGTCGAGCGGGCGACCAAGCTGGTGGAAGAGGAAGGCAAGGCCATGCTCGCCAAGCTGAAGGGCGGCGACGACAAGGCCGCGACCTGGTCGCCGCCGGTCATCGTCTCGCTGCAGAAATTGAGCGGCCTGGCACCCGAGGCGGCCCGGGACGTGTTCACTGCCGACCCTGCGGCATTGCCCGCCTACGTCGGCACGCCCGTTTCTAACGGGCGGTACGTCATCTACCGGGTGGGCAGGGTCATCGACGCGCCAGCGCCGAACGAGGAGCAGCGCAAGGCCCTGGCGCGCCAGATGGTGCAGATCACGGCCCAGCAGCAGTTCGATGCGTACCTGCAGACGGTGCGCGCGGGTGCGGGTGTCGAGATCGATCCGACGAAGGTGGAGCGCAAGGCCCAGCAGTAGCGGCGGCCCTGGCGGGCCACCGCCCGCGCCTTCAATCCATCGTGGAAACGGTGGTGGTGTTGAACCCGGCGTCGACGTACATGATTTCGCCGGTGATGCCGCTCGCGAGCGGGCTCAGGAGGAAGGCGGCCGCGTTGCCCACTTCCTCCGTCGTGACGTTGCGACGCAGCGGCGCGTGCTTCTCGTTGTGCGCGAGGATCTTGCCGAAGCCGCCGATCCCGGCCGCGGCGAGCGTCTTGATCGGCCCTGCGGAGATGGCGTTCACGCGGATGCCTTCCGGGCCCAGGCTCTGCGCCATGTAGCGCACGGCCGCCTCGAGGCTCGCTTTCGCGAGCCCCATCACGTTGTAGTTCGGCAGCGAGCGTTCTGCCCCCAGGTAGCTTAGCGTGAGCAGCGCCGCATCGCGCCCGCGCATCATGGGGCGTGCCGCCTTGGCCAGCGCGGCGAAGCTGTAGGAGCTGATGTCATGGGACATGCGGAAGGCTTCCCGAGTCACGCTATCGAGGAAGTCGCCGGCCAGGGCCTCGCGCGGCGCGAACGCGATCGAGTGCACGAGTGCGTCGAGCCCGTTCCAGGACTTGCCCAACTCGGCGAACAACGCGTCGATCTCCGTATCCACGGTAACGTCGCAGGGGAATACCAGCTTGCTGCCGAACTCGGCCGCGAGTTCCACGACCCGTTCCTGCACGCGTTCGCCCTGGAAGGTGAAGGCGAGCCTGGCACCCTCGCGGTGACAGGCCTTGGCGATGCCGTATGCGATCGATCGGTTCGACAGCATGCCGGTCACCAGAATGTTGCGGTCCTGAAGAAAGCCCATGGAGATCCTCGATGGTTTATCGTTCGATCAAGTCGCCGCTATTATAGGCGGCGCCCGTGTCGCACCCATCTCGCGGTCGGCGCGGCCCTTCCACCGGAAACGCTGACCGCATGTCGAGACTGCCGTACTGGATCGCCGTCGTGCCGCTGCTCGCCGCCTGTTCGGGCGCGTGGAACGATCCGTATCCGGCGTCGGACCGCCAGTCGAACACGCTGTACTCGGCCTTCATCGAGCGGCCCAAGCATCTCGATCCGGTGCAGTCCTACAGCTCCAACGAGATCACGTTCACGGCGCAGATCTATACCCCGCCGCTGCAGTACCACTACCTCAAGCGGCCGTTCGTACTGATCCCGCATGCGGCCGTCGAGGTGCCGACCCCGGTGTTCCTCGACGCGCAGGGACGCGAGTTGCGCAACGGGGCCGACAGTGCGCAGGCGGCGTTCAGCGTGTACGAGATCCGCATCCGGCCGGGGATGCGCTACCAGCCGCACCCGGCGTTCGCGACCCGTCCCGATGGCACGCCCCGTTACGTTCCCATCGGTGACCGGGAGGCCGGCGGAATCCACGAACTGCGCGATCTCACCGAGACCGGAACGCGGGAGGTCAAGGCCGAGGACTTCGTGTACCAGATCAAGCGGCTCGCTCATCCGCGTCTGCACTCGCCCATCTTCGGTCTCATGACCGAGTACATCGTCGGGTTGAAGGAGTACGGCGAGCGCCTGAAGGGCGTCAGCGATGCCATGGTGAAGCAGGGGCGCAAGGACCCGTGGCTCGACCTGCGCGAACATCCGCTCGAAGGTGTCGAGGTGGTCGATGACTACACCTACCGTGTCCGGTTGAAGGGCAAGTATCCCCAGTTCGTCTACTGGCTCGCGATGCCGTTCTTCGCGCCGATTCCGTTCGAGGCGGATCGGTTCTACTCCCAACCTGCCATCGCGGCCAAGAACATCACGCTCGACTGGTATCCGGTCGGTGCCGGCCCGTACATGCTCACCGTCAACAATCCGAATCGCCGCATGGTGCTCGAGCGGAACCCCAACTACTTCGGGGAGACCTACCCCGCCGAAGGCGAAGGCGATGATGCTGCGAACGGGCTGCTCGAGGATGCCGGCAAGCCCATTCCGTTCATCGATCGCGCCGTGTTCAGCCTGGAGAAGGAGACCATTCCCTACTGGAACAAGTTTCTCCAGGGCTACTACGACGCGTCCGGCATCAGCTCGGACGCTTTCGACCAGGCCATACAGATGGGGAGCGGCGGCGAAGTGACGCTGACCGACGAGATGCGCGAGAAGGGCATCCAGTTGAAGACTGCCGTCGCGCCTTCGACGTTCTACATGGGGTTCAACCTGCTCGATCCCGTCGTCGGCGGCGAGACCGTCGAAGCACGCAAGCTGCGACAGGCCATTTCGATCGCGGTGGATTACGAGGAGTACATCTCGATCTTTGCCAATGGCCGCGGGATCGCCGCGCAGGGTCCGTTGCCGCCCGGCATCTTCGGCTATCGCGACGGCGAAGCCGGCATCAACCGGTACGTGTACGACTGGGTCGGCGGGGAGCCGCGTCGCAAGCCGATCGAAGTCGCGCACAAACTGATGGAAGAGGCGGGCTATCCCAATGGCCTGGACCGCAAGACCGGCGCGCCGCTCGTGTTGAACCTCGACGCGACCGCGCGCGGCCCCGACGACAAGGCGCGCCTCGACTGGATGCGCAAGCAGTTCGCGAAGCTCAACGTGAACCTGGTGGTGCGCGCGACCGACTACAACCGGTTCCAGGAGAAAGTGCGCAAGGGCAATGCCCAGATCTTCCAATGGGGCTGGAACGCGGACTACCCGGATCCGGAGAACTTTCTCTTCCTGCTGCACGGCGCGCAGGGCAAGGTCAAGTCGCAGGGCGAGAACGCGTCGAACTGGGTCAACGCGGACTTCGACCGCCTGTTCGAACGCATGAAGAATATGGACAACGGCGCCGAGCGCCAGCAGATCATCGACCAGATGACCGAGATTGCCCGGCGCGAGGCTCCGTGGCTGTGGGGCCTGCATCCGAAGGAATACGGCCTGGCGCACGCGTGGGTGAAGAACCGCAAACCCAACCAGATCGCGAACAACCTGCTCAAGTACCAGCGCATCGATGCAGTCCGGCGTGCGACCCTGCGCGAGCAGTGGAATCGTCCGGTCCTGTGGCCGCTCGGGCTGTTCGTCCTGGTGGTCGTGGCGTTCACGGTGCCGGCGGTGCTGGTGATACGTCGGCGCGAGCGCGGTACCGCACGCGCTGACGCGCTCGTGCCGGCCGCAAGGTAACGGTATGCTGCGCTACCTGGTACGCCGCGTCCTGTATGCGATCCCGATCCTGATCGGGGTCAACGTGCTGACCTTCGCGTTGTTCTTCGTGGTGAACACACCCGATGACATGGCGCGCATGCAACTCGGCGTCAAGCGCGTCACGCCGGAGGCCATCGAGCGTTGGAAGCAGGAACGCGGCTACGACAAGCCGCTGCTCGTCAACGCCGCCGCGACGGGAGCGGCCAGGATCACCGACACGATCTTCTGGAACAACTCGTTGCGTCTGTTCGCGTTCGATTTCGGCAAGGCCGAATCCGACGGCCGGGACATCGGCCACGAGATCGCGACGCGCATGGGGCCGAGCCTCGCCATCGCGCTCCCGGTGTTTCTCGTCGGCCTCGCAGCCTACGTGACCTTCGCGCTGCTGATGGCCCTGTTCCGCGCGACGTATCTCGACTTCTCGGGCGTGGTGCTGTGCGTCGCGGCCATGTCGATCTCGGGCATGTTCTACATCATCGGCGGGCAGTTCCTGGTGAGCAAGCTGTGGAATCTCGCGCCCATCTCGGGCTTCGCCGGCGGCTTGAGCGCCTGGCGCTTCATGGTGCTGCCGGTGGCGGTGGGGCTGGTGGCGGGCTTCGGCGAGAGCAGCCGCTGGTACCGGACCATCTTCCTCGAAGAGATCAACCGGGACTACGTTCGGACGGCGCGGGCCAAGGGCCTGTCGGAAGGTCGCGTGCTCGTCCACCACGTGCTGCGCAACGCGCTGATCCCGATCCTCACCGGTGTGGTGGTGGTCATTCCATCGCTGTTCCTCGGCAGCCTGGTCATGGAGTCCTTCTTCGGCATTCCCGGGCTCGGCAGCTACACCATCGACGCCATCAATTCGCAGGACTTCGCCGTGGTCCGGTCCATGGTTTTCCTGGGCTCGCTGCTCTACATCGTCGGCCTGATCCTCACCGACATCTCCTACACGATCGTGGATCCGCGGATCCGCTTCGAATGACTTTCCCGATCAAACCGGTGCTGCTGTGGACCGACGCGCTGGTGTTCGCGCTCGTGGCCGCGATCCTGCTCTTCGTCTGGTACATGAACCGGCACGAGCACCTGAGGATGCCCTGGCGCAAGGTGGCCCGATCCACCAGCGGCATGGTGTCGGCGACCGTGCTGTCCCTGTTCATCCTGGTGGGGCTGCTCGATACCTTCCACTATCAAAAGGCGCTTCCGCCTGACAAGCAGACGGCGGAAATGCGCTACGCATCGGACGTACTGTCGGCCCTGGATGCCATCGCCGAACCGTTGCGCATGCGCCAGGAGCGGACGTTTTCCGCACCGTTCTCGGCCTACGCCCATGCGAAGGAAACCATGAGTGGCGCCGACGGCACGCCGAGGCGCGACTACCCCCGCCTCAAGTTCGGTGGCGCGCATCTCGAGAGTCCGGCGGCGGAGCGCCTGCCCGACATCGCGCGCGGCGTGCTGCAGGGCGTGGCCCTCGCGGCAATGCTCTGGATGTTCGCCACGGCCATCATCACCGGCGTCGTGGCGGCGCGGGCCGATCGACGCTTCGCCGAGACCTCCGGCGACCTCTGGCGCGGCGATCTTGACGTGCCATGGCGTGCGGTGTTGATCACGTTGGGACTGCTGCTGATTGTCGTGATGCCGCTCATCGTGCTGTCCGGGCGCTATCACGTATTCGGCACGGACAAGGTCGGGCAGGACGTGTTCTATCTCACGTTGAAGAGCATTCGCACCGGACTGGTGATCGGCACTGTCACCACGCTGGTCATGCTGCCGTTCGCGCTGACCCTCGGCATCATGGCGGGGTATCTGCGCGGTTGGGTCGACGATGCGATCCAGTATCTCTACACGACCCTGAGTTCCATTCCCGGGGTTCTGCTGATCGCCGCGGCGGTGCTGATGATGCAGGTCTACATGGACACGCATCCCGAGACCTTCGACTCCGTGACGCGTCGCGCCGATTTCCGGCTGCTGTTCCTGTGCGTGATTCTCGGCGTGACCAGCTGGACCGGCCTGTGCCGGCTGTTGCGCGGCGAGGCGCTCAAGCTCCGCGAGCTCGAGTATGTCCAGGCCGCGCAGGCATTCGGCGTCGGGCCCTGGCGCATCATGGCTCGTCACATCCTGCCGAATGTCGTGCATATCGTCATCATCACCATCGTGCTTGGCTTCAGCGGGCTGGTTCTTGCCGAGGCCGTGCTGTCCTACGTGGGCGTGGGTGTCGATCCCGCCATGAACAGCTTCGGGACGATGATCAACGCAGCGCGCCTCGAGATGGCGCGCGAGCCGATCGTGTGGTGGTCGCTCGCCGCCGCCTTCGTGTTCATGTTCCTGCTCGTGCTATCCGCCAACCTGTTTGCCGATGCAGTGCGTGACGCCCTCGATCCTCGCGTCAGTGCGCAGCTTGCAAGACCCGTGTTCCGGTGGCACCGGCAGCGCGGTGCATCGTCGAGGCATCCTGCATGAGCGCACCTTTGCTTCAGGTCGAGGACCTGCGCACCTGGATCGCCGGCCGCGACTGCGACGTGCGCGCCGTGGACGGCGTATCGCTCGACATTCGGCGTGGCGAAACCTTCGCCCTCCTGGGCGAATCCGGCTCCGGCAAGTCGATCACCGCGCTGTCCATCATGCGGCTCCTGCCTGATGCCGGCGCCATCGTGTCGGGGCGCGTGATGCTCGACGGCCTGGAGTTGACCGGTCTGCCGGAGCGGCAGATGCGTGACGTGCGCGGGCGACGCATCGCGATGATCTTCCAGGAACCGGGGGCGAGTCTCAATCCGGTGATGACCGTGGGCGACCAGGTGCGCGAGGTGCTGGACCGCCATCTCGGCGTGCGGGGTGAGGCTGCGGACCGGCGGGTGCTGGAGCTGTTCGAGGCCGTCGGCATTCCCGATCCGTCGCGACGCCTCGGCGAGTTTCCCTTCCAGCTCTCGGGCGGACTCAAGCAGCGCGTGATGATCGCTTGCGCGCTCGCCTGCGAGCCCGAACTGCTCGTGGCCGATGAGCCGACCACCGCGCTCGACGTCACCATCCAGGCCCAGGTGCTGGATCTGTTGCGTGACATCCAGCGCAGGACCGGCATGTCGATGCTGCTCATCACCCACGATCTGGGCGTCGTGTCGGAGACCGCCCATCGCGTCGCGGTGATGTACGCCGGCGAGATCGTGGAGACGGGATCGCGCGAGGCGTTCTTCGAGCGTCCGGCCCATCCGTACACCAACAAGCTGTTCGCCTCGATTCCAGGTTCGCGCTCCCGCGCCGAACGGCTCGCGGTGATACGCGGCACCGTACCGCCGCTTACCAGGGACTTCGTGGGCTGCCGTTTCGCCGACCGCTGCGATCGCGCTTGGGACCGGTGCCGGACCACCGAGCCCGCCGTGCATCGTTTGCCCGACGGGCAGACCGTGCGCTGCCATCTGTATGCTCCGGAGTGCGTGGAAATGCGCGGGCGCCCCGCGGCCGTCGCCGAGCCGGAAGCGGCCCCGGCAGTTGGCGGCACCAGGGTGTCGTCTTCGAGCCATCCGCTGTTGGCGACCCAGGACCTCAGGATCCATTTCCCGATTCGCCGCGGGCTGTTCAAGCGCGTGGTCGGTCACGTGAAGGCGGTGGACGGTGTCTCGCTCGCCATCCCCGCCGGACGCACCATCGCCCTCGTGGGCGAATCGGGCTGCGGCAAGACCACGGTGGGCAAGGGAATAGTCCAGCTGCTCGGCGCTGTGAGCGGCACCGTGCGTTTCGAGGGCGTGGACCTCTCGAGTCTCGACGCCTCTACCTTGCGGCAGCGCCGGCGCGACTTCCAGATCATCTTCCAGGACCCATTCGCATCGCTCAACCCGCGCATGCGCGTGTCCGAGATCGTGGAAGAGGGGATGACTGCGCTGGGTATCGGTGGGTCGCCGGTGGAGCGCAGCGCGCGCATCGACAAGCTGCTGGAGCAGGTCGGCCTGTCGCCCGACATGCGGTACCGCTACCCGCACGAGTTCTCCGGCGGCCAGCGCCAGCGAATCGCCATCGCACGGGCGCTCGCGGTCGACCCCAAGCTGATCGTATGCGACGAACCCACCTCGGCGCTCGACGTCTCGGTGCAGGCCCAGATCCTCAACCTGTTGAAGGATCTCCAGGACCGGCTCGGGCTCGCCTACCTGTTCATCACCCACAACATCTCGGTCGTCGAGTATCTCGCGCATGAGGTGGCGGTGATGTACCTCGGCCGTATCGTCGAGTACGGGACGGCCGACGAGGTGTTGCGCACGCCGAAGCATCCGTACACGCAGGCGCTGCTGTCGGCCGTGCCGAGCATCGAGCGCGGGACGCAGCGCGAAGTGATCCGACTGCAGGGCGACCTGCCGTCGCCCGCGGCGCCGCCGCCCGGCTGTCATTTCGAGCCGCGGTGCCCGAGGGCCATGCCCGAGTGCAAGAGCGCCTATCCGGCGGAGACGCGTTTGTCCGCGACCCAGCGCGTGCACTGCTATCTCTACCCGCAGAAATGAAGACGGCGCCCTGGAGGCGCCGTCCTGATTCAGCAAGCCCGGTAAAGCGTCAGTTGCGCACCAGATGCTGCTTGTTGCCGGAAGGCGCGGGCGCCTTCTTCGCTGGTGCCTTCACCTTGACCGTCTGCATGCTCTTCGGTGCCTTGGCGCGAGCGGTGCCCTTGGCGACCGGAGCGGTGTCCGGATAGATCGTGAGCGTTTGACCGGGACGGATGTGCCCGCCCTTCAAGTGGTTCCAGCGGATGATCTGCCGCTGTGTCACGTGGAAATGGTTGGCGATGCGTGCGAGCGAATCCGAAGACTTCACGCGGTAGGTTTCCATTTCCGGGCCGGATGTCGACGGCAGGAAGTCCAGCGGGTCGATGCTTTGCTCGAGGTTCGCGTCCTGCATCGCCGCCGGGGTCGGCACGAGCAGCGTCTGGCCGGGGCGCAGCCGTTTGCGGGTCCCGATGCCGTTGACCTGCTTCAGCGTGTTCACGGTGAGGCCGTAGCGCGCCGCGACCTGTTCGATCTTCTCGTTCGGCTTCAACGTGTAGGTCTGCCACGAGACGAGCGGTTCGTCGTTGGCTTCCAGGTTGGTGGCGAACGTCTCGGCCTTCTCCACCGGTAGCAGCACCGTGCGTTCGCCCGCCGACGTGATCACCGGACGGTTGTGCGCCGGGTTGAGCGAACGGAACTCCTCGAGCGGCACGCCGGCCAGCTCTGCGGCACGCTTCACGTCGATCTGCTGAGGGATGTTGACGCGGATGAAGTACGGCTGGTTGGGGATTTCCTCGAGCAACACGCCGTACCTTGCAGGGTCGGCGATGATGTTCTTCACCGCCTGCAGCTTCGGCAGGTAGTTGGCCGTTTCCTTGGGCATCTTGAGGCTGCGGTAGTCGGTGGGCTTGCGCTTGTGCTGATTCTTGACGATCGCGCGCGACACCGCGCCTTCGCCCCAGTTGTAGGCAGCCAGCGCCAGCTGCCAGTCGCCGAAGTCGTTGTGCAGCTTCTGCAGGTAGTCGAGCGCTGCCCGTGTCGCCTCGGTCACGTCGCGGCGGCCGTCATACCACCAGTTCTGCTCGAGGCCGTAGCGGCGCCCGGTGTCGGGGATGAACTGCCAGATGCCCGAGGCGTGCGCGCGCGAATAGGCGACCGGGTTGTAGGCGCTCTCGATCATCGGCAGCAGGGCGATCTCGAGGGGCATGTTGCGGCTCTCGAGCTCTTCCACCACGAAGTGCAGGTAGCGGCGGCTGCGCTCCACCATGCGCTCGAGGTACTCAGGCCGGTTGAGGTACCAGGTCATGTGCCGCTGGACCAGCGGCGATTCGACCTCGGGAATGGCGTAGCCGCTGCGGATGCGGTCCCACAGGTTGCCGGCCAGCGGCCCCGTGGGCGTATCGGAGTACACGATCGCCGGGGTCCCGGGCGCCTGCAGGGCCACCGGCGTGATGTTCGAAGGCCCGGCGGCGGCGGGGGCGGGCACCAACGCCACGTCCATCGGTGCCGGTGTCGCCGAGTGGTCGGGAGCCATCGGATCGGCAATCCTGGCGGACATCGGTTCGGCGGGGGCGGGCCAGGGCGCGGCGGCAGTGCCGGTGGGGACGACAGGCGCGGCCACCGGGGCGGGTCGACTCGTCGCGGCTATGCCGGCCGTGTCGGCACTGGTGCGTGCAACCTGCTGCAATGCGCGGGGTGCGGCTGCAGCCTGAGCGACCACGATAGGGGCTGCAGGTCCCGATTGCCGTGTCGCCGAGCGCGAGCCTTCGGCATAGCCACTGGCCCGCGGCAGGGCGGTTGCCTTGACCACAGGCGGCTCGACGGTGACCGCCCGCGTTGCCGCCGTTGGTTCGGGCCCGGCCGCCGGCGCGGGCTTCAACGGGTCGGTATTGGCGATGGGTCCGTCACTGGCGGCGACCGAAGTGACGGACGGGGCCAGTTCGCGCTTGGGCGCGGGTTCGGATGCCGGCAACGCCGCAGGCGGCGCGGCCTCCGCAGCCGGCGATTTGCCAACGCTACCGACGGCGCAAGCCTGGTTTACCACTCCCAGGACGATGCACGCGAAGATCAGCTTCGTTGAGTTCCGGACCATGGTATAGGTTTGCTCAATTGCATTAAGGATCCTATACAGCCCATTGATTTGGGTCAACAATTTTATCTCCTGAACCTGCCCCCCGACGGCGGCGCTGCGACGGGGCAAACCCGTCGTCTGGAAGAGACTGCCACAGGCCAAGCCTGCACATTTCGTGAGGTTTACGGCCACCCATTGCCAGGCTTGACTGGAGCAAGCTTTGCGCCGGGAAGGGCTCAGAACTGGTTTTTCCACTCCCGCAGGACGGCGAAGACCTCTACCGGATCGGCGAGCATACGGCCGGCATGGCTTGCCGCGCTGGCGAGTACCTCGGGTGCCCGGGTGCGCAGGAACGGGTTGGTCATCTGTTCGTCGGCGATGGTCGAAGGCAGCGAAGGGCGTCCGCTTTCGAGTGCGGCGCGCGTCTCGCGTTCCCGCCGGACCAAGGCTTTGTTGGCGGGCTCCACGGCCTGCGCGAAGCGGATGTTCGCCGCGGTGTACTCGTGACCGCAGTACACGCGGGTCGCGCCGGGTAGTGCAGCCAGCTTGGCGAGCGACACGCTCATCTGCGCCGGCGTGCCTTCGAAGAGACGGCCGCAGCCCACCGAGAACAGCGTGTCGCCGCAGAAGAGCATGCCCCCACCCACGAGCGCGATGTGCCCGGCGGTGTGACCCGGAATGTCCAGCACGTCGAAATCGAGGTCGAATTCGTCGATGCGCACCCGATCGCCCTCGCTCAAGCGACGGGTGATCGCGGGGATGGTCTCGCGCGCTGGCCCGAAGACCGGTGCGCTATACTCCGCCGCGAGTTGTGCGACGCCACCCACGTGATCGGCATGATGGTGCGTCGCGAGAATCGCGACCAGGCGCAGGTGTTGCGCCTCGAGGTACTGCATCACCGGGCCCGCATCGCCGGGATCCACCACCGCTGCATGCGTGGCATCGCGCAGACACCAGATGTAGTTGTCGCGGAAAGCGCGCAGAGGAATGACGTCGACAGCCATGGGGAACCGAGTTTCGAGTGCAAGCCACCACCCTGTCAATTGAAGCGCCGACTCCGGGCCTGTCGAACTGGTTCGACACCCCGCTCGGGGCACATCTGCTGCGGCGCGAGCTCGCGTACTTCGACGACGAGGTCGCCGACGTGTTCGGTTTCAACGCCCTGCAGTTCGGCTTGCCCGAGCAGGATTTCCTGCGCATGAGCCGCATCCCGATGCGGGCCACCATCGGCTTCGAGGGGGCGGTGAAGTTGCGCGCGGACCTGTGCGAACTGCCCGTCGCCACCGGCGAGGTGGACCTGGTCGTGCTGCCGCATACCCTCGAGTTCAGTCACAACCCGCACCAGTTGCTGCGCGAAGTGCAGCGGGTGCTGCGGCCCGAAGGCCGGCTCGTGTTGTCGGGGTTCAACCCCTGGAGCCTGTGGGGTGCCGCACGCCTGGTGCGCACGCGCTCGGGCGAGTATCCCTGGTGCGGGCAGTTCATCGGGCTGCCGCGCATCAAGGACTGGCTGGCGCTCCTCGGCTTCGAGATCTCCGCCGGCCGGATGACCGCGTACGCACCGCCGTGCCGCCGCGAGCAGTGGCTGCATCGGTTGCGTTTCATGGAACACGCGGGCGATCGCTGGTGGCCCTTCGCCGGGGGGGTCTACTTCCTGCATGCGGTCAAGCGCGTGAGCGGTGTGCGTCTCATCACGCCCAAGTGGCGCATGGCACCCGCCAAGAAGAAAGTGCTCGCCGCGGTGCCGCAGCGCACCGCCGGGCAGCATCGCCGCGACCACCGGTGAGCGACGCGATCGACATCTACACCGACGGCGCCTGCAAGGGCAATCCCGGTGTCGGTGGCTGGGGCGTGCTGGTGAAGAACGGCGCATCCGAGAAGGAACTGTTCGGTGGCGCTCCCTCCACCACCAACAACCGGATGGAGATGACCGCGGTCATCGAGGCGCTCGCCGCACTCGAGCCGCGCTCGAAGGTCCGGCTGCACACCGATTCGCAGTACGTGCAGAAGGGCATCAGCGAGTGGATCCACTCGTGGAAGCGCCGCGGCTGGAAGACCGCCGACAAGCAACCGGTCAAGAACGTGGACCTTTGGCAACGGCTCGATGCCCTCGCTGCGCAGCACGACGTCGAGTGGATCTGGGTGAAGGGCCATGCGGGGCACGACGGCAACGAGCGCGCCGACCGGCTCGCGAATCGGGGCGTGGAAGTGGCGTTGCGGAAGTCTTAGGATGAATCGGCTCGCACGCTCTGGCTGGCTGTCGCCTACCAAGGAAGAGCGATCAACGCGGCGGACATGAGCCACCGTCAGATCGTCCTCGACACCGAAACCACCGGTCTCGATCCCGGCCTCGGTCATCGCATCGTCGAGATCGCCTGCGTCGAGATCGTGAACCGCCAGCCCGGCGTGCGCGACTTCCATCGCTACGTGAATCCGGGACGACCGAGCGACCCCGGGGCGCTCGAGGTGCACGGGTTGACCGAGGAATTCCTGTCCGATCAGCCGAAGTTCCGCGACGTCGCGACCGATTTCCTCGAATTCGTCGCCGGTGCCGAACTGATCATCCACAACGCACCGTTCGACGTCGCCTTTCTCAACGCCGAACTCGCGTTGCTCGATCTGCCGCCGATCGCGCAGCATGTTGCCGGTGTCACCGACTCGCTGCGGCTTGCCAAGGATCTGCATCCGGGCAAGCGCAATAGCCTGGATGCGTTGTGCGAACGCTATGCGGTCGACAATTCCGCGCGGACGCTGCACGGCGCGCTGCTCGATGCGCGCCTCCTCGCAGAAGTCTATCTGGCGATGACCCGCGGGCAGGACAGTCTCATCATCGATCACGCCGAGAGCGGGCCGGCAATGCGCGCTGCGGTCGCCCACACCGGCCCGCTCGATCTCGTGGTCCGTCGTGCCAGCGCCGAGGAAGCGGCGGCGCACGCGGAATACCTCGCGGAACTCGATCGCGTGTCGAAGGGCGCATGCCTGTGGCGGGCGATAGCAGGAGAGGCGGCCGGTACCGGTTGAACATGACGCGTCGCGCGGCTGCGCTGCTGGGGCTCACCTCGATGCTCGTCTGCCACGGCGCTGCCGCTGCGCAGCGCCCGCCCTCCGCGGAGTTCGTGCGATCCTGCGAGCGAGACCTGAAACCGGGCATCGTGACGGTGCAAGGTGTGCCCATGGCCCCGCGCCTCGATACGACACGCTCGTATCGCGACCTGACCCGCATCGCGTCTAAGGACGAAGCGGTGTTCGTGCTGGGTCTCACGCGGCCGGTGCTGCGGGTGGAGACGCAGTGGGGCTTCGAGGGCCTCGAAGACCCCGACGGCAAGCTCGTGTGCATGCGCCCATCGTTGTACATGCAGCTGCGCTACGATCCGGTGACCGTGTTCATCGGCCGCGAGTTCGTCGGCGACCGCTGTTCGTACGAGTTCATCCTCGCCCACGAGCAGCGGCACGTCGCCGTGCACGTGCACCAGCTCGAGAAGACGGTCGGGTTGCTGCGCGATCAGTTGCAGCGGCGCCTCGGCGGCCAGATCCACTATGGATCGCGGGCGGCGCTCGAGAAGCGCTTCAAGAGCGAAATCCAGGACTATTGGCTGCCGCGTGCGGAGCTGGAGTTGAAGGACGTGCGGCGCCAGCACGAGGCTATCGATACACCGGAAGAATATGCACGCGCCGCTTCGGTGTGCAGTGCGCGTATCGCGCGGATGCTGAGGCGCAGGGAAGGGCCGTAGCGTGTGGCTTACGTTGCGGCGCGGGTATTGCCATCGCCCCCACCCTGACCCTCCCCCGGCAAAGCCGGGGGAGG
>LNFM01005612.1_pt1 | contig 76879 bp, 59 predicted proteins | sample 596031 | NCBI WGS metagenome assembly LNFM01 (sample SAMN04254537, study PRJNA301005) | activated carbon metagenome | isolation source: dual media filters at the Ann Arbor, Michigan drinking water treatment plant | place: USA: Ann Arbor
CTTGACCTCGGCTGCCGGGCCGGACGCCTGAATGGTGCCAGCGTTCATGACGACGATGCCATCGCACAGTTCGAGCAGGCGGGGATCCTGCGTCGCGAGCACAAGTGTGGTTCCGGCGGATTTTAAATCTTGCAACGTGGCGACGAGACGGCGCAGCGCTGTTCCGTCGAGACCCAATTCGGGTTCGTCGACGACGACGATCTTGGGCTGACCAAAGACGGCGCGCGCGAAAGCAACCGCACGTCGTTCGCGAAGGGCCAGCGCTTGGCCTTGCGGACCAACCGGGGTGTCGAATCCGAAGGGTAATGCTTTCAACGTTTCCAGAACGCCGGCGCGGATTGCGGCGTCGGCGATGGCCATCATGGGGGCGTCGCCGAAACGGGCTATGTTCTCATGGACGGTGCCATCGATTAGAAGCGGTTCATCAGGCAAATAGCCAATGGGCGGCGAGGCCGCGACGCGCTGCCATTTCGCAATCGGAATGCCATCGAGATCGGCTGCGCCTTGCGAGGGGATGATGGCGCCGGCGAGAAGTGCAGCGAGTGTCGATTTGCCCGAGCCGTTCGGACCGACAATGCCGATCACGTCACCGGGTTCCACCGTGAGAGTGACCGAGCGCAGGGCGGGCGACTTGCGTCCCGGGTGATAGTAGCCGACGTCGCGGATTTCAATGCGGCCTGCAATCGGTTCGCCGGACGCGGCCAAGCGTGGTGTTACCGCGTCGGGGGGAAGGGATGCGAGGCGGCGGTAGCCAGCGTAGGCGCCCTGCAGGGCACGGATCGATCCGACGAGGCCTTCAAGGGGGGCAAGGGCGCGTCCCAGAAGAATGGCAGCGGCGACCAACGCACCCGGCGCGATCTCGCCGCGGATCACGAGCCAGGCTCCGAGGCCGTAGAGCGCAATTTGGGCGATGACGCGAATGAAGCGCGAGAGGGCGCGTAGGAAAGCGGTCCGCTTGCCAATCGAATAGCCCGCGATCACCTGAGCGCGGTTGGACAACTCCCAGCCGTCGGCGGCGCCGCGGGCCAGACCAAGGGCGCCGGCGTATTGCGCATTGCAGGTTACCGTCTGCCACCATTGTTGCGAGCGTTCGGCGCTGCGCGCGCGCTCGGTTTCAGCGCGGGTTGTGGTGGCTCCGAGCAGCAGGGAAATCCCAATCATCAAGACGGCGCAGCCCGTCGCCATCAGACCGATGGTTGGGTTGAGTGCGAACAAAGCCAAGAGGAAGACCGGCGTCCATGGCGCATCGAAAAAGGGGATGAGCGCGGGGCTGGCGATGAAGGCGCGCAGCCGGTCAAGGGCGGCGGCATCCTGGCGCATTTCCACCCCTGGGGTGGCGAGGCGAACGCCGTTTTCAAGGATGTAATGGCCGAGTTCATGGTCGAGCCAGTACGCCGAGCGCTGGAGAATGGTATCGCGGGCAAATTCGACCGCGGCGGACGTCAGCAGGGCCGCTGCGACCATCGCCGACAGCAGAAATAGGGTCTCGATGCTGCCGAGAGGGACGACCGTCTCGAAGATCTGGAGGATGTAGAGAGGTGTCGCGAGCATCAGGATGTTGATGCAGCCGCTGAACAGAAACGCGGCGAACAACGCGCGGCGAACCTGTTTCAGCATCCGCCTCGAGGTACGCATGACAATGCCCTACGGGTCAGAAGCTTGACAGCGCGCGTCACGGAATGACGAGCGCAGTCAGACTTATTAAACCTGAGGAGTAAACGTTTTGATAACCAACGCAGGGTCCGGCCTGTTCCGAAATGAAACAGCTGGACCCGGCGATGATGGTGCCAGTCGCTTTGGGCGGCCTATGCGATCAGCTGACCGTCGGCCAGGAGCGAGGCCGTGGTGACGCCATGGACGTTCTGGAGCAGCACGACGTCATAGAACACCGAGCCTACCTTGACGGAAACCATGGATCCGGCAGTGGTGTCGGTCACCTTGACGTCACCCAGGATGCCGTTGGTGCTATCTCTGACGTCGAGTTTGTCGCCGGCGCTGAAGTCCGTGATCGTGTCGACGCCTTGCGACTTGCGGCTGGCTACGAAGTCGGACTCTTTCCAAACGAAAGTGTCGCTTCCGGCGCCGCCCGTGAAAATGTCGGAGCCTTGAAACCCGCGGAACCAGTCGTTGCCCGCGCCGCCGTCGAAGGTATTGACGGATCGGCTGCCATTGAAAGTATCGGCGAAGTTCGATCCGACGACTTTTTCAATGTTCGAATACTGGTCGTTACCTTGGCCCGTGACACGGTTGCTTGTGACCGAGATCGCGGCCGTCGATGCCGAGTAATCGAGGACGTCGTAGCCGGCGCCGCCGTCATAACGGTCGTCGCCTGCAGCGTCGATCAGCCGGTCGTTGCCCGCGCCGCCGTTGACCCGGTCGTTACCGGCTCCGGCCCGGATGACGTTATCACCCGAGCTGCCCGTGATGGTGTCATTGCTTGCAGACCCGATCACGTTTTCAATCGATATGAACTTGTGTGTTCCGATACCAGAGCCGTTTCCGTTGGACAAATTCACCGACACGCCTTTGGTGGCGGAGGCATAGTCAACGGTGTCGATGCCCAAGCCACCGTCGTAGGTATCTTTCCCTGTGGATGCGATGAACCGATCGTCCATGTTGCCATTGGCTACCAGCGACACGTTCATCGACAGAGAAGACTGCGCGACCGAATTGCCATCCTGCGCAGACGCGGTCATCTCGAATGCCAACGAGCTTGAGCCGGCCACCGTCATCGTTAGGCCGTTGAGGTCGGCGGGCTGGAGCAGCCAAGAACCATCGGTCTGGCGCTGACCGGCCGAGAGCGACGCGCTTGACGGAACTCCGGCAAGACGCACGGAGAGTGTTTCGGAGCCGTCGGTGTCGGTGAGGGCAGCGGCCAAAGAGAGAGCAAAGGTCGAGGTGGCGGCGTACTGATCGCCGCGCAAAGTGTCGTTGCCGCTGGTCCCCGTGAGGGTGCTGATCCGGGCAATCGAGTGGACAACATTGCTGGCCGAGACGGTCGGGGCATCGGCTTGAGCTTTGATGTCGACATGAACGGTCTGCACGACGCTCTCACCGAAGGCATCGGTGATGCGGACCGAGAAGCTTTCTGTACCGCTCTTGTTTTGTCCCGGAACGTAGACGAATTCGCCCGTGGCGGAATTCAAATTGAGGTTGCCGGAAGCAGGTCCGTTGACGACTGTATAGGTGAGCGCGTCGCCGTTCGCATCCGACGCGACAACGGCGCCCGTTATGGCGACATCCTCGTCGGTCGTGAGTTCGACGCTCGCGGCTGCAACGGGAGCAACGTTCAGAAGCTGGGCGATGCTGACCTTGCTGCCGGCAACGGTTATGGCCAAATCTTCTATGCTGTCGACCGTCAGGGCGAGGGAGCTGAACGTGAACGTACCTTCGGCTCCGGCCGCCATCCAGTCCTGGTAGGCTGCGATATCCGCCAGGAATTCGGGGGTGACATGATGGGCTTCGAGGATGAGCTCCACGGTATCGAAGCCTTCGCCGCCGGACACGATGTCTGACCCGTCGCCGGCGCGCTGGATGAAGGTGTCGTCGCCGTGGCCGCCGATGAGGCGATCGTTGCCCGTTCCACCATCGATGACATCGTTGCCTTGGCCGCCGTCGATCACATCGTTTTCAATACCATTGCGGTCGAAGGAGACAGAGAGGGTGGCCGAAGACGATGCAGCGTCGCCGGTGGCTTCGCTGGCGGTGGCAGTGACGGTGAGTTCGAAATCTGCGCCGGTGGGCGCAGTCATGGTGAGGCCGGGGAGATCAGCGGCTGAGAGCACCCACGTGCCATCGGCCTGGCGGATGCCAGCGGACAACGTCGCTGCGGCGGGTACGCCGCCGAACGTGATCGACAGTGTTTCGGAGCCATCGACATCGGACAAGGCCGCTTCGACTTCGACCGCGAAGGTAGCCCATTCGGGCGCGACGTTGCCGACGAGGACGTCATCATTCTGCGTGCCCGTCATCGGCTGCGCGAGAGCGACCACGGCGTCGCTCGCGGAGACGTTTGGCGCATCTGCTACGCCGGCCACGTTGACGTTGACGGTCTGCGTCGTGCTCACGCCGGAGGGATCGGTGATGCGGACGGTGAACGCGTCGGGGCCGTTCGCGTTCGCTGCCGGGGTGTAAATGAACGCGCCGGTAGCAGCGTCGAGGTCGATGGTGCCGTTCGCGGGGCCGTTTTCAATAGCGAACGTCATCGTGTCGCCGTCGGGGTCCATAGCGCTGACGACGCCTTGGAGAGCAACATCTTCCGTGGCGGCCATTGAGACGTGTGTTTCGGCGACGGGGGCGGCGTTGATCAGGCTGTCGATTGAGACGATGGCGCCGTTGACCGACACAGAGACCGCTTCGAGGACGGAGATGGTGAGCCCCAGGGACGCGAATGTGAAGCTTGTTCCTGTGGTCTGTGCCGAAAGGTTGGCGGCCGATCCTGCCGTTGCAGCCTGACCTGCGGCCCACTGCTTGTAGGCGGCGAGATCGCTACGCAATTGCGCGGTGAGGTCGGGGGTGGAGAGGTGGAGTTCGAGGGTGTCGTTGCCGGTGCCGCCGTTGATCGTGTCGCTGCCGTCACCGGAGCGCCAGATGATGGTGTCGTTGCCGGCTTCGCCGTTGATGATGTCGTTGCCGGCGCCGCCGTCGAGGATGTCGTTGCCGATGCCGCCGGAGAGGCGGTCGTTGCCGGTGTTGCCGATGAGGGTGTCGTCGCCGCCGTCGCCGATCAGGGTGTCGTCGCCGTTGCCGCCATCGACGAAATCGTTGCCGCCGCCGCCGTAAACACCGTCGTTGCCGTCTTCGCCGAAGATGCGGTCGTTGCCAGCATCGCCGGTGAGAATGTCGGCTCCAAGGCCACCGAAGAGGTCGTCATCACCGGCACCGCCATTGATGCGATCGTTGCCGGCGCCGCCTTCGATGCGGTCGGCTTCGGTCGTACCGTTCAGGACGTCGTTTGCCGCTGTACCCGTAATGACTGCCACGAACCGCTCCCACACGATTTGAAATTAATGTGGGCCGATATTGCACTGGAAGTCTTTTCTATGGGGTGGAGACAATACTTCGATTTGTTCGCATCATTGGAAATAGTGCGTGCCAGGGCGCGACGAGCGGTAACACTTGATTTAGGACGCCATCAGAGCTTTTGAACACTGATCAATCGACATGGCGCCGGTTTCCTTTGGACGCGAAAACGACGTAACGTGCAGCGCTGGCCCTCTCGGTCCGGCACGGAATGCCACGCGAGGAATAGGGACGTGCTCGATTGGCTGCGCCGGATTTTTGTGACGACGCCCCCGCAGCGTCTGGCCACTCCGCCTGCGCCGCGCGGCGTCCATGTGCTCCATGACACCGATTTGATCACAGTCAAAACACCCGGCGCGCCCGATGCAGCCATCGCGTGGAAAGATCTCGATTCGGTCCGCCTCGTTTCGGGAGATGCCGCCGCCGAGCCGCCGGACCTGTTTTGGCTTCTTGTGGGCGGGGACCGCCGCCGGCCGGTGCTTGTGCCCATGGGTATCCCCGGCGAGCATGACCTCGTTCACGCCATGCAGTCGCGACTCGACGGGTTTGACAACATGGCCGTCATCGAGGCGATGAGTGCCAAGGGACCGGTTGGTTTCAAGATCTGGGACACGGAGATGTCCGGAACCAACGATGCCTATTAAAGAGGCCCGGCCGTCCTGCTTGCAATCGGTTGATGAATGGGGAATGTGCGTCGAGCGCCAGACTGGCGCGGAGAGCCCAATGATCGACACGATGGTGCGCCAGCCGCTGGCACTTGGCCGCACGCGCTTCCTCCTTTATGAAAATCCGATCGCTGGCGTGGCGCGCCGGACGTTGACCGATGACGTCGTGACCGTGTTGCAGCGACGCGGGTGCGCGATCACGCGGCTCAGCCTCGGACTCGATTTGGAAACGCTCGACTGGGGGCGCCTCACGGCCGATCACGATGCGATCATTTCCGCCGGAGGCGATGGAACGCTGCGCCACGTTGCGGCCCGCATTCCGGCGGACACGCTGCCTATTGGGCTCATTCCGCGTGGCACCGGGAACGTGCTGGCGTCGGAAATCGGCCTGACGCGCTCGGCGACCCGCATCGCGGATTCATTGATGCATGGCCCCGCCGTGACCGCGACGGGGGCGAGGGCCAACGGGCAGCCGTTCTACCTCATGGCGGGGATCGGGTTTGACGGCGAAACCGTTCGGCGTCTGGATGCTGGCATCAAACAAAGATGGGGCAAGCCTGCCTATACGCGACCGGTGCTTTCTAGCCTCGCCATGCCGGAGCCAACTCTGCGTGTTCTCGCAGACGGCGGGCGGCAGGCCGACGCCGGGTGGGTGCTCGTTGCCAATGCGCGGCGCTATGGCGGATCGTTCAAGCTGTCCAGCCGTGCCGGACTTCACCAGCCGGGCCTGCTTATCTATTTGCTACCGCGCGGGGGGCTCGCACGCCGCCTGACACATTTGACGGCACTCAGTCTGGGCGCGCTCGACCGGTTGCCGGGTGTGGAGATCTGGGCGGCGACCGAGGTCGACATCAGTTCGGATTTTCCATCCGCTGTACAGATCGACGGCGATCCCTTCGGAACGCTGCCGCTCAAAATAAAATGGGGCGAGCCGCAGCTCGCCCTCATTGTTCCAGAGACCTACGCAGCCCGATTGGGCGCTGAATTTACGCCCGCACATCCGCGAAGGTGACGAGGCGGCGGTTCTCGTTGTCCCATAACTTCAGCTTCGCGCACTTGAAGCTTTCCCACAGCGTGATGCGGTTCATGGTCTGCAATTCGGGGCTTCCGTTGATGCAGTCCTGCAGGCGGTAGTTGGGGATCATGCTGTTCAGGTGATGGATGTGGTGCAGGCCGATCGAACCAGTGAACCAGTTCAGCACCGGATTTAGCGCGTAGTAGGAGCTACCGTAGAGAGCCGCGACTTGAAAAGTCCAGTCGTCGGAGGACTCCCACACCGTTTCTTCGAATTGGTGCTGGATGAAGAACAGCCAACCGCCCGCCGCCGCTGCAATATGCACCATCGGCCAAACGACGAAGAACAGGTTCGAGTAGCCAGTGAAGGCGCCGATGATGCCATAGAACACGACCATGCCGGCGTTCAGGCCCAGAACGCTCTTCCACGTATCCTTGACGGGATAGGGATGGAACCAGGGGAAGCGCTGGACGATGATAAAGTAGAACGGTACGCCGATTCCAAAGAGGATCAGTGGATTGCGATAGAGGCGGTAGCGCAGCTTGCCCATCGGCGTCAGCGCGTTCCACTCGTCGATGGTGAGCGTATCGATATCGCCGACGCCGCGCTTTTCGAGATGGCCCGAGGTTGCGTGGTGCTGGGCATGTTCACGCCGCCACAAGCCATACGGCGTGACGGTGATCAGGCTCATGGCTCGGCCCATCCACGTGTTTGCGGCGGCGGTCGAGAAGAACGAGCCGTGACCGCAGTCGTGTTGGATGATGAAGAAGCGAACGACGAGCAGGCCGCCGGGGATGGCGAGCAGAAGCGTCGCCCAATAATGATTTTCGACCGTCATGAACATCGCTGTCACGATGGCCAGGAACGGCACGAGGGTATTGGCGATTTGGATGACTGCCTTGCGGTCGTCGGCACCACGGAATTTCGCGCAATGCTGCGCAATTTTCATGGCCGAAGCTTTCAACGCGGCGCGCCGGTCGGCATCGTCGCGTTTGTCAACGACGGTCTCGACGGCGGGTGTTTCGGGGAGGCGGGGGCGGGGCGCGGACTGCGCGAGGGCATTGGCTTGAGGCATCTAATCCGGATGTTGTTCTGCAGTTGAACGGTCGCCGATGTCATGGCGCGTAGCATATTCGGCTTTGGCGGGCGAGGCCTGACAAAGGTGTCGCACAGCTTCTCGGCACTATTCCGACGACGCTGTGCGCAGAGTGCCGCAGGTGGGTAGCGTTATTGCGGTGCAATGACGACGGAACAGTGAGTTAGATCAATTCCAATCGCGCACCGCGCCATGGGCCCGCCTCCGTCGGGACAAGCAAAAGGGGCCGCATTTTCGCGGCCCCTCTCAAATTTTTCGTGCCGAGGGCTGTTTAGTGTTGACCCCAGACCTCGACCACAGCCGGCGTGCCTTCAAAGAGGTTTTTCAGGCCCTTGGCGAGATCGAAGCGCGAGCGGTACTTGGCTTGGATTTCCTTGATGGCCGAACGGCCGCCCTTGAATTCCAGCGGACCGTAGGGGTTGCCTGGGTCGATCCGTTCGCGCATCGTGAACACCTCGTCGGGGCCCGTGAAGAACACCACGCGGATTTCGCGAAGTGTAATCGCGCGGTCCTTGGCGACGATCCGGAGCTTGGTGAAACCACCTTCGTTCTTGCCGACCGTGATCAAGTCCTTATCGAAGCCGGTGAAGCCGGCTGTCTGGGCGCCGAGTAGGACCCAACCCGCATTGTACTTTTTGCCTTCGCCGTTCGGACCCAGCCAGCCATCGGCGTATTGGCCGGTGACTTCGATACGTGCTTGGCCCTTGAAGTCGGGCTTGGAGCGGTAGCTCATCTGGATTTCACGGATGAACTTGTCGCCCTGGACGTCGAGCCATGAAGTTCGGGTATTGGCGCGGATGTCGGCGTCGACGACCAAGTCTTGTTCGCTGCCGTCCATGTAGACGACCTTCATGGTGTTGAGATGAACATCGTTGCCGAGCACGCGCATACGGAGGCGATCGAACTTGCCGATTTCGCCGCCGACCTTGATCACGTCGCGATCGATGCCGAAGCCGACGTTCTGGTAGCCGAACATGACGTCGTTGCCGTCAACGACCGGGCCCTTAGTGCTGGCCGGCGAAGGCTTGCCGGTGTCAGCTTGGGCGGAGAGATCGCCCGTCGCGGGGCCCTTCGGCCGTTCCATGCGGCGGCCGTCACGCGTTTGAAGGCCGAGAACCTGGATCGAGCCTTTGCCCTTTGTTGCCTTCCAGGTGAGGTTCACCTTATCGATGAACTTGTCGGCAGAACCAGCTGCGATTTCGCGGCTGCGCTCGCCCTTTTTCATGTCGATCTGGCGGTCTTCGTTGTGGACCGAACCGTCGGAGTAGATGATCTGCACGCGCTGCAGGTCGATGGCCGATGACCCCTTGTTCTTGACGCGGATGCCACGGAAGGCGCCGGGCGCATTCCTGACATCGATGGTCACGTTCCCCCTCGTGCCAACATCGATGGTCTCAGTGGCGATGCCGACGAGGTCTTGAGCGTGAGCAACGCTGATCACACCGGCCGCCATGAGGGCGAGCCCGGCCATAAATAGCCTTCGCAACATGAAACACTCCCCTTATCTTTTCTTTCGAAGCCCCCGGCTTCGCTGATAGATTTATCTGAAACCCGATGCCTACGGAAGGCAACCCTGTTGCCTCATTCATTATCCATCGCGCGAAGGAGTGATGCCCGTTTCCCACGCTATTTGGCGTCACGGGCGGGTGGAGGGTGTCAATCTGTGCGAGATTGTGCGGGTTATTTACCATGTTACGGGAGTTTAGCCCCCAGCCATGACTTCGATGCCGACCGGCGATGACACACGTCACACCTCCACAATTGAAGATATGATTGCCCTGTTGGCGGAGGCCCTGCCGGGGCGGTGTCTCACGGGAGCGGCGATCCGCGCCCAGCACGCAGGAACGCTGACCGGCTTGGAGATGCAGCCGCCGGATGTTGTCGCTTTGCCCGAGACGGTGGCCGAGGTTCAATTCATCGTCCGACTGGCCCGCGCCCATCGATGCCCGATCATTCCGTTCGGGGCTGGCACATCGCTGGAGGGGCAGGTGAACGCGCCGCACGGCGGGTTGTCGCTCGATCTGTCGCGGATGACGCGCATCGTGCGGGTGGGGACGGAAGATCTCGATGTGACGGTCGAGGCGGGTGTCACGCTCGATCAGTTGACGACTGAGTTGCGTGATACGGGACTGTTTTTTCCGGTGGACCCTGGCGCGGGGACGGCCACGCTCGGCGGGATGGCGTCGACGCGCGCATCGGGGACGACAACGGTGCGCTACGGCGCGATGCGTGGAAGCGTGTTGGCGATGACCGTGGTGCTGGCGGATGGCACGCTGATTTCGACGGGCACGCGGGCGCGCAAGTCGGCGGCGGGGTATGATCTCACGCATTTGTTCATCGGGGCCGAGGGGACGCTCGGTGTCATCGTGGACTTGACGCTGCGGTTACAGCCGCGGCCGGAAGCGGTGTTGGCGGGGGTGGCTGCTTTTGCAACGATCGCGGCTGCCGCGCACGCGACGATCGCCGCTGTGCAATCCGGGCTTTGCCTGGAGCGCATCGAGTTGCTCGATGCGGCGATGCTGAGACTGGTCAACGCGCAGTCGGGGACGGCGCTGCCTGATGAGGGGCCGGCGTTGTTTGTCGAGATTGCCGGGACGCCGAAGGCTGCAGCGGAGCATCTGGCGCTATTCATCGAAATCGCCGAGGGAGAACATGGGCGGTGGCTGGGCTCGGCGGCGGGCGAGGATGAGCGCCGCGCGTTGTGGCGAGCGCGGCACGATGCATTCTGGAGCGTGCGGGCAGCGTTTCCGGGGCGGGCGTTTCTCGTGACGGATGTGTGCGTGCCGGTGTCGCGGTTGGCGGAGTGCTTGGAGGAGACGGTGGCGGATCTGGCGGCGTCTGGGCTCGACGCGCCGATTGTCGGGCATGTGGGGGATGGGAATTTTCACACCGTGCTGGCGTTCGATGGCGCGGATGAGCAGGTGCGGTCGCGGGTTGAGGCGTATCTCGAGCGGTTGGTTGCGCGCGCGCACCGCATGGAGGGGACGTGTACCGGCGAGCACGGCATCGGTCAGGGTAAGGTGAGGTATCTCGCGGCGGAGGCGGGGCCGGCGCTCGACGTCATGCGGCAGGTGAAGGCGGCGCTTGATCCGCTGAACCTGATGAACCCGGGGAAGATGTTTTAGTTGGTAGCGCATGCGAAAACGCCCGGGTTTGGCCCCGCGCGTTTTCCGTGTGTCGAGGTTGCATGCATTACGCGGCGGCGGCGGCGGAGTTGAGGCCGGGGCGGGCGTTGCGGACTTCGGCGTCGACGAGGCTCTCGTACTTGGCGAAGTTTTTCTCAAACATGGCGACGAGCGATGCGGCCGTCGTGTCGTAGGCTGTGGGGTCGGTCCAGGTTTCGCGCGGCGTGAGGAGTTTCGGATCGACGCCGGCGAGAGAGAGCGGAACCTGGAAGCCGAACAGCGGATCGGTGCGCATGGGTGTGTTCTTGAGGGCGCCGGAGAGCGCAGCATCGAGAAGCCCGCGCGTAACCTTGATCGGCATGCGCGAGCCGGTACCGTATTTGCCGCCGGTCCAGCCGGTGTTGACGAGCCAGCAGTCGACGCCGTGTTCGGCGATGAGGCGGCGGAGTAGCGTGCCGTAGACGGCGGGGTGGCGCGGCATGAAGGGGGCGCCAAAGCAGGTGGAGAAGGTGGCCTGTGGTTCGGCGCCCATGCCCTTCTCGGTGCCGGCGACTTTGGCCGTGTAGCCGGAGAGGAAGTGATAGACGGCTTGCGCGGGCGTGAGTTTGGCAATGGGGGGCAGGACGCCGAAGGCATCGGCGGTGAGCATCACGATGTTCTTGGGATGGCCGGCAACGCCGGTGGTGGAGGCGTTGGAGATTGCGTCGAGCGGGTAGGCGGAGCGGGTGTTTTCGGTCAGGCGGCCATCGTCGAAGTCGGTGGCGCCGGTCTCGGCATCGAGCGCAACGTTTTCGAGGACGGTGCCGAAGCGGTTGGAGGCGGCGAAGATTTCCGGCTCGGCTTCTTTCGAAAGGCGGATGGTCTTGGCGTAGCAGCCGCCTTCGAAGTTGAAGATGCCGTTTTCCGACCAGCCGTGCTCGTCGTCGCCGAGGAGGGTGCGGTTGGGGTCGGCGGAGAGGGTGGTTTTGCCGGTGCCGGAGAGGCCGAAGAAAATGGCGCTGTCGCCGTTGGCGCCGACGTTGGCCGAGCAGTGCATCGGCATGACGTTCTTTTGACGCTCTTTTTGATTTCGCCGGCGTATGACGTGCCGCCGATGAGGACGATGCGGCGTGTGAGGTTGACGGCGATGACGGTTTCAGAGCGCGTTCCGTGATAGTCGGGCGCGGCGCGGAAGGAGGGCAGCGCGACGATCGTCAGGCCGGGCTCGAAGCCTTCGAGATCGCCGGGGCCGGGGCGGCGCAGAAGATTGCGGATGAACATGGCGTGCCAGGCGTATTCGCAGAAGACGCGGGTGGGCAGGCGATGGACGGGATCGGCGCCGGCGAAGAGATCCTGGACGAAGAGTTCTTTGAGTTTGGCGAAGGAGAGGAAATCGTGGAGCAGCCGATCGAACTGCTCTTCGGTCATCGACTTGTTGTTGTCCCACCAGATGGCGGGTTCGGTGTCGGCATCGCGGACGATGAACTTGTCGTTGACTGAGCGGCCCGTGTGTTGGCCGGTCTCGACGACAAACGAACCGGAGGCGGCAAGGCGGCCTTCGTTGCGGCGGATGGCCGTCTCAACGAGTTCGGGCGTGGAGTTGTTGATGGAGAGTTTGCGGCAGGCATTCAGCGGAAAAATTTCGTTCGACATCTGGAGACCGTGCTCACATTTCGGAATAGAGCCGCGCGTCCGAGTGGGCTCGGGCCTCGTTAGGCCTGCGTTGCGCTGAACTCAACCCATTCGAAAGTATAGGGCTATCGGGCGGGAGGAAAAGCAAATCTCACGACTGCGGTGAATTGGCTGTGCGTGCGCCGGCGGCCAGTGCCGCCAGGGCCTTGCGGGCGTCACCGGGTGTGGCAATCGGCGCTGGAAATGTCACCCTGAGGGTGCCCGTGGGTCCGATCAAGTCGAGACCTTCGGGGTCGATGCCGGTCATTTTCCAGCCCGCGGGGTCTTGCAGCGTGCCGATCGCATGGGCGGCGTAGAGGGCGAGTGCGCCGGTGTGGTCTTCGTTCATGTGGCCGATGATGCTGGGTTCGGCCTCCAGGAGGGAGGCAGCCCGGCTGACGTCGATCAAAATGCTCGCAGGCTTCAAGTCAACGATGCGGCCGAAGCCGCCGACATAATGGGCGCGCTCGATTTCGAAGCGATAAAAGGCGAAATCGGCAAAGGCTGCGTACATTTCAGCTTCGGGATGGCGGGCAAGAAAGCGGCGCTTCTCGCCATCGTTTTCGGTAATGGCCACGCGACCCGTGAGGCTCACACGGCCGCCGGCGAGGGGGTCGCCTTCAGGGCTGGTACCGTCGATGAGAAGACCGGTGCGGGTGTCGCTCAAAATGTTCTGTGTGTGGATGGCGAGCCGCGAAATGAGCATGAGTGGGGCGCCGCTGGCAGCGGTGGCCAGTGTGACCAGCGAGGCGTACGGGCCACCGTTTTGACGATCGAGCGTCGCCAGGGAGGCTTTCCGGGCCTCGCGGATGAGTTTCTTTACGGCCTCTTCCGGGGAGGACTTAGGCGCTGAATTTGCTGGATTCTCGTCCATTTCGTTCGGCCTTTTGGACACTGGACGCTTTGCTCTGCCGCCGCCGTTCAGCTACGGTTCAGCCCGATAGCCGGACAACGGACCCGCCACAATCTGTCGGGGCGGCCATTCTCCATCCTGGAGCTTTGCCACAATTCGACTCCAGTTGGGGCCATAGTGCGATGTGAGCACAAGAGGCGCCCGAGAGGATATAGGGACCATGAAGGAAAAGACCACCATCGCGCTGGTCGATGACGAGCGCAACATCCTGACCTCCCTGGGGATGGCACTCGAGGCCGAAGGCTACAAGGTGCGCACCTACAATGATGGTGTTGCCGCCTTGGAGGCACTGACCGAGGACCCCGCCGATCTCGGGATCTTCGACATCAAGATGCCGCGCATGGACGGCATGGAACTGCTGCGGCGCGTGCGTCAGCAGTCGGACATGCCGGTGATCTTTCTGACCTCGAAAGACGAGGAGATCGATCAGCTGTTCGGCCTCAAGATGGGTGCGGACGATTACATCACAAAGCCGTTTTCGCAGCGGCTTATCATTGAGCGCGTGCGGGCGATCCTGCGCCGGTTTGCGCCCAAAGACGGCAGCGCGCCGGCGCCGACGGTTTCGCATACGCTGGAGCGCGGCAAGCTGAAGCTCGATCCGGAGCGGCACACCTGCCATTGGGACAATAAAGCCGTTACGCTGACGGTGACCGAGTTCCTGATCCTGCAGGCCCTCGCCCACCGCCCTGGCGTGGTTAAAACGCGCGATGCCTTAATGGATGCGGCGTATGATGATCAGGTTTATGTTGACGACCGGACGATCGATAGCCACATCAAACGCTTGCGTAAGAAGTTCAAGCAGGTCGACGACGATTTCGACGTGATCGAGACGCTCTACGGCGTCGGCTACCGGTTCAAGGAAGCCTGATCGGACCGTTGATAACGTTTCGCCGGGGCTGCCTTGATAGCAAAGGCGGCCCCGTTCGTTTTTCTACGGCGGTGCTCTAGCGGAAGCGGAGAGGCGACTTGGCGCTCGATACGCAGGGAGTTCCGGCTACCAACGTGCTGACGGATCCGCTGCGCGCTGTGTTCCGGCGAGGGCTTCGGCTTGTGCGGCGCGTGCAGCGCGGGCGACCGTTTCGATCGGCGTCGGCGAGCCTGACACGACGAATCATGATCGCCAATCTCGTTGGCCTCATCGTGATGATTGGTGGGATCTACTATCTCAGCCACTATCAAACCTGGCTTGTCGAGGCGAAAAAGGAGTCGCTGAGGACGCAGGGCGAACTCATCGCCGCGGCAATTGCCAGCGATGCGCGCATTGAACAGGGCAACATCGAGATCAATCTCGACAAGGCGAGCCGGCCGGACAAGGCGCGGGTTCCCTATCGCGACGATGGATTTTCCTCGCTGCAGCTCTCGATCCGGCCAGAGCGGGCGACACCCATTCTGCGGCGCCTCATTCAGCACACGAAGAACCGGGCGCGAATCTATGGCCGCGATGGGACGCTGATCGTCGATACGGCCACGCTCTTGACCAAGGGGCAGCTCACGCGACCGGCGGCGGATGCGGACCAAACCTCCAAACCAAAAAACTTCTGGACGCGGCTGACGGCGGTTCTGATCGACAAACATCTGCCCGTCTACAAGGAGATCGGCAACGCTAAAGGGACATCTTACCCAGAGGTGCGGGCGGCGCTGGATGGAACGGCAACGCCGCTTTTGCTGCTCGACAAGGATGGCGATCAGTTCGTGTCGATGGCGGTGCCGATCCGGCGGGCGAATTCGGTTTTGGGGGCGCTGCTTCTTTCGACGCGACCGGGCGATATCGAGAAGTCGCTGAGTGACGAGCGGTGGCGGATCACGCTGCTGGCAGTGATTGCGCTGATTGCAACGCTGGTATCGTCTCTGTTGCTGGCGCGAACGGTGGCCGAGCCGATCCGGCGCTTGTCTGATGCAGCAGAAGAAGTGAGCCGCAACATTAGTGCGCGGGCGCATTTGCCCGATTATGCGGACCGCAATGACGAGGTGGGGCAGTTGTCGCGGGCGTTCAGCTCAATGACGGCCGCGCTCTACAGGCGCATCGAGTCGAGTGAGAGTTTTGCCGCCGACGTGGCGCACGAATTGAAAAACCCGCTGACGGCGGCGCGGTCGACGGCCGAGAGCCTCGTTTACGCCAAGACGCCGGAACAGCGCGACGAACTGGTCAGGCAAATCCAGAACGAGTTAAAGCGGCTGAACCGTTTGATCACCGACGTGTCGAATGCATCGCGTCTGGATGCGGAATTGGCGCGGCAGACGATGGTGCCGACCCTGATCACGGACGTCGTGGACAACGTTGCGAAGATCTTCCGGGATATTTTATCCGAGGACGGGCGCAGTGTGCGCGTGGCCGTTGACCCGGCCGTCGATCCGCAGACGCTGAAGGTGACAGGTCACGAGGGCCGGCTGGGTCAAGTGTTCACCAACTTGATCGACAACGCCGTGTCGTTTTCACCGGCTGACGGCGTGGTCGTGCTGACCGTGAAGCAAACGGCGCAGCACGTCGAGATCACCATCGATGACGAAGGGCCAGGTATTCCGGAGGATCGGCTGGCGATCATTTTCGACCGTTTCTATACGGACAGGCCACAGTCAGAAGCGCTGCGCGGCAAAAACTCAGGTCTTGGGCTCTCGATCTCGCGGGAGATTATTCACGCGCATAGCGGGGAGATCCGGGCGGAGAACCGGCGGGCGGCAGGATCGGCACCCAACAGCCGGCCCGTGGGTGCGCGGTTTGTCGTGCGGTTGCCGCGGCTTATTCAGACGTCGCGCGGAGGGACCATTGGTGCTCACCGGCGATACTGACGGCACGGTCGTCGCGGGAACGGCCATTGTGCTCGGGGACAGGGCGGTGTTGCTGCGGGGTCGTTCGGGTGCGGGGAAATCGGATCTGGCGCTGAGGGCGATGGCGGCGTCGCTTGGTTGTTTTTCCGGATCATCCTTTGATCTCGTTGGTGACGATCAGGTTGTGGTGCGGCGCCGAGGGGGGAGCTTGTTGGTTGAGGCGCATCCGCGGCTCGCGGGGCTGCTTGAGGTGCGCGGGGTGGGTGTCCTGCCGGTTCCGCATGTGCCTGGGGCCGATCTCTTGCTCATCGCCGACCTCGCGGCAGCGGGGGACATCGAGCGGCTGCCCGATCCATGGCCAACTGAAACGCTGCTCGGGGTCCGTCTGCCGGTTATGCGAATTGCGGCTTTAGAGGCTTCGGCGCCCCTGAAACTGGCGTTGGCGCTTTTGCGACGGCCGTGGCAGGCCGTTGCGGATTAAGCATGTGTCCTCGGGTGAGCCTCCCAGGGGGCTTTTGCGAGGCACCGAACAGTTGTAAGTCTGCGCGCCGCGATCACATCTGGGGCACACGTGCCCGACGGACCGTTCGCGTGGGCCAAGGAAGACCAGATGATCGGACTTGTCATCGTTACGCACGGGGGTCTCGCGACCGAGTTCCGCGCCGCGTTGGAACACATCGTCGGCGCGCAGAGCCAACTGGAGACGGTCGCCATCGGCCCGGAAGATGACATGGCCCAGCGCCGTGGCGATATCTTGGAGTCGATCAAGCGCGCCGACAGCGGCGAGGGCGTCATCGTGCTGACGGATATGTTTGGCGGGACACCTTCGAACCTCGCCATCTCCGTCATGGACGAGGCGCCGGTGGAAGTGATCGCTGGGATCAATCTGCCCATCCTTGTGAAACTCGCGTCGCTGCGGCGGGAATTGCCGATGGCGGAAGCGGTGGCGCGAGCGCGGGACGCGGGGCGCAAATACATCAAGGTCGCGAGCCAGGAACTCTCCGGCGAAAGTTGAGTGGTGAGCGGCGACCGATGCCCGAAATCAAAGACAGTCCACAGCCGGAAGCGATCGTGACGGTGGTCAACCGCAAGGGGTTGCACGCGCGGGCGTCGGCGAAATTCGTGAAAATGGCCGAAACGTTCAATGCCGTGGTGACCGTCACGCGCGATGGGCAGGCCGTTGGCGGGTCGTCGATCATGGGGCTCATGATGCTGGCCGCGGGTCCGGGATCGCAACTGCATATCCGGTGCGCGGGGCCGGAGGGTCCTGAGGCGCTGGAAGCGCTGGTCGCGCTCGTGGAGATGGGGTTTGGCGAGGAGCTGGCTGAGGAGGGGTAGTGTGGGGGCAAGGCCCTAATGGGGTCTGACCCCTGTTCAGGGGTCTGACCCCAGAGCGCATGATGAGACATAAAGACTTGTTTATATGTTGTTGCCTGGAGTCGGGGGGCGGGGTATAGGGGGCGCGAGATCGCGGCTGGGTCCTAAGAATGGTCCAAGCCGCTGAGTTGCCTATTCATCCCCCGATCAGGAGCCCCGGAATGAGCGCCACGACCGACTACATCGTCAAGGACATGAGCCTTGCCCCGTTTGGCCGCAAGGAAATCGAACTGGCCGAGACGGAAATGCCGGGCCTGATGGCCATCCAGGGCGCACGAATCGCCGGTTCGCTGCACATGACCATTCAGACCGCCGTGCTGATCGAGACGCTGAAAGCGCTTGGCGCCGATGTCCGCTGGGTATCGTGCAACATCTTCTCGACGCAGGATCACGCTGCGGCTGCGATCGCTGCCGCCGGCATTCCGGTGTTTGCCTACAAGGGCGAGACGCTCGGCGAATACTGGGACTACACCGCGAAGCTGTTCGACTGGCATGGTGGTGGCACGCCGAACATGATCCTCGACGATGGCGGCGATGCGACGATGCTCGTGCATTACGGCCTGCGCGCGGAGAACGGCGACACGGCGTTTCTCGACAAGCCGGAGTCGGAAGAAGAGGAAATCTTCTTTGCGCTCATCAAGCGCATGTTGAAGGACAAGCCGAAAGGCTGGTTCGCTGAAGTCGCGAAGAACATCCGGGGCGTTTCGGAAGAGACGACGACGGGCGTGCATCGGCTTTATAAGCTCGCCGAAGCGGGCAAGCTGCTGTTCCCGGCGATCAACGTGAACGACTCGGTGACGAAGTCGAAGTTTGACAATCTTTACGGCTGCCGTGAATCGCTTGTCGACGCGCTACGCCGCGGCACCGACGTGATGATGGCCGGAAAGGTGGCTTTTGTTGCCGGTTTTGGCGACGTGGGCAAGGGTTCGGCGGCGTCGCTGCGACAGGCCGGCGCGCGTGTGATCGTCTCGGAAGTCGATCCGATCTGCGCGTTGCAGGCGGCGATGGAAGGTTATGAAGTGGCGACGATCGAGGATGCGCTGCCGCGTGCGGATATCTTCGTGACGGCGACGGGCAACCGCGACATCATCACGATCGAGCACATGAGGCAGATGAAAGATCGCGCCATCGTCTGCAACATCGGCCACTTCGATAACGAGATCCAGGTGGCGGGTCTGAAAAACTTCAAGTGGACGAACATCAAGCCGCAGGTGGACGAGATCGAGTTTCCGAAGGGCAACCGGATCATTCTGCTGTCGGAAGGCCGGCTGGTAAACCTCGGCAACGCGATGGGGCATCCGTCGTTCGTGATGTCGTCGTCGTTCTCCAACCAGACGCTGGCGCAGATTGAACTTTGGCAGCATCGCGATGACGGCAAGTATGCCTTGCAGGTGTATACGCTGCCGAAGCTGCTGGACGAGAAGGTGGCCGCACTGCATCTGGCGAAGCTCGGCGTGAAGCTGACCAAAATGTCGAAGGATCAGGCCGACTACATCGGTGTGCCGGAAAAGGGTCCGTTCAAGCCCGAGCACTATCGGTACTAAGACGGACCGTTCCTTTGGGGACGGCAAAACGAACCAAACGGCGCTGCCCTCGCGGGTGGCGCCGTTTTTCATTGCGAGAGGGGCAGCGTGTGGGGCGGCTGCACTGGTCAGGGGGGCCATGGGTCCGCATAATCGGCGAAGCGATTCGCAGGGGCCGTGTACCGATTCGGCTGCGGATCGAATTTCCCAGATTTCTCGATGAGTTGCAGCCGCTCCGGCGCAACCCCATTGCATTGGACCCCAGACCGTGGCGCCGCCGAAATCCCATGCGTAACACCTACCGCGCCAAAATCGGTGGAACGCGCCTGGAGCTCGCCATGCTCCTGGTGGCCGCGATTTCGTGCGTGCTGATGATGACGCTGAATGTGAGCAGCGAGCGGGCCCAACTCGAATCGGAGGCGGCTGGCCTCAACGCGCTGATCATCATGGCGCTGGCAGCGGCGGCGATTTTTGCCGCGGTGGCGACGATCCTGTCGGCGTATGCGGGGTCCAGGCGCTCTAGCAATCAGCGCAAAAGCGAGTTGCAGGACCTGCGGCGGCGGCTTGCCTCGTCGGAAGCACTGATCCGGGCCGAACCGCAAATTCTCGTGCATTGGGAACAAGGGCGGGGACTTGAGATCGTGGCGCAGTCGCTGACCGGTATTCCCGGGCTGCCGACCAGCCACCAGGAATTGCTGCGATTTGGGATGTGGCTGGAACAAAAAGCGGCGGCGGACCTCAAGACGGCGCTCGATGGGCTGTTTGCCGAGGGCCGGGCGTTCAACATGATTTTGCGCACGATGGCGGGTGGGCATCTGGAAGCGGATGGGCGGGCGGCGGGAAGCCGGGCCATTCTGCGGTTGCGCGATGTGGCGGGTTACAAGCGGGACCTGGGGCTCATTCTCGATCATCAAAAGAAGATTGCGCGGGATGTGCGCTCCAGCCGCGCGCTGCTCAATGCCGTGCCGAGCCCGGCGTGGCTGCGCGATGGCAACGGGCGGTTGACGTGGGTGAACAGGGCTTACGTGACGGCGGTGGAAGCGGCGAGCGAAGCAGAGGTGATCGCCTCGCAGATCGAACTGCTGGAATCGCGGCAGCGGCGCGTCATCGAGCGGAAGAACAAGGCCGGCCAGGCTTATGAGGAACGGCTGGGCCTCATCACTGGCGGTGATCAGAAGGCGCACAACGTCACTGTGATCCCGCTGGCGGATGCGAGCGCGGGCGTGGCGATCGACGTGGCCGCGCTGGAGCAAGCGCAGGCAGCGCTCGACCGGCAGATCGCGGCCTACGACCGGACATTGGATCGGGTGACGACGGCGGTTGCGATTTTCTCGGCTGACCGGCGCCTCACGTTCTACAACGATGCGTACCGGACACTGTGGCAACTGGATGAGGCGTGGCTAAAAACGTGCCCGCAGGATGGCGCCATACTCGATCGGCTGCGCGAGGACGGACGCGTTCCCGACGTGGCGAACTATCGCGAGTGGAAGACGCGCCTCTTATCCTGCTATGCCGAAGTCAAGGAAGTGGAAGACCTCTGGCACCTGAAAGACGGGCGGGTCGTGCATGTGGCGGCCGAACGGCGCCCGGATGGCGGCGTCACGTATTTCTACGATGACAAGACGGAAGCGTTGTCGTTGGAGCGGCGCTATGTGGCGCTCTCTCGTGTGCAGGGCGAGACGCTGAACAATCTCAAAGAAGGCGTGGCGGTGTTCGGCACCGATGGACGCCTGAAGCTGTTCAATATCGCGTTCGCCAAAATCTGGCATATGTCGAGCCGAGTTCTCGCCAGCACGCCGCATATCGACGAGTTCGTCGGCAATGCAAAAGTTCTGTTCGACGACGGCCACACGTGGCAGAAGATCGTGAAGGCGGTGACGTCGTTCTCGGTGGCGCGATCGCAGCTTGACGGGCAGATGGTGCGGCCCGATGGCAGCGTGATCGACTATGCTGCCACGCCTCTACCCGATGGCGGGATGCTGCTGACGTTCGCCGACGTGACGGACGTCAAGGCGTTCGAGCGGACGCTGAAGGAGCGTAATGAGGCGCTCGTTGCTGCTGACAATTTGAAGAACCGTTTCATTGGGCACGTTTCTTACGAGTTGCGCACGCCGCTGACGAACATCATCGGCTTCAGTGAACTTCTGGCCAGCCCGCACATGGGCGAACTTTCCAAAAAGCAGCGCGAATATCTCGACCATATTTCAGAGTCGTCGACATCGCTGCTGACGATCATCGACGGCATTCTGGATTTGGCGACCATTGACGCGGGCACCATGGAATTGAAGCCCTCCATGGTGGAGCCACGGGACGTGATCGACGCGACCATTCTGGCCTTGCGGGAGCGGGCGGTTGGCGCCGATCTGACGATCGATGTGGCGGTGGAAGATGGCGCGGGGCCGTTCGAGGCCGACGAAGCGCGCGTGCGGCAGATCCTTTACAACCTTATGTCGAATGCGATTGGATTCTCGCGTCCGGGCGGCGTCGTCAAACTCGAATGCTGGCGCGATGCGGGCGATGTTGTTTTTGCGGTTGAGGACAATGGCGTCGGCATTCCAGCCGAACAGCAGGCGCGCGTGTTCGAGCGGTTCGAGAGCCGGTCGCAGGGGTCGCAGCACCGGGGGGCTGGTCTGGGGCTTTCCATCGTGAAGAGCATCGTCGCGCTGCATCGGGGCCGTGTGAACCTCGATAGCAAGCCTGGAATTGGCACGCGTGTCACGGTACGGTTGCCGGTGCGGTCCGCCGGGTCGCAGCCCCTTCTGCAGCACGAGCACGCGCCCGCATATGCCAAGAACATGGACGCTTCCTGAGGCCGCAGAGCCTGCCGTTCTCCGCCTTGCCCACCTCATTGCCCTGAAGATCCGGCTTGGCGACACACTGGCGCTGTCAGGCGATCTGGGGGCCGGAAAGACGACATTGGCGCGGGCGCTGATCCGCGCGGTGCTCGGCGACGTGGACGCCGAAGTGCCGAGCCCGACTTTCGCACTCGTGCAAACCTATGACGCGCCGCGCGTGGCGTTGGCGCATATTGATCTGTACCGGCTGGCGGACGAGAGCGAGGCTTTGGAGCTGGGCATTGCCGATCTGGCGGAGCGCGGGGTGGTCATCATCGAATGGCCAGAGCGGGCGCCGTCGCTGCTCGGCCCGGACCGGCTCGATATTGCGCTTACTGAGAGCGCGGACGCGGACCAGCGGCACGTGACCATCACAGCGCATGGGACTTGGGAAGCACGGCTCGACCGATTGCAAGAGATCGCGGCGTTTTTGGCAGCCAGCGGAATCGCCGCTGATGCTCCGGTTGCTTATCTCCAGGGCGATGCATCAGCGCGGGCCTATGCGCGCACGCGGCGTGACGGTGTGCCCGTTATTCTGATGGACTGGCCGCCGCAGCCGGACGGACCGCCCATCAAAGGTGGGTTGCCCTACAGCCGGATCGCGCATCTGGCGGAGGGGACGGCTGCGTTTGAGAGTGTGGGGCAGTTGTTGCAGTCGACGGGATTTGTGGTGCCCGAGACGTTCGCTGCGGATCATGTGCGCGGTTTGATGCTGATTGGTGATCTCGGTGACCGGGTATTCGGTGTGGAGGTCGCGCAGGGCACTGACCAGGAGACGATGTGGGCCGCGGGAACCGATACACTCGTTGCCATGCGCGTGATCGATGGTCCCCGCGTGCGGGCATGGAACGACAGCGAAGGGCGCGCGGCTCCGGTGCGGGACTACGATCGCGGGGCCTATGAGATCGAAACGACGCTGGTGCCAGATTGGTATTGGCCGCTGGTGAAGGGCGGGCCCATTCCCGGCGGCGTGCGGGCGGCGTTCGAGGTGGCATGGGCGCCGGTGATCGACCGGCTGTTAGCTGATCCGAGCCGCACGCTTTGCTTGCGCGATTATCATTCACCGAATTTGCTGCATATGCCGGAGCGCGGCGGGGCGGCGCATCATCAGGTTGGGATTATCGATTATCAGGACGCGCTGATCGGGCATCCAGCGTTCGATCTCGTGTCGCTGTTGCAGGATGCGCGGCTGGACGTGCCGGCTCACATCGAAGACCGCTTGTATGCACGGTATGTGACGGCGGTGGCTGCGCGGGAGCCGGGCTTTGACGAGGCGGCGTTCCAGTTTGCCTATGCGGCGCTCGGGGCGCAGCGGAACACTAAGATCCTCGGCATTTTCGCGCGGCTGTGGACACGGGACGGCAAGCCTCATTATCTGCGTCACATTCCGCGCATATGGCGCTATTTGGAACGGGACTTGGCGCATCCGGATTTGGCTCCGGTGGCGCGATGGTATGACGCGCATTTCCCGGCAGCGGCGCGTCGTGAGGTGCCGCAGGCTTGAGATGCTGGCGAGGCTGCAACGGAGACGCACGTGATCGATACCGCGATGATCCTCGGCGCCGGTCTTGGCACACGGATGAGGCCGTTGACCGACCTCGTGCCAAAGCCTCTGGTGCGTCTCCAAGGAAAGGCGCTGATTGATCATGCGCTCGACCGGCTGGAGGAGGCGGGGATCACGCGCGTGGTCGTCAATGTGCACTATCTTGCCGACAAGCTGGAAGCGCATTTGAAGGGACGCAAGAGCCCGCAGATTTTGATTTCGGATGAGCGGGGGCGGTTGCTCGATACGGGCGGCGGGGTCGTGCATGCGTTGCCGCTGCTGGGCGATAAACCGTTTCTCATTCACAATGCGGATACGGCGTGGATCGAGGGGATCGGCGGGTCGCTGTCGCGGATGATTTCCGCATGGGATGGGGAGCGGATGGATAGCCTCATGCTGCTGGCGCTATCGGCGTCGAGCCTTGGGTATGATGGGCATGGCGATTTCAATATGGATTCGTCAGGGGTGTTGACGCGGCGAACGGAGCGGCGGGAGGCGCCGTTCGTGTTTGCCGGCGTTTCGATCGCGCATCCGCGCCTGTTTGAGAACGCGCCGAAGGGAGCTTTCTCTCTCAACACAGTGTGGGACCGGGCGATCGCGAGCCAGCGCCTTTATGGCACGCGGCTTGATGGGGTCTGGATGCATGTCGGTACGCCGGAGGCCCTGGCGGAAGCGGACGCGCGATTGAAGCTGGAACAGGTGCGCTAGCGGCATGGGAGAGGCTGCGCGCGTCTACACGGTTCCGGCGGGGCAGCCGTTTTTGAAGGCGCTGGCGGGGGCGTTGCTCAATGGCGATCTGCCGGCGCCCGGTGGGGCGAAGCCCAACGCGGTCGATCTCACCGGTGTGACGCTGTATCTGCCGACGCGGCGGGCGACGCGGGCTCTGCAGGAGGCGTTTCTGGCGGCGGGCGGCGGGCGGGCGATGCTGCTGCCAACGATCCTGCCGATTTCGGAAGGTGATGAAGATCTGTCGCTCGTGATGGAAGCGGCGCGCGGGGACCGTGGCGCGGCGATCGGTCCAGCGATCAGCGAGATGCACCGGCGGCTGGCGTTGACGCAGCTTGTGATGCGCTGGTCGGAGGCGATGCGCGGTGGTGATGACAGCAGCATCGAGACCGTTGCGGCAGGCGCAGCGACGCCGGCACAGGCGGCGACGTTGGCGTCGGAATTGGCGCGCCTGATGGACATGGTGGAGACTGAGGGCGTTTCGCTCGATGGACTAAAAACCATCGTGCCAGAGCTCTATTCGGAGCACTGGCAGAAGACGCTGCAGTTTTTGGAGATCGTGACGGCGCACTGGCCGCTGTATCTGGAGGCCTATGGGCTGCTGTCGCCAGCTGAGCGGCGCAATGCGGTGATCCGGGCGGAAGCGCTGCGGCTGTCGCTGTCGCCGCCCAAGGGTCCGGTGATCGTGGCGGGGGTGACGGGATCGGTGCCGGCGACGGTGGAGTTGATGCGCGCGGTGGCGGCTTTGCCGAACGGGGCCATCGTGCTGCCGGCGCTCGACACGACGCTGGATGAGGAGAGTTGGGATGCGATCCTCAGCGATGGTGTAGCCGGCGCGCACGCGGAGCATCCACAGTATGGGTTGGCAAAGCTGCTGGGGCAGTTGGGTGTTCAGCGGGCGGATGTGCGCGTGTTGGCAGGTGCGGAGGTGGATGGGACGCAGCGGGCGCGGGAAGAACTGATCTCGGAGGCGCTGCGGCCGTCGCGGACAACGGGGCGATGGCATTCGTATGTGGCGCGGCTGGCGGATACGGACACACGCGCGGCGGCGCTGAACGGCTTGAGTTTGATCGAAGCGCCGATGCCACAAGATGAGGCGGAGGCGATTGCGCTGATCCTTCGCCATGCGGCTGAGACGCCGGGGCGGACGGCGGCGCTGGTGTCGCCGGACCGGTTGCTGGCGCGGCGGGTGGCCATTCGGCTGGAGAGTTGGGGTATTCGGGTCGATGACAGTGCGGGGCGGCCGTTTGCGAAGACGGTGCCGGGGGCGTTTCTCGAACTTGTTGTGGCCGCACACGCGGAGGGGTATGCGCCGGCGACGCTGATGGCCTTATTGAAGCATCCGTTGACGCGGCTGGGGCGGGATCCGTTTGCGATTAGACGGGCGGCGCGGGCGTTGGAGATTGGCGCGTTCCGCACGCCGTTTTTTGGGCAAGGGCTCGACGGCGTGGACGCCGCGCTCGAGCAGGCGCATCACGCGACGGACAGCGGAGAGCGGCGACAGCGGGCCGTTCGGCGGCTGTGGGCTGAGGACTGGGATGCGGCCCGCGATCTCGTGCTGGCGCTGAAAGTAGCGTTCGCGCCGATGGCGGAGATTGCGGCGAAGGGGGCGGCGCTGGCGATTACCGATCTCGCGCGGGCGCATGTTGCGGTGGCGGAAAGTCTGGCGCATTTGCCGGAGGAAGATGAGACATCGTCGCCGCTCTGGCATGGCGAGGCGGGGGATGCGGCGCAGCGATTTTTTTCCGAACTTTTGGCGGACGGGTTGCCGGAGGTGCGGGTGCCGCCGGCGGACTATCCGGATCTTTATCGCAGTCTGATTTCGGGGATCAATGTGCGGTCGCGCGTGCCGGTGCATCCTCGTCTGTTTATCTGGGGGCCGTTCGAGGCGCGGTTGCAGCAGACGGATGTGGTGATCCTGGGTTCGCTTAATGACGGGACGTGGCCGGAGCAGGCGGACCCCGGACCGTGGCTCAACCGGCCGATGCGGAGCGATTTGAAGCTGCCGTCGCCGGAGGAAAAGATCGGTCAGGCGGCGCACGATTTCGTGTCGCTGATGGGTGCCGGCGAGGTGATCCTGACGCGGGCGCAGAAGGTGGATGGCGTGCCGGCGGTGCCGTCGCGATGGTTGTTGCGGTTGCAGGCGCTGCTTGATGGCGCGAAGGCGCGAGGGGAGCTGCGGCCGGATCGGCCATGGCTCGGCTGGGCGCGACAGCGGGACATGATTGCGCGGCGGGCGAGCGTCAAATGTCCGGAGCCGCGGCCACCGGTTGAGATGCGGCCGCGCAAATTGTCGGTGTCGCGCATCGAGGCGTTCATCGGCAATCCGTATGCGATTTTCGCGCGCGAAATTCTGGGGCTCGAAGCGCTCGATCCGCTGGGGACGGAACCGGGTGCGGCGTTGCGCGGGAGTATCATACACGAGGCGCTGTCGAAATTTGCCAATTCGCATCCAGGCACGTTGCCGAATGACGTGAAGCGGACGCTGGTTGGCATCGCGCAGGGCATTCTCGACGACTACCGGACGCATCCGCGGATTGCGGCGTTCTGGGTGCCGCGTTTTATTCGCTTTGCCGAGTGGTTCGCGGAGACGGAGGCGGAGCGGCGTAAAGATGTGGAGCGGGTCGTATCGGAGACGAGCGGGCAACTGGTGTTTGCAGCGCCGGGCGGGCCATTTACGCTGACGGCGCGGGCGGACCGGATTGACGTGACGGGGCGCGGGATGGTGATCACCGATTATAAGACGGGTACGCCGCCCAACGCGAAGAAGGTCAATAGCGGGCGGTCGCCGCAGTTGCCGCTGGAGGCTGCGATTGCGCTCGAAGCCGGGTTCGCGCACGTGCCGGCGGGGGCGATTGCGACGCTGCGGTACATCCGGGCGTCGGGCGGGCAGCCGCCCGGCGATGAAATCGACATCACGTGCGATGATATCGCGGTGCTGGCGGCTGCAACGCTCGATGGATTGAAGCGGCACATCGCGCGGTTTGATGATGCAGCGACGCCGTACAAACCGGTGCGGCGGCAAGGGTTCTCTTACGATTTCGACGATTTTGCGCATCTGGCGCGGGTGGCGGAGTGGTCGGCGGCGGAGAGCGACGGCGCTGAGGAGGACGCGGCATGAGCGGCAAACTCGCTGCGATCGCCAAGGAACTGGAGCGCACGGCGCGGGTGCAGGAGCGGGCGTCCGATCCGGCAGCGTCGGTGTGGGTGAGTGCGAATGCGGGGACGGGCAAGACGCACGTTTTGAAGATGCGGGTCCTGCGGCTGCTGCTGGCTGGCGTGGCGCCGCAGAAGATCTTGTGCCTGACGTACACGAAGGCTGCGGCGTCGGAAATGTCGAAGCGGGTTTTTGAGGATCTTGCGGCTTGGGTGACGCTGACGGATGAGGCGCTGGCGGCGGATTTGGCGAAACTGCTATCGCGCGCGCCTCTGCCGATTGAGATGGCGCAGGCGCGGACGCTGTTTACGGCGTCGATCGAGACGCCGGGCGGGTTCAAGGTGCAGACGATCCACGCCTTCTCGGAGCGGCTGTTGCAGCGGTTTCCGTTGGAAGCCGGCGTGACGCCGGGGTTTGCGATCCTCGATGACGTCGAGGCGCGGGCGTTGAAGCGGCAGGCCATCGACGACGTGCTGGGGCAAGCGTGCCGAAATCCAAAATCGCCGCTGGCGGCCGCGCTCGATTGTGCGGTGGCGCATGCGGTGGATGACAGGTTCGATCAAATCCTAGGGGATGCGCTGAACCACCGGGGCGCGATTGAGGATGCGGCGCGGCTGGTGGGCGAGCGGGACGGGTTTGCGGAGGCGGAGGCGCGGCTGCGCGCGCATTTCGGTGTGCGCGAACCGGTGTCGAGCGCCAGGCTGATCGCGGAGATTGCCGGGTTGTTGCCGACGGTTGACTGTATGCGGCTGGCCGAATTGTTTCAGCGCGGCTCCACGACCGACCAGAAGCGGGCTGCGTGCTTGCGGGACATTGCGGCGGCGGGGGCTCAACGATCCCGCGCGCACCTGATGCATGATCTGTTCTTTGATTCCAAGGGCGGGCCGCGCGGGTCATTTGCGACGAAGAAAACGGCGCAGACGCACCCTGAGACGGAAACGGAGCTATCGCGCGCGCAGGGTGAGTTTGTGCCCTTGTGGCGTGAGTTCGTTGGCTGCGAGTTGGTTGAAGCGACGATGGCGCTCTACCGGCTCTCTGATGCAGTCCTGCAAAAGTACAGCGAGGCGAAGGCGCGGCGGGCGGCGCTCGATTTTGACGATCTCATTCAACGCACAAAGAACCTGCTCGCGTCGCATGGGTCGGCGGAGTGGGTGCTGTACAAGCTCGATAACGGGCTTGATCATCTGCTCGTCGATGAGAGCCAGGATACCAGCCCGGCGCAATGGCAGGTGGTGGCGCGGCTGGCGGAAGAGTTTTTCGCGGGCACAGGCACGCAGGAGACGCCGCGAACGATCTTTGCGGTGGGTGACGAAAAGCAGTCGATCTATTCGTTCCAGGGCGCGGCGCCGGAGATGTTCGCGGCGATGGGGGGCAAGTTTGCTGGGCTGGCGCACAGCGCGCAGGCGCCGTTTCATCGCGTCGATCTCAACGTGTCGTTCCGCACGACGGCGCCGGTTTTGACGGCGGTGGACACGGTGTTTGCGGATGCGGCGCGGACGCCCGGGGTTCCGGCGGGGGCTGATGGCATCCGGCATATTGCGAAGCGGTTGGGTCAGGCGGGGTCGGTTGAAATCTGGCGGCCTGAGACGTGGCAGGACGGCGATCCCGGCGATCCGTGGGCACCGCTGGATGAGACCACAACGACCGCGCCGTCGCTGCGGCTGGCCGACAGAATTGCAAAGACCATTCGCGGATGGCTCGACACGGCTGAGACACTGCCGAGTGCGGGGCGGCCGGTGCGGGCGGGCGATATTCTCATCCTGGTGCGCAAACGCCGACCTTTTGCGGGGCCAATGGTGGCGGCGCTGAAGGCTCTGGGTGTGCCCGTTGCGGGTGCTGACCGTCTGGCATTGACGCAGCACATTGCGGTGCAAGATTTGATGTCGCTCGGCGGGTTTCTGACGTTGCCGGAAGATGATCTGGCACTGGCAGAGGTTTTGAAATCACCGATCTTCGATTTCAACGACGAGGACCTCTTGCGGCTGGCTTATGGGCGCAAGGGGACGTTGTGGAAGGCGCTGCTTGATCAGGCGGCGGGGGATGCGCGGTTCGAAGCGGCCCTCGAGACGTTGAAGCGGTGGCGGAAAGCTGCCGACTTCACGCCGCCGTTCGAATTCTGGGCGAGCTTGCTTGACCGGGATGGCGTGAGGGCGAAACTCATCTCGCGGCTTGGTCCGGATGCGGCCGACCCGGTGGATGAGTTTTTGAATGTGGCGCTGACCTATGACGATGGCGCGCCGGCCTCGTTGACGGGGTTTCTCCATTCTCTGACGCGTGAGGATCGCGAGATCAAGCGGGATACCGAGCATGCGCGCGATGAAGTGCGCGTGATGACGGTACATGGTGCGAAGGGACTGGAAGCGCCGATCGTGTTTCTGCCGGACACCTGTGCGACAGCGGCGAACACACAGAGCGGCGCCAAGGCGGTGACGCTCGAAGCGTTGCGGCGGAGTGCCGATGAGGCGGCGCCGTTCATCTGGCCGGTGAGCGGATCGAAGATCCTGGAGCCGGTGCAGGATGCCCGCGCGCTCCAGCAGCGTCGCGATATAGAGGAGAGCAATCGACTGTTGTACGTGGCGATGACGCGGCCGCGCGACCGGCTGATCGTGGCCGGGTTTGAAGGAAAGAAGGGGCGGGGCAAAGGCTGCTGGTTCGATCTCATGTGTGAGGGGCTTGGTGTCGATCCCGATGCGGCGGGGGAGGACGCCGTACTCTGGCGATTGGAGGAGCAGCAGGCGGACGGCATGGCGCCTGATGCGAAAAAGAAAGATGCAGCGGAGGATGTGGCGCCGGAGGTGCGGCCTGCTTGGGCAGAAACGGCCGCGCCGCGCGAGAAGACGCTGAGCATTCCGCTCGCGCCTTCGCGGTTGGCGCCTTATGAGACTGACGACGATGGGGAGCCGAGCACGACAGAGCCTGCGCTGGACCCCTTGGCCGAACCGGCGGCGTCTCCGCCGTTCGTTGGTACGGGTGACGGTGTGGGGTTGGCGGGTGACCGCTTTCTGCGTGGAACGCTGACACATGCCTTGCTGGAACATCTGCCGGGTATCGCGGTGACAGCGCGGGCAAAGTCGGCGGCGGCGTATTTGATGGCGCGGGCTGGGCATCTGCCGGAGCGGACGCGGAAGAGCATTGCGCAGGAGGCGCTGGCGATCCTGGCCGATCCGGCGTTCGGCGCGTTGTTCGCGGCCGACAGCCGGGCCGAGGTGTCGTTGGTGGCGGAGATCCCCAATCCATCGGGGCGCGGGCCTGCATTGAAATTAACCGGCCAGATCGACCGGCTGGCGGTGACGGACGACGCGGTGCTGATCATCGACTACAAGACGAACCGCGCAGCGCCGAAGGACATCGCAGATGTGGCGCCAGTGTACTTGTATCAGCTGGCTGCCTATCGCTTGGCCTTGGCCGAGATTTATCCGGGCAGGCCCATCCGGGCGGCGCTGCTATGGACAGAAGTGCCGCAGCTGATGGAAATTCCGCCTGCAATCCTCGATACATACGGGCAAGGTCTCTGGACGCTCGATGCGGCTAGCCTTGACGCGGCGGGCGGGCGTTCTTAAGTCTTGCGTCCGATCAAGGCCGGTGGCTTCCCTGCGCGCCGGCGACAACAGAGAGATCCCCATGGGCAGCGATACCCCCGTCGTTTCCGACAGCACGTTCGATGAGGTCGTGCTGAAGTCGACCGAACCGGTCGTTGTGGACTTCTATGCGGAGTGGTGCGGGCCGTGCAAAGCCATGGCGCCGACCCTCGACGCGGTCGCCGCCGACATGAAGGGCAAAGTCAAGATCGTGAAGGTGGACGTGGACCAGAGCCCGGGCATCACCACGAAATATGCCATTCAGGCGATGCCGACGCTGATGGTGTTCCATGGCGGTGAAGTGAAGGCGCGTCAGGCGGGTGCCATGGTGCAGAAGAAGCGCTTGGAAGATTTCATCAAGGATGCGCTCGCTTAAAGAGCGCTGCATCGCTGAGACGATAAGACCGCGCGGTGAAAGCCGCGCGGTTTTATTTTTGGTGGCGTTCAGTTGCCTTGGACTTCGACGCCTTCCTGGCGGGCGAGGACGTGCCCGGCGAGGTAAAGCGAGCCGCAGATCAGGACGCGCTTTGGGGCAGCGTCGAGCACTTCGATGCGCTTCAGAGCGGTTTCAACGTCGGCTCCGGCTTCGGCGGAGAGATCGATGCGGTTGGCGACTTCGGCGAGTGCGTCGGGCGAGAACGGGGCTTCGTGCGCGCCGGGGATCGGCACGGTGACGATGTGACGGACGAGGCCGCGAAACGGAGAGAGGAAGCCCGTCGCGTCTTTCAAGCCCATCATGCCGCAGATGATATAAAGCGGTTTGGGTGCTCGTTCTTCGAGATCGGCCAGTGTTTGCGCGAGCGCGATGCCGGCGGAAGGATTATGGCCGCCGTCGAGCCAGAGTTCTGAGTTGCGGCTCAAGAGATCGGGCAGGGGACCACTATCGAGGCGCTGCATGCGGGCGGGCCATTTGGCGGTGAGAAGCCCGCGTTCGATGGCCGCTTCGTTCTGGCGCAGCTCTTCGAGCTGGAGCGCGGCGATGACAGCGGTGCCGGCGTTGACGATCTGATGGGGGCCGACGAGGGCGGGAAGCGGCAGATCGAGCACGCGGGTTTCCGTTTGGACGACGAGGCGGCCGTTTTGTTCAAAAGCGTCGAACTCCTGACCCCAGACGATGGGCTTGGCGCCGATGCGGTGCGCGGTGTCGACGATGACTGCGCGTGCTTCATCATCCTGTTGCGCGACGACGCAGGTGACGCCGCGCTTCAGAATGCCGGCCTTTTCCGCAGCGATGAGGCCGACGGTGGAACCCAGCTTTTCAGCGTGGTCCATGGAGACGGGCGTGATGATGGTGAGCGCCGGGCGCTTGATGACGTTGGTCGCGTCGAGGCGGCCGCCGAGGCCGACCTCGAGGAGGAGGACGTCGGCGGGTGTTTCGGCATAGGCGAGGAAAGCTGCAGCGGTTGTGATTTCGAATTGGGTGATGTCATCGCCATCGTTGACAGCCTGGGTGCGCGTCAGAACGTCGACCAGTTGGTCTTCGCCGATGGGCAGGGAGACACAATCGGGGCCGGCGAGTTCAATGCGCTCGTGGAAGCGGACGAGGTGGGGCGAGGTGTAGGCGTGGACGCGCAGGCCGGCGGCGGAGAGCATGGCTTTGAGGAAAGCTGTGGTGGACCCCTTGCCGTTGGTGCCGGCGATGTGAATGACGGGGGGCAACTTTTCGTGGGGGTTGCCCAGCTTGGCCAACAGGCGCTCGATGCGGCCCAGCGACAGGTCGATCAGCTTCGGGTGAAGAAGCTTGAGGTCGGCCAGGAGCTTGTCGCTCTTTCGCATGGTGGGCTATGTGCTCGTTCGGCGCGGCGGCGTGACGGGGAATGCCCGTTCTCTATTGGGGCATTCTTCCTCGGCCTGTCTACGCCGTTGTGACCGGAAGCAGACCGACCTGCCGCATCAACAGATCGTGCAATCCCTGCGGCGGATCGTCTGGTCGCGGGCTTTGCGTTTTACGACGGGGTGTTGCCGGCTGCGGGTTTCGCTGTCTTCACGGCGACGGTGTCGCGCGCGGTGATCGTTTTGGGGTCGGAGGCGGCAGGCGGCGTGGTCGACGTTTCCAGCGGTTGCGGCTCGAGGGCGGTGATGGCGCTTTCGCGGGCTGCGTTTTCCATCGTGCGACCGTTGGCGACCGGGCGGCTCACGACGCGCTTGGGCTTGGTGCCGCCATTCATGAGAACGCGGCAGACGCGCGAGAGCGTCTCGCGCAGTTTGTGGCGGTGGACGACCATGTCGATCATGCCGTGCTCCAGCAGATATTCGGAGCGCTGGAAGCCTTCGGGCAGTTGTTCGCGAATGGTCTGCTGGATGACGCGCGGGCCGGCGAAGCAGATCAGCGCGCCGGGTTCAGCGATGTGGATGTCGCCGAGCATGGCGTAGGACGCCGTGACGCCGCCGGTGGTGGGGTCGGTGAGCACGACGATGTAGGGGAGGCCCGCTTCGCGCAGGCGTTGCACGGCGATGGTGGTGCGCGGCATCTGCATGAGCGACAGGATGCCTTCCTGCATACGAGCGCCGCCGGAGGCCGCGAAGAGAATGAAGGGCGTGCCCTTTTCGAGCGCGCGGGTGAGGCCGGTGATAACAGCTTCGCCAGCGGCCATGCCGAGCGAGCCACCCATGAAGTCGAAGTCTTGGGCGGCGGCCGTCATGGGCTGGCCGTCGAGCTTGCCTTCGCCGATGAGGACTGCGTCTTCCTGGCCGGTCTTGGCTTTAGCGTCTTTGAGGCGCTCGGTGTATTTGCGGCCGTCGCGGAATTTGAGCGGGTCCTGCGGGACGGCGGGGACGGGGACCATCTCGAAGGCGCCGCCGTCGAAAAGGGCGGTGAGGCGGGCGCGGGCGCCCATGCGCATGTGATAGCCGGAGCCGGGCACAACGAACTGGTTTGTCTCGAGGTCTTTGTAGAAGACCATCTGGCCGCTCTCGGGGCATTTGACCCAGAGGTTGTCGGGCACTTCGCGCTTCGTTGTCAGGAAGCTGCGGATCTTGGGCCGGACGACGTTATTGATCCAGTTCACGGATGTCTCGCTCCTTCAGGAGTGCGGCGACGTTGATCGCTCAAGGTTACATAGCATGCCGGATGCGGTTGTTTGAGGGCCGGGGCGTCGCAATCTGTGGGAGATTTTGGCCGTTGGTTAGGGCCGGGTGCATGGCTCAGGCCTCAGATCGCGGTCATTTACGGTTTCAAGGCGCCGCTGAGGCTTCGGACGAGTTGTAGGACCCCGGAGACGGTGGCGGCGGTGGGTTTACCGTCCTTGTCCAGGCTTGCAGCGATGGTGTTGACCAGGGCGGAGCCGACGACCACACCGTCGCCGTGGCTGGCCAGTTCCTTGGCTTGGGCGGGTGTTTTGACGCCGAAGCCGATGCAAACGGGGAGGTCGGTGGACCTCTTGATGCGGGCGACCTGACGGCCGACGTCGGTGGCGACCGCAGAGCCGGCACCGGTGATGCCGGTGATCGACACGTAATAGACGAAGCCGGAGGTGTTGTTGAGGACGGCGGGCAGGCGCTTGTCGTCGGTGGTCGGTGTGGCGAGGCGGATGAAATTCAGCCCGCGCGCGATGGCCGGCACGCAGAGTTCGTCATCGGCTTCGGGTGGGACATCGACCACGATGAGACCATCGACGCCGGCTGAGGCGGCATCGTCGAGGAAGCGCTCGTTGCCGTAAACGTAGATGGGATTGTAGTAGCCCATCAGGACGATGGGGGTCTCGGCGTTGGTTTTGCGAACGTCGCGGACGAGCTGCAGCGTCTTGATCATGTTCTGGCCGGCTTTCAGCGCGCGCAGGCCTGAAGCTTGAATCGGCGGACCGTCGGCCATGGGATCGGAGAAGGGCATGCCGATTTCGATGACGTCGGCGCCGGCGCCGGGAAGGCCGGAGATGATTTTCAGCGAGGTTTCGTAGTCGGGGTCACCGGCGGTGACGAACGTCACGAGAGCCGCGCGGCCCTCCTCACGCAGCTTGGCGAAGTGCTTGTCAATGCGTGTTTCGGTCTTCATCGTGGCTCCGGATCAGATCTTCATGCCCAGCGCTTTGGCGACAGTGAAGAGGTCTTTGTCACCGCGGCCGCAGAGGTTCATGACGAGGAGATTGTCTTTGGGCAGCGTGGGCGCGAGCTTCATGACGTGGGCGATGGCGTGGCTGGGTTCGAGCGCCGGGATGATGCCTTCCATGCGCGTGCAGAATTGGAGCGCGTCGAGGGCTTCTTTGTCGGTGATCGAGACGTAGGTGACGCGGCCGGTGTCTTTGAGCCAGGCGTGCTCGGGGCCGACGCCGGGATAGTCGAGGCCGGCGGAGATGGAGTGGCCTTCGAGAATCTGGCCGTCGCTGTCTTGCAGGAGGTATGTGCGGTTGCCGTGGAGGACGCCGGGCGAGCCGCCATTCATGGAGGCGGCGTGGCCGTTTTCGACGTCGAGACCGTGGCCGCCGGCTTCGACGCCGTAGATCGCCACACCCTTGTCGTCGAGGAACGGATGGAACAGCCCGATGGCGTTCGAGCCACCGCCGATGCAGGCGACGATCGTATCGGGTAGCCGGCCTTCGGCGGCGATCATCTGTTCGCGCGTTTCCTTGCCGATGATCGACTGGAAATCGCGGACCATCGCGGGATAGGGATGGGGGCCAGCGGCGGTGCCGATGAGATAGTAGGTGTCGGTGACGTTGGTGACCCAATCGCGCAGCGCTTCATTCATGGCATCCTTGAGGGTGCCGGCGCCGGCGGTGACGGGATTGAGTTTGGCGCCCAAGAGCTTCATGCGCGCGACGTTCGGCGCCTGACGCTCGACGTCCAACGCGCCCATATAGATTTCGCAGGGGAGGCCATACTTGGCGCAGACGGTGGCGACGGCGACGCCGTGCTGACCGGCACCCGTCTCAGCGATGATGCGGCCTTTGCCCATGCGGCGGGCGAGAAGGATTTGCCCAAGGCAGTTGTTGATCTTGTGCGAGCCGGTGTGATTGAGCTCATCGCGCTTGAAGTAGATTTTCGCGCCGCCCAATTCGTTGGTCATGCGCTCGGCGAAATAGAGCGGGCTCGGGCGGCCAGCGTAGTGCAAGTTGAGATAATCGATCTCAGCCTGGAAGGTGGGATCGGCTTTCGCGTCTTCGTAGGCGCGCTCCAGTTCGAGGATCAGCGGCATCAGCGTTTCGGCGACGAAACGGCCGCCGAACAGGCCGAAGAAGCCCTTGTCGTCGGGGCCGGTGCGGTAACTGTTGAGCTTCACGTCGGTGGTGGATGCCATGTGGTTTTCTCGCCAGTTCGAGCGCGATGCGCGGGGCGCTTTTCAGGCCCCTTGCTTAGCCCCCTTCGCCGCCTGAAGGAAGCGGCGGATGAGCCCAGGGTCTTTGCGGCCGGGTCGACTTTCGACGCCTGATGAGACATCGACGATGGCCGCGCCCGTGCGCGCGATTGCCTCGCCGACATTGTCCGGCGTGAGGCCGCCGGCGAGGGCGAATGCGGTGCGCGTTTTGATCCCGTCGAGGATGTGCCAATCGAAGGCTAGACCATTGCCTCCAGGAAGCGCCGCCGAGGGATCGGGCTTGGCGTCGAACAGCAGGATGTCCGCGACGCGGCCGGGCGCAAGGTAGCTGAGGGCGGCGTCGACGTCGGCCGCGCTGGCGACAGGAATTGCTTTCAGGATGGGCTTTTGGAAGCGTGCGCGGATGTCCGCGACGCGCTCGGGCGTCTCGTGGCCGTGGAGCTGGATCAGGTCCGGATCGACAACGCGGATGATCTCGGCGAGATCGGCGTCGGCCGGATCGACGACGAGGGCGACGGTTTTGGTGATGCCATCACGGGGAACATGGTCGCGCAGGGTTCGAGCCGCTGACAGCGAAAGATTGCGCGGGCTTTTGGGGAAAAAGACGAGGCCAATGTAATCGGCACCGCCGGCCAGCGCCGCGTCGAGGCTCGCTTCATCGGTGATACCGCAGATTTTAACGGCGGTGGACATAGGACAAAGCTTTCGGCGGACGGGTTTGTCCGTGGGACGGGAGGGGCGGCACCGGTTGCAGGTTAAGCTGCGGAGCGTTCGGTGGCAGGAGCGGCAAGTTGGCGACTGCGATCGGCAATGCTGGTATCGCGTTCGCGGGCGAGACGATCAGCTTCGGTTTGCCATCGGCGCGCTTCGGCGGATTGCAGGCGGGCTTGACGGCGCCAGCGGGATTGGCCGAACCACGCCGCGAGGCCGCCGAGCACGACGCCCAAGATCAAGCTTGCGAAGATGTAGACGTAGAACGGCAACGACAGCGAGACGAGCGGAGCTGTGGGATTGAACGGATCGAGCACCAGGGTTGCCGCGTGACGATTGGCGATCGCGAGCGTCACCAGCACTGCGGCGGCGGGAAACGCGATCAGGATGGTGGCGATGCGTTTCAGCACGTGGCCCCTCGCGCGGGTTGGCTTATTCGATCTTCAAGCCGCAGCACTGCTCAGCTCTTGGCGGGGCCGTCGTCGCCGTTGAGACGGTCGCGCAATTCCTTGCCCGTCTTGAAGAAGGGCACGAACTTTTCTTCGACCGGCACCGGCGAGCCCGTGCGTGGATTGCGGCCTTGTCGGGCGGCGCGATGCTTGACCGTGAAGGCCCCAAAGCCGCGGAGTTCTACGCGGTCGCCGCGCGCCAATGCATCGACGATTTCATCGAAGATGACATTGACGATGCGCTCGACATCGCGGTGGTAGAGATGCGGGTTCGCACTCGCGATCTTCTGGATCAGTTCCGACTTGATCACGGGCTCCCCCGAAAGGTTTGTTTTTCCTTAGTCGTCAAGGCCCAGTGTGGCGAAGGCGCGTGTCCGGGACAAGATTTCGACCACTTCGCGGGCTTCAGCGCCGAAAAGGTTACCGGCGGCGTTGGACATCGCGGCCCCCAGGCCCCAAGGGCTGTCGGTGGCCGGCTTCCAGTCGATGATCTTGAGATCCTTTTCGAGGCTGCGCTTGTCTTCGAGCCAGCGCTTGGCCTCGGCTTCGCCACCGATCTCGTCGACCAGCTTGTGCCGGAGGGCGTCGCGGCCGGAGAAAATGCGGCCTTGCTGGAGGCCGGGAACGTCGGCCAGCTTGATTCCGCGGCGGGTTTCTACCAGCGCGCCAAACCAACGGAAGCTCTCATCGATCATGTCTTTGGCGACGGCGAGGGAGGGTTCATCGGCGGGGGCGAAGGGGGAGGGGGAGGCTTTGAGGCTGCCGCTCTTCACCTCGTTCATCTTAACGCCGATCTTGCCCAGCATCTCGGAGACTTCTGGCCACTGCATGAGGACGCCGACCGAGCCGGTGATGGTGTTGCCGCGCGAGACGATGTGATCGGTGCCGAGACCGACGATGTAGCCCGCGGAGGCGGCGACTGTGCCGAACTGGCCGACAACGGGCTTCTTCGCAGCGATCAGGCGCAGTTCTTCGTAGAGCGCTTCGCCGCCGGTGGTGGTGCCGCCGGGGCTATTCACGAAGACGATGACGCCGGCCACGTTGTCGGCATCGCGGACTTTGCGCAGCATTTCCAGCTGCGGGCGATCTTCGGTGATGGTGCCGGTGATGTTGACGCGGGCGATGTGCTTTTGGGCGAGGACGCCGCTCGTCTCATCGGCGGAGAGCAGATAGCCGCCAACGGCGAGGACCAGAGCGGTGATGGCAAGGCCGCGCCACAAGCTGAGGCGGCGGCGCAACTGGCGGCGGTCGAGGATGATCTCGGTTTCAAGCGACATAGCTGGTGCCAACTCCATACAATCACGCGCGGCTGGGGCTCCGCGCACACCCGAACTCTTTTATGGTTTCAATCCGCTAAGAAAGGGTCAGCGACCAGGATTTCACCCACGCCAATCGCTTCCAGATAAAGAAAAAGCGCGGCACCAGCATGGCGCCGCGCTGTTTTTGTTTCGATCCGGCACAGAATTTTACAGCCTGTTTGGGATCGGTTGGACGCGATTACTCGGTCTCTTCCTCGTCGGTGTCGGCATTGCGCTTTTTAATGGCGGCCTTGAAGATGTCGCCCAGCGAGGCGCCCGAGTCGGACGAACCGAATTGAGCGACGGCCTGCTTCTCTTCGGCGATTTCGAGGGCCTTGATCGAGACCGTAATCCGGCGAGCTGCCTTATCGACGGTGAGGACGGCGGCATCGACCTTCTGGCCGACCGTGAAGCGCTCGGGGCGCTGCTCGGAGCGGTCACGCGACAGATCGGAGCGTTTGACGAAGGCGGTGATGTCGCTGTCGGCGATTTTCACTTCGACGCCGTTTTCCTGGACGGCGACGACTTCGCAGGTGACCGTGTCGCCCTTCTTGTAACGGGCCAGCGTGTCGGCGGGGTCGCCGGCAAGCTGCTTGACGCCGAGCGAAATGCGCTCCTTGGAGCTGTCAACGTCCAGCACCATGGCCTTCACGTTGTCGCCCTTCTTGTATTCCTTGATCAGCTCGTCGCCGGGCTTCGACCAGTCGAGGTCCGAGAGGTGGACCATGCCGTCGATGCCGTTGTCGAGGCCGATGAAGAGGCCGAATTCCGTGATGTTGCGGATCGGACCTTCGACGATGGTGCCCTTCGGGTGGGCTGTGAGGAAGGCATCCCATGGGTTGTCCTGGGTCTGCTTGAGGCCGAGCGAAATGCGGCGCTTGGTGGGATCGACTTCGAGCACCTGAACGTCGACCTGCTGGCTCGTGGAGACGATCTTGCCAGGGTGAACGTTCTTTTTGGTCCAGCTCATTTCGGAGACGTGGATCAAGCCTTCGACGCCGGGCTCGAGTTCGACGAACGCGCCATAGTCGGCGATGTTCGTGACGTTGCCCGTCAGCTTGGCGCCGACAGGGTACTTGGCTTCAATCGCCGACCACGGATCGGACTGGAGCTGCTTCATGCCGAGCGAGATGCGCTGCGTTTCCGGGTTGATGCGGATGATCTGCACCTTCACCGTGTCGCCGACGTTGAGGATCTCGGAGGGGTGGTTTACGCGGCGCCACGCCATGTCGGTGACGTGAAGCAGACCGTCGATGCCGCCCAGATCGATGAACGCGCCGTAGTCGGTTATGTTCTTGACGAGGCCGTCGATGACCTGACCTTCGGCCAAGCGCGAGACGATGTCGGCGCGCTGTTCGGCGCGGGTTTCTTCGAGGACCGAGCGGCGCGAGACGACGATGTTGCCGCGGCGGCGATCCATCTTGAGGATCTGGAAGGGCAGCTGCTGGTGCATCAGCGGGCCAACGTCGCGCACGGGGCGGATATCGACCTGCGAACCAGGGAGGAACGCGACGGCGCCGTCGAGGTCGACGGTGAAGCCGCCCTTGACCTTGTTGAAGATGACGCCCGTGACCTTCTCGCCCTTTTCGTGCAGGCGCTCGAGGCGGGTCCAGCTTTCTTCGCGGCGAGCCTTGTCGCGCGAGAGGACAGCTTCACCCAGCGCGTTCTCGACGCGCTCGAGATAGACTTCGACAGTGTCGCCTATCTTGATTTCGTTGGGCTTACCGCCGATCGCGAATTCCTTCAGCGCCACGCGGCCTTCCATCTTGAGGCCGACGTCGATGATGGCGAGATCCTTCTCGATGCCGACGACCTTGCCTTTGACGACTTGGCCTTCAAAGACGTCGTCCTTGGCGAGGCTCTCGGCGAGCAAGGCTGCGAACTCATCACGCGAGGGGGAAAATTCTTTCGAGACTTCGGCTGACATTCAGGCTCCTGGAAACGGTCTTGGTTGCGGCCGACGGGGGCACATTTGGGCCGACGGCGGCAAGGGGTTGACGATGGACACCGGCACGGCCCGGAGCGCGCGGTTGCGCGACCAGAGGCGATGATGCCGGCGGGAATGATGCTGCTTGAGTGATGCCACCGTGATGGGCGTTTAGTTGCCCTGCCAACACGTTTCGAGTGGCCCGCGTTGGAGCCGCTCCGTTGACCCGGCCTTACCTCTCGGCCGATCCGACAGTGGCGTCAGATTGCGTGGGGGAATAGCGGAAATGGGGGACGGAGGCAAGGGGTGGCTGTCAGTAGGGCAATCGGCCCATCCGCTGCCGTATTGGGATCAGAGCTGCTGAAATCTGCGCAATTTCATCTTCTGAGAAGACACGCTGTTCAAGACAGTCTAGCCGAATATCCTCAACCCAAATGTCAACGTGTGCAGCGGCCCGACCAAGAGGCGCCGTAATCTTTGTCATGCTTGATGTGGTGCGCTCGTAAAGGCGGCGCCGCAGCTGCTCACTGTCCCGATCTTGGTCAATGATCGGTGCACCGTTGCCAGAAAAGTCTGACAAGACCGGTTCGATGCGTTCAAAGGTGCGCTCCTGGAGCGGTCGCCGCTCTTTCCATGATTTATAGGCTCGATTCACCAGCCAAATGAAGCCGAGCTTGGTCGCAAGCGCTGCCTCGACCGCGGATAATTTTGTGACTTCGCGTACGTACTCGACCAGAAATTCCGACGGCACACTTTGCAGTTCAACGGTAAATTGCGCGATCCAGCTTCCATGGGATTCGCGAATGTCATGAATTCGAAAAAACGCGGAATGATCTGCGACGTTTGCAGGAATTTTTCCTTCAGTGAAATAATATGCATGCGCTCCAAGAAACTCCTGAGCGCCGGTCGTTATTTGTTTGACCATGCTCGACGGCATCTTGTGATGCGTGGCACCGAGACCATCGTACACGAGTCGCAGCGTTACAGTGGTCATTGGCGCAGTCCCGATCGGTGATCTGGCCAAGGATGATATTCGATTCGAACGGCATCGTATTGTGGATGCCAATGTTTCCTAGCTGAAGCGATTAACCTCTGATGATCCGAAGTGCTTCGGCAAACACCGCATCCGCGTCCATGGCCGTGGTGTCGATGTGAATGGCGTCGGGGGCGGCGGCGAGGGGGGCGATGGCGCGGGAGCTATCGCGGGCATCTCTGGAGCGGATGTCGGCGAGGAGGGCTTCGTAGGTGGCGGGTTCGCCGCGGGCCTCATGTTCGAGGTGGCGGCGGCGGGCGCGCTCCTCGGGCGTGGCGGTGACGTAAATTTTGATGCTGGCATCCGGGCAGACGACGGTGCCGATGTCGCGGCCGTCAAGGACAGCGCCGGGGGATTGGCGGGCGAAGTCGCGCTGGTATTGCAGGAGGGCTGAACGGACTTCCGGGATTTTGGCGATGACGGAGGCTTTGTCGCCGGCGGGGACGCCGCGGAGTGCGGGATCGTCGAGGGTGGCGGGGTTGAGGTTGCGGGCGGCGGCGAGGGCTGCCCAGCGGTCGTCGAGGCGGAAGCCGCAGCGTTCGATGTCGCGAGCGACCGCGCGGTACAGCAGGCCGGTGTCCAGGACATGGAAACCGAGGTGTGCGGCAAGACGCTTGGCGAGCGTGCCTTTGCCGGAGGCGGCGGGTCCGTCGATGGCGATGATCATGGGTCGTGTCCCGTCCCTCTTTGGATCTGCCCGTGCCCCAGTGCGCGGGGCGGGTCAAGTGGCAGAAGGGATGTCGCGACGCCAAATCAGTCAGGGAATGGCCGGTGGAGTGGCCAGCGGCCGGTGCACGCGCTGCGCGGGCTTTCGGGCCTGATGTCGCGCTTCAGAATATCGGGATGGATCTCTTGGAAGCGGCGCGGTGGTGGCGCGGCGGCCTCCCTGTCGATGATATCGGTGCGGCCGAGGCGCTTTAGGGCGACATAGACGGCGGTTTCGAGGTCGCGGTCGCGGCGCGCGGTCTCGCCGGCCGGGAGAAGCGCCAGCAGCCTTTCGCCGGAGGACGCCGCATCCGGGCCGACACGGCACAGCGCATAAACCTTCTCAGGTGGTGGCGGCCTTTTGGAGCCGAACGCAAGCGCCTCCAAAACGGGCAGGGCGTCTGGCCCTAGTTCGGCGAGCCGCAGGGCGAAGTCGTTCGCGATCACCCAATCGCCCCGCTCGACAAACGGCAGGAGGACCGGCAGCAGCGGCTGGGCGATTTCGGCGAAATCGGACGACGGGAAGTAGGCCAGGATCGACTGCATCACGCGCACGGTTTCGTAATGAGCCTGTGGAGCCGCCACGCTGCGCGCTATGGCACCGCCGAGAGCGCGACCCCGGCTCAGCGTCACTTGCGGATTGCCGATGAGCCCGGAAACGTCGTGCACGGTCAACTTGCGGTCCAGCCCATTGATGACCGCATCGAGATTGCCGAGAGCCCGTTCGTTGCGCGCGCTTTGAGATTTGGCCAAAGCCTGCTCAACTTCGTTTCGGCCTTCGGCGGCCGCAGCCGAGAGCGACGGTGTGTTCTGTCCGGATAGTTTTAGCACGTCCGCGACTGCGGCCACGGTGGCGCCGCCATAGGCTCCGGTGCCGCCCAATCCGACCGCCTCGCGGTAGAAGCCGAAGAAGCAATCCCAACTTGGAGCGCCGGAGTTCAACCCGCAGCCCATGACCGGCATCGGCAGCCAGCCCAGGATCTCAGCGCGGCCTGTTGTCAGAAGGGCCATGCCGCCCAATCCATCGGAGATGGCCGTCGTGGTGAGGGAATGGGGCAGCAGCCAGTCTTTCTGCGTTTCGCGCGACGCCGCGATATGGAGCGCCGGCCGGCTGGGATCCTCGGGCATCTGCACAATGCAGACGTCTTTGCGAAGTTTGCGACTGCCCTGCACTGTCTCATGGAACCATGATGGCGAGATGCCACTCGGCAGAGCGCCCTGCTCGCCTTGCAGCCGGTGACATATTTCGGCTTCTGCGAGGCGATGCCCCAAATGGCGGGCCGGTTCGAAGTTGGCATTCGTTACGTAGGCGACTGGCAAAGCGAAATTTTGGACGAAGGACCGCGCCGCGCCCGAGAGATCCTCCGACCTATCGTCGAACACGAGGACCTGCTGGCTTCGATCGAAGACAATCGACTGCTCTGCGTTTGCCGCTTTCAGTTGAGCATCGAGGGCGAGGTAGCTCTCATGGGACAGGTGGGCGGACGTCGCGTAGCCGCCGAAGTAGGCGAGTGGAGCGAGCAGCCATCGTCTATCCACCAAACCCACCAGCGACTCCACCGCAAGAGCGAGGAAGGCAAGATTTAGCGTCAGCACCGACCAGAACGGCGCGGCGACAATCATCAGAAAGATGCCGGTGAAGGGAACAATCTGCAAAAGCAGGACGGCAGCGGTAAAAAGGAAAAGCGGCATGGAAAACCGCATTCCAGAAAACATCTGCCGGAACGGCCATGTCCGCTTTGGAGAACTCATGGCGGAAGATTAGCCGCAACGCGTAAACAATTTGAAACTTGTCTCGGGCGAGCCTCCGGCTCAGGCCAGTCCGATGCGTGACGGGCTAACAGGCTCTGCACACCCTGCGGCCGGCCGCTGTCGCAGCTCAGTTCGGCGGGTTTGTCGATCGCGCCGGCGGAGGGAACTTTACCGGCCACTGAGCGTTTTGTTTGCGTGTTCCAGTCTTGGAGTCGCCGACATGAAGCGCGTTATGATCTGTGAAGACGACAGGCTGCTCGCCATGGACCTTGCGCACGAGGTTCAGGACGCGGGATCGGAGGTTGTTGGCGTGTTTTATTCCAGCTTCGAAGCGTGGAGGGCGGCGGATATTTTGAAACCTGAAATCGCCATCCTTGATCTGAACTATGCCGATGGCGAGAGCGGGTTGTCGCTCGCGGCTCATTTGGTCGACATTGGCTGCCGCGTGATTGTGGTTAGTGGATCGTCGCTGGTGCATCCAGAGCTTGGGCGCATTCCCCACTCGTTCGTCGCAAAGCCGGTTCCGGCTGGAATTATCGCGGAACTGACCGGCTCGCGCGCGGTTACCTCATCGAACATCTGAGCCATTCGTGAGTCCACCCCATGCTGATCCGTTACGGCTGCTCATTCGAGCTTCACCTGCCCCAGGACACGCCAACGGTGTGTCTGATCGATGTGCACACCAGTCATGCCAAAGCTATCGTGCCAAGTGCCCTGACGTTCGAGACGACGCCGCGTGTTAAGGGCGAAACGTTTGTCGATGATTTCGGCAACATCGCGCGCCGCTTTATGGCGCCTCAGGGAGGCGTGCGCTTGTCGCTTTCGGGGCTCTACCGGGCTGACGGCTCGCACGACCGGCGCGATGCGACAGCGCGCGTGTTGGCCGTCGACCGGTTGCCGGAGGAGTGCTTGCAGTATTTGGCCCCAAGCCGGTTTTGCGAGAGTGACCTGATGGGGCTCCTGGCGTGGCAAATGTTCGGACACTTGCCGCGCGACACGGCACTCATTGAAGCGATTTGCACGTATGCCCACCAGCGGTTGAGGTTTGACTACGCCCAGGCCCGGGCGACGCGGACGGCGTCTGAAGCGCACGCCGAGCAGGTCGGTGTGTGTCGCGATTTTGCGCACCTGGGGATCACACTGTGCCGCGCTCTGAATATTCCGGCGCGTTATGTGAACGGTTACATGGGCGATATCGGCGTGCCTGCCGATCCGGCGCCGATGGATTTCAACGCGTGGTTCGATGTTTATCTCGAAGGCGGATGGTATACCTTTGATGCCCGGCATAACTGCCGCCGGATCGGACGTATTCCGATTGCATACGGGCGCGATGCCGCCGACATTCCGATGCTGCGCACGTTTGGTCCGCACAGTCTCAGCCTATTTGAGGTGACGACGGCGCTGGCCGACGCGCAGCAGGCGGCGGCTTAGGAGGTTTCTCCTATTCCTCTCGCGTGTGTGCCATAGGAACCTCGTGACCGGCCATCAATTGCCGCGGGAGCTCTGAAATACGTTCAGTTTCATTTGTGCGCCGACTATCTGTTCGGCGTCTTTGGCGGCGCGGAGGTGCGTGAACTGAGGTCACGTTCACGGGCTAATTTTGACCCTTGCAAGCATCTTTGAATCACCCGCAGGCCGCCATATCGTGCGCACAATGTGGGGCATCCTAAGCTCACTCCAAAATTGGAAAGGCTGGCGGATGGTGGTGCGGGCAAGCTTGACTGTCGGGGTGATGTTGATGGCGGCGGCCGTCAGCCTCGCGGCGCATGTGATTTCGCAAGCTACGGCCGAGCCTATCCCCTCTGATGGATTGACGGTGACGATCGCCGGGCGCGCGATGCGATGTGGCGAAACTCCCGTGTACATGGATAGCGAGATGCCCACTGAAGGCATGTCCGTGCCGGGAGAGGGGCTTTATCTCAATCCGTTCCTTTTGAACCGGCAGCCGGCGCCGGTGCGCATGTTCATCTTCAAGCATGAGTGCGCGCACGAGGTGGTGGGACCCGACGAACTTGGTGCGGATTGCATGGCGGCGCAGTCGGGCGCGCGGGAGGGTTGGCTGAAAGTCAGCGATATCGACGCGGTTTGCCAGTCGTTTTCGGGACCGGCGACGGAGACACATCCGTCGGGCGATGAGCGGTGCGCGAACATCCGGCAGTGCTTTGCGGGATCGCAGATCGCGGGGGCGGCGAGCCCAAGCGGGCAGAGTGCGCGGGCGTCATCGTGGTCGGCAGCAGACAGGGAGCTCCGCGAAAAGTCTTTCCAGGGCGAAGATGCGTGGCCGGACACTTCTGACGAGAACGAATGAGCGCTCAGCTCTCGGTGGCGCGATGATACGGCGTCAGATTTCGTAGGTGGCGCCGAGGCGTTCCATCAGGCCACGGAATTCAGGGAAGCTGGTGGCGATCATGGCGGTGTCGTCGACGGTGATGGGCGCGTCGCTGGCGAGACCCATTGTTAGAAACGCCATGGCGATGCGGTGGTCGAGGTGGGTCGCGACGGTGCCGCCGCCGGCGACTTTGCCTCCGCCGTGAACGATCAGCGTATCGCCATCGACGGTAGCGCGGACGCCATTGGCAGCCAGACCGGCCGCTGTGGCGGCGAGGCGGTCGCTTTCCTTCACTTTCAATTCGGCGAGGCCGTCCATGCGTGTGTCGCCTTTCGCGAAACCGGCGACGGCGGCCAGCACGGGATATTCGTCGATCATGGAGGGTGCGCGATCGGCGGGAACGTGAACCCCCTGAAGTTTGGAATGGCGGGCGCAGATGTCGGCGATGGGCTCACCGCCTTCTTCGCGTTCGTTGAGGAAGGAAATATCAGCGCCCATGTCCTTGAGCGTCGTGTAGAGTCCCGTGCGGGTTTCGTTGATGAGGACGCCTTCGACGGTGATGTCAGAGCCGGGGACGAGAAGTGCGGCGCAAATCAGAAACGCGGCGGACGAAGGATCGCCCGGCACCACGACATCGCGGGCTTCGAGTTCGGCGTCACCATGAACGGTGATGCGCGTGAGGCCGTCGCGGCGTTCGGTTTCTACGTCGGCTCCGAAGTAGCGCAACATGCGTTCGGTGTGGTCGCGCGTCGGTTCTTTTTCGACGACGGTGGTTTCGCCGGCGGCCATGAGGCCGGCGATGAGGATGGCGCTTTTGACCTGTGCGGAAGGGACGGGCAAAAAGTATTCAATCGGGACGAGATGCGACGAGCCCTCAACGGTGAGTGGGAGCGTGTCGCGGTCTTCGCGCGTAAGCAATCCCATCTGGCGCAGCGGCTTCAAGACGCGGCCCATGGGGCGGCGGGAGAGGGAGGCGTCGCCTTCCATGGCGACGGTGATGTCGTGGCCGGCTATGACGCCCATCATGAGGCGGGTGCCGGTGCCGGAATTGCCGAAGTCGATGGGGCTTTCGGGTTGCTTCAAGCCACCCGTGCCGCGGCCGAGGACGGTCCAGGTGTCGCCGGACTTGGTGGCTGGGGCGCCGAGTGCAGTGACGGCTTTGGCGGTGTTGAGGACATCCTCAGCCTCCAGGAGGCCCTTGATGGTTGTTTTCCCGGTGGCGAGGGCCCCGAACATCAGTGCGCGGTGAGAAATCGACTTGTCGCCCGGGACGCGGAGGATGCCTTTCAGGCCGGCGGCGGCCTTGATGGCGGTCAGGGGCTGGGGGGGTGCGCCATGTGCGCCGGATTTCGACACGTCCCGTTCCTTCGGTCGCTCTGGGGCCGCCCTAAACGGCGGATGCCCTGTAGAAAACGTTTCCGGAGCCGGATAGACCCCCTCGCGCCAGGGTTGTCAACGGGACGGGGGCGGGACACTGGGGCTCCCAGGGGTGCGGCGCAAGTTGCATGCGGCCGGAATTGCTTTTGACAGCCGCCGGTGGGTGTGGCATCCCCCCAACCTTCCTTTTCATTCCCGGGGTTCGCCATGTCGACGAAAGCTTCGCGCGGGACTAAGCGCACCTGCCAAAGCAATGAGTGCAGCGCGCGGTATTATGATCTCAACCGCGATCCGATTGCGTGTCCGATCTGCGGCACGATCTATACGATCGCTCATTCAGCTGTACCCATCACCGCTGCGATGATCGACGAAAAGCCGCGCAAGGCCAAAAAGGAGCTCGTCGCCGACAAGGAACTGGCGCCGGAAGCCGCCGCGGAGGCCGAGGGCGACGAGGCGTTGGTCGATATCGAAGAGGCGGAAGACATTCCGGCCGATGACGACGAGGCCTTCCTGGTGCCGGAAGAAGAAGAAGGCGGCGACGTGTCCAACATCATCGGCGGGCCTGTCGCAGAGGGCGAAGAGGAAGTTTAAGTCAGGGACGCTGTGCGGCTTTGTTATCCCCGCGCGGTGTCCACTTGGCACTTGCAGTTTGGCGGGTTAGCGCATAGAGAGCGGGTTCGCGACGGTCGCAGCCCCTCGAAGGACGCGGCCCCTCGCACCCAGGTCTCAAACGACCCGAAATATCGGGGCCATAGCTCAGCTGGGAGAGCGCTTGCATGGCATGCAAGAGGTCAGCGGTTCGATCCCGCTTGGCTCCACCATTACTTCAGTTTGCGACGGCGAGAACCATCGGGCTAATTTCCGAGCTGTCTACCAACTGTCTACCAGAGTGAACGATTTCGCCCGATTTGGGGGGCGGGCAGGTTCGCGAAACCTTCTCCGCTTTTCCGAGCGTGTCTCTTTCCTAAAGCCGCAAATCAGTTGCTCTTCGTCCGACGCTCGCAGGATGGAGACGCCCCATGAAATCGCTTTCGCTTGCCGCCGTCAAAGACCTTGCTGACCAGTGGGCCGACCAGAAGCAGACCCGAGACTTTGATTGCGCGCGCAGCATGTATTTCCACGATGCCGACGCCGAAGACCTGATCCGCATGTGGGAGACGGGGCATAACCTCCAAGGCGGCAAGCTGAATGAGTTCGAGTTCGGCGCGCTGGTAGAAGCGTGGGTGCGTGTCTTCGGTTGCCCACCGCTTAGCAACTCAGGACAGGCCTAGGCTCATGCAGTTCACTCGCGTTGAACACCGTCACGACGATCAGAAGAAAGACGAACCAAATCTTGTCCTTGAAGTCGGCAAGCCGGTGCCGCCGTTCTATCAACGACAACCGGGGCTCGTGGTGACTAGCATCGAAGCAGGCGATCCAGTGAGATGCACGTTGAGTGATGGTGACATCATACCCATCGGCAAGCGTCACGTTCGCTCAACCTCGCCTGCGAAGGATTGACGATGGCTCGCTACCTCAGCCGGTCCAACTATCCAAGCGTCGTGTCGGTATACCTGTATCGGCGGTGAAGGCGTGGCTGACGAAGCGGGGTGCCAACGACTGACGCACGCACCGTCTATGGCAGCCAATAGGGAAACAGCCACCCGGTCTTCGAAGTGATGCAAGACGGGGGTCGGGGCAAGGTCGTAAAGATGGGACCTATTCTCCTATATCGGTGGCGGTACACGCGGCGCTTGTTTCCCAGCCGAAAATCTCCATCTGCCCATTCTAACTATGCATCTACATCCCCCGCGATGACGGTCTCCGGTCGGTGACCGCTGTCCCCCGGTCAGCGGTACCGCCGGTCTTGGCAAGGTAGGAGCCCAGCGAAGCAAGCGCACCGTTGTGAATCGACGGAATGGTCGGAAACCAGCCGTGGGGCCTCTAACGCGACGGGCCAGGAGCAGTCGTTCAGGACCCTAAAACCACGCCTTGCCCGACAATGCGAGCCCCTTCTCTTATGGTGAAGGTGGCTCCAGGCACTAGACCATCATAAAAGCCGTTCGGTGCTCCCTCCCAGTAAAGCAAGCGGGCGAGCACAATGATTTCCTCGCCGTAGGCGAACTCATCTGGGCCGTCTTCAAATTGGACCCCGAGGTACTGCTCGGTTAGAACATTGCCGGGATCAACGACAGCCTTTGCTTGCTCTGGGTTCCCGATAACGAAGTGGGGTCTGTATTGCCGGGACTTCATTGCGCCCCTTCCAAATGGATACTCCCGGCCGCCATCAACAATCGATCGGAAAACAATCCTACATCGCAATACCGGAGATTCGTCGCACATCACTCGCAACCTGAATTGGATGGGCCCTTATGATACACTATGACAACAGCCGCTAGCGATGCGAATGTATTCGCAGCGCCGTGGCCGCGAGCACAATCGAGCTAGTCGACGTCGCCGCCACCATCCGGAAAGCGAGTTCGATACCAATCTTCCGAACGCAACAGAACTTTAGCGCTTGTTATGATCGTGTCTGCTTCGCGGAAGGATCTTTGAGACAGAACAATTTCACCCGCAACCCATTCCGGCGGCATCATGTGCAAATGATCGTTTTGGTCATCAAGGGCCATAAGTTTGCGAACCAGCAGATCGCGCCCCTCATGGTTCAACCATAGCTCCAGCTCGCCATCAGCACGCAGGCTCAAAGTCACTAGCGGTTTCACAGAACATCCTCCAATGCGATCGCGGAAACCACATTAGTTGGCGCAAAGCGATGTCGGCAACGGGTCAACAACGGGCCTTCATTGCTAGTCGTTGGTCCATTCATGCGCGCTAGCGAAGGTGTCAAGCATCGCTGCCTCTGTGGCTTCCGACGAAATATGCACGATGTAAGTCTTCTCCAACTCCAGCGACGGGTGGATGGCGCTGAACTGCGAGAACCAGAAGGCTTCCTGAAGCGGCTCCCCGGCGTGCCATGTGGTCATCACGAAGTCGTCCTCGGGAATTTCTTCGTAGTCGAACATCATCAAACTCGCTTCATCGACGCTGGAATCCCACGCACTACAGTCCTTGCCCCATGCCATCATGTATCGGCAGCCACAGCGGACCAGCCAGTCGCCAACTTGCACTCGCCACTCCGGTGTCACGTCAGCATCGATTACGACAACCGCTTTGAACGGCGCTGCCTCGTCTAGACGCGGCGGCGCGTCGCCTGGGTGCATGTGGACGTACTGAGGAGCTTCCATGGGGGTATTTATCGACCAACTTAGTCGGCGTCGGAAGTCCGTTTTGGGTCATTCGCGCCGCCCGTCGATAGGTTGACGGGGACTGTGCAGAGAAAGCAGACTTCGGACGGCCAACAATTCTCGCTTCATGTAACGATTAATATGCCGACCGCTGTTCGCCAACATGCAGACACCAATCATGGCGGGCGATAGTGAGAGCGAGCCTAGCTCGACGACATTGTCGCCCGACTGGCTTTCGCCACTTCGGAGGCGGGAGGGAACACACCGTCTGCCCTGTCGTGCCGATTTAATATGGTGCTGGCCCGCGCAGTGGATTGGGGATCTACTGCGTGACACAAATGGCATGGGGTCAGGCTGCGGACCAGCCAACCATCCTCACCCATTATGCTTGTGCGGACCCTAAGCCAAAAACTCGCCCATCCTTCGGCTCATCGGTCAGTATCGCAATGAGGCGAGGCGTTTTCCAGAAGGTTGCAAGCCGCTGATTTGGTTGGTGCTGGCCGATCCGTTCTGGGGAGAACCGACGATATCCACGCGGGTGAAGGGCGCCGGAAGACCGGCCAGCACAAGCGGAGCCTCTAGAGCGAAACTTGTGCGGGGCTGATCGGTCAATGATCGATCGCCATATCGCTGTGGAAGGTTCTGGCCAGCTGTGCATGGAATTGGGAAAGGGCAGTATGAGACGCCGTGTTGTGGATGAGTCGCGCGGGCCAGCCAGCACGTACTTCGGGGTGAAGATTAGCCAGAGTTATATTCCTCAGCGATGCAGAGATTGCGGACTTCCAACCCCGCCGTTCCGGCGTTGTCAGGGCTCCAAGGCGGGATGTCCGCTTGACCGCGATCAGGCGATGTAAGAAACGCGACTTATGGGAGATCGCGGGTTCTCAATGAGGGATAGGGGACAATTGGCATGCTTGAAAAGCTTTCACCAATCATGCCCGCGCGTAACCTCGCTAAGGCGCAGGAGTTTTACGCGGCTCTGGGATTTCTCACGATCTATTTTGACGACGACTATCTGCTCATGAAACGCGAGGGGGCTGAGATCCATTTCTTCCTGCATGCGGACCTCAACCCTTCGACGAATTATTGTGACGCTTATTTGCGACCTAGTGACATTGATGCATTGTCGCGGGAGATTGCGGCGCTTAGACTGCCCGCGAGAGGGATCCCCCGCTTTGAGCCCGCAACTGACAAGCCGTGGGGGATGCGCGAACTCGTGCTTGTCGACCGAGACGGTAATCTCATTCGTGGCGGTCAGGAAATCTAGTTTGGGTAAGTCGCGGCGCCGGCCCAACGCATGAAGTCCGCGGTGCAGAGTTTGCAGACATCGCGGCCTAAGGTAGCCTCAGGCCGGAAGGCGGCGGCAATGATGTCAGCAATGCTACCGTCTTCAACCGAAGAGAACGGTAACGGACCGGGCCACATCCAAACTACAAGGTGCGAGCCGCCCCGGCACTGGCGCAAAGGTAGCTTCGTCCTAGGCCTACATAGATCCGGACTGATCCCTGCAAGATCTTTCATTCGGGGGCGGCAAATTGTGTTCGCGCCTCGCGTCACTCCTCGCAAAAGGACCTGCAACGATGGTTGATGCGGATCGCCTCGGAAAAATCGCCTCAATTGGCCAAGACCTCATCACAACGCAGTTGACGATGGCAATGGAAACGCCATCTCAAGCCTTCGAAAGCGGTTGGGTGCTTGGTTATTGCTTCGGCGTGTTCGATGCACTTGCTCAACACGCTGAACTTAATGATGACGATGACGTTTTCAGCCTCATCACCCTTGGCTTACTCGGTCTCTTTGCGGACCCCGGCGATCCCGAGGCGGCAATGTTCGTGCGGCGATCCTTGGACTATCAGGATAATCCGCGTTTTCAAGAAGGTGCTGCCGCTGGAGGCGGCGACGTCTTCGTTTGGATTGCTGACCGCGCGAAGCCACCCAAGGCGCTGTTCGAGCGGCTCAACCAATAATGAGACCGGAAGCTGCCGATCAGGGAACGAAATGCGAGCCCCGTCGCGAGGCAGAGAAAGCAGACGCCTGCGTTTTTGGCCTACACATCGCTATGGCAGCTAGTCGTATTCAGTCGCATATAACGACTGGGAAATGACTGGAAATGCTAACTTAGGATCAGGTGATGCCAGTAGTAATAGCAGACAGAGCGCGGAGGAGACGGCCAGGGACATCGGGCGGGCTACCGGGCGGCACTTCTCGGCCGAGAATAAGATCCGCATTCTAATGGGACTGCGCGGTGAGGCAGCATTGCCAAGTTGTGTCTTAAGGAGCCGAAGCCAGCGCTCTTCCGCCGCCGTGGCTCAGTGATGGCTCGGCTCGAACCTGCCAGTTGCTAGCCCAATTAACTTCGCCCAAGCGAATCCAACGGCTTCGACGCGAGATGCTCGAGAATACGCCCTAGTGCCGCGACGTTGTTCTCGTCTTCGGCGCTCCCAAGCGCATCCTGCAGCACCGCGCGGATGTCGTCGACATCGACCCGCTCCATCCCCCAATTTGGATACAGACGCTCGCGCTTTTCCTCACTCCGGTCCAGCGGGACGATGTCGTAATGGCGCGGATCGCCATGAAGACTCGCGATCAGGTTATGCATCTGGGCGGCCGGCCCCTCGATCAATTGGAAGAACACGCCGCTGCTGAAAACCAGCACCCCGGTGATGTTGCGTGCGAGATTGTGGCGTTGAGCCGACTCGATGATGCGGCTGACCTCGACGTCGCCGACGCCTTCGGCTGCACGGCTGCAGTATACGAAAGTAGAAAGCGTAGGCGCGGCGTAGTCCAAGTCAGCGTCGCGTGGAAAACCGGGTTCGTCAGACATAGGTCATCTCGCTTTGTCTATGCCGCGTAGGCTACGCCCCGACTGGGTCAGCGTTAGGTTAGCGCATCATTTAACTTCTGTAAGAAAGCTTGGCAATTCGGATCGTGGACTTACCACGCGTCAGTACGCTCGACTGGTGCTGGAATGGGTCGCTAGCATCGGCCTCGATCCGGCGAGTTCGGCACGCATTTATTGCAACGTACCAAAGCCGAGCTGATCTACCGGCGGACGGGTAACCTTAGGGCCGTGCAACTTTTGCTCGGTCACTCTAAGATCGAGAGCACTGTGTGCTACCTCGGCATCCAGGTCGATGACGCCATCGAGATCGCGGAGAAAATAGATATTTGAAGGTGAACGCGATCACCCAGGAAGCAGAGGTGGTCGGCGGCGAGACTTTCGTCGCCGGCTGTTGAATTGGCGATGTCTGCTAGTGATGGGATGAATGCTCGGCTGATGCATCCTCTGCGATGCAGAGTTTGCAGACGTCAGCAGTGGACAAGATTGACAAAACCGCGGCTTCGAACGTGACGGCCGCTCTGCCACGGTAAGCGTACGTTTCTGGCGCAAGTCGGCGCCAAAACAGTGCCTTGGCAGCCGCTACCGTTGATTGGCAGCTGTTCTGACCTCTCCATGGACCCAATATTTCGCTATCTTTTAGCATTCGCCAGCGCAATCATGGCGGCTGTTAAGTCGCGGAATGTGAGTGAGTCCGACCATGTTTTTGAAGCGGTTTCTGATATGCGCGTTTTAATTGCCCTCGTCGTCGTGGCTTTCACAGCAGCGGCCGCTCACGCAGAGGTTGTTGCTCCGCCAGGCTGGTCGCTATCACAATCGGATCGAGGCATCGTTGTTCATAGCCCGTGCGCACCTGTCAAAGGTTTCGTCGCGTACGCGATTTATCCCGCCAGCCGTGTCGAAGATCTTAGTCTGTCAGAATGGTTGAAATCCCGCGATCAATCGCTGCTCTCGGCGTGGTCTGGAACTGCTCAACCGACACCACCAAATCTGAACATCCATGTCGAGGGTGATGTCGCAATTGAAACGACTAACTTTGTAAATGCGGACGGCTCGGCCATGACGGCGGTCTTTATCGCGCACGTCATCGGTGATCAAGGCCAGCACTACGCGATCGTTGCTCCGAGCGACACCATCGATGAGGAGGCCACGTCGACTGCTTTAGATTCTATCTTGAACCTTATAGGCGAGCGTTTCACGCTATCGACTGCGCCGACCGAGGGCACTCAACGTCCTGAAAGCGATACACAGGGGCCCCCCGGTTCTGTCGACAAGATACTGGGGGTGTCCGATCTTCGATATCTCCTGGCGGGACGGATCACGCCCGGTACCCACAATATCTTTCTTGCGGCCGACGGCCGCTTCTATGTCGACCGAGTGAGCGAGTACGCCATTCAAGGCCGATGGATGGAAACACCGAGTGGCTACACTTTGGATTATGGCGATGGCTCGCATGATCTGATGCCAGCTAGCTGCGTGCATTCCAATCCGGCCGAGGTCAGCAACGATTCACCGGCTGAACCATCCGGGCAAACCTGCCGCACAGTAACCTCGACGACGACCGAAGTGCGCACGATGATGGTATGCGATCCCAATCGTGGTTGTTCGGCACAGCCGGTGGCAACGCAGGTTACGCAAGACAAGTGGGTGTGCGACTAGCCCTCTCACTGGATGGAGGCGCTGCGATTGAGACCCAGGTGAGTTTGATAAAGGAGTGCGGCACTTGCAGATTCGACATACTCCGATCATCGTGACGTTCGGCTTTCTCGCCATCGGCGCCACTGGCGCCGCACAGGCGGACGAGGTGGCACCATTCAACACGCAGCCAAGACTTCATCTCGCGCAGGACAATTCGCAGCTTCGACGGATCGAGCGGACGGTAACTGATGACGACAGCGTGCGTCCATTCCCAAACGACAAGAAGCTCCAGCGGCTCCCCCAAGTCACGCCTGCCAAGCCTATCGTTCCGCTTGGGTCAGCGCGGGTAGGTACTGACGACGACAGTGTTCGACCCCAGCCTCCCGTTCGGATTAAGTCGCGCTGATGATGATCCCAGAGGGAGCCGATCATCAGGTTGGCCCGTTTCTCCGCCGAAATTGCTCAAAAGAATTCATTGCCGTTCGATTAACCGCCGTAGAGCGATCCCTTTAGCCTTTATCACCCATCTCGATACTCGGTAGGGCTTGGTTCATTGGGGTTGGTTTTAAACCGCATAACGTACGTGCTGCAGAGAGTGCGGTCATCAGCGTCCAGCATTTGACTGGGCGCTACATCGCCCGACGCGACGACTGCAGAGCTTCGGTAAGCGGATACTGGTACAGCGGGCTAGTAATCCGGCTCAGAGGTACTGTGGGCTGGTGGTTGCCGTGGGCCGAATGAGACCATTGCCCCGTTTCGAGACGCGCTGTTTGCAGAATATGTCGGATGAGAACTCCTCAGAGTTACACGGAGTGCTTCATCAGCCCTGTAGTCGCTGGGGCGAAGTCAATTGACTGCATTCATTGAAGCTGGTCGAGAATATTCTCGAACCCGGCAAACGGCGTCTGGCCAGCGCCACGGCATGAGGTCGCCCCGGATGCCGATCATGTACATACTCCGTCAGTGGATTACTTTTACTTCGCCAAACTGGCCGGAAAAGACCCCACCGTTGACACTCGCTGAGTTGGAGGGGAGCATCAACGATGGAGTGCACCTCGCAGCTATGGTCCCCGTCCTCGGACAAGCTGCCGTGAACACCTACCCCGCTATCAACGCCGACCGTAAATGAGCTGACTATGGTGCGGAAGCTGGTACGATCTCTGCTTCGATCCAATTTTTGATGCCAGGTCGAGGCGTCCCGCGCATATTCGGACAGTTTCCTAAACCAGTAACCAGCTCATGCCCAAGTTGTCGACTGAACGACTCAAGCCTAGTAATATATTGCGGTTAAGCTATTTCATTTGTTGCTCTCTTGAGACCTACCCATGTCTGGACAGCTGCACGAGCACTTCGAACGACCCGAGCTTCCGTTGCCGCCCGAGCGGTCGACGGGCTTGGTTTTCGCTGCTGTTGCTGCCGCTGTTGCCTACTTCGGTCGGTCGCACCCTGCTCTGGTAGCGATCGGCTCGGGATCGGCCGTTGCACTGGTCGTGATCAGTTTCACGGTGCCGCACATCCTGCGCCCGCTGAACATTCTATGGATGCGGTTCGCGGTCTTGCTCAGCAAGATTTTCAACCCGGTCGTCATGCTGATCTTGTTCGCGATCGTGATCGTGCCCGCAGGTCTCCTCATGCAACTGGTGCGCGATCCTTTGAGACGCAAGCGAGACGGCGGATCAAGCTATTGGTTGCCGGTGTCCAGTGTCGAACGATCAAGTCAATCGAGCATGAAAAACCAATTTTGACGTGTACGGGCACAGCGCGAGTGACCGGCGGAAAGTTAGCGAAGGAAATAGCATGTTGTCACTTGTCAGAGAGTTGTTCGCGTACATGGGCGCGCGCAAGAAGTGGTGGCTGTTTCCGGTGATGTTCGTGCTTCTGGCTGTGGGCGGTCTCCTTGTCTTAGCGCAAGGTTCAGCGATTGCTCCGTTCATCTACACGGTGTTCTGAGCAGAAATCATGCAAGGCAACGCTGGCGACACATCCACGTAGGCGATGATCTCAAGGCTTCCGAACGACGGGCGGACATGCATGCGCATTCTTGGAATCTCGGCCTTCTACCATGACAGCGCCGCGGCGCTGCTTATCGACGGCAAGCCGGTTGCCGCCGCCCAAGAAGAGCGCTTTACGCGCGTCAAGCATGACTCGAGATTCCCGGAGCATGCCATACGCTATTGCCTGCACGAGGCTGGCCTGACCCTCGACGATCTCGATCACATCGCGTTCTTCGAGAAACCACTGCTGAAATTCGAACGGTTGCTTGAAACCTATCTCGCCAACGCGCCGGCGGGATACAGGTCGTTCAAGATGGCACTGCCGGTGTGGCTGAAAGAGAAATTGTTTCAGAAAATGGGAATAGTGAAGGCGCTCGAGCCTCTTTCCCATAGCGGGAAGAGTATTGAGGAGAAGCTTCTCTTTGCCGAGCATCACCAAAGCCATGCAGCTTCGGCGTTCTATCCATCCCCGTTCGAGGAGGCGGTCGTGCTGACGCTCGACGGCGTCGGCGAGTGGGCGACGACATCCGTTGCGATTGGCCGCGGATCCACCCTTGAACCGGTGCGTGAAATCCACTGGCCGCACAGTCTCGGCCTGCTCTACTCGGCATTCACCTACTACACCGGGTTCAAGGTGAATTCGGGTGAGTACAAGGTGATGGGCCTGGCGCCCTATGGCGAGCCACGGTTCAAGGATCTTATCCTGAATCACATCGTCGACTTGAGGGAGGATGGCAGCTTCTGGCTCGACCAGAAGTACTTCAATTATGCAACCGGACTGACGATGACCTCGAGGGCGTTCCATGATCTGTTCGGGGGTCCGCCGCGCAAGCCAGAAGCAAGGCTAACGCAGCGTGAGATGGATCTCGCTGCCTCCGTTCAGTTGGTGACCGAGGAAATCATGTTGCGCATAACGCGCGACCTCGCCACGACTTACAACATTCCCAATCTGTGTATGGCGGGGGGAGTGGCACTCAATTGCGTCGCGAACGGCAAGATCCAGCGAGATCGTCACTTCAAGCGGATCTGGGTGCAGCCAGCGGCCGGCGATGCAGGAGGTGCGCTCGGGGCAGCGTACGCAGCCCATGCACTTCATTGTGGCCGGCCGCGCTACCTCAACGGTGGCCTTGACGGGATGCAAGGCTCGTACCTCGGCCCTGCCCATTCGCAATCCGAAATCGAGGGGCGGCTGACCGGTGCGGGCGCGCGTTTCACAGTCCATCATGAAGCGGATATGATCGAGCGGACGGTCGATGCACTCGAGGCCGGTCATGCGATCGGGTGGTTCCAGGGCCGGATGGAGTTTGGGCCGCGGGCCCTCGGCGCACGCTCGATCCTCGGGGATCCGCGCAATCCAGAAATGCAGAAAAACCTGAATCTCAAGATCAAATATCGAGAAAGCTTCCGTCCATTCGCGCCCTCGGTCCTTGCAGAGGATGCTGCGGACTATTTCGAACTCGATGCCGCAAGCCCCTACATGCTGCTGGTTGCAGATGTGATCGAGAGCCGCCGACGGCCAATGACCGCATCGGAGAAAGAGCTCTTCGGTATCGACAAGCTCAATGTCCCACGGTCCGACATCCCCGCCGTCACCCACGTTGACTACTCGGCTCGCGTACAGACAGTGCACCAGGAAACGAACCCCCGCTACCACGCGCTGATATCGGCCTTCAAGGCCCGCACCGGATGCCCCATCGTGGTCAACACGAGCTTCAATGTGCGCGGCGAACCGATCGTGCAGACACCAGAGGATGCCTTCCGCTGCTTCATGGGTTGCGAAATGGAAACGCTCGTCATCGGGAATTGCATTCTCGACAAGCGCGATCAGGATCCAAAGCTTAAGGTCGACTACAAGGACAAGTTCGAGTTGGACTGAGGTTGTGATCGGCGGGTGACGGACCACGTCACCCGTTCCCTTTGAGCTGCGGTCCTTAGATTTGGCCGTCGAAGTAAAGGAAACGCAAATTGGCTGAGTCAGCGCGTCCAGACGGTGCCAAAAGCAAAGTCTTCTTGCTTGTGGCAAGCTTGATCTGCTTTGTAGCAATGGTGGCGTTGCTTGTCGCCACGGCGGACACGACGCCAACGACGCCGACAACGCGGCGCCTGTTCGGTTTTTGGCGCGTGCGCTCGGTGCTGCCGGCCCTTGTGCTTCTGTTAGCGAGTATAGGTTTCTTTCTTGCGGCGCGCTCGCGCATCCTCGCGTATCTCTCAACCGTGCTAGCAATGACTGCGACGTTTGCGATCTTGGAGGGCGCCGGGCTCGTCGGTCTCGTTTCCTGGGGCGAACTGTTCAAGCCGCGTGGAGATCAGTTGGGACGACTAGGGGCCGTCCGAGCTCCGAATGAGGACACGAAGGGTGTCACCTACCAAGATACAGCCTATGCTTTCGGGATTGCCAGTGATCCTATTCCATTCCACTTTCGGTCCGATCGCCATGGTTTTCGCAATGAAGAAGATCGGGCGACGGCAGATATCATACTGCTAGGCGATTCCATGGTGGTTGGGGCGCTTTTGCCGTTCGAAAAAACCGTCACCGCTGTCCTGGAGAGGAAGATCGGTCGCCCGGTCATGCAAGTGGCGTTGATCGGGCTGTCGCCACAAGAGGAGCATGATCTTCTGTGGCAGGCGGACCTTGATTTGCGTGGCCGACACGTCGTCCAGTTCATCTTTGAAGGCAACGACTTGCTGGATTCAAAACGCTATCGACTAGGCAAAGCAACTGGTGAAGCGGAGGCAGACTCGCAAACGCTGTTGTTCAACCAAATCTGGAATGTGCTGACCAAGCTCACCGATCGCTCGTACCAACCACAAAACTTGCGAACATGCTTCATCGGAGAACAGATCTATACACTCCTGTGGGGCCGTCCTTCCTTTGAAGGTTTGGACGGCGAGTTTAAGCAAGTCGCTGTCGCCCTTGAGAGCTTTGCAGATCGATTGAAGAAGGCTGGTGGTCAGTATTCTGCAGTTTTCGTTCCCGACAAAGTTCGTGTTCTCGCCGACGTTTGCACGTTTCCCAGTACCAGCGCGATCAAGGATCCTAAGACTGAGATCGGCACCTTCCGCGAAGACATGCTCGCTTGGGGTGAAAGATCTGGTATTGCCGTCTTCGATCTCACAGAGCCGTTGAAACTTGTGGCGAGGAATGGACGAATTCCGTGGTTTTGGGGAGATACGCATTGGAACGATGTCGGCCATCTGGAAGCGGGCGGCGCCCTGGCCGACTGGCCGATTTTGCGAGGACCGGCATCCTCCAGATGAAGGGCCTTCAGGGCCCATCGTCAACGCCCAGGGCCGCATATTCTTCTGCATCGTGACCTTAAACCGCTTCCTCCTCCACTCAGAGGCTGAGGTTCCAGGAGCCCGAAAGTGCGCATGACTCGCAAACCAAAGGATAGCATCCCAGCGGCATGGAAGGCGGCCCGAGCGAACATCGATTTCAGGCCATGACCGCCGCCCTTACGCCACCAGCAAGGACGCGATCGGCATCTCGGTGTAGAGTTCGAAATTGCGATAGAGATCGGGGAGAAGATGGATATCTGACCGGTTGTCGCGATACCCCCAGCTACGGACATGCTCGGCGACGATTTTTGCATCGCCGAGTACGAAGAGCTCGATGTCCCCAAATGGGATCTACCGGAGATTTCTAACAGGGTGAGCCTAGCAATTGGTGTATTGGCCGTTGGCTCAAATGATGTTGTCCGCGTGTGCCCACCGGGATACGCGGACAGTAAGGCACTTATCTGGGCAGACATAGTGCCGTCCACGGCTTAGATGGAGAGTATTAGGCGGCCAAACGAATGCACGTGCCGCTCTTTCCGGCATCCAGAACAATGAGGCCAGCGTTGGCGAGGTCATGCAGCATGGCGTTCACTGTTCCTGCACTAACGCCTAATGCGCGTGCGAGCACCCGCTGACCGGCGAACACTTCACCGCCACTCTGGTTGAGCAACTGAACAAGGCGTTCGCCGGGGTCGTTGGAAACTGCCAGCCGGATAGGGCTCGTTTGAACGCCGGATTTCAAGTCGTCCGCATCCAATGTTTCCTGGACTTTGGCAGGTTGTGTCGCGCAGCGGCCGAGACTTACGATTGCCTCTTCGATCTAATCGCTGCGCAGACGCGGTCGTCAGCCTGCTTCTGCTCAATCGTCGTCGCTTGTCCCGGACGTTCTCCCGCAAGAAATTCGTCGTAGCGATGCGCGCACCAGGAATTGCGAGCGTCATCGGCCGCAGATCGTTGGACGTGACGCGTAGGTTTGGCGCTCGCGGTCTCAACTGCTTTGGTCGAGGCGCAACCCGCGTTCACAAGGCAAGCAATAGTGATCACTGCCACGGTGCAAGGGCGTGTCATTGTGTTGGACTTTCGGGTTGGTGAGTTGGGTGGGCAGAGTACGCAATTACATAGGTGATGCGAAAAGATGGCCGGGCCTGCCCTGCCGCGACCATCTTAATTATAGCATGATTTTACTTATGCCGCCGCAACCAATCGCAAGACCGTTCCCGTGTTCCGGGTCTCGACCATCACTGCCCCGGCTTCGGCCAACTCGCCAAGCGTCCTGTTAAGATGGGTGAGGCTCATGTTCAGGCGTTCCGCGAGTGCCCGTTGTCCGCTCGCAAGCTGGCCACCTTGAGCCTTCAAAAAGTCGATCACCTTGATCTGTGCTGCGGGTGTTCCTGGCAGCGTTCCGTCCGTGCCGTCTGAGACCTCACTGGAGGCCCGTCTTTGTTGGCGCGGAACGGGACGGAACACCCCGACTAGAACGAGGCTGAAAGAGCTTCCCAACGCGAGCACCAAGGGAAGGATCAAAGCGGTGAACCGGGACACTTGTTCGGCGTCCCAAGTCAGCCCGATTGCAGCCGCGTAGACCACGAGCGACGATGCCAGCGGGTCCGCGTCCTTAACACTTGAGGCGGCGAGTTTGACCGGGGCGGCAAGGATCGCTTCAAGCTCGGCTCTCCGCTGGGCACGTCCGGCCTCGGCTTCAAGGGTCGCACGATCCACGCAGCGATCCCGAACGGCCTTGCTGGCTACCCATGACGTGCAATCCGTGCCTTGGGGAATGCGTGCGTCGAGGGCTTTGACCATGCCAGCGATCTCAGCCGTGGGGCGTGCCGGTGCCGCATTGGCAAGTTCCATTGCCGCCCGTGTCCGCTTGTCTGCATCGTCTTTGCCTGCTTTGGCATCGCTGGTACGGCTTTCGGCTAGATCGCTGCGCACCATCGAAGAAAGGCCAAGATCGGCAGTGAAGCTAAACGCGAGGCAGGCAAGGCCCAGCACAGCTGCGATTGATCTTCTGCCGATTGCCCAGCATCCCAACGGTGCAAACACTGCGGCGAAGGCTACTGGTTTGATCGTTTCGGCCGCGACTGCCACGGTGGCGAATACGTATCCGAGAAGTGCGGAGTGCTGTGACCCGAGCATGTGCCCGTAGCTCGCACCGATTGCGATTGACGATCCGGCGAATAGAATGGCTGCGAAGATCGCGAGTAGGTACGGGACGTTGAAGGTGATTTTCTGACGGCCGTGTGAGCCATCGGCGGATAGATCGACGTCTGTTTTTCTGGCAGTTAGCGAGTCTTTACAACTCGTAGTGCGAGTGCTCTGGTAGGCCATAGTTTCGGTCCTTCTAAGCCAAGGATTGAGATTAGAGGGGTCGGAGGTGTTACAGCACCTTCGGCCCTTCGCCTTTTTGCAGGCCGAAAGAGCTTGCCTGCTTCGTGATTAAAAGTCTCTGCTCATGATCCGTGCTTTGACCGGGCCGGTCGGCTACAGGCCCCGTCGTTTGCTTTCAGACCGAGTGTGGCGAGGCTTCACGGACCGGCGTTTCAATGCGTGCGCACGACGAGCCCGAACGTCGGCGTCCCGTCTTTGTTTGAACGTGAGATACGCCAGCGCCTTCGCTACCGCTGCACTTCCTCCTAACGCTTCGTCAGTTGGGAACCCTATAACCAATCGAGACCAGATTTCGGTTGGCGTTCCGGCCTGAGTTCGGCGTGCCCATGTTCGAAGGCTGAGGGTGCGCCCACGGTGACTGAGATTGAACCCTTGGATGGTTGAGACGCGGGTATCAGTGAGGCGCACGCGGAGCTGCTCTTTTCGCAGCCGCAAGGTCACGGAAGGATCGGACGTAGGCGCGTTCCTTTTCGTGCAGACGGACGCTTTCCTTCTTGAAGATGTCGGCATCATTGATCTCTCCCGCGTGGACCAGCGTGTAGGCAACCGGCCGATCCCTTCCTTCGAACTCGTAGCCGTGCGGGCCGTCTTGCGCTGGGCAGTGGGATAGGCGGTGGCCTGCGTTCGAGCCATGGACGTGAACACGTTCGCACCATGGGCATGGCACCAAACAGGATGCGGAAAGGGTCGGCCATCTCTTCAATATCGCGGGGCCGGGGGTGTAGGCGTGGACGGTTGGGCAGGCGGTGTTGGGATGGGCGGTGGTCTTGGACTTTGACATTTTGAAACTCGACTTCCTATTGGGGTTACTTGTTGCGGCGTAGGCCACGAGGCGCTGGGCGCACGTCCTCGCCACGCGTTTAAGTGCGTGTTGGACGGCGCGGCGGCGGTCGGACGCTGGACTGGGGTGTGGGGCGTCAAAACCAGGGTCAGGGGCTCAAATGCCATGGCTGAGCAGAGAAGTCCCCGCTTTGAGTAGACTTTGAGCAGACCTCTAAACCACAGGAAAGCGCAGTAAAAACAGTGCTTTAATCCACCTTGAGCGCTGAGCAGACCAAAATCCGAAATCGCTAGGGAAAAAGGCATTTCGAAATAAACGCCAAATTCCCTAGCGACTTGTATTTATCTCTACTCAGTTTACTCAAAAGAGAAAAAGAAGAAACAAAGCCTTTAAATACGGCCTTTTTCCGATGGTTTCTCTGAGTAAAATTTGAGTGGATTTTGAGCGGACTGAGACGACAAGTCTGGTTTGGGGCCAGAAGTAGCCTCAGTCCCTCAGCCATGGCGGATTGCGCCCGCCCATTGGTCAATTCAGAACCCGCGCCCCCTCATGCTTAACGGGCATCGTCGCGGGAGTATTGCTCGTGAACTCTCTCGTGTCGCCTTCGATTGCCGGGCCTGGGTCGAGGCGTACCTTCAGGCGGTCCTCGACTTTCGCTCGAAACGTCTCGGCCGCAGGGAAGCTGTAGCAAGGCACTTGTTTGTCACCGGATCGCGGTCGGGTCATCATCACGCCGAGTTCCAGCAACAGTGGTCCTAGCGTTCTGTTAAATCCGAGGTCGTTACCGCAATAGTATTTTGCAGCGTCCTTGATGTCATACGCCGGGAACGTCGCAGAAGCCTTTGCGGTCAATGGCAGGCACGTTCCGTCACGCTTAGTAAAGGCCCCTGCCCTTGCTGCATCCAACAACCAACGCTCAAGATTTGAAAGCGACTGTTCCCGTTGCTTCAGAAGAGCGGCTGTCACGGGTGCGTATCGCAGGTTACTGGCGATGGGGCGCTTCAGAAGGTCGAACAGCATAGCTTCTGCGCCGCCCTTGTCGATCTCGTCAAAGAGCGGCTTGAAGTATGCTTGATCGTTCGCGTGCTTGTCTTCGGTTTCGAGGACGAAATATCGCCGGGAGTTAGCGCCAGCCGGTATTGCCCAGTCCGAATTGGTCAGAAGCAACAAACGCGAATAGTTCCGAGACGAGATTGCGTCGATACCTTTCGCTTCCACCGTGATGGTTTCTTCGGTGATCAGATCCTTCAGCACGCCTTCCGCTGCCTTGTCGCCCGCCCACAGAGCTTCCTCGCAGACAAGAAGCAGGTTGTGGACGAGATGATTATTGAAGTTCCCGGTGATATGCTTGGGTTGCGAGACGCTGTGAACTGCCGAGCCCTGTATCCGTCTCATGGCCCTCTTGATGAGCGACTTTCCCGTTCCTTCAACACCTTGGATGACAACGCACGTCCCCGGCTTCCTTTGCGGTTCCTGAAGAATGTTGGCCAACCAGTCCAACAAGAATGCGAGATGTGCTTCGTTCTTGCCGCAAACCTTTTCCAACAAGTGCTTTTTCAGCTTCGACCAATCTCCCTCGGCTGGCTCTATTGCGAAGCCCTGCCAGAGATTGTAGTGGCCATCCGGGACTTCGGGTTTGAAGGTCTTCGATCCGGGATAGAAACCGACCCCGTTATACGCTTCACGATGCTTCCAATTCATCCAGTCTGTGGCAGCTTGCACCTTCTTGTTGCCGTCGTAGAAGCTGAACGGTGCTAACCCCAGCTTGAAGTCATCCACCGTCAGGTAATCGATTGTCGTCTTCGTATGGTGGAGAATGCGTGTCTTGCCGCCGCGCCGCACAACTGCGTATTCGGCATTCAAGCGGTCGCGCATTTCCGTTCGGTGGTCGAAGTTGGAGGAGTTGCAGCACTTGGCCCACTCCACTGCGGTTTCGCCCGTATCCTCGAATGGCTTTGCCGGTGCGTCTAGAGCTTTGGCCCGTTCAATGTCTGAGAGCTTTTTGTCGGCTACTTTGTCTGCCCTGGTTTTGCGCTTCCGTTCCTTCAGTGCCGTCTCAAGACGTGTGCCGAGCTTGAGCTTGGCGAACTCGTCTTTGATGATTGCCGCGCCATCTGGGTCTGCCCACAAGCTATCCATTACTGGCGTGGTGCGCATTCTCTCGATGGCTTCCAGCGTGTGATCCGCGAAGATCATCGCTTCGTCCCTACTCTCTATGGCGTCGAGAACGCGGCTGCGGGCCTGTGCTCGGTCAGAGACGCAGCTAGGGTGATGGCGCAATGCCTCTCGCCTGTAGCTCGCCTCAGTGCCAATCGCGGTCAGTTCGTCGGCGGACTTGGCCACGGGCTCGGCTTCGCGCTGGGCTTCGACTGACCGCTTTGCAGTACGCCGTATCAAGCCGCCGCGCGGGTCCATTTCGAGGTCGTCGTCTTCGGTGTCGTCCAAGTCATTCTCGCGGTCCATAATCATTTCCTGGTTTGATATGATGGCCGTCCGCTGCATCGGCAGTGGGATCAGCCCAATTGGGGGACGCAAAACAGTTCGCGAATGCCGCCGCCAATCTCTCGATGGCTGCATCACTTCTCAGTCGTTCACGTATTTCGCTATCGAGCCGTTGCCAGTCGGCAGCCTCGGCCGCCATCATGGCCCGCCGTCGCAACTCTGACCGATAGGTTCTGGTCATCACGCGAGGCGGTAGGTAGCTGACACGGCCGGGGCGTTCGGCGTCGCGCCAGTTTGGCGGGCCGTTGTTTCGGGTTTGCATTTCGTGGTGCTCGGAATTGGGGGATTGATCAGATCTTCAGAGAACGCGCTACAGACGCAACTAGGTATTTGGCTAGCAGGTAGCGGCCCATATCCAGAAACCGCCACAGCACCCGCTAATGGGGCAGCAATCGGCATTTAGGCTGAGGGATGGCCTACAATTGCCAGCCAACGGGGTTTTGCGCCCTTATTGCTGACGGGCCGATTGCGAAGCCAAGCGTCAATCTGCTCAGCGTTCCAAAGCATGTATTGACCCTTCCTCTGGCGCGCCTCTGTCGGAAACCCGGTCCAGTTGACCCAATGGCGTACAGTTTCGATCGAAACTCCGTACCTATTTGCGAGCGCCATGGTTGTCAGGTAACCAGGTGCATCAGGGACGATATTTGTCATGTGAAATTCCTCTCGTTGGATTATTGCGGTCACGGTGATTGGTCGGACAAAACAAAACCGCATCAGCTCCGTCATCGCGCTCAAACTGGGGGCACAGTGAGCGGCGAAGAAGCGGGTGTGATGCGGCTAAGGTAGGCTGAATGTAAGTCACTCTGACCTTATCAAAGAGCGCAATTACCGGACACTACTGGCACGAAAAAACTCAATTAAACGCCGAAATCATTGGGAATAATGCAAAGTTGGAGGACGTTGCCTATAAATCATCAATGCCCAAGGTTGCCCGCTATTTCGAGTGCGCCAGTCGCCAACGTCAGCGCGGACTAGAGCGTCTGCAACTTCGGATACATTCTGTGGATTGATACGCCGCCCGCCTCGTGTCGAACTGAGGGCCTTTGCCAGAGCCATTGGAGCCCATGAAACCTGCCCACCCTTCACAGCCACGTGGTCTTATAAACGCTTGGCGAGTTCACAGTTACGAGCCTGCCGTTTTCTTTCAGTATCGGCAGTCGTCGCCCGATCGCATACAGCCCGCGCACGTTCGCCTTCGGTCATAGCGAACAGCGGATCAGTAGAGGCTTTGTCAGAGATAAGCGCCGCCACCCACGATGGGTACAACTTCACCCAGGCAGCAACCACAGCCGGGCTGGCATCCCACAATACCGACGCCATTTCATCAACATCCTGTCGCATCAGCCCGCGTAACGATCTCAGGGATGCTTTTGACAGTCCTTTGGCTACTGCATCGCTGTAAGCGGCAGTCCAAGTATTGATAAATGGATGATATCGCTGCGGCACATACGGTCGCCACCTGAGCAACGTCTCGTCAAAACTTTTATCGCAGCCGAATTGCGGGCTACGATCGCGACCCACATCTTCCGTATATGCGCCGCTCGTCGAAGGGATTGGGATTTGCGCGTCCATGACTGCTCGCAATGCGATGATTGCCGATGGACGCTAAACAATGACCGTGTCAGTATACCAAAGATTGCCGTCATTTGCGATTGGATAATGCAAATGCGAAGCCGCTCACTTTGAAATAGCAGCAGCAAATGGTGGGAAATTTATTTGAAAGAGGTACGAAACAGAAAGAAAGGTCAATAGGTATTAAGAATTTGCGGCCTGTTACGTGAGCGTCTGGGTCGGATTGCCGCATATTCTGCCGAACGCTTAGAAACCTGTTCGAACCGGTAAACACGCCCCACACAGCCGAACCCGCCCGCGCGCGTACGCGAGGGGAGGGTCAGCCGCTATGCCCGGATCGCCACGACGTTGGTCCGGCCACTGGTTTGGTAGGCCCTACGCCCGCAACTGAACGACCTTCGCGCTGCCACCGGTTCCGATGATCCGGCGCAACTCGCGCTCCCACTTTTCCAACGCCGCAACCTTCTCATCGTCGTGTTCGCCGGGATCGTAGTTCCAGCTTGTGACCTTAGCCTTCGCGCCGCTGATGTGGTTGAAGACGAAGCCGCGATCCTCGACCGACACCCCGAGCTTACGCATAGCCACGCCAGCGGTGCGCCGGAAGTCATGCGGCCCTACGCCTTCAACCTTCGGCTTCATGCGCCCGCACATCCGCTGTAACTGCTTGGTCACCGCGTCGGGGCGGATCGGGCCGTCAGTGCGGCGTGAGGGGAATACAAAAGGGCTATCTCCGCTGCAGACCATGGCGTCCCTTAAAACCTCCAATGCCAAGCCGGACAGAGGCACACGATGCGGCAGTCTGTTCTTGGCGCGCTCTGCGGGTATCGTCCACCACGCATCGCCTTCCGTCAGATCTAATTCGCTCTTCGCCATTCCGATAACCTCGGCACGGCGCTGGCCAAGGATCATCAAGAGCTTCAACGCGTGCCGCACAGCACTGTGGCCCGGCAGATCGGCCTCGTTGATGCCACCCTTCGCATGGTCAACAACTATTGGCTTGTCGAGTTCTGCCCAGATGCGCGAGATTTCGACGAGAGACAGGACGCGCTCACGCCGCTTTTCTTCGCCAACCTTCTTGAGCCGCGCGGCCGGATTGAACTTCGCCCGGTCATCGTCAACGGCCCAATTCATAACGCGGTTGAAGAGCGAGACAACGCGGTTGCTTTCAATCGGGCCGGATCCTTCAAGAACCTCGTCACGGACTTCGCGCACATCCTTGCGTTCGATCCGGGCAAACTCCATCTCGCCCAGCGCGTCCTTCAGATGCCGACGATAGCGCTCTTGGTCCTGTTCCCAAGTGGCCAATTTTTTCTTCGCGTGCTCATCGATCCACGTCTGGAATAGCTCATCGAAGGTCTTTGCCGCAGCCGGGTCCACGCCCTTCTCTGCCGCAGCAATGGCGATCCGAGCCGGACGGCATACCAGTTCGAGGTCTATGCCCTTCTTAACTTCGTCATAGTCTGCGTACCCGTGCTCTCCTAGTTCGTGCCAGCGCCGGACGCGCGACTTGCCCCGCCCTACCTGGTAGACGGCGAACCAGACCTTGCGCCCTGATGGATGGACAACCAACCGCAGGCCCTTCTCACCCTGTATACTGTATGAGACCCGCTTGCCTTCAGCTTTGACCGCCTCGACAGCCTTCACACGCTTGGGCAATACCCTGGTCGTCTCCATCCCGCCGTCCCCGCAAAATCAAAGTCCGCCCTATTGCACCGCTGACCTTGAACTGATTTGGTCTACCAATCCATTCCTGTCTACCAGATGTCTACCAGAGTGACGGATCTCTATGGAAAGCAGACAAATCAAGCATCCTGGCAGGCGCAGCGTCCAATACGCTGACAATGCTGGACTACGAGAGCTTCACAGTGGCCGCGTGAGAGATGGCAACAGACCATGGAAATCGCATCGGATGTGCATGGCATGCAAGAGGTCAGCGGTTCGATCCCGCTTGGCTCCACCATTATTCCACTCACGCGCCTGATCGGCGCTCCGTGTGGGCGCCGCTTCGGACCTTCGGGCCGAAGTGGTTCTTGGTGAACTCTGAAGTCGCCGGTCGTCTTGCTCCCCGGGCCTTCGGGCCGAAGTGCTGCTATCCAAATCCAAAAAACGAAAAAGTGAGGGTGCGATGCCGTTGTTGCGGGTGGATGTTTATGAGGGGCGGTCGGACGAGCAGTTGAAGGCCGTGCTCGACGCGCTGCACCGGGCGATGCTGGCAGCGTTCGGGGTCCCGGAGCGGGATCGGTATCAAATCGTGCATGAGCATTCGCCGTCGCGGATGATCATGGAGGATACGGGCCTCGATATTCCGCGGACGGCAAGCTTCGTGTTCGTGCAGGTGACGACGCGGCCGCGCTCGCGCGAGATGAAAGAGATGTTCTACCGGCTTGCGGTGGAGGAACTGGAGAAATCCTGCGGAATCGCGCCATCGGACGTGATGATCAACATGGTGACGTGCAGCGATGAGGATTGGTCGTTTGGACACGGCCGCGCGCAGTTTTTGACGGGCGAGCTTTGATTGAGGCATCCGACTCCCCTGCCGGGGAGCCGGCCGGATGCGGTTTGACATAAGGAAAAAGGCCGGGCGATGGGCCCGGCCTTTTTCCATTGGTGGATATTGCCGATTTAGAAGTTCGCTTTGACCGTGACATAAGCCGAGCGCGGGGCGCCGGGGCTGATGTTGTTATTGTTGTGGGCCGACGGATAATATTCTTCGTCGAAAATGTTCTCGACGTTCACCTGGGCCTGCCAGTTCTCGTTGATGTCGAAGAAGAAGGCGGCGTCGACGCGGGTGAACGACGGCAGTTCGACGGTGTTGTTTAGCTCGGCGAAACTGGAGTCCTGGTGGATAATGCCGAGGCCGGCCCCGAACCAGGGGAGCACCTGATAGCGATTCCAGAGCGCGTAGATGTTCTCGGGAACGAACGGGACATCCTTGCCGACGTTGGCAGGGGCGGCTTCCACGACGCGCGCTAATTGATGTCCCCAGCTGGCCGAGACCTGCCACTTATCGGTGACATGGCCGGTTAATGAGAGTTCGCCGCCTTCCGTTCTGGTCAGACCGACTTGCTGGCCGACCTGCGGACCGGCGGTGATGATCTGATTGGAGCGGTCGAGCCTGAACATCGCACCATTGAAGAACAGGCGCGGCGCGATTTCCCACTTAAAGCCGATTTCGTCGTTCTGGAATTCTTCCGGCTCAAGGTTGTCGCCTGACACGCCACCAGCGGCCGCCAAATTGCCAAACTGGTCGCCGGCGCCGGGCAGGAACGAGTTTGAGGTGGCGATGTAGATCGAGGCGGTTTCCGTGGGCTTGAAGACAGCGCCGACGCGATGCGACCAGACGTCATCGACGCGGTTGAGGCTCTGCGGGTTGCCGCCATTGACGCCGGATGTTGTGCCATCGAATGCGACATCGAAGCGGTCGAAGCGCAGGCCGCCGATTAGCTCGAAGTACTTTGTGATTTCGAGCTGGTCCTGGATGTAGCCACTTTGGGTGGCGACTTCAGTGTGCCAGTCACGGGCAAAGCGGTCGAAGAAAACCGGTGTGAAGCTTGTTGGATTGGCGAACGGAACGGAAATTGACGTCACGCTGCCGGGCGAACCGTTTGGGGCAATAAAGCTGGGGTTATTTCGGAAGTTATCGGTCTCTTGATACGAGAATTCGGTGCCGGCGAGCAGCGTGTGGCGAATACCGTTGCCCATGTCCCAGCGGTAGGTGACGTCGGTCTGATTGACGATGGTATCGCGCTCCGTGCCGTTGATGTAGCCGCTGAGCGCGACATTGCCACCGATGACGGGACCATTGGCGAAGACGTTCGCGTAGACTTTATCATAGGTCGCCGCGAACGTATGGTTGCGGAGATTGACGCCGTTGTCGAAGCGGTGTTCGAGAGTGGCGGTTGCGGTGTGGCCTTCGAAGTCGGCTTGGCTGGCGTCGGGATTTCCGAAGAAGGCTTCGATGGGGCCGCGTGAGGGGCCGCCCGGCGCACCGGCAATCGAGGGCACTCCGCGATCAACGGTTCGCTCGTCCTTGTAGTATTCGTAGCTGAGCGAGACCTTGGTGTTGTCTGCGGGACGGAAGGCCATCGTCGGGTTGATGCCGTAGCGCTCGAGTTCGAAGAAGTCGCGGAAGTTTTCCGAATTCTCGTACATGGCGTTGAGGCGGAAGGCGGCGTCGGGCGAGATTTTATCGCCGACGTCGATGGTCGTGCGGGCGCGCTCGAACGAGCCCGTCGATGCGGTGACTTCGCGGACGCGCTCGCCATCGGCTTTCTTGGTGACACGGTTGACCACGCCGCCGCCACCGCCGCGGCCGAACGTCATGGCAGCGGGTCCTTTGAGAACTTCGATGGCTTCGACATTGTAGAGATCGCGGTAATATTCGATATCGTCGCGCACACCATCGACGAAGAAATCGGCAGTCGTGTTCTGGCCGCGAATGGTGATCTGGTCGCGGTGGCCTTCGCCTTGGGCGACGGCGACGCCTGGAACGTAGCGCAGGGCTTCGCCGACGGTGACGCTCCCGCGATCCTCTGCCTGCTGCTTCGTGATGACGGTGATGGCCTGCGGAATGTTCTTCAAGGGCGTGTTGGTCTTCGTCGCGGTCGACGTGCCGGTGGCAATGTAACCGTCGATGCCCGTGGTGCCGGTGCCAGGCACGCCAGGCGCATCAGAGCCAGGTCCTGATGGTGCGTCTCCGGCCACGGCGACGGGGCCGGCCTCGTCGGGGGCAACGACATCGGGGACGGGGGCGGGGGCAGGCGCCGGCTTTTTGGCGGCGGCCTTTGGCTTCGTCTTGGCCTGAGCGGAGGGCTTGGGAGCGGCGGGTTTTGGCGCTGCCTGCGCGGGTTCTTCGGCCGGTGTGATCACCTCGACCTCGGGGAGGACCGGTTCAGATCCCGTGGGAGCAGATTGGCTTTCCTGCGCGAATGCGCCAGCTGTGGTCAGGATCAAGGCGCAGACGGATGCGGATGCGAAGAGACGTGGACGAGGTGTTGCGTGACAATGCGATAGACAATGACGGCGAATGGTCGGTGACATTGGATTCTCCCAATGGTCGAGATTCAAGGTCTCGAGATCAGGCGTCTGGATTGGTTCCAGACGGTGCCGCGATGACGGCGTTGTCTTTTCAGCAGGGCGCTGCAGTGCTGTCAAAGACGATGATTTACAACCATTACAAAGTGAACTCGATTCGTCAGGTTTCTCCAGCAAACGCGCATCCTCATCTGCGTGGCCCGCTACAATCGGGCGGCCGGTGCAGCATTTCCGCAACGGTCGTGCGGGTTCTTCTTTAGAGGGATTTTACAAAGGCGAGGAGGGCGTCGCGTTCTTCGCGGGAAAGTTTGACATAGGCATCGCGCGCGGACTGCGCTTCGCCGCCGTGCCAAAGAATGGCCTCCTCGATGGTGCGCGCGCGGCCATCATGCAGGAAGTTCGTGTGGCGGCTGACGGCTCCGGTGAGACCGATCCCCCAGAGGGGCGGCGTGCGCCATTCGCGGCCGTTGGCGTCGCCTTCGGGGCGATTGTCGGCGAGGCCTTCGCCCATATCGTGGAGCAGCAAATCTGTGTAGGGCCAGATCTTTTGATTGGAGAGGTGGGGCTGGCCTGGGACGACGCCGGTGGTGTGCGAGGGTGTGTGGCAGGCGGCGCAACCGATGGAGTTGAAGAGCGTCTTGCCGGCGAGTGTCGGCGGATCGTCGGGCCGGCGGCGTGGTGGGACGGCAAGGTTCTGCGAATAAAAGACGACGAGATCGAAGAGTTCGCGGCCAATTTCGTGGCCATCTTGGCGCGCGCTATCGCCATGCGGCGCGTCGGTGCAGACTTTTTGGGCGGGTGTGCATTCGCCGTGTCCCGCAGGGAAGAGCGGATTTGAGATGCCGATGTCGCCAGAGAAGGCTTCCGCGCTTTGTTGCGCGACGGTGGCGTTGCCCGCCTTCCAGCCGAAGCGGCCAAGCATCGGTTTGCCGTGCTCGTGCGACCAGACTTCGTTGACGCGACCGGAAATGCCGTCGTTGTTCTTGTCATCGGGATCGGCCGCGGCGCGGATGGTGGCTTCCGGGATGACTTCGAGGAGGCCGAGGCCGATCATCTGCGGGGCGACGCGGGCGGAGAGCATGGTTTTGGGATGGAGCGGGCCGTAGCCGAGTTCGGTGACGGAATATTTTGGCTCGCGCAGCGTGACCGTGGCGCCGTCGGCGAGTGGCACTGGTTTGTCGGCATACTCGATGCGCATATGGCCTTCGATGGGCACGCCTTGCACAGAATGGTTTTGAAGTTGTGCGCCGTAGGTGGGCTCGGCGATGACGTTGACGCGGCGCTCGGCGAGCCGCTTTTTTTGCTCGTCCGTCTCGGGCGGGATCGAGAGCCTTAGAAACATCGAAACAGCCGTATCTTCAGGGAAATTGGCGGATGGCGGGGTGCCGCGACCGTCCTTCAGGTGGCAATTCTGGCAGCCGCGTGCGTTGTAGAGAGGGCCGAGGCCATCGCTGGAATCGGTGGACGCGGGCGGGGTGACCCAGAGTTTGCGGAAGATGGAATTGCCGATGCGGAAGCGGCCTTCATTCTCGAAGCTGATGCCTTGCGAGGGTTGAGAGAAGGCGTCGCGATTGACGCGGCTGCGGCGCGTGGTGGCACCACCGCCCGGGCTTTCCTCGCCTGGCTCGAGTTTGGACTGCGCGGCGAGTTCGAGGATGCGTGCGCTCGGTGCTTCGATGATCAGCTGATCGGTGGGCGCGGTGGGTTCGGCCGACAGGGCAACGGCGGCCCCCAAGGCGAGCGGCGCCAGCGCGGACAGACCGATGATGAGGGAGCGATTGCGCGGCATCGGCGATCTCAGCCTTTGTCCTCGCCGGTGATCTTCTCCGGCGCGTCGAGGCTGTCGGAGCCGAGGATGGCGACGCCGTCGATGTCGAGGAGGGCAATGGCTTCTTCGAAGGTTTTGGCTTGGACGGCCAGAGCATCGATCACGGATTGGACGACGGCGTTGCCGTCCGGATTGTCCTCGCCAATCATCTGGTCGTAGGCCTCGACGGTCTTTGCGCGCTCGACCATCGCAGTCATGCGCTGCATCGTTTCATCGATGGCGGCGCGGATCTTCGCATCGAGTTCGGGCGATTTGGCACGAACGAGATCGGAGACGCTGGCGCCTTGCACTTTGCTGCCGTCGAGGCGCGTGTAGGACCCTTCGTAGATGTTGCGGATGCCGATTCCATTGAAATAGTGCGAATTGTGGGTGTTGTCGGAGAAGCAGTCGTGCTCTTCCTCCGGGTCGTGGATCATGAGGCCGAGCTTCATTCGCTCGCCGGCGAGTTCACCGTACGTGAGGCTACCGAGGCCGGTGAAGAGCGCGACGAGGCCCGCGTTTCCGTTGTCTTTCAACACGTCGCGGCGGGCGACACCGGCGGAGGCCCAGTGGCCCGCCATGAGTTTCAACTGATCGACGAGCAGTTGTGTTGTGACCCGGAGGAAGTCGGCGCGGCGGTCGCAGTTGCCGTTGGTGCAGTTTTGGATGTCGAAGTCGGTGGCGGGGCGGTTGCCGGCGCCTTGGCCGGTGCCGTTGAGATCCTGGCCCCAGAGTAGAAACTCGATGGCGTGATAGCCGGTGGCGACGTTGGCTTCGATGCCGCCGGCTTCGTGCAGGTGGCGGACGAGGAGTTGAGGTGTGATTTTCGATGCGTCGATGGTTTCGCCAGCGATTTTCAGGGTTCTGTTGGCGATGACGTTGATCGCGTAGGCCTCGTTTTCCTGGGTGTCGGATTCAGCGTAGGTGCGCGACACGTAGTCGATCAGGCCTTCGTCGAGGGGCCAGGCGTTTACTTTGCCTTCCCAGTCGTCGACGAGTTTGTTGCCGAAGCGGAATACCTCGGTTTGCATGTAGGGCTCGCGGGCAGCAATCCAGGCGGAGCGGGCGGCGGCGAGAGTTGCGTCGTTGGGCTTGGCGAGTAGGTCGTCGACTTTTTTCTGCAGTGCGAGGGCGGCCGTGTAGCTATCGGTGAAATTTGCTGCGGCGATATCAGCGTATGTCGTGATGACGGCGGAGGTGGCGGGGGCATCGGCAGCGGTCGCGGGCTCGCTCCCAAGTGCGACGAGGGCTAGGACCGTGATATGACGGCAAGTCAGGAGCAGACGGCTCCGTTTCGCCTTCGGTTCAATCGCATTCGGCTTCGCGCGCGTGCGCGTCGGACGTTCGGTCATGGGGTCCCCGATTTTGCCGAGATTCAAGGTCTCGCATTCGGACGCTGCTGCGCCAGCGAACCGGCCGGGCCAAAATCTGCAATGGTTGGGCCGCCGTCAAACGCTTTTCGCAGATGCGTCCTGACTGAGACCGGAAAAGATTGCTTAGGCGATCCTGCGGAGGGGAAGCCCGACAATAAAAAACGCGCCCAGTGTCGTGAGACACGGAGCGCGTTCTGAAATCCGGACGAAGAGGGGAACCGCGCGTGACGCGCGTCCTGATGATTTTGTTTTTCAACCTCACAACTTTGCAGACCTGGCAGCGACCTACTCTCCCGCGTCTTGAGACGAAGTACCATTGGCGCTGGGGCGTTTCACGGCCGAGTTCGGGATGGGATCGGGTGCAGCCACCCCGCCATAACCACCAGGTCAGCGAAGTTGTGAGATGAAAATTTCTGGTCTTCCGTGCGTTGTCCGTTTCTCATCCGCGCTGATCGCGCAGTGGCGATGAGCATTGCTTAATGAGAGTAATCAAGTCGATCGAGCTATTAGTACCGGTAAGCTACACGCTTTGCAGCGCTTCCACACCCGGCCTATCAACGTGGTGGTCTTCCACGGCTCTCAAGGGAGAACTTGTTTTGAGGTGGGTTTCCCGCTTAGATGCC